>Ga0265295_1000017_pt1 | contig 321699 bp, 318 predicted proteins | sample Munlansysbiofilm_FD_192503 | JGI IMG/M metagenome (GOLD analysis project Ga0265295, IMG submission 192503) | Leachate microbial communities from a municipal landfill in Southern Ontario, Canada - Methane capture system biofilm | ecosystem: Engineered > Solid waste > Landfill > Unclassified ... | reverse complement strand
ACCAGGAAGACCACCTGGTAGATAGGTCTAAGGTGAAAGAGTAGTAATACTTGAAGCTAATAGATACTAATATGTCGAGGACTTGACCAAAAAATTCATGTTTAGCATAGAAACTGTTCTAGTGTAGGATTCAAATCTGGTGACGATAGCAAGAGGGAGACACCTGTACCCATACCGAACACAGAAGTTAAGCCTCTTAACGCCGATGGTACTTGGATGGCAACGTCCTGGGAGAGTAGGAAGTCGCCAGTAAAATTTTCTTAGGTAGCTCAACGGCGGAGCAACCGGCTGTTAACCGGTAGGTTGTGGGTTCGAATCCCACCCTGAGAGCCATGCCGGGGTGGTGGAATTGGCAGACGCACAGGACTTAAAATCCTGCGACCTTTAAAGTCGTACCGGTTCGATTCCGGTCCTCGGCACCATAACAACAATTATATAACGCGGGATGGAGCAGTCTGGTAGCTCGTCGGGCTCATAACCCGGAGGTCGTAGGTTCGAATCCTGCTCCCGCAACCATTATTTACACTGTAAGTATAAGTTTGAAGAATTAATTGATGAAACTAGTATTTGCATGATACATAAAAACAACTGATTATGGCGGCGTAGCTCAGTTGGCTAGAGCACACGGTTCATACCCGTGGTGTCAGCGGTTCAAATCCGTTCGCCGCTACCATTTAATTATTAATAGAACAAATCAAGGCCCTATGGTCAAGTGGTTAAGACACCGCCCTTTCACGGCGATAACCCGGGTTCGAGTCCCGGTAGGGTCACCATTTTTACAATTGAATAAATCACAATGCACAAATCACAATTAAAAGAAAAAGACCTAAAAGATAAACACAAGTAATTGTGAACAGTGATTTGAAAATTGTGAATTAATTAAGATATGGGAGCATAGCTCAGTTGGGAGAGCACCTGCCTTACAAGCAGGGGGTCACAGGTTCGAGCCCTGTTGTTCCCACCATTTTTACAACCTACCCCAAGTAGGTTAGAAGAATTACCATGGCCTGGTAGTTCAGTTGGTTAGAATGCCAGCCTGTCACGCTGGAGGTCGAGGGTTCGAGTCCCTTCCAGGTCGCCATTTCAATGCTATTTTAATATGGATATATTTATGCTGGCGTAGCTCAATTGGTAGAGCAACTGACTTGTAATCAGTAGGTTGGGGGTTCAAGTCCTCTCGCCAGCTCCATATAATTACAAAAGCACCACTTATATGGAGGAGTACCCAAGTGGCTAAAGGGGACGGACTGTAAATCCGTTAGCTGAGCTTTCACTGGTTCAAATCCAGTCTCCTCCACCATTAATATTTTTAGATGCATATAATATATACAACTTGCGGGTGTAGCTCAGTGGTAGAGCCCCAGCCTTCCAAGCTGGTTGCGAGGGTCCGATTCCCTTCACCCGCTCCATTTAATTAATTATAATATGCACCTATAGCTCAGTTGGATAGAGCAACGGACTTCTAATCCGTGTGCCGGAGGTTCGAATCCTCCTAGGTGCACCATAATTTTGGGGTGTAGCCAAGTCGGTAAGGCACTAGACTTTGACTCTAGCATTCCACAGGTTCGAGTCCTGTCACCCCAGCCATTACACATTTTAGAAACTAAATAATATGACCTATTAGCTCAGTTGGCAGAGCACCTGACTTTTAATCAGGGTGTCCCGCGTTCGAGTCGCGGATGGGTCACCATTTATGGAGAGGTACCGAAGCGGTCATAACGGGGCGGTCTTGAAAACCGTTAGGGTTCACGCCCACGTGGGTTCGAATCCCACCCTCTCCGCCATAAGGAGAAGTACTCAAGCGGCTGAAGAGGCTCCCCTGCTAAGGGAGTAGGTCCTTCACAGGGCGCGAGGGTTCAAATCCCTCCTTCTCCGCCAATAGTGTGGGGGCCTTTAGCTCAGCTGGTTAGAGCGCCCGGCTCATAACCGGTAGGTCCGGGGTTCGAGTCCCTGAAGGCCCACCAATACATATTACTACAGGTTAGCCCAGATAGCTCAGTCGGTAGAGCAGTGGACTGAAAATCCACGTGTCGCTGGTTCGATTCCGGCTCTGGGCACCATTTTCATAAATTTATCAAATGAATTTCAGAGGAGCTAGTTTAAAGAAGCTTTTTTAGAAGTCTTTTTTGTTTAAAAGAGTAGTTAATTAGGGGTGTAGTTCAGCGGTAGAACGTCGGTCTCCAAAACCGAATGTCGTGGGTTCAAATCCTGCCATCCCTGCCATAGATATGGACTTGTAGCTCAGGTGGTTAGAGCGCACGCCTGATAAGCGTGAGGTCGATGGTTCGAGTCCATCCAGGTCCACCACTTAAATCTTAAATCAATTAGATTTAAGGGCCTTTAGCTCAGCTGGTTAGAGCGCCCGGCTCATAACCGGTAGGTCCGGGGTTCGAGTCCCTGAAGGCCCACCAAAAAGATAAAAAGCAAGCCATATGGCTTGCTTTTTATTTAAGCATTAAAGTTTAAATTTTCATTTTCTAATAACGCTTTAATTAAATTTTTTATGTTATTAGAGATATTTTTTTTATTTACCTTTAGGATTAGAATGTCATTAGGAGGGTTATGACCAGAGATATCTTTAATTGTTGTATTTAGCATTAATTCGTTAATGTTTACATAATATGCAATTACCTGATCTTCTAATTTTGCTTTTTTAACTTCTATTTTAAATTGAAAGTCTGCGTTTTTACTTAAATTTATTGAATAAAATCTATTGTAGTATTCAGAAGAATAATTTAATGAATCATTCCACTTTCCTTTAACAATAATTAAGTCCCCTGATTGAGTGATGTCTGTTAATTTTAGAAAAACAGGTGTATTGTGAAAATACAATTCTATAGTTTGATTCTCTTCAATTAATTGGAAAATCCTTAGTAACTTAGGCATCGAAGCCAAGTCGTCATGATTATGTTTAATTATATAGTTTAAGAAATTCTCAGATTTTGTAATCAGGTAATTTTTATAAAATTCAATGCATTCTAATCCGCTAAATGTATCTTCCCTATATATACCAAGTTCTTTTTCTATAGTTTTTAATTTTAAGTTGGGTAAATCTATAAAATCTTTATTTTTCCTTAAAAATTTATATAAATCAATAGATTCTATTTTTACTTCTGTAACATTATATTTTTTTAGTTTCTCATTTATAAAAGGGATGTCGAAGTTATCACCGTTATATGTGATTAAATATTTATAATTTTTTATTTTATTTACATATTCCTTTAAAATTGTTTCTTCTTCTAGATTAGATTCACTAAAAAATTGAGTTAATTGCCATAAAGTAGTTTTATAATTGTAAATTAATATACCAATTAAATATATTTGATGAAATTTCTTATGCAATCCAGTTGTTTCAATATCCATAAAGCAAATTTCCTCTAATAGATACTTAGTTTTAAAATCAAAATCTATATTTATTGATCTTTGAATAATTTTCATAGTTGAAATCCTTTCGAAATTTAGTAATTTGCTTTTACTAATAGGAAAAATGGTGTACAATATAAGGAGTAAAAGTTTAGGAGGAATATATTTGGCTGAAAACATAAAACAAAAAAAAATAATTGGTTCTGTAGTAAAAGCATTCCATATTATAGATTATATTTCAGAAGAAGAAAGAGAACAAGGGGCTACAGAAATTAGTGATGCTCTTGGCTATGGTGTAAGTGCAACTTATCATTTATTAAACACTCTAAAAGAGTGTAATCTAATAACACAGAATATAAATACAAAGAAGTATCAATTGAGTCTAAAAATGTGGCAACTAGGTATGAGTGCTTATAGACAAAATCATATTTCAATTGCTTTGAAGCCCTTTTTAGTTGATTTAAAAAACAAAACTGGTGAAACTTCAAACTTAACGGTTTTAGATAAAAATAAGATAGTTTATATAGCTCAAGAAGAGAGTGATAAACTTATAAAAATGTTTACACAAACAGGAGCATCGGCTCCATTACATTGTACTGCTGCTGGCAAGATATTTTTAGCGTATAAATCACCAGAAAAGAGAGATGAGATACTAAAGGACTACAATTTAACTTATTTTACTGAAAATACTATTATAGATAAGAATCAACTTTTAAATGAATTAGTAAAAGTAAGCGAACTCGGCTATGGTTTTGATATTGAAGAAAGAGATGAAGATGTATCTTGTGTAGCAGCACCAATATTTGGTTTACATGATGAAGTTATAGCATGTCTTTCTATTTCAGGACCACATAATAGATTTACTAATAAGAATATTAAAGAATGGGTGAATATAATTACACATACCGCAAAAGAGGCCACAGATTTTCTTAGAAGCTCTAAATAGGAGTGAAAACAGTATAGTGCCTACTAACTTTGGTGTTATTAATATTTTACAAATTTACTTCAAACAAATTTTTCAATTCATTTAAATCATTTGTAACCTTTAATAGTACCATTAATTTGATTCTAGCTTTTTGGCCAGGTAAGTTACCACCGAAAATCGCACCTAGATCTCTAAGGTTCTTTCCACCGCCAGCATAACCATAGGTATAAAGAACTCTTCCTTTAGGGCATCTAGAAACTATGACTATGGGTATATTTTTTTGAAGGGCTTTTTTAATACCTGGTAGCATTTCGGGAGGTAGATTTCCTCTGCCAAGAGCTTCGATTACAATTCCCTTATAATTTGATTCAATATAGAAATCCAAGATACTTGAGTCTAATCCAGCTACTGCTTTGATAAGCCCTACTTTTTCTTCTATTTCATTAACCGTAAAATTTTGTCTTTGGAGTTTATTTCTGTAATAGATTACTTCATCGTTATCTACAATTCCTAAAGGACCGAAATTAGGCGATTTAAAAGTATCTAATGATAAGGTGTTTGTTTTGGTAACTTCGCTAGCTGCGTTTACTTCATTATTCATTACAACTAAAACGCCTTTATTCCAAGAATTTTCGGACAGAGCTGTACATATTGCAGCTGATAAATTACTAGAACCATCATAACCTAATTCTGAGAAATTCCTCATTGCACCAACAAGAATAACTGGTTTTTGAGTATCCAAAAGTAAATCTAATAAGTATGCAGTTTCTTCAAGGGTATCTGTGCCATGAGTTATTATAACTCCAGAAATATCATCTTTGGCTAATTGTATTTTAGTTAGTCTAAATATATCCATCATTATTTTTAAATTAATATGAGGGCTAGGAAGATTTGCATAATTAATGATTTCTAGGTCAGCTAAAGCTTCAATGTTTTTTATGGTGTTTATAACTTCATCAGAATTTATTGCAGGAATTACAGCATGTGACTTCGGATCTGTTTTCATAGAAATTGTACCGCCAGTAAGTATTATTGCAAGTTTCTTTTTCATTTTAAATTCCCTCCAGTATAGTACTATTAAAATGTATCATAAATGGTGGGGCACATCAATATAAATAGAATATTGGATTAAAGTTCAAAGTAGTGATAATATTGTATGGAATTGTTATATAAATTGAGAGGAGTGTTTACATGAATAAAACAGTAGAAAAACTTAATGAAAATGGATTTAGAGCAATGTATTTTAACACTCGAGAAGCTGCACTTGAGGAGCTATATAAAAACATTTCAGAAGAAGATAGTGTTGGATTAGGAGGGTCTATGACTCTTTTAGATTTAGGAGTATATGAGGGCCTTGTAAATAGGGGTAACAAAGTGTTTTGGCATTGGAAAGCTGAAGACAAGAGAGGAGCTATAGAAAAGGCTCTAAATTCTAATGTTTACCTAACAAGTAGCAATGCAGTAACTGAAGATGGAAAGCTTGTAAATAAAGATGGAGCAGGAAATAGGGTTGCTTCTATGATATACGGACATGAAAAAGTTTTTGTAATTGTTGGTAAAAATAAAATTGTAAATGATTATAAAGAAGCTATTGAAAGAATAGAAAATATAGCAGCTCCTTTAAATGCTAAAAGACTTAATCTTAAAACGCCTTGTGTGAAAACTGGAAAATGTAGTGATTGTAGTAGCAAAGATAGAATTTGCAATGTAGAGACTATAATAAGTAGAAATCCAATTGGTTCAGAAATATATGTATATATAATAAATGAAGAACTAGGCTATTAAGAGGTGGAAATTTGATTTATTTAGATAATTGTGCAACAACAAAACCTAGAATTGAAGTAATAAATGAAATGGCTTTGGCTATGGAGAATAATTTTGGAAATCCATCATCTCTTCACAGGCTAGGCTTATATGCAGAGAATGCCCTTAAAGAGGCAAGAATTTCAGTTGCTAACTTTCTTGGTGTTTCTGAAAGAGAAATACTCTTTACTTCTGGAGGAACAGAAAGTAATAATTTAGCAATACAAGGTGCATTAAAAGCAAGAAGAGGAAATCACATTATTACTACAAAGATAGAACACCCATCAGTAATAAATACAATAAAAAACTACGAATCAAAAGGTTATAGTATAAGCTATCTGGAAAATGATGATCAAGGGAGAATATGCTTAGAAAGTTTGAAAAATGTTTTAACTAAAGATACCGCGCTTGTTTCGATAATTCATGTAAATAATGAAATTGGGACGATTCAAGATTTAGAGGCTATATCTAAGATAATTTTAGAATCAGGAACAACACCCTTTTTTCATGTAGATGGTGTGCAGTCTTTTGGGAAAATATCGTTTTCATTAAAGAAATGCAATATAGATAGTTATTCTTTTAGTGCACATAAGATTCATGGACCTAAAGGAGTAGGTGGTTTGTATTTAAATAAAGACAGCAGAATTGCTCCTTTGTTTTATGGGGGGAATCAAGAAAATGGATTAAGATCTGGAACTGAGAATCTTCCTAGTATAATGGGTTTAAAGAAAGCAGTAGATATAATTTCGATCAGTGGTGAGTATGAGAGAAATTCAATTAACGAATTAAGAAATTATTTGATTAAGTTAGTTACTGAAAATATTAATGATATTAAAGTCAATTCACCTATAGATAAAACAGGATCTCCATATATACTGAATATATCTTTTAAAGATATAAAAGGAGAAGTTCTATTGCATTATTTAGAAGAAAAGGCTATTTATGTTTCAACTGCTTCAGCTTGCAGTTCTAAAGGAAAGAATAAAAGCCATGTTTTAAAAGCTATTAATCTTGATGAGGGATTAATGGATGCTACAATAAGAATATGTTTTTCCTACGAGAATACTTTAGAACAAATGGAGATTTTTGTAAAAGTTTTAAAAGAATCAGTTACAGATATAAGGTCAATAATAATGAGGAGATGATTTATTGGATAGGGTAATTAGTTTAAGCCTTGGAGAATTAATGCTTAAAGGCAAGAACAGGAAGTACTTTGAGGATCAGCTTATTAGAAATATTAAAAGAGCACTTAGAAATTCGTCAGAATATAGAATTTACAAGGAACAAGGTAAGATTTATATTGAAGGGTTTGAGAACAAAGAAGATGCTATAATTCCGAAATTAGAAAAAATATTTGGGATTATTTATATAAGCAAGTGTATAAGAACTTCAACTAGTATTGAAGATATTAGAGAGGCGTCATTAATTGCCGTGAAAGAAAAGCTGCAGGGAAAAAAGGTCTTAACTTTTAAAGTTGAAGCGACCAGAGCTAATAAGAACTACCCACTAAAGTCAACAGAGATATGTCCAGATGTAGGAGAGTATATACTTGAGCATGTGGAGAATTTATCTGTAGATGTACACAATCCAGAAATATTTGTGTATATAGATATTAAAAAACATGCATATATATATATTGATAGGACCAAAGCTTATGGAGGATTTCCAATAGGAACTAATGGTAAAGGATTACTTTTATTATCTGGAGGAATAGATAGCCCAGTTGCAGGATTTTTGATGGCTAAAAGAGGTGTCGAAATAGCTGGCCTACATTTCCATTCTTATCCCTTTACATCTGAGAGAGCCGAGCAAAAAATGCTTGACTTAGCTAGTATATTATCAATTTACACGGGACCAATAAAAATTTATAGTGTAAATTTATTAAAAATACAAAAAGAAATAAATCAGAAATGTGCAGAAGACGAAATGACAATAATATCTAGACGATTTATGATGCGAATTGCTGAGAGGTTGAGTGAGGAGAATAACTATAATGCTTTGATAACTGGTGAAAATCTTGGTCAAGTAGCTAGTCAAACAATAGGTAGTATTAATGTAATTAACAGAGTAGTAAATATGCCAATACTAAGGCCCTTAATTGGTATGGATAAGCAAGATATAATAGAATGGGCTAAAGACATTGAAACTTTTGAAACATCTATCATACCTTTTGAAGATTGCTGTAGTGTTTTTTTACCTAAGCATCCACTTACAAGGCCAAAAGTGGAAGATATTGAAAAATCAGAGTCTAATTTAGAAATTGGAGCTTTAGTTGAAGAAGCTTTAGAAAATATAAAAGTGCATTATATTAAATAGAACCGAAAGGTTCTATTTTTATATTAGTAAAAAGTAGAAAATATTTACTAGTATTGAAAGTTTTTTAAAGAAATAATGAATATAATATTGCTAAAACGTATTTACTAAAATTTACAAATATAATTAAGAAAAATATATCAATCTTATTATTTATACAACGTGCTATCGTGAAAGAAATCTTCTGTAATACTAAGAAAAAGACTCAGATAGATTTAACTGCTGTTGAAGGGAAAAGGGTGTATCATACAGGAAAGTATGAAAGATGCTTTCTATGTAAGCATATATTAAACATTTTATTTAAAAATGAAAGCATTTGGAATTATAAATATTTATGAATTGCTAATTTAGTGCAATTAAGACCTTGACTTCATCAAAAAGCTAATTTATAATAGTATAGAAATGGTTTAGTAAATATAAACAATTGGTTTAGTATATAGTTATATAGACAAGGGGGACCCTATGAATATCGGTGAAAAAATAAAGTCAATTCGTATTAAAAAAAATCTTACTCAAGAAGAACTTGCTGATAGGTGTGAATTGACAAAAGGTTTTATTTCTCAGGTTGAAAGAGATTTAACTTCGCCATCTATTGCGACTTTGGTAGATATTCTTGAAGGGCTAGGAACTAATCTAAAAGATTTTTTCAGTGATAAGGAAGAAGAAAAGATAGTATTTCGTTCTGAAGATGCATTCGAGATGATAGATGATGAATTAAAGTATAATTTGCAGTGGATTATTCCGAATGCTCAAAAAAACTTAATGGAGCCTATTCTGATGATGCTCTATCCAGGTGGGCAAACAAAAGAAGATTATCCTCATGAAGGTGAAGAATTTGGTTATGTTTTATCTGGATTTATTTATCTATATATTGGGAACGAAAAATATAAGGTGAAAAAAGGTGAAAGTTTTTACTTCAAAGCTGACAGCAATCATTATATAGCTAATACTGGCAAGGTAGAAGCTTCATTTATTTGGGTAAGCACCCCACCAAATTTTTAAAGGAGGGTATATATGGCAAAAACTCACGCTATTGATATAATTAATATTACAAAAAAATTTGGAGATGTAGTTGTTTTAGATAATATATCCCTATATGTTAGACAAAATGAGTTTTTAACTCTACTGGGGCCAAGTGGTTGTGGAAAGACCACTACTTTAAGAATAATTGGTGGATTTGAAAAACCTACAAAGGGCAATGTGTATTTTGAGGATGAAGATATTACAACACTTCCACCTTATCTAAGACAGATAAATACTGTTTTCCAGCGTTATGCATTATTTCCTCATTTAAATGTATTTGAGAATATTGCTTTTGGATTAAAAATAAAGAAAACTCCAAAGAAGGAAATAGAAAGCAAGGTAGCAAAAATGCTAAAACTTGTTAATCTTTCAGGTTTTGAAAATAGAGATATTGAATCTTTAAGTGGTGGGCAACAACAAAGGATAGCTATAGCAAGAGCTCTAGTTAATGAACCAAGAGTCCTGCTATTAGATGAGCCTTTAGGAGCCTTGGATTTAAAACTTAGAAAGGAAATGCAACTAGAATTAAAGAGTATACAAAAAAGAGTAGGAATTACTTTTATTTATGTAACACATGACCAAGAAGAGGCACTTACGATGTCAGATACAATTATAGTTATGGATAAAGGTAAGATTCAGCAGATAGGAACACCTGTTGATATTTACAATGAACCTATAAATAGATTTGTTGCTCAATTTATAGGAGAGAGTAATATTTTAGATGGAGAAATGAAAGAAGATTTTAAAGTATTTTTTGCCAATCATTTATTTAGTTGTGTAGACAAAGGTTTTGGGAACAATATACCAGTTGATGTAGTTATTCGGCCTGAGGATATGGAAATAATAGCTCTATCCGAAGCTCATCTTATTGGAAGAGTGGAAAGTATAATTTTTAAGGGCGTTCATTATGAAATGGAAGTAAATACTGGGAACTTTATTTGGACAGTTCATTCAACACTTAAAAAAGAAGTGGGTGAAGAAGTTGGATTGATGATAGTACCTGATAATATTCATATAATGAGGAAGGAGTCGTAAAATGAAGTTTAAAAATATAGGATATCCATATTTTTTATGGTTAGGAATATTTATTTTAATACCATTATTATTGGTGGCCTATTTTGCTTTTACGACTGGGGATAGTCAAAACTTTCAAACTTTCTCTTTTAGTATAGAAAATTTCAAGAGGTTCTTTACTCCGATATATCTTAATGTGCTTTATAAATCGGTTAATCTTGCTTTGATTTCGACTGTTATATGTCTTTTGATAGGATATCCTCTTGCCTATATCATCAGCAAGGAAAAACCTAGAATAAGAAATATTATGATTTTGTTGGTTGTAATTCCAATGTGGATGAATTTTTTATTAAGAACATATGCGTGGCTTACGCTGTTAGGGAAAAATGGGATATTGAGTAAGGCTTTAAGTTATATTGGCTTCAATAATGTTCAATTATTGTATAATGACACTACAGTTTTACTGGGAATGGTATATAATTTTTTGCCATTTATGATTTTGCCTATTTTTTCAGTTCTAATAAAAATGGATAATCGATTACTAGAAGCTGCAAGGGATTTAGGTGCTAATAAAAGGATGGTTTTTACAAGAGTTGTTTTACCACTAAGCATACCGGGAGTGATAACAGGTATAACAATGGTATTTATTCCAGCTGTCAGTACTTTTGTTATTTCGAGTCTTTTAGGTGGTAATAAATCTACATTAATAGGAAATCTTATTGAACAACAATTTAGATATACAAACGATTGGCATTTTGGTTCAGCTATGTCTATAATCCTAATGGTATTTATTCTTATATCGATAGCTTTAAGTTCAAAATTCGATAAAGATAAAGAAGGTAAAGGAGGAGGGCTATGGTAAATAAGAATTTAAAAAGATTTTACGCAATTTTGGTTTTTATATTTCTTTACGCTCCAATAATAGTCTTAATTATTTATTCTTTTAATGATTCGAAATTGAGAGGTTCTTGGAACGGTTTTACACTTAAGTGGTATTATGAATTATTCAAAAACAAAGAAGCTTTAAGAGCACTATATTATACTTTGATTATTGCACTAAGCTCTTCTATTATTTCCACAGTGTTAGGGACTTTTGCGGCTATTGGGATACATGGAATGAGAGGGCTAAATAAAAAAGTGATATTAAATCTTAATTATTTGCCAGTATTAAATCCAGATATTGTTACTGCAGTAGCATTAATGGCGCTTTTCAGATTGGCTCATATTAATTTTGGATTATTTTCATTGCTACTAGCACATATTACTTTCTCAGTGCCATATGTTATTCTATCAATTTTACCAAAACTAAAACAAATGAATGTTTACTTGGCAGAAGCAGCAATGGATTTAGGTGCAACTCCATTTTATTCTTTGAGAAAGATTATAATTCCGCAAATTTTACCAGGTATAATCACTGGTGCATTACTTGCTTTTACTTTGTCCATTGATGATTTTGTAATTAGCTTTTTTACAACTGGACATGGGATATCAAATTTAAGCATATATATTTATTCAATGGCAAGAAAGGGTATTAACCCAATAATAAATGCATTATCAACATTGATGTTTATTTTTATGATAGTACTGCTATTAATTATTAATTATAGAAGTGAGAAAACAGAAAAATTGATTGAAGAAAGAAGGTAATTAAATGAAAAAAAGATTGATTTTATTAGTAACTTTAACGCTGCTTATAACAAGTGTTTTATCTGGATGTGGAGAATCTAAACCAAGTATAAATGTTTATAATTGGGGGGAGTATATAAATACTGATGTATTAGAAATATTTGAAGAAGAGACTGGAATAAGGGTAATTTATGATACTTATGCCACAAATGAAGACCTTTATGTAAAGATGAAGCAAGGTGGGAGTAGCTACGATGTAGTTTTTCCTTCAGATTACATGATAGAAAGAATGATAAGTGAAGATTTGCTATCTGAAATAGATCTAAATAATATTCCTATGATTAAAGGTGTTGATGAAAGATTTTTAAATCTAGATTATGATCTTAAAAATCTATATTCTGTTCCTTATATGTGGGGAACAGTGGGCATAATTTATAATACAAGCATGATAGATAGGGAACTTACATCTTGGGCTGATTTATGGGATGAAGAGTTTGCTGGTGAGATAATAATGCTAAATAGCCAAAGAGATACATTGGCTGTTGCACTTAAAAAACTCCATTATTCAATGAATACAAGAAGTATAGAGGAACTTGAAGAGGCAAGAGATGAGCTAATTAAACAAAAACCAATAGTCTATGCATACCTTGGGGATGAAGTTAAAGATGTTATGATTGGCGGAGAAGCTTCTATTGCAGTAGTTTGGTCTGGTGATGCTGCAGCTATGATAGAAGAAGATTCAGATTTAAAATATGTAATTCCAGAAGAAGGAACAAATCTGTGGTTTGATGCAATGGTAGTACCAAAGAATGCAGAGAATAAAGAGGCTGCAGAACAGTTTATTAATTTTATGACAAGACCTGATATTGCTGCAATGAATGCAGAATATATTGGTTATTCATCTCCTATACCAGAAGCAATTGAATTATTACCAGAAGAAGTTCAGAATAGTGAAGTAGCATACCCATCGAATGAGAAGTTGGAAAACACAGAAATATTTATGGATCCTAAAGATATAATTGGAGAATACGATAGAATTTGGACTGAAATAACAAGCGCACAATAAAAAAAATTAAAAAGGTTAATTACTTGTATTTAGAGTAGTTAACTTTTTTTATTTAGTGGTATAATAATTGATAAGTGTAAATGTTTTAAATTTAGACAATACAAGGAGGTATAATATGCATTTAAGTTTTTTAGGAGCAGCTGAGATGGTAACAGGATCAAATTATTTACTAAAAACAAAGAAACATAATATTTTAATTGATTGTGGAATGTTTCAAGGCAATAAAGAAATGGAACGGCTAAATTTCAAAGAATTTCCATATGATCCTGCACAAATAGATATACTAATATTAACACACGCTCATATTGATCATAGTGGGAGAATACCTAAGTTAGTTAAAGAGGGTTTTCATGGAAGGATTTTATCAACTAAAGCTACTTTTGATTTAAGTGAAGTTATGCTTTTAGATAGTGCTAAAATACAAGAATATGATGCAGAATGGGAAAATAAAAAGAGAAAAAGAAGTGGACTCGATTCTATAGAACCACTTTATACAATTTCGGATGCAGAGCAGAGTCTTAAGTATTTTGAGGGTTATCTTTATGATCAGAAAATCGATATTAATGATGAAATATCACTTAAATTTAGAGATGCAGGTCATATTCTAGGATCTTCGATACTTGAACTTTGGGCTACTGAAGATGAAAAAACTACGAAGATTGTTTTTTCAGGAGATTTAGGTATGCCTGGAAGACCGATTATTAGTGAACCTGAATATATAGATTCTGCGGATTACCTTGTTATGGAGTCAACTTATGGGGATAAAGATCATCCTCCATTTAAGGAGAGTACTGAAAAACTGATTGATATTATAAACAAGACTGCCAAAAGAGGGGGAACTGTTATAATACCATCATTTGCTGTTGGTAGAACTCAAGAATTAATATATGAATTGAATAAATACTATGAATATAATAAGATGGAAGATATTATGAGAATACCTGTATATATTGATAGTCCAATGGCAGTAAATGCAACTGAAGTTTTTCAAAAAAATTCAGGGACTTTTAATGAGGCAACTCAAGATATGATTTTAAAAGGAGATAATCCATTTACATTTGATAATTTAAAATATATTAGAAGTACTGAAGAGTCAATAGCTTTAAACAAAGCGGATTTCCCTAAAGTTATTATATCAGCAAGTGGAATGGCTACAGCAGGAAGAGTGAGACATCATTTAAAGCATAATTTATGGGATCCAAAGAACAGTTTGATTTTCGTAGGTTATCAAGCTCAAGGAACTTTAGGTAGAATACTATTAGATGGAGTAAAAAAAGTAAAATTGCTAGGTGAGGAAATAGATGTTGCTTTAGAGATATATGACCTTGAAGGATTTTCGGCTCATGCAGACCAGAGTTTTATGCTAAAATGGTTAAGTAATTTTAAGGAAAAACCAAAAAAAGTATTTATAGTTCACGGAGAGAAGGAGACTGCAGAAATTTTTTCGAATATAATTAAAGAAAAATTGCATTTTGACACTATAATACCTAAGATAGGTAATAGCTATAAAATAAATATGGATAATATTGAGGCCGACCCAGATATTGAATTTAAACCAGAGGTATTAAGAGAAGATATAACTCTTGAATTGGAAAATATTCAAGAACAGTTTAATTCGCTTATGAAGAAGTCTGAAGGTTTGCTAGATGAAGAGCTTTTAAAAACGAATTATGATTTGCTTAAGAATAGACTTCTAGAGTTAGAAAGTCAATTAATGGATTTAAATATATTAGTAGGTAAATAAGGAGGTATTGATGAAATATATTGAGAGTTTTTCTAATAATCCATACTATAATTTAGCATTTGAAGAGTATTGCTTTAAGAATTTGCCCAGAGATGAGGATTTTGTCTATCTTTGGATTAATAGTCCAACTATAGTTGTGGGGAAAAACCAGAATACTATTGAAGAGATTAATGGGGATTATATTAAAAAAAACAACATAGATGTAGTTAGAAGAATTACTGGAGGAGGAGCTGTATATCAAGATTTGGGGAATCTTAATTTCTCAATTTTTACTAATGCAGTTGGAAAAGAGAAAATTGATTTTAGACAGATAAATATACCAATTCTAAAGTCATTAGAGAAGTTTGGAATAATGGCAGAGCTCTCTGGAAGAAATGATTTAACTCTTGATGGGAAAAAAATATCGGGGATAGCTCAAAGCGTTTGGAAAAAGAGAATTTTAAATCATGGTACGATTCTATTTAATACCGACCTTTCAGTATTATCGGATGCTCTAAATGTAAAAGCTGATAAAATAGAGTCGAAAGGTGTTAAATCAGTTAAATCAAGAGTTACAAATATTAAACCACACATGACAGAAGATATTTCTATATTGGAGTTTAAAAAAATGCTATTAAACCATATTTTCAAATATAATGAGGAAGCACCTATAGAATACAAATTAACTTTACAACAATTAAAAGAGATACAAGCATTATATGAGAATAGATATAATAAATGGGAATGGAACTATGGAGAATCACCTGATTTTGGCTGGAAGAATTATAAGAGATTTGCATCAGGCTCTATTGAATTAAGGCTAGAAATTAAATCAGGATTTATAGAAGAAGCTAAGATATACGGAGACTTTTTTGGAACAAAAGAAGTGGTTGGATTAGAAAATAAGTTGAAAGGCTCCAAGTATGATAAGGAGTCAATAGAACAAATGCTTAATGGGGTTGAAATAGGTGATTATTTTGGCAATGTAAATAAAGAAGATTTTTTAAGCTTTATGTTTGATTAAATGACCAGGAGATGAAATATTTGAACTCTAATGATAATATTAAGGTTGTAAAAGTTAATAATAAAGGTTTGTTAAATGATTTTGTTGAGCTTTCTTATGTTTTATATAAAAATGACAAAGCATGGGTGCCACCTTTAAAAACTGATTACAAAAAATATGTTGTGGGTGAAGATAATTATTTAAATCAATCAGGTCCCAATGAAAGGATAGTTGCAATAAAGGATAACAAAGTAGTTGGAAGATTATTAGTAGGTATAAATGAACATTTAAATGAAAATAAAAATATTAAAGAAGGATATATTTCTCTTTTTGAATGCATTGATAACAAAGATGTATCTAATCAAATGTTTGAATATGTAGTAAAGTGGCTTCAAGATAGAGGAATGAAAAAAATAAAAGGCCCTCTTTCCCTACCGGGGGGAGATGATAATAGGGGTTTATTATTAGATAACTTTACAGATCCAACGCTTATAATGAATACCTATAATAAACCATATTATCCAAATCTTTTTACTGAATATGGTTTTCAAAAGTATGAAGATGTTTATGCGTATAAAAGCACAAGCGATAATAAAAATATCGACAGGTATAAAGATATAGTTCCATATGCAATGGAGAGATATAAATTCAATTTAAAACGGATTGATTTACAAAATATAGCTAATGAAATGAAAGATGTAAAAATCATAATTGAAAAAGCTATGCCTACAGAATGGTTAGACTTTATTCCTCCCAATGATGAAGAAATGGATTTAATAGCTAAACAATTGATACCATATGCAGATCCAGACCTTATATATATTGCTCGGAATGAAGATAATGAACCTGTAGGTTTTAATATTGCGCTTCCTAATTATAATGAGGTTTTATCAAAGATGAAAGGGAGATTGTTTCCTTTTGGAATATTTAAATTTTTGTATTATAAAAATAAAATTAAAAGTATTAGATTTTTTGTCTTGTTTGTTGTGCCAGAATATCAAAAAAAAGGAGTTTCTTCAGCAATATACTGGCATATTTACAAAGCAGCGGTTGAAAAAGGATATAAATTTGTTGAAGGTTCTACTATCTGGGATTACAATACGACTATGAAATTAGATATAGAAAAGTATGGTGGGGAAAAGTATAAAACATATAGGATATATATAAAAGACATATAGTTAAGATTACTTTCTAAAGGAGTCATGTTATGAAAAAACTGATTTTAGTATTAGTTTTATTAATTCTTATAGCTGGTGTAGGGGCGTTTTTCTTTTTGCCAGGCTATTTAAATGAAACATTTAATGAAAATGAAGAGATACTTATTGTAGAGTCTGGAGATTCTTTAGGGATAGTATCTTCAAAACTGTATAATGATGGGGTAATCAAGAGTAAATATTGGTTTAGATACAATGGTAAGGATATTGCAACTAAGATAAAGCCTGGTAAATATACAATTAAAAAGAATTCGACAATTCAAGATATTTATGAGATTATTCAACAAGGTGAAATAGATGTTCCCATTGTTGTAACTTTTCCAGAAGGTTTCATTTTATATCAGTTTGCTAGCAAATTAGAAGAATCTGGCATATCAAGTCTTGATGAGTTTATTGAAGCCACGGAAGAATACTACAATGCTAATTTAAGCTCAAATTATTCCAATGAAGAGATTTATTTTAGCATGGAAGGTTATTTGTTTCCAGAAACATATTATTTTTCAAATAAGCAAACAATAGAAGAAATAGTCAATACTCTATATAAAACAGGTGCAGATGTTTGGGATGAGGATATGTTAGTTAAACTCTCACAATCCGAATATAATAAACATCAGATTTTAACTATAGCATCATTGATAGAAAGAGAAGCATATAATGATGAAGAAAGAGCGAAAATAAGTGGAGTAATCTATAATAGATTAAGATTAGGAATGCCATTACAAATTGATGCAACTGTTATATATGGAATTGGTGAAGGAAAAGAACATATGACTAGAGTATTGTATGAGGATTTAGAAAAAGACAATCCTTATAACACTTATAGAAATAAAGGAATTCCAGTTGGTCCTATTGCAAATCCTGGTAAAAATTCAATTTATGCAAGTCTTTTTCCAGAAGAACATGAGTATCTTTATTATGTTATGGGGGAAAATGGTCATGTGTTTGCAAAAACCTATGCAGAACATCTTATAAACGTTGAAAATTACAGAAAAACACAATAAAAAAAGACCTTTAAAAGGTCTTTTTAAACTTAAAAAAATATGGTGCCGGGAGCGGGATTTGAACCCGCACGGTGTCACCACCGCTGGATTTTGAGTCCAGTACGTCTGCCAATTCCATCACCCCGGCATCTGGCTACGAAATCTATACTAACACAGAAAGCATTAAAAATCAATATTTTTATTTTGATAATAAACATAGCATAATAAGTCTAAAATGTTTACGGACTAAACTACATAATGTATACTATTATATAGAGTTATTGGGAGGGGCTAAAAATGAGTAAAGATAGATTGATGATAATTGATGGGAGCTCACTTATTTACAGAGCTTTTTATGCACTACCGCTTTTAATGACAAAGGGTGGAATTTTCACTGGAGGTGTATATGGATTCCTTAGCATGCTTTATAGAATAAGGGAAGAGTATTCTCCAGATTATATTTGTGTTGCTTTTGATAGATCAGGTCCAACGATAAGACATGATCAATTTAAAGAATACAAAGGTACAAGAGAAAAAACACCTAGTGAACTGTCACAACAATTCCCAATAATCAAGGATATTCTAAAAAACATGGGGCTAAAAACTTTAGATATGGATAAATATGAGGCCGATGATATAGCAGGTACATTTGCAAAAAAAGGTTCTGATGAAGGTTATGAAGTTCTATTAGTAACAGCTGATAAAGATTATTTACAGCTTGCAGAAAAGCATGTTAAGGTTATTTTAACTAAAAAAGGCATTTCAGAAATAGAAACATATAACAAACAGAGAATCATTGATGAATATGAAATCGAACCATTGGAGTTTATTGATGTTAAAGGATTAATGGGAGATAAGTCTGATAATATACCTGGAATTGCAGGTATAGGAGAAAAGACTGCATTAAAACTTATAAGGCAATATGGTTCATTAGAAGGAGTATATGAGAATTTAGAGTCTATTACTGGTAAATTACATGATAGATTAGAAGATAATAAACAAATAGCTTTTTTGAGTAGAAAACTAGGTGAAATTATAACTAATGTACCACTTCATTTAGAAATTAAAGATTTAAAGCCTGAAGAACAAAATTTTGGAGAATTAGCAAAAATATATGAAAAGCTTGAATTTAGGAGTTTAAAATCAAAGTTACCAAATACAGCAAAGGATTTAGTAGATGTGAATTCTTATAAAAATGGGATTATATCCATATCTAATTTATCTCAATGGGACAGACTAATAGAGGATATAAAAAAAGAAGGGAAATTTGCTTTTAAGTTTATATCAAGAGAAGATTATATAGAACAAAATCCGATAGGTTTAGGAATTAAAGTTCCTAATTTTGAAATATATTGGTGTGATATTAATGAGATAGATTTTGTGCAAATGGAAAATCTGAAAAAGTTATTTCAATCAGAAGAAATAGAAAAAATAAGCTGGGATGTCAAGTCTGATATTGTAGAAATAATTAAGATGGGTTGGCTAATTAACAATTTGCAATTTGATGCATCAATTGCGGAGTATATTATAAATCCTAGTCAAAGCAATTTATCCATAAATAGTTTAAGTGAAGAATACTTCGAAAATTATGGACCGGATATTGAAGCACTATTGGGTAAGGGGAAAAAGAGAAAGAAATATGAAGAACTTTCAAAAGATGAGTTGATGAATTATACTGCATTTATATTGGAGACTGTGGTAAAATTAGAACCCATAATGATAAACATTATTAAAGATAGAAATATGGACGAATTATTTAATGAAATAGAAATGCCTCTAGTAGAAGTTTTAGCACATATGGAATATAGTGGAGTACTTGTCGATAAGAATAAATTAGATGAACTAGGTATTGAGTTTGAAGATGAGATTAACAAGTTGATAGGACAAATATATGAACTTGCAAATGAAGAGTTTAACATAAACTCACCAAAACAACTCGGTGAAATCCTATTTGATAGACTAGAATTACCCGTTGTAAAGAAAACTAAAACAGGTTATTCAACTGATGTAGAAGTTCTAGAATCATTAAAAGATAAACACCCAATAATTGAAAAAGTGTTGAGATACAGGCAAATAGTTAAGCTTAAATCTACTTATATAGATGGGCTTAATACAATGATAAGTAAAAGAACTGGCAGAATTCATTCAAAATTTAATCAAACAATAACATCAACAGGTAGAATTTCAAGTACAGACCCAAATTTACAAAACATACCAATAAGAAGCGAAGATGGTAGAAGAATACGTAAAGCGTTTATAGCACAAAGTCCTGATTATAGATTTTTGGATGGAGATTATTCACAGATAGAGTTAAGAATATTAGCGCATATTTCTGATGACCCTAAGATGAAGGAAGCTTTTATTAAGGATGAGGACATACACACCAAAACAGCTTCAGAAGTCTTTGAAGTGCCATTAGATGAAGTAACTTTAGATTTAAGGTATAAAGCTAAGGCTATTAATTTTAGTATTGTTTATGGCATATCAGATTTTAGTTTATCAAAAGATATAGGTATCTCAAGAAAAGAAGCTAGAAAATATATAGATGGTTACTTTAATAATTATAAACTAGTTAAGATTTACATGGATGAGGCTATTTCAAAAGGTAAAGAGGATGGTTATGTTGAAACGTTGTTAAATAGGAGGAGATATATACCTGAGTTAGAATCAAAGAATTATAATATAAGATCCTTCGGAGAGAGAGTAGCGATGAATATGCCGATACAGGGTAGCGCTGCAGATATTATTAAAATGGCTATGGTATGTATATATAAAAAACTTAAGGAAGAGAAGTTATTATCTAAGATTGTATTGACTATACATGATGAATTGATAATTGAGGCTCACAAAGATGAAATAGAATACGTAAAAAAAATGATGAAAACTACAATGGAAGAAGTTATTTCATTAAGAGTTCCACTTAAGGTTGAAATAATAGAAGGTGATAGTTGGTATGATACAAAATAAATGTAAACTTATCGGTATAACAGGTGGGATAGCTTCTGGTAAGAGTACTGTAAAAAAAATATTAACAGATAAATCTTATATCGTAATAGATGCAGATATTATTGCAAGAGAGGTAGTTGAAATTGATAAAGCTTCGTATTATGAGGTTAAAGAATTTTTCGGTGATGATATTTTAGATAATGACAGAAATATAAATAGGGAAAAACTATCTGAAATTGTTTTTAATAATCCTGATAAAAGAAAAAGGTTAGAAGAAATATTGTATCCATATATATTTAAAGAAATATTAGAACAAATTAAGAATAAGTGTAAAAATAATAGGGATATAATATTTATAGATATACCGCTACTTTTTGAAAATATGGAATTAATTAAGGATAGTGGGATTGAGTTTGACCAAATCTGGCTTGTTTATTCTGATAGAAAAACCCAATTAAAAAGATTAATAGATAGAGATAATATAAGCATAGATAATGCCAATCTTAGAATTAATTCTCAGATGGATATTGAAGAGAAGAAAAAAATTGCTGATGTAATAATTGAAAATAGGTATACAAAAGATTTTTTAATAGAACAAATCAGTAAATATATTTTCAACTTAGAAAAAGGTCAGATATGAAGCATAAAATATTTGTATTATTAGTTATAGGAACAATTATTTGTAGTTTATCAATAGCTTCGTTATATCCACTAATGTATAAAGATTTAATAAACAAATATTCACAAGAATATGAATTAGACCCATTTCTAGTATTATCAGTTATTAAAAGAGAAAGTAGCTTTGATGAAAATGCGATATCAAAAAAACATGCCAAGGGTTTAATGCAAATTTCTGATTCAACAGGACAATGGGCAGCAGAGTCTCTTAATATAGAGAAATATAATATGGATTTACTATATGATCCAGAAACTAATATTAGGATTGGAACATGGTATTTAAGTAAGCTGATAAAACAATTTGGGAGTATTGACCTTGCATTAGCAGCTTATAATGCTGGTAGTGGCAATGTCCAAGCTTGGCTTAAAGATAATAATTACAGTGAGGATGGTAAAAGCTTAAGTTATATACCATTTATTGAAACTCGAGAGTACATCTCTAAGGTAGAAAAAAGTTATAATGCCTATAAAATTATCTATTGGCACCCTTATTTTTTAGAAAATGAGAATATATTTGATAATGTCTGTTTAAAGAGTAGAGAATTAATTATAAAAATAGTAAGGAAGTTAAGGTAAATAGGATGAAAAAAAATAGAGTTTTATATTTTTTGTTAGTAATAATTCTAGCTGTTGTAATAACAGGTTGTGAAGGGGGATATGATCCCTTGGGAGAAACAAATAAAACACCGAGTGTTGAATATATTATTTATGAAAACGCAGAGCTTAGTTTGCCATTGACTAGTTTTAATTCATTGAACCCACTATATATAGAAAATAGTAGCTATTTTTATTTTAGCAAGCTGATTTATGAGGGTTTATTTGAGTATGATGAGAAATTGGAACCTATGCCATGTCTTGCGAGCACATATACAATGGGCGAAGATGGTAAAAGCATTGATTTAACTCTAAAAGAAGGTGTTAAGTTTCATAATGGACAAGTATTTTCTTCGAAAGATGTAATATTTACAATTGAAATGATGAAAAAATCTGGAGATGAAAGCTATTACAAAAAACTTAATCAAGCAGGACTTCTTTCAACGAATCAGATAATTTCAGCAAAACAAATTTCAGAAAATAGATTAACTATTTCTTTTAAGGAACCTTGTGCAAATATTCTTGATATTTTAACATTCCCAATTATTCCAGAATCAAAAGTAGATGCTGCATTAGAAATTGATGATTTTATTCCAATAGGAACTGGACCGTACAAATATGTTGAAAATAATAAATTTAAGGAGATATATCTTAAAGCGAATGAAGACTATAGAAATGGTGAACCTGAAATATCTCATATATCAGGAAAAATATTTCAAGATGAAGAATCAATTTTAACTGCTTTTGAAACAGGCAAAATAAATATTGCGAAAACTAGTGGGATAGACTGGGACAAATATGAATCAAATAAGAGGATTTCGATATATGAATTTGTCTCAAATGAATATATAGCTTTAGCATTTAATCATGAAAAAGAATTATTTAGCATAGATGGTTCTAAAGGATTGAAAAGAGCTATTTTATATGGAATAGATAGACAATCTATTATTGAGAAAGTTTATTTAAAACATGCAACGCAAATTGATACACCTGTAAATCCCATATCATATTTATACTCTGAAGAAGCATTAACATATGGATATAGTAAAGATAAGGCTTTAGAAATTTTGGATAAATCAGGCTATATTGATAGCAATAATGATGGTATACGAGAAGATTTATCGGGAAATGACTTGACCTTTAAGATGCTCGTTACCATAAACAATAATTTAGAAATAAAAGCTGTGAATATGATTAAATCTTATTTAAAAGATATTGGGATAGTCTTGAATATATCTGAAGATATAGTTGAATATGATGAACTAGGAAATTTACCAAAAGAGCTTCTATTAGGAGATTATGATATGGCTTTTTTGGGATGGCAGCAATCTATAATACCAAGATATAATTACATGCTAGATAGCAATATGGTTGGAACGAGCAATTATTCTTTTTACCAAGATGATGATATGGACATGTTATTGAATAATTTGGACATTTCGTGGGATATAGAACAAAAAAAAGACCTAATGAATAAATTTCAAAACAACTTTGTTGAAAATATCCCTTATGCAAGTTTGTACTTTAAGAATGGAGCGCTTTTAGTGGATGATTTTATAGAAGGACCATTAGATCCTAATTATTATAATATTTATAATGGATTGGAAAAGTGCTACATTAAAATGTCAATAAAATAATATTGAATATTTACACCAAAGATAATATAATGAGTAAGTATTCTACTTTATAGAATTGTTAACACTATTCTATTCATTACTTTGTGCGAGTGTGCTGGAATTGGAAGACAGGCATGTTTGAGGGGCATGTGCTATTTATAGCGTATGGGTTCAAGTCCCATCATTCGCACCATATTATTATAATTAGTAATTTCAATATAAATTCCATTATATATACCCAGATTTATGTACATTGAATTTAATTAGTGCTATAATCTATTTAGGCGCGGTTTAAGATAAAAATTTATCATAAATTGCTAAAATTATATCAAGTGAAGAGGTGGAAAAATAATGAACCAAGGTAAATTGACTTTCAAAGGCGGAGTGCATGTACCAGAGAATAAACATTTTACTGAACACAAGCCAATAGAATTAGCTAAAATGCCTCAATTTGCTTACATAGCACTTCATCAACATATAGGAGCTCCTTGCGATGCTCTTGTTAATGTTGGTGATAAAGTGAAAATTGGGCAAAAAATTGGTGAATCTGGTGCTTTTGTATCGTCATCAATTCATGCTAGTATTGCTGGTACAGTAAAAGAGATCAAAGCTATGTACACCCCATCAGGAATGAAGACAAAATGCGTTGTAATTGAAAACGATTATAGCGAAGAAATGTATGAGCAATTAAAGACTAATGATCTTAGTCAGCTAACTGCTAAAGAAATTATAGGAATTGTTAAAGAAAACGGAATAACTGGAATAGGTGGAGCTTGTTTTCCAGCGCACGTTAAATTTTCAGTACCTGAAGACAAACCTATTGACACTGTTATATTAAATGGTGCTGAGTGTGAGCCGTACTTAACTGGTGACCACAGATTGATGTTAGAGTATCCCGAGGCAGTTGTATTTGGGCTTAAAGCAATAAAAAAAGCATTGAATGTAGAAAACGGAGTTATTGCTGTAGAAAATAATAAAATGGATGCAATTGAAGCATTGAAAAGTGTAATAAAACCTGAAGATGGGATTGAAGTAGTTGCACTTAAAACTAAGTACCCTCAAGGCGGAGAGAAGAGCATAATCTATGCAGTTACAGGGAGAAGCTTAGGTACTGGAGCGCTACCTATGGAAGTAGGATGTGTAGTATCGAATGTTGCAACTTCAAAAGCTATTGCGGACGCGATTTTATTAGGAAAACCTCTGTATGAAAGAGTAGTTACAGTAACCGGAAAAGGTATAAAAGAGCCAAAAAATATTATGGCTAGAGTAGGAACTCCACTTTCCGAACTAATAGAACAATGTGGTGGATTTCAGGGTAAACCTGGGAAAATTATTTGTGGTGGACCTATGATGGGAATAACACAATTTTATATTGGCGCACCTCTTATTAAAGGTACAGGTGGGATATTAGTTTTAACCGAAGAGGAAACTGTAGAAGAACCAGTTTTACCTTGCATAAAGTGTGGTAAATGTATAGAAGCATGCCCTTCTGGATTACAACCAATATTTATAAGTGCTTATGCATTAAAGAATAATTATGAAAAAGCAGATAGTTTCAATGCAATGGCATGCGTAGAATGTGGAGCATGTTCATATGTTTGTCCTGCTAAGAGACCACTTGCAGAGTCAATTAAAAATATCAAAAAAGAAATACTTGCTAAGAGAAAAAAATCATAAGTTAGGAGGATGTTGAATGGATGGAAAAGTAATTGATCCAGTTAATAACGACTCTGTCGTTTTAGATGATATGCTAATTGTTTCTCAATCGCCTCATATCAGGTCAGATGATTCTGTTAAGAGGATGATGATAGATGTAATCATAGCGTTAGTACCTGCTATGATAGGCGCTATATACTTCTTTGGATTTAATGCAGTTAGATTGCTATTAGTAACCGTTTTAGCAACAGTTTTCTTTGAATTTGCAATCCAAAAGATGTTTAAGAAGCCAATTAGAATTATGGATTTAAGTGCGGTAGTAACAGGTATTTTACTTGCATTAAATTTACCTGCTGGTACACCATGGTGGGTAGCTGTATTTGGAGCGGGATTTGCTATTATAATAGTCAAAGAATTCTTTGGAGGAATTGGTTCAAACTTTATGAACCCTGCTTTAGCTGCAAGAGCTGCAATGGTTGCATCTTGGCCAGCTATAATGACTAATTATGTAACACCAGATGGAATAAGTGCTGCAACGCCACTTGCTATTATGAAAGCAGGAGGTACAAATTTACCTGCAATACAAAGAATGTTATTTGGAGATATTGGTGGAGTAATAGGAGAAACATCAGCGATTTTATTATTAATCGGTGGAGTATACTTAATAATAAGAGAAGTTATTGATTGGAAAGTGCCAGTACTATACATAGCGTCAACAGTTGCACTTTTATTAATATTTGGAGTAAATTCTGCTAATGTTTTATACCATGTCTTAGGCGGAGGCTTGATACTTGGTGCTTTCTTTATGGCAACTGATTTTTCATCTTCACCTGTAACACCAAAGGGTAAGATTATATTTGCTATTGGATGCGGTATTTTGACTGCTCTGATAAGAGTAAAGGGTGGCTCGCCAGAAGGAGTAAGCTATTCAATTTTAATTATGAACGTTGCCACTCCATTAATTGAAAGATTTACAGGACCAAAAGTCTTTGGGGAGGTAAAGTAGATGAAAGAGACCATTAAACTAGGATTAGTTTTATTATTAGTAACTGCAATAGCAGGTGGTGTACTTGCTGGAGTAAATGGGGTTACCTCACCAGTAATTGCGGAGATGGAAAGGGTAAAAAGTTTCGGTGCACTACTTGAAATTTTTCCAGAAGCTAACGATTTTATAGAAGTTGAAGCAGGAGTTTTAGATCAAATAAAAACGACCAATCCATCTATATTTGAAGCATATAAAGCTGTAAAAGATGATGAAGAGTTAGGTTATGCACTAAAAACTCTTACAGGAGGATATGGTGGAGATATAACTACTCTTATAGGAATTAAAAAAGATGGAACAATCGCAGGACTTAGAGTTTTGGTAATGTCTGAAACAAAAGGTTTAGGAGCTAGAATTGTGGATGATTTAGAATTCCGAGATTCTTTTGTAGATAAAAATGCATTAGCAAGTTTAAACCCTGTAAAAGAACCATCAGCGGATGATGAAGTTTTGTTGCTTTCAGGAGCTACAGTTTCAACAAAAGCTGTATTAAAAGGAGTTAATGACGCAATTGATGCATATGTTAACTACTTATCGAATTAAAAGGAGGTACTGTTAAATGAAATTATCTACTATTTTTAAAAATGGTATTATATTTGAAAACCCTATATTTGTACAATTGATAGGAATGTGTTCAGTACTTGCTATAACCAACTCTGTCAAAAATAGTATAGGAATGGGAGCAGCTGTAGTTTCAGTATTAGTAATGTCAAATATAGTTATTTCCATTATGAGAAAAGTTATTCCTTCAAAGATAAGGATACCAATATTTATAGTTGTTATTGCAACTTTTGTTACTATGGTTGAAATGTTTATGAAAGCATATGCTCAACCACTTTATTTGTCACTAGGTATATTTATACCACTAATAGTTGTAAACTGCCTTATTTTAGCAAGAGCTGAATCATTTGCATCTAAAAATGGAGTGTTCTATTCTGCAATGGATGGGTTAGCTATGGGTCTAGGTTACTCAGCTGCTTTATTAATATTAGGATCACTTAGAGAAATACTTGGAGCTGGTAGTTTTTACGGGATAAGTTTATTCGGAGAATCTTTTCAGCCAGCAGCAGTTTTTGTTGCTCCACCAGGAGCGTTTATACTATTAGGAATATTAATAGCACTGTTTAACAAATTTATTAAACAAAGAGCAGCTAATTAAGAGGAGGGGAGTATAAATGAGTTTATTTAGTATAATGATATCTACCATTCTGGTTAACAACTATGTGTTTGCTAGATTTTTAGGAATTTGTCCCTTCCTTGGTGTATCTAATAAAATGGAAACAGCAACAGGGATGGGTATTGCAGTAACCTTTGTTACAACATTAGCATCAGTAATAACATATACTATCCAAAAAACGATTTTGGATACTTTAGGACTACAATACTTACAAACAATAGTTTTTATATTAGTAATAGCATCACTTGTACAATTTGTTGAGTTAGCACTTAAAAAAATGAGTCCAACTTTATATAGTGCAATGGGGGTATATCTTCCTTTAATTACAACTAACTGTATTGTTCTAGGTGTTGCAATATTAAATATTCAACAAGAGTTAAATTTAATACAAACAGCAACAAGCGCAATCGGAGCATCTTTAGGTTTCTTTTTAGCATTAGTTTTAATTGCGTCTTTGAGAGAAAAAATGGATATAGCTGATATACCTGAAGCTTTAGTAGGATTTCCAATAACTTTAATTGCTGCGGGATTAATGTCCATTGCCTTTGCTGGCTTTGCTGGACTTGTGTAGGAGGTGGAATAAATGACTAATATTATAAATCCTGTTGTTGTGCTTGGAGGATTAGGTCTTCTTTTTGGGGTGCTATTGTCTATAGCATCAAAGATATTTGTGGTTGCTACAAACCCTAAGGTAGAAGAAGTGCTTGGGGTATTACCAGGGGCAAATTGTGGAGCTTGTGGTTATCCTGGTTGTGCTGGATGTGCAGCTGCAATTGTTGAAGGTAGAGCACCTACTACTGCATGTACAATAGGAGGAGCAAAAGTAGCTGCAAATGTAGCAAATGTAATGGGAGTAAATGCAGGAACATTTGATAAAAAGGTAGCTGTTGTTAAATGTCAAGGAGACTGCGACAAGGCTAAAGATAAATACATATATCAAGGTATTGCAGACTGTAGGATACAGTCAACATTAGCAGGTGGCCAGAAAGAATGTACCTATGGTTGTCTTGGTTGTGGAACTTGTTTTGATGTATGTAAATTTAATGCAATCAGGATGATAGATGGAATAGCGGTTGTTAATAAAGAAAATTGCACTGCTTGTAATGCTTGTGTTCTAGCATGTCCAAAGAATATAATTGAACTGATTCCATATGATTCAACGGCTGTTGTTAAGTGTATGAGCCAAGATAAAGGTAAAGATGTTAGAGGGTATTGTTCAACTGGGTGCATTGGGTGTCAAATATGTGTTAAAAATTGTCCTGTTGATGCTTTTACTTTTGAAAACAATTTAGCGAGAATAAATTATGATAAATGTATAGATTGCTTAATATGCGTTGAAAAATGTCCGACTAATGCAATAGATAATATGTCAATAGTAAGCGAAAAATTTGCAAAAGAATTTGCAAATTAAGATAGAGTCCCTAGGGACTCTATTTTATTATAAAAAATTAATTTTTATATAATATAAAAGGGGTCGTAGAGGCAGAAAGTTACTCTTTATTTAGGAAGGTACTTGTGATAAATGTAGCTATCATCAGAGGAAACTGAGGGTTTAATAGTGAAAGTGTTGAAGACGCTTTTTTATGCTTAAAAACTTGTAAATAAAAATCATAAATGATAAACTATAAGAGCTATATTTGTGCTTGAAAAAAGGATGGTTAATTTGACAAAAGGTGATAAAGTATTAATTGTGTTTATAATATTAATTAGCATTCTTTCTTTTGTTTATATAAACAGGTATGCATTTTCTAATCAAGAGAAATATGTAAGTGTACAAGTAAATGGTGAAGAAGTAAAGAAGATTCTCTTTGATGAAAAATTAATAGGGGAGACTATACCAATTAATACCGAATATGGATATAATTTATTGGAAATAGGTGATGAAAGAATAAGGTTTTATGAAGCTGATTGCCCAGACCAAATATGTGTGAGACAAGGTTTTATTTCAAGAGTGGGGGAAACATTAGTATGTCTTCCAAATAAACTTGTAGTAGAATTGAAGGGTATTTCAGAGGAAGACGATATCGATATTATGAGTTATTAGAATGGAGTTAATATGAGAAAGACTAATAAAATGATATTTATATCTCTCTTAGTTTCAGTTGGTTTAGCACTTAGTGTTTTAGAATCAGCTATTCCTATTCCCATAGCAATGCCGGGTGCTAGACTAGGATTATCAAACATGGTGATTTTAGTGACTCTTGTAATATTTGGATTTAAAGATGGATTAAAAGTAGCGATGCTTAAGAGTACAGTTCTTATGTTAGTTACGGGTAGTGTTTCTTCCTTTATGTATAGTATATCAGGGGCCATATTGAGTTGTATAGCTATGTATACTGTTTACAAGTTATTTCCAAATATATTTAGTTTGATAGGTGTTAGTATTGTAGGAGCGGCAACGCATAATTTTGCTCAAGTTTCGATAGCTGTTTTAATGTTAAGCAATTTGAGAATATATTCTTACTTACCTTTTTTACTCTTAATAAGCCTATTTACTGGGTATTTTGTGGGATTATCTTCTACGTACATTGTAGAGAATCTCAAGAAAAATTTTAAAGTTTTATTTGCAAAACAGGAGGTCATATGAAAGGGATTATTTTAGCATCGGCATCACCAAGAAGACTCGAGATATTTAGGTTATGTGGTATTGAGCCTAGGGTTGTAAAGAGTAATATCGAAGAGACGATTGAATTTGGTGAAAAACCTGAGCAAATAGCTATGAGTTTATCATTTAAGAAGGCTTTGGATGTCGCAGAACGAATAGACACGGGATTAGTAATAGGTGCTGATACAATTGTAGTGATTGGAAATACTATTTTAGGAAAGCCGGAAAGTGAATTACATGCAAGGCAGATGCTTGAAATGCTAAGCGGAAAAAGTCATAGAGTAATAACGGGATTTGCAATAATAGATCCTGAAAATAAGATTAAAGTGATTGATTATGAAACAAGTGATGTTATATTTAATAAATTAAGCCAAAGTGAAATAGATTCTTATATAAAATCCAGAGAGTACCTAGATAAGGCGGGGTCTTATGCTATTCAAGGCAAAGGAGCTTTGTTAGTATCTAAGATAGAGGGATGTTACTTTAATATAGTTGGTTTACCTATATCGAAAATCAACTACAATTTAAAACTATATTTTAATCATAACTTACTTTAAAGGTGATGATATAACTTGACTGAGATAATAATTCAAAATAAAAATATTACAATCAAAGATTTTCCGAAAAGCGAAAGACCAACTGAGAAATTACTTAGTATGGGACCGTCTGTATTATCTAACTCTGAATTGTTAGCTGTTATCATTAGAACTGGAACAGGGAAAGATACAGCTATAGATTTATCTACTAAACTATTGAATCAAGATAGCAGAGGGATAGCTTATTTAGCTAATGCATCTGTTGATGATTTTACTAAAGTAAAAGGGATAGGTGAGTGTAAAGCTGCACAAATTATGGCGGCTATCGAACTTGGTAAAAGAATAAAAAGACAAGGCTTATTTAACAATATAAAAGTAAATTCGCCAGAAGTTATTGCAAACTTAGTGATGGATAGTATGAAGCATTTAGAAAAAGAACATTTTGATGTAGCTATTTTGGATACAAAAAATCAGATAATAAGTATAGATAATATTTCTGTAGGAACTTTAAATTCATCAATAGTTCATCCAAGAGATGTTTTTAATATAGCTATTAAAAAGAGTGCAAATGCATTGATACTAATACATAATCACCCTAGTGGCGATCCTACTCCAAGTAAAGAGGATATAAGTATAACAAATAGATTGATGGAGAGTGGTGAAATCGTAGGTATTAAGATTTTAGATCATATAATTATTGGAAATGATAGATTTTTAAGTATGAAAGAAGAAAAATTGATGTAATTATGGAGGAATATAATGGTATTTTTTAAAGCATTTACAAAAGATATGGGAATAGATTTAGGAACAGCTAATACACTAGTATTTATAAAAGGAAGAGGAATTATATTACGAGAACCTTCAGTTGTAGCAATAAATAGAGATAATAAACAAGTGCTTGCGGTAGGTGAAGAAGCTAAAAAGATGATAGGTCGTACACCGGGCAATATAATTGCGATTAGACCACTAAAAGATGGTGTAATTGCAGATTTTGATATTACTCAAGAAATGCTAAAGTATTTTATTAGAAAAGCGACTCAGAAGAAATCAATTTTTCAACCAAGAGTTGTAGTATGTGTTCCTAGTGGCGTTACAGAAGTAGAAAAGAGAGCAGTAGAAGAAGCAACTATACAAGCAGGAGCTAAAGATGCATTTTTGATTGAGGAACCTATGGCTGCTGCAATAGGGGCAGGTCTTCCAGTACACGAGGCTACTGGAAGTATGGTAGTTGATATTGGTGGTGGAACGACAGAAGTGGCGGTTATATCATTAGGAGGTATAGTAACTAGTAAATCTATCAGGATTGCTGGAGATGAATTAGATAGTTTTATAGCAAATTATATTAAAAAAGAATACAGCTTGATGATTGGGGAGAGAACTGCTGAACAAGTGAAGATAGAGATAGGAGCAGCCATAGACGATCAAGTTTTGGGGAATATGGAAATAAGAGGTAGAGATTTAGTGAGCGGGTTGCCTAAAACTATCGAGATTACGTCTTCAGAAATATATGAAGCTCTTAGGGAACCAGTTTCAAATATAATAGATGCAATAAAAGCTACACTTGAGAAAACACCACCAGAATTATCATCTGATGTAATGGAATATGGCATAGTTTTAACAGGTGGGGGAGCTTTGCTTTATGGACTTGACAAGTTGATTACTAATGAGACAGGGATTCCAGTAATAATTGCAGAAAATCCATTGGATTGCGTTGCATTGGGTACAGGGAAAGCTTTAGAGAGTATAGAAATATTAAAGAGAACTTCCTCAAAATATAGTAGATTGGGATAGTGATGGTATGTATTTTTTTAGAAAATACAAAGAAAGAATGATAGTGACCCTTGTTGCTATCATTCTACTTATAATTATTGGGATTACAAATAATAATCGAGAAAGCATGACTTTCTTTGAGAAATCTGTTGGAAGTATTTTATCTCCAATTACGAATGCATCTTCATGGGTGACTCATGGGATAGGATCTTCATTTAATTCTATCAAAGATACATTTGAGGCTAAAAGTGAGAATAAACTTTTAAAAGAAAACATCAAAATTCTCGAAAGTGAAAATCGCGATTTGAATAATATTATTGGAAAAACTGATTATTTAAAGAAAGAACAGGAAATGTTAAAAAATTCAAATTATAGTTTTATCAAAGCTAGTGTATCAGCAAAAGAACCAGGCAATTGGTATGATAAGTTTACAATAGACAAAGGTTCTGCTGATGGGATTGCAAAAGATGACACAGTTATAGCTGCGATAGAAGTAGAAAATAATATTTACCAAGAAGGATTAGTAGGAAAGGTATTAGATGTTGGAACAAATTGGGCTAAAGTAGCAACAATAATAGACGAGCTAAATAGTGTATCTTTTAAAATCATACGAACAGGTGACGGAGGAGTTGTATCAGGAACGCTAGATAGCTCTTTAGAAGGCTTTCTATATGACTTTGGCTCAGACGTAATAGTAGGAGACAAGCTATATACTTCTGGCCTAGGAGAGGTGTATTTAAAGGACTTGTATTTAGGAGAGGTTTCTGAAGTTTTGATTAATCAAGAGGAATTAACAAAAAGAATAATAATAAAACCAGCAATAGACTTTAAGAAAATTTACAATGTCTATATTATAGCTAAATAGATAAGGGGTTTAGATTTGAGCACATTTATAGTTTTATTAATGATAATTTTTAATTTAGTTATTCAAACTACAATAATTCCTATGTTTCCAATTATGGGAATAGTTCCTAACACTGCTTTGGTATTAATTGTAGTGGTAGCTTTAAAAGTTGGAAGGACTAAGGGTGCTATATTTGGTTTAATTGCTGGATTTATGCAAGATGTTCTATTTTCATCTACTATTGGAATAAATGCTTTTATTCTTTTTTTTATTGGTTATGTTATAGGATTTGCTGAAAACTCATTTTCACGTGAGAATATTATAAATCCTATTATTTTTACCATTGCGGCAACAATGTTTTATAATTTTACTTATTCACTATTCTTGTTTTTTTTATCAAGAGATGTTACCTTTATAGATGCAATTAGTAGTATTTTTTCCATTGAAATATTATATAATACTCTATTTGCTGTTATATATGGATATTTAGTCCATATAATTTTTACAAGACCAAAGATAAGATTCAAAAGATAGGTGATTAAAGATGAATTTAAAAGATAAGCTTTTTAATAGATATAGTATTATAATATATGTACTTTTTGCTTTAGCATTTGTACTTGTATTTAGGTTAGCAACTTTAACGATAGCGCAAGGTGAATATTACAGAGATCTTTCAGATAACAAAAGAATTAAAGAAGTCTACACTACAGCTCCAAGAGGTGAAATAAGAGATAGATACGGAAGATTATTAGCTGGGAATATTCCCACATTTACAGTTCAACTTTTAAAAGATGAACTAAATATTAAGGACAGAGAACAAAGAAATGAAAATTTACTCCATTTAATTAGACTTTTAGAAGAAGATGGGGTCAGCTATAACAATAGCTATCCTCTTGAGTTAAGTGTTATTAAATATAAAGATACGGAGACTTTATTAACAAGTCAAAAAGACCCATTAGATAAAGCTCTAGAAATTTTGATAGAAAATGGATTAGTAGAAGAGTTTTTAAATAAAGAGTATACTTTGCCTTATGAAGAACATTTTAACAGTTCCATATCAAAAAGGGCATTAAGTATATTAGAAAAAGAAGATATTAGCGACTTTGAAATAGAAGATTACGAGACAACCTTATCTTTAGACAAGAAATTAATTGAGCTAATTAATAACGATAAAACTAAATTAAGAAAGATAGTTGATAACCCAGTAGCTAGAGAGCTCCTATACGAGTTGCTAAAAGAAAAAAATCTCCACGAAGATTTGATATTAGAGGAGTTTTCTTTAGAGTATCAAGATGATTATATAAATCAGAAAGCTAGTTTAATGAGAACTTACCCTTATATTAGTTTAGATAGTTCTCCAAAAGACGACTTTATTAATTTGTTTGCGGATATATCGATGTATTCTTTTCTAAGTACTGTGATTGTAGAGGATGACTCTGATGAGATGTTTGTCCCAGGTGAATTATTACTCCAAATGATTAAAGATGCTGGACTAGAATCTCCTGTTGAACTTAGAATTAATAATGACGAATTATATGTTATCTATTCTTTTATAGATATTAGTGGGAAAGAAAACTTAGATCCAATAGATTATTTGATAGAATTTGTGCGCGATAATAATATTATCGAGAACTTTGTTCTTGATGATAATGTAAAATATCTTGCTCAATCTAGATTGATAATGGATGGGGTAAATCCTAAGATTTCTGTTAGTGGAGAATTAGAATACTCATTTATAAATGATATTAAAAATTGGGAAAATGCGAATAAAATTGAGGAAGGGAGTTCATTAAAGGAAGCTTTTGCAAGTATAAGGGAAAAATATAGTATAGAAGAATCTTTAAGTGACTATGAAGCTAGAGCTTTACTAGGCTTGTTAAATGAAATAACAAATCAAGGTTATTTAGCTTATCAACCTATAAATATTGCATATGGAATATCAAATAAATTAGTTGCTAGAATTGAAGAAGAGCTTTCATCTACTCCAGGGATTAATATATCAATTGAACCAGTTAGATATTATCCAGAAGGGAAAACAGCAGCACATATATTAGGATATATAGGTAAGATAAGTCAACCTAGTGAGATAGAAAAATATATAAGAGAAAACAATTATTCTCCAAGTTCGTTAATAGGTAAAACAGGAATAGAAGAAAGCTATGAGCTCCAGTTAAGTGGTGAAAGCGGAGTTAAAAAAGTGGAAGTTGATGTAATAGGAAATACTACTAATATTATTGAGCAGACTAGCCCTGTACCAGGAGACAATCTCTATTTATCTGTGGATTTAGAATTACAGAAAAAAGCAGAAGAAACAATGGAACAAACCTTAACAGAACTTAGTAAAGGTGGGGTATATAAAAGTGAATGGGGAGATTATACTTTTGGAATTAATAAGACTAAAAGGAGACCATACATAAATGCTAATTCTGGAGCAGTAGTAGTTATAGATGTTAAAACTGGTGAAACACTTGCTATGGTGAGTTATCCAGCTTACGATCCGAATTTGTTTTCCACAGGAATTAATTCAAGTGATTGGCAAAGTCTATTTCCTGAGGATTCAGAAAACCCATTAGCTCAGAGACCACTTTATAATATTGCAACACAAACAGCAGTTCAACCTGGATCCACTTTTAAAATGGCAACAGCGCTAACTGCTCTAGAAAAAGGTTTAAATCCACTACTTCGAATAAAAGACATGGGATTTGTAACAGTAGGAAATAAAGATTTTCATTGTTTAGTTTATACTTTGTATGGGACTACTCATGGGTATGAAAATTTATTTGAGGCACTTCGAGATTCATGTAACTATTATTTTTATACACTTGCACTTGGAAGAAATCAAAAGACAAATGAAGATATAGGAGTGAAAATTGAGATTGAAGATATAGTTGATATCTCAAAAAAATTAGGACTTAATGATAAAACAGGAATTGAAATAAATATTCCAGCCGAAGTATCTGGAGGAGTTCCTGATCCTCAAAGAAAAATTATTACTACAAAGTATCTATTAAAGCAAATGCTACAAAGAAACATTAGAAATTATATAGTAGAAGGCAAGGTATTAAGTGATGAAGAAATAGATTTAATTATAGAAGAAATAATTAGCTGGACAGCTTCAGAAGAAGTTTTAAGCAGAAATGAAGTTCTTAGAAGATTGATTGATATGGGGATAGAACCAGAACTTAAATTATCAGGAGAGCGAGAGGGTTTAGCTGATAAAATAAAATACACATATCTAAATCAAGCTGGTTGGAACATCGCTGACACATTAAATGTAACAATTGGTCAAGGGCAGAGTGCATATACTCCTATACAGATGGCAAATTACATAGCAACCATTGCTAATGGTGGCTATTTAAATAAATTAACTTTAATAGAAAGTATTAGAAATTATGATAATAGTTCCTTATTATATGAACATAAAACAAATGGTGAATTAATTGGCATAAATAATTACGAGAATCTTGAATATTTAAAAGAAGGAATGAGAATGGTTGCAGATGATGGAACTGCGAAAAGGGTATTTCAAAATTTCCCGGTTGAGGTAGGAGTCAAAACTGGAACGGCTGAAAAAAGTGGTATCAATCCTTCAAGTGGGGATACTTATGATGAATTTGCTTGGTTTGTAGGATTTGCACCATATGAAGATCCAGAGATTGCAGTTGCTGCTGTTATTTTTCAAGGTGGTTCAGGAGGATATGCTGCGCCGATGGTAAGAGATATAATTGCACAGTATCTTGGTTTGAATAATATTGAACAAAAGAATCCATTGCCTATTGAAAATTCTTTTATTCTTGAATAATTTAATAATAAATCAAATAGGTGGATTTTTATGGTATAAACTAGTAGAATAGAATTAGAGATTTTACTTATGGAGGTATACATGAAAAAAGATGTAGTTATAATAAAAGGCGTTTCAGAAGGAATCTATATAGACATAATAGGTAATGATATAGAAGATATAAAAAAAAGCCTCCAAACAAAGCTTACAAATTCATCTGCATTTTTCAAGGGAGGAAAGTTTTTAGGGGTTAGAGGAGATGAAATATCATACACAACAAAACTGGAAACTCTTCTACTTTTAAAATATAAATATGAATTAGATATCGAATTACCAGAAGAACTTGGTTTATCTAAATTTGAGGATAAAATGCTTTTTGAAGAAGATGATAAACTAAAAAGCATTGTTGATGAGGGAATAACAAAATTTGTCTATGGAACATTGAGGTCAGGACAAGAGGTAAGTTTTAATGGGAATATCGTGGTTATAGGAGATGTAAACCCAGGAGCATTACTTAGAGCGAAAGGGAATATTGTAGTCTTAGGATCTTTGAGAGGCGTAGCACAAGCTGGTATTGGAGGTAATAAATATGCAGTAGTAGCAGCATATAGCTTATTGCCTACACAACTTAGAATAGCTGAGATGATTGTTAGACCTCCAGATGATGATATGCAGTATAAGCTTCCTGAGATAGCTAAAATAGTGGATGGAAGAGTAGTAATAGAGCCTTATTTACCAAACAAATAAAAGGGAGGAACATAAATGGCAAATGATAAGTTAGGAACAGCTATTGTAATAACATCTGGTAAAGGAGGAGTTGGCAAAACAACAACAAGTGCTAATATTGGTACAGGCTTAGCAATGCTAGGGTATTCTGTTGTTGTGTTAGATGCTGATATTGGATTAAGAAATTTAGATGTTGTAATGGGTCTTGAAAATAGAATAGTATATGATTTGGTAGATGTTGTAGAGAAAAATTGTAGGTTAAAGCAAGCACTTATAAGAGATAAAAGACAAGAAAAATTATATTTACTTCCAGCAGCACAGACTAAAGATAAAACAGCTGTAAAACCAGAGCAGATGGTTGAATTGATAAACGAGCTTAAAAAGCATCACGATTATATAATTATTGATTCTCCAGCAGGAATAGAACAAGGTTTTCAATATTCTATTGCGGGTGCTGATAGGGCTATAATAGTAACAACTCCTGAGATTTCAGCAGTTAGAGATGCAGATAGAGTAATTGGAATATTAGAAGCTAATGAGCTAAATGACCCTGAACTTATTCTTAATAGAATAAGACCTGACATGGTTAGAAGAGGAGATATGATGAATACCGAAGATGTTCTTGATATCTTAGCGATAGATCTTATAGGAATAGTTCCTGATGACGAATCTATAGTTATATCTACAAATAAAGGAGAACCCATAGTTATTGATGAAAAGGCATTAGCAGGTAAAGCATACAGAAATATAGTTCGTAGGATAGTAGGTGAAGAAGTAGAATTTTTAAACTTAGAACAAAATGAAGAAAGTAAATTTAGCAAGGTACTTAAACTAATATTTGGGAAATAAGGAGGGAATGGAATGGATTTTTTTAAATTATTTACTAAAAAGCAGGAAAAAAGTAAAAATGTTGCTAAGGAGAGACTAAAACTGGTACTAGTCCATGATCGTTCCGATCTGTCTCCAAGATTCTTAGAAATGATAAAATCAGATATCGTTAAAGTGATTTCAAAGTATGCAGAAATTGATGAGAGTGAAATAGAGATTAAGATGACTAAGATGAAAAGGGAAGGCCAAAATTCTCCAGTTTCAGCATTGGTTGCAAATATTCCTATAGTCAATGTAAAAAGCAAGAATAAATAGTTGCTCTAACTGCGGTTAGAGCTTTTCTATATTATATATAGATTAAAAATTAAATTGAAAGCATAGATATATATGAAAGGTGAATTAGATGATAAGTAAATATAAACTAGATAAAATTTTAATGAAGGTAGAAAAACCATCCAGATATATTGGTATGGAGCAAAATATTGTGATTAAAAACTTAGAAGAGGTAAAAGTTAAGTTTGCATTTTCATATCCAGATGTATATGAAGTTGGAATGTCTCATTTAGGTATGCATATTTTATATAATCTGATAAATGATAAAGATGGTTTTGCATGTGAGAGAGTATTTTCCCCATGGGTAGATATGGAAAAAGAGATGAGAAATGAAAATATACCATTGTTTACGTTAGAAAACAAAGAGGAAGTTAAGAATTTTGATTTTTTAGGATTTACACTCCAATATGAAATGAGCTATACAAATATACTAAATATACTTGACCTTTCTCAGATACCTATTCTCGCATCCTTAAGATTAGAAAATGATCCAATAGTTATAGCAGGAGGACCTTGTGCATATAACCCTGAGCCCTTAGTTGATTTTATAGATATATTTATTATAGGTGAAGGTGAGGAAGTTACCTTAGAGTTGTTAGATTTATATGAATCACATAAAAATAATGGGTTTTCAAGAGATGAATTCTTATTGGATGTGGCTAAGAATGTAGAAGGATCTTATGTGCCAAAATTTTACGAAATTGAATATAATGAAGATGGTACCATAAAAAGTAGAATGAAAAACAATATTGAAGTTCCTGATATTATTAATAAGAGAATGATTCGAGATTTAGATACAATGTATTCTCCAGAAAAACTATTAGTTCCATATACAGAAGCAGTACATGATAGAATTAGCATGGAAATTTTTAGAGGATGCACACATGGCTGTAGATTTTGCCAAGCTGGAATGGTTTATAGACCAGTCAGAGAAAAATCAGTTGATAAACTAATGGATCTTGCAAAGGAATTAGTAGAGTCAACAGGATATGAAAATATTTCATTATCATCTTTGAGCTCTTGTGACTATTCTCAGTTGCAACTATTGATTTCAAAGCTTATGGATAATTTTGAGGATAAAAAAGTAGGAGTTTCACTTCCTTCTCTTAGATTAGATTCAGTTAGTATAGATATTTTAAAAGAAATTGAAAAGGTTAGAAAAACAGGTTTAACTTTTGCACCAGAAGCAGGTAGTCAAAGGTTAAGAAATGTTATTAATAAGGGAGTAGATGAAGATGACCTTATTAATGCTGTTAGTTATGCATTTAAAGAAGGTTGGTCCAGAATAAAATTATACTTCATGATAGGGCTACCCACAGAAACAGATGAAGATTTATTAGGTATAAAAGAGTTAGCCTACTTGGTAAAAGATCTATTTTTTGACAGACCTAAAGAAGAAAGAATCGGCAATTTTCAACTTAGAACGAGTGCTGCTTGTTTTGTACCAAAACCATTTACACCTTTTCAATGGTTTGGGCAAGATACTATTGATGAATTTTACGATAAAATACATTTAGTTAAAGACAGTATAAATGATAATAAAGTAAGTTTTAATTACCATGACCCAAGAGTAAGTTATTTAGAAGCAATTATAGCAAGAGGCGATAGAAAAATAGGTAAATTGTTATATTCAGCTTGGGAAAAAGGATGTAAATTTGATGGTTGGTCAGAGCATTTTAATTATAATGATTGGATAGAAGCATTGAGTGAAACGAATATAGATGGTAGTTTTTATGCTAATAGGAACAGAGAATTTTCTGAAATTCTACCTTGGGATTTTATTAACCCAGGTCCGAGTAAGGAATATTTGATAAAAGAATATAAAAAATCAATTAATGAAGAAATCACAGAAGATTGCAGACTTGGATGTAACGCTTGTGGAATTGATGATTGCGCAATGTGGGGTGTATTTAATTGAAAATTCGAGTTAGGTTTATAAAAACAGGATATCTAAAATATTTATCTCAATTGGATTTAGTAAGATTATTTACTCGGGCTTTTTCAAGAACAAATATCCCAATTAAATTCACAGAAGGATTCAATCCTCATCCTAAATTTTCAATAGGAAATCCATTACCTTTAGGTACAGAAAGTATCGCAGAATATATGGATGTAGAATTGACTGAAGTTATGGATCCAAAAGAATTTTTGCAAAGACTAAATCTTATTTTGCCCAAAGATATACAAATTATTAAAGCCGAAGAAAGCATAAGCAAGGCATCTTTATCTTCAATAATAAAATGGTCAGAATATGAAATTAGATTAATGGTAGAAGAAAATGAGAAAAGGTCCTTTTTTGAAAACAACTTAGAAACATGGAAAGAACTTGAAACTATTGAAATCACAAAGAAGAAGAAAAAAGGCAAGAAAAAGATAGAAACAACAATAAATATATTGCCACTAATCGGGAATATATTATATAAAGGTATAGATGAGGAAGGATTTATAATCTTAGACTGTCTCTTGAAATCGGGAGAAAATGGAAATTTAAAGCCGATTGAACTAATTAAATCGTTAAATGAAAAATTATCACTCGGGATTGACTTGGATTTAGTAATGATTAAACGATTAGAAGCTTTTGTTGAAGAAGATGGGAAAATGAGTAAACCATTATAGGAGTAATTAGGATGAATCATATCTATATAGATAAAAAGGGAAAATCAAATAGAATAGCACTCTTAGAAAACAAAGAGTTAGTAGAGTTTTATAAGGATGATAATGAAAAATCAATCTTGGGGAATATATATAGAGCCAGGGTTGTAAGTGTACTAAAAGGTATGTCTGCTGCTTTTATAGATATTGGTGCTGAAAAAAATGGGTATCTATATGTAAAAGATGCTCTAAATAGAGACCAAATGTATACTGAGGAGTCTTATACTATTGATGAGGTTTTAAAAAATAATCAACAAATATTAGTTCAGGTAATAAAAGAACCTTTGGGACAAAAAGGAGTAAAGTTGACTAGGCATTTAACCATTCCCAGTAGACATATGGTTTTAACCCCATTTTCAAATAAGATACATGTTTCAAAAAAAATTGATAATCCTAAAGAAGTAAAATGGCTAAAAAAATTAGGGGAGCAAATTAAAGAAGATGAAGTAGGAATAATATTTAGAACGCTTTCGCTAGATACAACTGAGGAAGTTATTAAGATGGAGTATAAGAATTTAATAAATGTCTATTATAGTATTCTTAAAGAAGAAAATTATTTACCAACACCAAAACTTTTATATAAGGAACCAGATTATTTATATGGGATAATTAGAGATTATTATAGAGAAGGGCAATATAAAATTGTATCTAATGATAAAAATGCCTTGAAAGAAATTAGGGACTCTAAATATTTTGAACATTATAATTTTAATAATGCCTTAATATTTGACCCAGAATTTAATGTTGATTACGATATGGATATACAAAGGGGTATTAAGAATGGATTAGCCAGAAGAGTTGATTTGAAAAGTGGAGGATATATTGTAATAGATGAAACTGAAGCTTTAAGCGTGATTGATGTAAATACTGGAAGTTTTACTGGTACATCTAGCTTACAAGATACTGTAGTAAGAATTAATATAGAAGCATCCTATGAAGTTGCCAAACAAATGAGACTTAGGGATCTAGGTGGAATAATTATCGTTGATTTTATAGATATGAAAGAAACCGAAAATATTGAAAAATTATTAGATATATTAGCGAATGAGTTTAAAAAAGATAAGAATAAACCATATATAGTTGACATTACAAAATTGGGTTTAGTAGAAATTGTAAGAAAAAAAACCAGGCCAACACTAGATAAACAGAATTCTATACTTTGCCCAACTTGTTTTGGTAACGGAAGAATAAGAAAAAAATAGAATCTATAAATGAATTGTTAGTACAAACAAGCTGTTGACAATAGTCGACATTTCTGTTATCATTATTTAGGTGTAGAGCCGCTCGATATGGGTTTTAAGCATAGTCACCTAATATTGGCGAGACTAGGTAAGAGGAGGTGCAGTATATGTATGCAATAATTGAAACAGGCGGAAAACAATATAAAGTTCAAGAAGGAGATATAGTCTATATTGAGAAATTAGCTATTGAAGAAGGAAATCCAGTGAGCTTCGATAAAGTTCTTCTAATGTCAAATGATTCAGAGATAACACCAGGAAAACCATATATAGAAGGAGCTGTAGTAGAAGGAACAGTTCTAGGACAAGGAAAATCTAAGAAAATAATAGTATATAAGTATAAGGCTAAAAAGAACATAAGAAAGAAACAAGGACATCGTCAACCATTTACAAAAGTACAGATCGATAAGATTGTAGGTTAATTATGATTAGTGTATTTTTATCGTATAATAAAGATGGATATTTTAAAGGGTTTCAGATTGCAGGTCATGCGAATTATAAACCTTATGGTGAAGACATAGTTTGTTCTGCAGTATCTATACTAGGTTATACAACGATTAGGTCGCTTATTGATGTAGTAAAAGTGCCTGAGGATAAGATACAATATACACAAGACGATGAGTCAGGGTTTTTGGAATTAGTGATTAAAAATATATCAAATGATAAAATTAAAGAGGTTGAACTTATTATGAAGACCTTTGAGGTCGGCATAAAATCTATAATTGAAAGTTACCCTAAATATATCACTTTGGAATATAGGGGAGGTGGAATTCATGTTTAAATTAAATTTACAATTGTTTTCTTCTAAAAAAGGAGTAGGTAGTTCTAGAAACGGAAGAGATAGTCATGCTAAAAGATTAGGTAGCAAAAGAGGAGACGGTCAATTTGTATTGTCAGGGAATATCCTTGTAAGACAAAGAGGAACTAAAATCCATCCTGGGAACAATGTTGGAATAGGTGGAGACGATACCTTATTTGCAACAATTGACGGAGTTGTTAAGTTCGAGAGAAAAGGTCGTGACAAAAAACAAGTCAGCGTTTATCCTAAGGAACAACTAGCATAAATTAAAGCTTACCATATGGGTAAGCTTTTAATTTTTATAACGAATAGGAAAGTTCTGCTATTTTTCATAATAAAGGAACTTTCCGTTTTAAGTTTAAAAGAAAGGTTCCAGAGTACTGAATTAGAAGCTTTCTTTGCTTAAAAAATTATTATGTTATTAATTGCAAGTGTGGGAGTTATTATTTTGGGTAAAAGGATAATGATGTATAGCAAATATAGATTTATAAGGATGATGAAGATGTTTATTGATGTAGCCAAAGTTTCTATGAAGGCAGGAAAAGGTGGAAATGGAATAGTAGCATGGAGAAAAGAAAAGTATGAACCAGCAGGAGGCCCATATGGTGGAGATGGAGGAAACGGTGGTTCTATAATACTCTATGCGGATGAAAGTATTAGAACACTTATGGATTATAGATATAAGAGAGCTTATAATGCTGAAAGTGGAGAAGATGGTAGAGCAAAAAAACAATATGGTAAAGCGGGCGCTAATACCAGATTAAGACTTCCAGTTGGTACACTTATAAAAGATGAAGAAACTGGTAAAGTTATAGTAGATTTAAAAGAAGCAGGACAGGAGTTTATTATTGCTAGAGGTGGTAAAGGCGGGAGAGGCAATGCTAAGTTTGCAACTGCAACTAGACAAGCGCCAGGATTTGCTGAAGCAGGCACAAAAGGACAAGAAAAAAATATTATTTTAGAGTTAAAATTGTTAGCTGATGTAGGGTTGGTAGGATTTCCTAACGTTGGGAAATCAACATTACTATCGATAGTTTCAGCAGCAAAACCTAAAATTGCAAACTATCATTTTACGACTTTAATACCAAATTTAGGAGTAGTGAAAGTTGCAGATGAAAAGAGTTTCGTTATAGCAGATATACCAGGTTTAATTGAAGGAGCTTCTCAAGGAGCAGGTTTGGGGCATGAATTTTTAAGACATATAGAAAGAACTAGAGTTTTGATTCATGTGCTAGATGTATCTGGAAGTGAAGGAAGAAATCCTATTGATGACTTTTATAAAATAAATCAGGAAATATTTGATTATAATGATAAACTTAAAACAAGACCACAAATTATAGCTGCTAATAAAATTGATATACCTTCTTCGGCTGAATGGCTTGAAAAGGTGAAAGCCGAGTTTGAATCACAAGGAATACAAGTATTTCCTATATCTGCAGCTACAAATCAAGGTATAAGAGAATTGTTATTTGCAGTTTGGGAATTGCTAGAAAATACAGAGATGAATTATGACACCTTTGATGAGGAGTATTTTGTTGAAGAAACAAACAAAAAAGATGAAATCATAGTTAGAAAAGTAGATGAGATGTATATTGTTGAAGGAGACTTTATGGAAAGACTTCTTGAATCAACTTATCTGGATGATGAAGAATCCGTTAGATACTTCCAAGAAATGTTAAAAAGAAAAGGTATAATCGAGGAATTAAAAGAATTAGGGATATCTGAAGGAGAATCCGTATTTATATGTGGAAATGAGTTCGAATTCTTTGATTAATAAATAATTACAGGGGATGTGAAGAATTGATTACAGGGAAACAAAGAAGTTATTTAAAAAGTATGGCAAACAATATAGATTCTATATTTCAAATTGGTAAAGGCGGAATTTCAGATAATTTAATTAAGCAAGTAGATGATGCTTTAAATGCAAGAGAAATTGTTAAGATAAGTATTCTAAAAAATAATGAGTTAGATCCAACTGAAGTTGCTCTATTACTTGCTGAGAAATTAAATGCTGAATTTGTACAGAGCATAGGTAAGAAATTCACTTTATATAGAGAATCAGAAAAAAACAAAAAAATAGAATTACCTAAATAGTTATAGTAAATAGAAATAGTTTATTGGAGGGAGACCTATGGCAATCGGACTAATGGGAGGGACATTCAATCCTATTCATATTGCACATTTAATTATTGCAGAATGGATTAAAGATGAATGGAATTTGGATAGTATCGTTTTTATACCAGCGGGCACCCCACCCCATAAATCAAGAAATGAGATACTTAAGGCAAGCGTTAGGTATAAGTTAGTAGAAATTGCGACATCATCAAATAAGGCCTTTGAAATTAATGATTTTGAGATTAGCAAAGATGAAGTTTCTTATACAGTAGATACCATAAGTTATTTTAGAGATAAATATCCAGATGAAAAACTTTTCTTTATAATTGGTGCTGATACTCTATTTCAGTTAGGAAAGTGGAAGAATTTTAAAGAGTTGGCTAAAATGGTAGAATTTATAACATATAGTAGATGGGGATACAACAAATCTCAGATTGAAAATAGAATTTATAGATTAAACCGAGAGTATGGATTTAATATCCATTATAGTAATGGACCTGAGATTCAAATCTCAGCTTCGAATATACGAGATCGATTAAAAGAAGGATTATCAATAAAATATATGGTTCCAGATTTAGTAATAGAGGAAATACAAGAAAAGGGATTGTATAAAGGAGTAGCAGATGGAGATATTACAAAATAAAGTCCAAGAGAAGCTTGGAGAAGATAGGTATAAACATAGTTTAAATGTTTTAGAAACTGCTTTAAAACTAGCTAAATATTACAATATACCTGAAGAAGAAGTTCAGATAGCTGCCCTATTACATGATTATGCAAAGGAACTTACATTAGATGAAGTAAAGAAATTAGGAGTAGAACATGACTTTTCTAATGAAGATAATTTTAAAATGTATATGAATTTAATTCATGGAGAGCTTGCTAGTTTGCTTGCTAAATCTGATTTTGGGATTGAGGATATAGATATACTTAATGCAATTAGATATCATACTACAGGTAGAGAGAATATGTCGATACTTGAAAAGATTATTTACCTAGCAGATGTGATTGAGCCTTCTAGAGATTTTGATAAATTAAACTCAATTAGAGAAATGGCATATGTAAATCTTGATAAAGCAATTTTGATGGCTATGGATAGCACTTTAGATTATTTAATAAAAACGGGAAGTTTAATTCATATTGATACAATCAAGGCAAGAAATTATATTATAACAGAAATTACTAAGAGGTTAATAGATGAATAGAAGCAAGAAAAATAATTTTTTTAGAACTTTTGCAATAGCTTTAGTTTTCTTTATTTCAGTATTGTTTTTAGCCAATACTTTATTAGATAAAACAGAGGAACATTTTAGAATTTTGGTATTAGGTGTTGACTCTAAGGATTATAAATTAAACAAAGCGGTTAGATCGGATACAATAATGCTAGTGGATCTAAATTCTAGCAGTGGAGTAATAAATATCATATCTATACCTAGAGATACTAGAACAGCTATAAATGGCAGAAAAAATCAAGAGAAAATAAATCATTCATTTGCATATGGTGGAGCAGAGTTGACTTTAGAAACTGTATCAGAACTATTAGGGATTCAAATAGACAATTATATAGTGGTTGATTATAAAGCTGTAAGAGAATATATAGATTTGATTGGCGGTGTAGATTTATTTGTGCCTATGGATATGAAGTATTCTGACCCAGTAGCTGATCCCCCGCTCTTAATTGATTTAAAAGAAGGCCAGCAAAATCTAGATGGTGATAAAGCGTTACAGTATCTAAGATTTAGAAAAGGCTATAAAAATGCTGACTTAGGAAGAATAGAAGCTCAGCAAACATTCTTAAAAGCTATGATAAAACAGAGTATAAAACCTTCAATAATTATCAAAATTCCTAAAATGGTAAATATATATAAAGAAAATATAGAAACCAATTTGCCTGTATTGAGTGCTTTAAAAGAATCATTTTCATTCTTCAGGTATGATTTAGAAAATATAGAGTCATTTACATTAAAGGGAACATCTAAAACAATAGATGGATTATCTTATTATATTGTAGATAAGGATGAATTAGTTGAATTAATTAATAACAACATATTAAAATAGAAGAAAGGGGTGAGAATTAATAAATGACAGATTTAAAAAATAAATTGGATATTATTAAAAAAGCTATTGATAGTAAAAATGGATTGGATACTGTTGAAATTGATGTATCTCAAAAAACATCAATAGCAGATTATTTTATTATAACTAGTGGGAATTCTTCCAATCAAGCAGTTGCGATAGCTGATGAAGTAGAAGATAAAATGAGTAAAGCTGGATATGAAATTTTAAATATAAAAGAAGGCTACAGAAGCGCTAGATGGATAATTTTGGACTTTGCAGATGTAATAGTACATGTTTTTCATAAAGAAGAAAGGGATTATTATGATCTAGAAAGACTTTGGAAGGAATTTGAGAAGTTATCTAAAGAGGAGGAGTAAAAATGAAATTAGACTTAATTCAAACAGAAAAAGCACCAGCCGCAGTAGGACCTTATTCACAAGGAGTTAGAGCAGACGAGTTTGTTTTTACATCAGGTCAATTACCTTTTGTTCCAGAAACAGGAGAATTAATAAGTGATGATATTCAAAAAGCTACAAGACAAGCGCTTGAGAATGTCAAAGCAGTTTTAGAAGAAGGCGGAGCATCTTTAGAAACAGTAATCAAAGTGACTGTGTTCGTTAAAGATATGGAGAACTTCTCTTTAATTAATGAAGTATATGCTGAGTATTTTAAAAATCATAAACCTGCAAGAAGTCTTGTGGAAGTTGCTAGATTACCTAAAGATGGAGTAATAGAAATTGAAGCAATTGCTGTAAAAAAATAGAATAAATCAAGAAAAAAATAACCTGGGAAACCAGGTTATTTTGCATTATAGGGCATTCTATATATTGTTTGTCTTGACTTCATTTTTTTTCGTTTTCTTCTTAAGGCTAATGTATAAATACGTAGCAAGATAGCTATTAAAAATATAAATAGATACCAGTTATTTTTTATTTTCCCAAAAGTTGTTGTATCTGGGTCAATTAAGACAGCAGCAGTAGATATTATATTACCACCACCTATTACTTTACCATCAATTAAATATTCAGCTTCACCAATAATCTGGCCTTTATCTATTGGAGCTTTTAAGTCTTCTCTAATTGTTATTTTCTTTTCTATATTATTTTGATTAAACTCTGACATAGGATAAACAATATTTCTGTCTAATATACCTGCAATATATGGGGTATCACCATCTGTAATAGATATATTATCAATAAATTCATTGCTATTAGCAATTATTATATTATTAAAGTTTTCAAATCCATAATTTAGGAGTTTATGTGTATCTGCATATACATTTATTCCATCTGCCTTTAATACGACTGATATTAATTTCTGATCTGCTTTGTTTGCATATGCAACCAAGCAGTTTTTAGCATTGCTAGTGTAACCAGTTTTAACTCCAGAAGCATATGGATACTTAGTGCTAATAAGCTTGCCATCAACATTAATAAGTTCTGAATCGTATAAGAGTTTATTTGTAATTTTAAAATATCTTGATTCAGTTTTTTTATTAGTGGGTGGAATCTCATACTGGACTGTATTAACTATATTTCGTATTTGTTCATGTTCCATAGCTTCTTTTCCGATTAGGGCTAAATCGTAGGCACTAGATACATGATTGTCATCGTGCAGACCATTTGGATTAACAAAATTGGTGTCATTGGCGCCTAATTCAACTGCTCTTTGATTCATCATAGATACAAAATTATCTATTGTACCTCCAACATGTTTGGCAATTGCTAAAGCCGCATCATTTGCAGAGGGTAAGAGCATAGCATGAAGTAATTGTTCCATGGTAAGAACTTCACCTGGTTCAAGAGCGATATGGCTACCGTATGTAAGACTGACTATTTCATCATCGATTGTTACTAGTTCGTCTAATTCTGAGTTCTCAACAGCAAGTATTGCAGTCATCATTTTTGTTGTACTAGCTGGGTATAATTCTAAATGACTATTTTTTTCATAAAGAATTTCATTAGTATCATAATCAATTAAAATTGCTGCCTCGCCACTTAAATCTAATGTCTCAGCATAGGTATAGTCGAAAATAAACAAAAAAAATAAAATTGCAAAAAAATATATAAATCTTTTCATATAGACACCACCATTTAGTATTTGTTTATTTATATTGATATTATAGATTATACCAGAAAAGTTTAAAAAAAATAAGTAAATACGAATAAAAAACGAGTATTATTAGTTAATAATAGCTATAATAGATATATAATATATGATTGGGGGGCTTGTTTTGGATTTCTTTACCAAAAAAGAGAGTATAATAGTAATTGCATCGGTATTTATAATAGGGGTATTACTATCAATTAAGGCATTTGGAATAACTAAAGAACCAAAATTAGAAGGAGTAGAAGCAGTTTTTACAGAAAGTCCTGTAGAGAGTGTTGCAGCTATATCGCCTAAAGTAGAAATAGAGAGTTCTTCAATTATGGTTCATATCAGCGGAGAAGTTTATAATCCAGGAATATACGAGCTTATTATTGGTGATAGGGTCGTTGATGTAGTAAATATGGCAGGCGGTTTGACCAAACAGGCAGATTTAGATAGAATAAACTTAGCTAAAAAAATTAATGATGAAGATAAAATATATATTCCAGGATTAGATGAAGAAGGATCCATTTCAATAGAAATGGGTACAAACACACAAGAAACTGGTAAAATTAATATTAATATTGCTTCATCAGCTGATTTACAAAGTTTACCTGGTATAGGAGAGGTAATAGCTGGTAGAATAGTTGAATATCGAAAAACTTCAAAGTTTAAAAATATTGAAGATATCCTAGATGTAAGCGGTATAGGAGATGCAAAATTTGAGGCTATCAAAGATATGATATCAATAAATTAGAGGAGGGGTTATTTTGGACATAAGATTAACAGAGCTAACTAAAAGTTCAGGGTGAGCAGCTAAAATCGGACCAGATATATTGGCACAAGTTTTGTGCCACTTACCAAAAGTGGAAGATAAAGATTTAATTGTAGGAGTTGAAACATCAGATGATGCTGCTGTTTATAGATTAAGCGACGAATTAGCAATTATTCAAACTCTGGATTTTTTTACTCCAGTAGTTGATGATCCATATACATTTGGACAAATAGCAGCGGCGAATTCACTAAGTGATATATATGCGATGGGAGGAGAGCCGCGTCTAGCATTGAATATAGTTTGTTTCCCGGATTGCCTAGATCCCAAAGTACTAGGTGAAATTATGAGAGGTGGGCAAAGCAAGGTTATGGAAGCTGGTGCAATTCTCGTTGGTGGACATAGTGTGTCTGATGATGAGCCTAAGTATGGACTTTCAGTGACTGGATTTGTGCATCCAAATAAAGTATTGACAAATAATAATGCGAAAATAGGAGATTCTTTAATTATCACAAAACCTCTAGGAATAGGAATTATAACAACTGCGATAAAAGGTGAGCTTGCAAGTAAAGAGGCTTACGATGCAGCAGTCTTATCTATGAGTACTCTAAATAGCTTTGGGAAAAAAGCTATTGATGAAGCGAAAGGAGTTCATAGTGTAACCGATATTACTGGATTTGGATTACTTGGACATAGTCTTGAAATGGCAGAATCAAGTAATGTAACAATAAACATTGATAGCAGTAAAGTTCCATTTATTAAGGAAGCTAAGGAATATGCACAGATGGGTCTGATACCGGCTGGTGCTTATAACAATAAGAATTATATTGGGGACAAGGTCCTTATTGACGAGGATATTTCTGATTTTATGGTTGATATTCTATATGATCCACAAACATCTGGAGGCTTGTTAATTTCAGTAGCTAAGGAATATGCAGGATTGTTATTAGAAAAATTATCAGGTTCACCAACTGAATATGCATTAATTGGAGAAGTAACAGAGTATAATGGAAAATATATAATAGTTAAATGATATTGGGGTGGTGGGAATATGAGCGAAAAGAATTTATATACTTTAATTCCAAAAATTGATGAAGTTATTTCTTGGGAATCAATCAGTGAATTAATGGAATATATACCAAGAAAAATTTTAGTTGATTCAATTAGAGAAGAAATTGAAGAAATTAGAAATAGAATTAAAATGGGTTTGGATGAGATAGAATTAAGTAGTATGATTCTAGAATTAGATAAAAAAATTATAATTAATGCAGAAAATAAGAATTCATATAATTTAAGACCAGTAGTGAATGCTACAGGTATAGTGATTCACACAAATCTTGGTAGGTCTTTAATTGGTGAAGAAATATTAGAGCAGATGAAGACAATATCTACCAGATATTCAAATCTTGAGTACAATATTGAAAATGGAACTCGGGGTTCAAGATATTCACATTTAGAAGATGTAGTTGCAGAGATTGTTGGTGGAGAAGCTGCGTTGGTTGTAAATAATAATGCGGCAGCAGTTCTTCTAGTGCTTAGCACATTAGCTAAAAATAAAGAAGTTATTGTTTCAAGGGGAGAGCTTATAGAAATAGGTGGAGCTTTTCGTATACCAGAGGTTATGGAACAAAGTGGTAGTAAGCTAGTAGAAGTAGGGACAACTAACAAGACTCATTTAAGAGATTATGAAAATGCAATCTGTGAGCAAACAGGAGCTCTACTAAAAGTTCATACTTCTAATTATAGGATAATGGGTTTTACTTCAGCAGTTGAAGCTAAAGAACTCTATGATTTGAAAAAGAAATATGATATACCACTAATAGAAGATTTGGGAAGTGGAGTTTTAATTGATTTGTCTAAGTATGGAATAAGCTATGAGCCAACTGTTATTGATAGTATTAACAATGGTGTGGACGTAGTAACATTCAGCGGAGATAAGCTTCTAGGGGGTCCACAAGCGGGTATAATCGTAGGGAAGAGAGAATATATTGAAGCTATGAAGAAGAATCCTTTAACTAGGGCATTTAGAGTTGATAAATTTACTATTGCTGCATTAGAAGCAACATTTAGATATTATTATGATGAAGAACTTGCAATTAAAAATATTCCTACATTAAGAATGCTGACAATGAGTATAGATGAATTAGAAGATAATGCTTATAAACTTAAAGATTGCATCGAAAAAAAGATTTCGAATTTAGAGTTTAGGATTTCTATAGAAGATGAATTTTCTGAAGTTGGAGGAGGTTCATTGCCAACAGAAAAACTACCAACAAAATGTGTAGTATTAGATTTATTAAATATGAGTGTAGCAAGTTTTGAGAGAAGGTTAAGAAGATTTGAAACTCCAGTAATAGGGAGGATATTTAAAGATAGATTATATCTTGATTTAAGGACAATAAGATTAGATGATTTTAATATAATAACCGGTGCAATAGATTATGCATTAAAAGCAAATAAAGGGGAATAATCGATGAATCATATAATAATTGGGACAGCTGGGCATATAGATCATGGAAAAACAACCTTAATAAAGGCTTTGACTGGTCGTAATACTGATAGACTAAAAGAAGAACAGGACAGAGGCATTTCAATAGAGTTAGGTTTTACCTATTTTGATTTGCCTAGCGGCCAACGAGCTGGAATAATTGATGTCCCAGGGCATGAAAAATTTATAAGGAATATGTTAGCAGGAGTTATCGGAATAGATATAGTGTTACTTGTTATAGCAGCAGATGAGGGAGTTATGCCTCAAACAAGAGAACATTTAGCTATTCTTGATATATTAGGTATAAAAAAAGGATTTGTAGTTTTGACCAAATCTGATTTGGTAGAAGAAGAATGGTTAGAAATGGTATCAGAAGAAGTGTTAGAAAGTGTTAAAGGTACTTTTTTGGAGAATACACCTATAATTTTTGCATCTTCAACAAAATTGCTAGGAATAGATAAGATTATAGAGTTAGTTGATGAAATGAGTTTAACATTAGAAGATAAAAGTATAGAAGACATGCCAAGACTTCCAGTGGACCGAGTCTTTACAATCTCTGGATTTGGTACAATTGTTACAGGGACACTCCTTGCTGGCAAGTTTTCAGTTGGGGATGAGATCGAGATATATCCAGAGGGAATAAAATCTAGGATAAGATCTCTTCAAGTACATGATGTAGATGCAAAAGAAGCATTTGCAGGACAAAGAGTTGCTATAAATTTAGCATCAGTAAAGAAAAACGAATTGCATCGAGGGAGCGTTATCGCACCTGTTAGTTCAATGGTCGATACTATGATGTTAGATGTTAAGGTTAAGCTGTTAAAGACATTAGATCGTTCAATAGTCAACAGAACGAGATTAAAACTTTATCTTGGGACTGAGGAGGTATTATGTAGGCTTATACTTCTAGATAGAGAAATTTTGGAGCCTGGTCAAGAAGCATTTGCTCAGCTAAGGCTTGAAGAAAAGATTGTGGCAAAAAGAGGAGATCGATTTATATTACGATTTTATTCTCCGATGTTCACTATTGGTGGTGGTGATGTAATAGAATCCAATCCAGAAAAGAAAAAGAGATTTGATGAAGATATAATTGAAGAGCTTTTAATAAAAGAAGAAGGTAATCAAACTGCTATTGTTGAACATATTATTAAAGAAAAAGGTGATTTGTTTTTATCCATTAAAGAATTGTCTAAAGAATCGGCTATGTTTCAAGAACAATTTGAAGAAGAAACAAAAAAATTAGAAGATGATAATTTAGTATATATATTCAAATTAAGTAAAGATACCTATCCAATGCATAAAGAAAACTTTTTAAAAGTCTTAGATAAGATAAGAATAGTTGTATTAGATTACCATAATAATTATCCACTTAGACAGGGTATTTCAAAGGAAGAAATTAGAAGTAAATTTTTAGGTAAAGCAAAACCAAAGCTGGCAGAAGCAATAATAGATTTAATGATAGAAAAAGGAAAATTAAAACAGTATAATGATTTATTAAGTCTAAGTGATTTTAAACCTATCTTTACAAAGGAACAAGAAAGCATAAAAAATCAAATAATTAATCATTTCGCACAAAAAGAATTTTCACCGCCTAAGAAGGAAGATTTGTTTTCAATGGGATTGGGTAAAAATGAAGAGACGGAAGAAATCCTAATTAACATGATTACTAAGTCTGAATTAATTAAAGTTAGTGAAGATACATTAATGTTGCCTGAGAGTATTGAATTGGCTATAGAGAAGTTGAAAGATTATATGGTACAAAATGAGGCAATATCTGTTGCAGAATTTAGGGATTTAATAAATTCAAATAGGAAAATAGCAATTGCATTACTAGAATACTTTGATCAGATAAAATTAACTAAACGAAATGATGAGAAGAGAATCTTAGCTAAATGATAGTGAGGTGTAGCATGAGTGAGCGAATACTAGTTATAGACAGTGACAAGTCCTTTGTTAGAGGGCTTAGATACAGTCTTGAACAAGATAATTACGGAATTGACATCCTTGATGATGCTGATAATGCAATTAATTATATTCAAAAAAAGAATTACGATATGATTTTAATGGAGATTAATTTGCCGGATATTAATGGGCTTACCTTATGCCAGAACATCAGGAATATATCCTCTGTACCAATAATTATAATAACAGAGATCAATGAGGATATAAAAAAGATACTTGCTTTAGAATATGGAGCAGACGATTACATTATAAAACCATTTAATATTCTAGAATTAAAAGCTAGAATAAAGGCTATTTTAAGAAGAATAAATCATAAAGTTTCTGATAATGATAGCAATATAATTGAAGAACGTGATATTACTATTAATTCCGTAGGTCGAAAAGTAATAAGAGACGGCAAAAAAATCTCACTTACGGGAAAAGAATTTGACCTTTTATACGTGTTAGCTTCAAATCCAGGAAAAGTATTTACAAGAGAGGAATTATTAGAAATAGTTTGGGGTTTCGCTTATTATGGAGATTTAAGGACTGTAGATGTTCATATAAGAAGGATAAGAGAAAAATTAGAAAGAGATTCTAAAGTTCCAGAGTATGTTTTAACAAAATGGGGAGTAGGATATTATTTTAAAGAAAATTAATATTGATATTTTACCAGAAATCATATATAATCACTTTTAGAGCCAAATGGGGGTAGCTGAGTTCTGGTGTGCTCTCTGGTCTTCAAAACCAGCGTGGGGGGTTAAGAGCTTCCTAGGTGGGTTCGATTCCCACATACTCCCGCCAATAAGTAATATCAAGGGCTGTAGAGTTTTCTACAGCCCTTTTTTTATGTCCTTTTTTACTTAATCAACCTAAGTTTTCAGTTTGCGTGCAACTTTTCAAAATCTCACCAAAGACATTGCTTGCATCCTTATCGAAACGAGGTATTGCATGAGCATATATGTTAGCAGTTGTTGAAGCTCTAGAATGGCCCATACGCTCCGCAACATTCTTAAGGGGGATTCCATTGGCTAATAGCATTGTAGCGCTTGTGTGCCTTAATTCATGATAGGTAAGAGGCTTTAAGTTATACATTGCTATAAATCGCTTAAACCAATCTTGTAATGTTCTTTTAGGTTTGTAACTTCCTGTAGTGGAAGTGAAGATTAAATCATTTTTTACTCCCAACATTTCTTTTTTAAATCTTTCGTTTTCTAAATGTTTTTCTAATAATGTGTTAAGCTCTCCAAGATAAAATTCTACTCTTGTTTTTTTAGTTTTAGTCTGTCCTAATTCCCTTGATCCTTTTATTTATGAAAGTGATTTTGAGATTTTAACGCTATTGATAGTATAATCAAAAACACCTAGAAGGTTGTATTTTTATGCCCTTCTTTTTCTTTATTATGATAAAATAGACTCATATCATATTAGGAGGGGTTTTATGGAGTTTACAAAAGAACAGTTGATATTCTTAAAAAAACTAAGTAATGGCGGAAGTCTCACGCATGATATTTTGGGGGATGAAATAAATCATCAATACCCATGCGAAGAAAAGGACGTTGAAGCTAAAAAACAGTGTGAGGAAATGGTTGAAAAGGGATATTTAGTAAGCAATGGATTTGGGTATGAGATAACCCAAAAAGGAATGAATGAATTAAGATAGAGAACCTTATAGGTTCTCTTTTTTATGCATAATTTTGGAGGTGGAAGATGTCAACAGAAATCACAGTTGCATTAATTGCCTTATTTGGAACTACCATTGGCACAGGTGGTGGCATATTAATGAGCAGCAAATTGACAATATATAGGATTGAGCAACTTGAAAATAAAATGGATAAGCACAACGGGTTGATGGAGAGAATGTTTAAGATGGAAGAAAGAGTTTCAGGAATAGAAAATGATGTGTCATATATTCGAAGGAGTGATTAAATGAATACTAGAAAAATGATGCTACCCGCCAGTAAGTATAAACTTAAGTCACCTTATACTATGCAAGCTGAATGTTATGTTGTACACAACACAGCTAATGATGCTAGTGCTAGCAATGAGATTAAGTACATGATATCAAACGATAGTCAAACATCATTCCACTATGCGGTTGATGATAAAGAAATAGTACAAGGCATAGAAGAAAATAGAAATGCTTGGCATGCTGGAGATGGTGGAAGTGGTGAAGGTAATAGAAAAGGAATAGGAGTAGAGATTTCTATTCTAAATCAGGCGGTACAAGATTTGATAATGCTGAAAAAAATGCTGCTAAGTTCATAGCTAATGGGTTACAAGAAAAAGGCTGGGGAATTAATAAAGTTAAGAAACATCAAGACTTTAGCGGAAAGTATTGTCCTCATCGAACATTAGACAAAGGTTGGGATAGATTCCTCAATATGATTAAGGCAGGAATGGGAAAAGATAAATTGACTATATCAATAAATGGAGATATCAGGCAAATCAACGGATATATTAAATCAGGTATAAGCTATGCAGTTATTGACAAGATAGAAATACCATTAAGGACATTAGGAGAAGGGTTAGGTTATAAAGTAGGATGGGATGCTCAGAAAAAGGTTGTGATTTGGAATGACTGAGGAAGAACTATTAAAAATCATCAATAGAAATAGGAAAAGTAATTTCTCTAAGAAAATTGTAATATTTGTAATCTTGCTAAATATCATTTTCACTTGTGGGATTATGTGGCTATTCTTGCAAACAGGTAACGAGCCTATGACACTTGTAGGCGCATGGTTTAGTTTCACTACTGTTGAGTTGTGGAGTCTAGCAAGTATAAAGAAGAAAAAGGAGGACAACATCAGTGGATAATGGAATGGTACAAATCATATTAGCGGTAATAGCTTTATTCGGAACTATAGCAACTGTTATAGTGGCGCCCTGGATAAGAGCAAAATATTCAGCTGAAAAAAGTGCAGAGGTTTTAGATTATGTTAATGCAGGAGTGTTGGCAGCTGAACAAATTTTCAAAGTTACGGATCCAACTGGAAAGTTAAGAAAAGAATTCGTGATTAACTTTATGAACGAAAAAGGTTTTAAGATTACAGAAGATGAACTCAATATAATGATAGAAGCTGCAGTTAAGGAGTAAAATCTAATACAAAAACGAGTTATAGAATAATTGTATTAAAATATTAAAGAAGGGTTGGAATAGAATTAAGGTTCTGGGGTAATTCTTGGGGCTTTATTTATTTGGTGGTTTAATAAATTATTAGGGTATAATTCTTTAATAAAGGAGTGTTGTCGGGTGAAGGTATACAAGAATGCAGTTATTATAACCGCATTAATAAGCTTATTAGCATTATTCATTGCTTATGTAATAAAGAATACGGTGGTAGATTCATCTTTATATGATATTTTAGTCGGAATATTTAGTAGTTCAATCGTAGCTTTTATAATATATACAATCGAATACCGAGTGAAAAGACAAGAAACTTTAGAGACATTCTATCTATATGCATTTAAGCATATAAAAGAAATTAATAAAATGGATAAGAGCTTAACAGTTAATAAAAAAGTTGATATGTATTTAGATTTTATAAATAGTGACTTACCTGATTTAGGGACTGCCTATAACAATATTGACTTTATATTTGATTGCAAAAAGGAAAGTAAATTATACATATATAACAATATTTATAATCCAATTAAAGGATTAGAAGAAAAAATATCTTCATATTACTGGAATTTTGCTTGGCATAAAGATGGTAGTGGAAGGAACTCCGAAGTAATGGGAGATTTTATAGATGAGATTGAGGGGCGGATTTTCGAGGTAAAATCTGCTGATATTAATAAAAAAACCGAAGTAACAGGTAGTCATAATAAATTTTGCAAGGAAATTAGGAATGAATTAAGTGGTAAATATTATAAATTAATGTATAATAAAAATATAGAAAAAAATTAAAAAAGGATTTTCTTCATCTATTAAGAAAAAATTTAATAAACATATTATATATTAATAAACATATTATAAGGAGGAATGGTTTTGGAAGATACAAACAAGAGAAAAGAATTAATCAAGAAAATTGAAAAGAAAAATCAATCGAAAGTGATTTGTTATGTAACTAATGATAGTCCAATGTTCAATGGCAGTATTGCAGCAGATATATATCCCTTGTTATTTGAAGTATTAGAAAAAATAGGAAAGACAAATCAAATAGATGTATTCTTGTTTAGTCACGGAGGAGATACATTAGTCCCCTGGAAATTTGTAAATCTTATTAGAGAATATGCAGATACCTTTAATGTTTTAATACCTTTTCATGCTAACAGCGCAGCAACTTTAATAGCGCTCGGAGCTAATAGTATTTATATGTCTAGACTAGGGAATATAGGACCCATTGATCCTACGTTAGTTACTCCATTTAACCCGCCAGCTAACAAAGCTAATCCTGATATAAAAAATAATACTTTGGGTTTAAGTGTAGAGGACGTAATAGGATACTATGAATTATCAAAAAATATAATGAATTTAAAGTCAGAAGCAAGTGTTTTAAAAACTTTTGAGATGCTATCTCAAAATGTAAATCCAATTGCTTTAGGATCAATCTATAGGAGTCATAATCAAATTAGGTCGTTAGCCAGAAAGCTCTTAGAAATGCATTTAGATCCAGAAAAAGATATTGTATTAATAAATAATATTATTGAGAACTTAACTGAGAAACTGTATAATCATAAGCACTTAATAGTTCGACAAGAAGCTAAAAAGATTCTGAGTGACAAATTGATTAAATACCCAGATGAAGAGTTAGAAAACTTGATTCTTGATTTATATCAAGATATTAAAGTAGAAATGAAACTCCATGATGCTAAAGGATTAGAGGCGTATATAGATGAGACCAAGCCTGTGAATACTATAGATGGTATAGTTGCATTAATTGAATCCTATGATATAAAATACTCATTTGAATCAAAAAAAATAATAACTAAAAATCCACAAAATCCACAAAATGGACAGATTAATTACAATGTTAAAGATAAAACAATCGGATGGGTAAAATCCTAAAAATGGAGGTATAAATATGTATAATTGTTCAATAAATGATTTAGATAAAGAACTAATGATATATTATGGGTACGTCCCATCAGCTAGTGCGTCCAATGTCAGCAATTACTTTGAGGGTGTAGATTTAAAAAAATCAGAGGAAATAACTGTTAACGAGAGGATATCGCCCAATGAAACTATTTTGTCAATAGATGTATCTGAAATTGATGCATGCAAATTATAGTTTTATAAAAAGAGCTTAGAAGCTCTTTTTATTGGGAGTAGAAAGGTAATAGGTTTGTTTTTGTTATTAACCGTAGACTACAACTGGATATATTATACCTACATAGAGAAATATCTAAATCTACTCATATCATACTATTAAAATATAATAAAAACATCTTAGAATTGATTCTATGAGGTCATCAAAAAGGCTTGAAATAACCATTTGCGTAAAAAGATAGAGCCTAATCACTAGGCTCTTTTTTTGTGCTCAAATATTGTTGAGTGATATTTTCATATGAAAAACGCGAGCCAATTTGCGTGCCATTTTGTGCAAATCGTGCCAATTATAACAGAATGTAACAAAGTCATAAAATTTAAAATGGCTAAATTGCAACGTTAAAAGGCTACACCCTAACGTATAAAAACGGTATCGCCGCACTTCAAAACCAGCGTGGGGGGGTAAGAGCTTCCTAGGTGGGTTCGATTCCCACATACTCCCGCCAATAAGTAAATAAGCGCCCTTGGGCGCTTTTTTTAATGTACTTAAATTATTAAATCTTTAAATAAAGTTATAATATTATCTAAATTAGCTTCTAGTATGGAGCCCTGTACAGTATTTGTATTACCTCCACCTTTAGTTTTATAAGAAGAGGAAACTTGATTATAGAGTTTTTGAAGATCTAGGTCTACATTTTTTGACTTGTTTAGAATAAATTGAGCATTGTCATTATCTCTAATTCCATAAAGTTGTATAACATCTTCATAATTATTGGCTATTATATTCGACATTTTACTGATTTCTTTAAAATCTAAATCCTTAAATATATTAATTATGAGTTTACCATAAGGTGTATTTATTGAATCTCTGTATAAGGTATCGCTGTAAAGAGAATATAGTTTTTCTTTTAGTTCTTTGTAATTTTTTTCTAGTTTCAGCTTATCATCATAAATTTTTTCGATTCTATCATATAAGAGAGTATCCTTAGAACTTAATAATAAGGAGCTTTTTTTAACAATATCGCTTTTCATAATATAATCATTCAAGGCACGCATTCCACAAATAAATTCTATCCTATTGTTGCCCTTATATTTTTCCCATTTGTTTATTTTTATAATACCAAGTTCACCCAAATTATTTAGATGAGTTCCACCACAAGGTGAAAAATCATAATCATCAATCTCTATTATACGAATGTTTTCATCTGTAGTAGGAGACTTCCTTATAGGAAGTAAGCCAATTGTATCTTTGTCAACAATATAGGATTTAACTTTAAAATTAGATTGAATTAGTTTATTGCATAAGAGTTCTACTCGATCTATTTCTTGCTTTGACAAATCGCCAATTGCAATGTCTATAGTGACAATTTCTTCGCCTAAGTGAAACCCTACGGTATCTGCTGCTAATAAGTTGTAAAATACTCCTGAGAGTAAATGTTGCCCAGTATGTTGCTGCATCAAATCAAAACGCCTATTGTAATCAATTTTTAGTTCTACAGTAGGAGAAGAAATATCTTTTTCAATGACATGAACAAGATCAGTCCCATCTTCGTAAGTATTGATTACTTCATGTCCGTTTATAGTTCCAAAATCACCTAGCTGTCCTCCAGAATTATCAGGATAAAAAATAGTTTTGTCTAATTTTATATGCCATTTATTATCCTTTAGTTTTTTATCGATAACTTTAGCTTTAAACTCATGTAAGTACGGATTTTCCCAATAAATTTTTTTAGTCACGCGCTACACCACCTTTTAAGTATCATTTTAGTCTCTGTGAGACTATAAATATGTTATAATTATAATAATTATATATCATTCAAAGCAAAACATAAAGTATTGAGGAGAGAATTAATGAAAAGGCCTATAATGCCATTATCAATTGGATTTGGAATAGGAATTTTGGCAGCTTACTATGTGGATATTCAGAGTATGTTTTTATCAACATTATTAACTTTAATTCTCATATATTCTTATAGAGAAGCAGTTAATAATAAGGGAATATTTGTGTATGTGGTTCTTCTGATGGTAGTGTTAGGGGCATTAAATGTAAATTCAAACTACAATAAAAGTCTGTATGATTTTGTAAATAAAGAAGCTTCTTTTAGTGGGGTAGTAGATTCGATAGAAAAAAATGAAAATGGGACAAGATACCGATTTGCTTTAAAATTAGTAGATGCTACTATTGTAGACGAGAAGGTTTTATTGAGTTTTTATGAAAATACTGACTTTCAGTTAGGTCAAAGTATACGCTTAAAGGGAGAACTAAAAATACCTAGTGAGAATACAAATCCCTTACTTTTTAATTATAGAAGATACTTATTAGGAAAAAATATTGAATTTCAACTTATTGGAAATGTTAAAACAATTGAAAGATTAGATTATAGTGTTAGCTTAAAATATGAATTACAAAGATATTTTTACAACAGAGTGGAGACTCAATTTTCTGGTCTTAAAACACAAAACGCAAATACAATTAAGGGGCTTATACTTGGAGCTAACAATAATCAAGATAAAGGAGAATACGACAAATACAAGGAATTAGGAATAGCACATATATTAGCTATTTCGGGACTGCACATAGGAATAATTGCCGGGTTTTTTATTTTTATTTTCTCTATAATTGGTTTTAAAAGGAAATACAACTTTTTTCTTACATTGCTTATTCTTTGGATATACGGATTTTTAATAGGCTTTCCGCCATCCACGCTTCGAGCTTTAATTATGTTTACTACTATTATAGCGAGCAAGCTTTGGAATAAACCGTATGATTTTTTAAATATCTTAGCTTTTTCATTTATAATTAGTCTAACAATAAATCCTTTTTGGATATTTAGTATTGGTTTTCAACTATCATATATTGCCACAGTGTCATTAGGTTTAATTCTACCAAAATTAAAAGAGCTTTTTTATCCATACAAATCAAATATTGCAGATTCATTTTTAAGTGTTTTGGCAGTTAATATTGGTATATTTCCTGTCCAAAGTTTCTATTTTAACGAATTCCCAATATATACGTTTATAGCTAATATTTTAATACTTCCAATAGCGACAATCAATCTTATACTGGGATTTTTGAACTTAGCAACCGATATTTTCGTTCCTATATTAGATTTATTTTTGACTGTTCAAAGCTTGATAGTAGATTATATGTATAAACTACCAATTAGAACTTTTTATTTAAGCTCACTAGAAATTGGAGAGATTATAGTTTACTATATATTAGTGATGGTCGTTTTTAAGATAAAGAAGCTACAATTGATAAGCAAAACTATTAAAAAAACTATATTTGTTTCATTACTATTTTTATTGTTAGTTATATCGATTGATGAATTTAAACCCAGTGTCTTAGAGATAGACTTTATAGATATTGGACAAGGAGATTCTATGCTTATTAAGAAGGATAGTATTCAGTATTTGATTGATACTGGAGGGAGTGCATTTGGGACTTTTGATGTGGGAGAGAGAATACTACTGCCTTATTTGGTAAAAACAGGGAATAGGGATTTAGAAGGCGTTATAATTACACATTTTGACAAAGATCATTATGGTGCATTGGCATCACTAATAAATAATATAACAATAGATAAGGTATTAGTAGGATCAGAGATACCAGATTTAGACTTAAAACAAAAGCTTGAAGAATCAAAAATACCAGTAAGCAAATTGATAAAAGATAGTAGAATTACAATTGATAAGGATGTAAGACTAGAGGTAATATATCCAGATAAGGACGCAAGAAGGAGTAAAAAAGAGAACGACAATTCTCTTGTTATTCTTTTAAAAGCTTATGACAAAAGGATATTATTCACAGGAGACATAGAAAGTCCTATTGAAGAGAAATTAGTAAGTCAGGGGATTCAAACCGTAGACATCTTGAAAATCCCACACCATGGGAGTAAAACTTCGTCGACAAGTGAATTTATTTCTATGTTATCACCTCGGATTTCAATAATATCTGTTGGTAGAAATAATAGCTATAATCACCCTTCCGAAGAAGTAATCCAAAGACTCCAAAGTTTCGATTCTAAAATATATAGAACAGATACTATGGGACTTATTAAAGTTAAAATAGATAAAAAAAGAATAGAGATAGAACCTTATTATGGTCCTTTATACAGAGAGAATATAATAAAAATATTTGATGAGTATTTAGTAATTATAATAGTTTCTATAGTTTATATGCTTATGGCTTACTTAAGTGTAAATGAGTATAATCGATTGGAGGATTTATATATTGAATTACAATGATTTTATTACAGAAATTAAAAAGGAAAAGACAAAAGAATTATATTTCTTCTCGGGTGAAGAAATATACCTAATGGATAAAGCATTAGTAGAATTAATTGAATGCATATTAACAGAAGATTTGCGCTCAATGAATCTATCGTATTTAGATGGGAAGATAGATGACTTGGATTCTCTAAAATTAAGTTGTGAAACTTTACCTTTTTTAGCAAATAAAAGAATTATAGTTTTAAACAATCCAGACGCTATGGAAGATTTAGTTAAAAATCAAGACGAAGCAATAAATTATTTTAAAACGTTGGGAGGACATCAAACCCTAATTATATTAGATAGAAAATCAGGTATTAAGAAATCAACAAAGTTCTATAGATATATAAAGGATAAAAATTACAATGTAAACTTTGAAAAATTGAATGGGATAGAATTAAACAATTGGGTTTTAAATAAATTTAAAATAGAAGGTAAAGAAATAAATAATGCAGGCATTAGTTATTTTATCAAGTCAAGTGGGTACTTAAGTAGAAATATTGATTCAACACTTTATGATTTGGAAAATGAAATTAAAAAGCTCTCAACTTTTAATCAAAGGAAAGAAATTACGAATGATGACATGGATAAAACTTTAATTAAGAGTATTGATAGAAATATATTTGATTTACTAGAAGCAGTAAGTAATAATAATAGCGATAAGGCTATCCGTGTTTTTAATGAGATATATGGTATGAATGAGCTAATACCTAAGATAGTATTTATGATATCAAGACAATTTAGGCTTTTAAATGCTATAAAACAATATACGAATAGAGGTCATAGTAATAATGAGATACAATTGAAATTAGGGATTAAGCCTTATGAATTTACAAAGCTTACAAGACAAGTGGGGTCTTTTAGTCAAAAAAAATTAAATTTAATATTAGAAGATATATTGGGAACAGATAAGAAAATGAAAACAAGGTCTAGTGACCAAAGATTGGAGATGGAATTACTTTTAGTAAAATTGACAAACAAATAAGATTGCAAAAAAACTCTAAAAGAAGCATTAGTAAGAAAGCTCAAAAGGAAAGTTACTTATGTTAATAAAAAAGTATTTAAAACATTTTCAACTATGCTGCACAAGTTTCCATTCGATGATACTAATGCTTGTATGGACAATTTCTAAAAGATCAGGGGAATGCATCCCCTGTAAGTAGTTATTTTATATTATATGGAAGCAAAACTCTTATAATATAAAAAAAGAACTTCGGTTGTTCCGAAGCTCTTTTTAAACAGCTTTGTTAAAAGATTTTGTTAATCTACTTATTTTTCTTGATGCAGCATTCATATGAATTACATTATGCTTAGCTGCCTTCTTAAGCTTCTTGTCTATGGCTTTTAATAATGATCTTGCTTCATCTATATCACCTTTAGCTAAAGCGCTATCAAATTTCTTAATATATGTCTTAATCTCTGTTCTTTTACTTTTGTTTAACATTGTTTGTCTTGCGGTTACTCTTATTCTTTTTTCTGCGGATTTAATATTTGCCATTACTTCACCTCCTCTAATCTAACAAAAGTTATTGTACCATGACTAGAATCAAATTGCAAGCAAAAAAAAGACTAAAAGACACGATTGTAAAGCCATAGTAGATGCTACTATTTATATATTTTTCATCAAAAAATTTTAAGCTAAATAATTTCAGATTAAATCTTAATTATTGATTTCATAGCATTTAATGATATAATATTCTATGAAATAGATAAAGAGTAATTATACAAAAAATAATTGAGATTTAAAGTTAAGAGTTACCTTAAAGGAGATTATAAAATGAGCGAAGAAGAAAAAAAAGGGAACACAGAAGTATTTGAGTGGATAAAGAGCATTGCTCTTGCAATAGCTATAGCATTGTTGATTAAGACATTTGTATTTAATACAACATACGTTTTAGGTAATTCAATGTACCCAACACTTTTAGAAAAAGATAGATTGTTTGCATTAAAGATACCATTATACTTTGGGGGACCAGAAATAGGAGACGTTGTAGTTCTGCAGGCACCAGATAATCCTAATAAAGATTATATAAAGCGCGTAATTGCAATTTCTGGTGATAAAGTTGAAATAGTAGATGGTAAAGTGTACGTAAATGATAAGCGTTTAGATGAAGATTATATCGTTGGAGATTCATACACTCATGCATATGAGAATAGTATTTGGATAGTGCCAGAAGGGGAGTTATTTGTATTAGGAGATAATAGAGCAGAAGGTGCTAGCAAAGATAGCAGATATTTTGGAACAATAAGTAAGAAGTCTATAAAAGGTGTGACCGGTTTTAGATATTTTCCAATAGACGACAGATTTGGCAATATAGATTAGCCTCCCAAAGGGAGGCATTTTAGTTAATATAATTTAGGAGGAATATGATGCATGTAAATCAGAAAAACATTAGGAATTTTTCTATAATAGCCCATATTGATCATGGAAAATCTACATTAGCAGATAGATTGATAGAAGTTACAGGAATGATAACTAAAAGAGAAATGCAAGAGCAGGTTCTTGATAAAATGGATCTTGAAAGAGAAAGAGGAATTACAATAAAATTAAAAGCTGTAAGGCTAATTTATAAAGCAAAAGATGGAGAAGACTACATATTGAATTTAATTGATACTCCAGGGCACGTAGATTTCAATTATGAAGTATCAAGATCTCTTGCAGCTTGTGAGGGAGCTGTACTTGTGGTTGATGCAACTCAAGGAGTGGAGGCTCAAACACTTGCTAATGTATATCTTGCAATTGATCAAAATCTTGAAATTTTACCAGTTATAAATAAAATAGATTTACCTAGTGCTAGAGCAGAAGAAGTAAAAACTGAAATAGAAGATATTATAGGGATTGAGGCACAAGATGCACCTATGATTTCAGCAAAAGAGGGACTTAATATTGAAGAAGTGCTTGAAGATATAGTTAACAAAGTACCTGCTCCACAAGGTGATGAGAATGCACCTTTAAAAGCACTAATATTTGACTCGTACTATGATAGCTATAAGGGAGTTACATGCTATATAAGAGTATTTGAAGGAAGAGTATCGGCTGGAATGAATGTAAGAATGATGGCAACAGGTAAAGAATTTGAAGTTACAGAAGTTGGGGTAAATACATCTAAACATATAGCACTTGAAAGCATTGGGCCAGGAGAAGTTGGTTATTTAACTGCAAGTATAAAAAATGTAAAAGAGGCAAGAGTTGGTGATACTATAACAGAAACTCTAAATCCAACAAACCATGCACTTCCAGGATATAAAAAAGTAATTCCAATGGTGTATAGTGGAATTTATCCTGCTGAAGGTGAAGATTTTAATACAGTTAGAGAAGCTTTAGAAAAACTGCAGGTTAATGATGGGGCTTTGATTTTTGAACCTGAAACTTCAGTTGCATTGGGGTTTGGTTTTCGATGTGGATTTTTGGGACTACTTCATATGGAAATAATTCAAGAAAGATTAGAAAGAGAGTTTGATTTAAGTATAATAACGACTGCTCCAAGTGTAATATATAAAGTTACGAAGACCAATGGAGAAATGCTCGAAATACAAAACCCTTCAAATCTTCCTCCAACAACTGAAATAGCGAGTATGCAGGAGCCAATAGTTTCGGCTTCAATTATGACACCAACAGATTACGTGGGCGCTATAATGGAGCTTTGCCAAAATAAAAGGGGAGTTTTTAAGGATATGAAATACCTCGAGGAGACGAGAGTGGTTCTAAATTATGAATTGCCACTTAATGAGGTTATATATGATTTTTTTGATGCACTTAAGTCTAAGACTAGAGGATATGCATCTTTTGATTATGAGTTAACAGGATATAAACAGAGTGAATTGGTTAAATTGGATATTTTAATAAATGGAGAATTAGTTGATGCTTTTTCACTTATAGTACATGAAGAAAAGGCATATGAAAGAGGCAGACTAATTGCTGAAAGGTTAGTTGATGTTATTCCTAGACATCAATTTGCTGTTCCTATTCAAGCTAGTATTGGAAATAAAATAATAGCTCGTGAAACAATCCGGGCTTTAAGAAAAGATGTATTGGCTAAGTGCTACGGTGGAGATATTTCTAGAAAAAGAAAACTTCTTGACAAACAAAAAGAAGGTAAGAAAAGAATGAGACAAATTGGCTCAGTAGATGTGCCACAAGAAGCATTCTTAACTGTTTTAAAATATGATGAAAAATAGGGCACACATATGTGTGCTTTATTTATAGTGTTGGAAGGTGTTACGTCTTATATTATAAAAAATGATTTGAAGGAGATAGATCCTTTGTAGTATTAAGTAAGGTTATGTTCGAAGAAAATCTTGGGTAACTTACCCGAAAGCATCAAAGATATTTATTTATATGATAGAGTATTGTCTTAAGAGCTATTAGCGGGTATTTGGAGGTTTAAATGAAAAATATTGGGTTGTATATTCATATACCATTTTGTGAAAGTAAGTGTTTCTATTGTGATTTTACATCTATACCTACCAACAGCAACTTAGTTGAAAAATATTTCAATTACTTGTTAAAAGAATTGTCCATGGTTAGTTATAAAGCAAAAGATTATTTGGTAGATACTATATTTATAGGTGGTGGAACACCATCTATATTAGATGGAACAAAGATTGAAACATTATTGGATAATATAAGAAAAGAATTTAAATTATCTAATAATCCTGAAATCACAATAGAAGTAAATCCAGGAACAATGGATATTAATAAAGCTAAATCATTTAAAAGAGCTGGGATTAATAGAATAAGCATGGGAATACAAAGTATGAACAATAACAGCTTAAAATCAATAGGTAGGATTCATGATAAAGATCAGGTAATCAAAACTGTAAGAATATGTAAAGATTGTGGATTTGATAATGTAAGCGGAGATTTAATATTCGGTTTACCAAACGAAAAATCAGGAGACTTTAAAAGGACTTTACAAGAAATTATAGAATTAAATCTTTCGCATATCTCAATGTATGGGTTGTGTTTAGAAAAAGGGACGAGGATGTACTCTTGGTATAAAAAGGGATTACTAGATTTGCCAGATGAATCCGAAGAAAGGGAAATGTACCATTTAGGGATAGATTATTTAAGAGAGCATGATTATTTACAATATGAGATTTCAAACTTCGCAAAAAAAGGCTATGAATCTAGGCATAATATTGGTTATTGGGAATTAAAGCCATATATTGGGATTGGATTGTCTAGCCATTCCAATATAGATGATATTAGATATTGGAATGGGAAAAATTTTAGAGAGTACTTTGAGAAATTAGATAAAGAGATGCTCCCAATAGAAGGGCAAGAATTTATAGACAATAATTTGAAAGAAGTTGAGTATTTGATTTTAGGCATAAGAATGAATAAGGGAATCTCTAAGCTCGACTATAGAAATAAATTTGGTTTCGAGCTAATGGAAAAGCATAATAAAGCAATAACAAAACATATAGATAGTGGCTTACTAGTTGATACTAGCGAAAGCATCCAATTAACTAGAAGAGGAATGGATTTAAGCAACTTAGTAGAAATAGATTTTTTGTAACTTAGAAATCTTTTTTAAGTTTCATATATATTTCACATAAATCTTTTAAAAACTGTTGACAATTAAGTGCTTAGGTGATAATTTATATATAGGATTAGCACTCGCTCTCATAGAGTGCTAACAATCATCCAAAATGGATTTAAGAGGTGATTATATGTTGGATGAAAGAAAACTGAAAGTTTTATATGCTATAATAGAAAGCTATATAACGAGTGCTGAACCAATTGGATCAAGGACTATTTCCAAAGATTACAATCTTGGTGTTGGTTCTGCGACTATAAGAAATGAAATGTCTGATCTTGAGGAAATGGGATATTTAATAAAAACTCACTCATCTTCAGGTAGGATTCCCTCAGACAAGGGGTATAGACTCTATGTAGATAATTTATCCGAATTAAAAGACGACAAGAATGATTTTAAAAAGAAATACGATATTAAAAAAATACTAGAAGAAGAAAGCAAAGAGATTGAACAGTTAATTTTGAATTCATCAAGACTATTATCTCAAATAACAAGCTACACTTCTTTAGCATTATCGCCCAAGCAGAAGGAAAGTAAAATTAGGCATATTCAACTATTGCCTATTGATAAAAATCAAATCCTGTTGATTATAGTTAATGAAAGTGGGGTTATAAAAAATACGATTTTCCATATGGAAGATAGTATCCCGGACGAACAACTAAACAGGATTACAAATATGCTAAATATAAAATTAAAAAATCGTTCTTTTTATGAAATTGATAAAAAGTTAAATGAAGAGTTATTTAGAGATTTTAATCAGTTTAAAGGAATGATAGAAGAAATAATTCCTATTATTGGGAAATCTATAGGAAGTATGGATACGATAGAATTGTATTCAGATGGTTTAACTAGACTTCTTAATTTCCCAGAGTATAGAGATATAGATAGAGTAAAGTCTATTATTTCATTTATTGAAGATAAAAATCAGCTGATGGACTTACTTCTTATGGACAACAAAGACAAGGATATTGATATCACTATAGGTACAGAAAATATATATGTACCGGTTAGAGAATGTAGTATTATTACTGCTACTTATAAACTTGATGGTGAGACATTGGGGAAAATTGGGATTATAGGTCCAACCAGAATGAATTATTTGAAATTGACAAAAACATTGAAAATATTTTCTGAGAATATATCAGAAATTATTAATAATAACTATTGAGTTATAAGAGGTGATAAGGATGACTATAGAAGAAAATAATTTGAAGGAAGAAGAGATTAATACTGAAGAGGTTAATGCTGAAGATATCCTTCAAGATATTAAGGAGGAGGAATTAATTCTAAATTTTAAAAATAAAATAAAAGAAAAAGAACAAGAATTAGGTGAATTACAGACTAGACTAACGCGACTGCAAGCAGATTTTCAAAATTATAAGAGAAGAACCGAAAATGATAAAGCAGTTTCTGTCAATTATGGGATTGAAATAATGGCAATAGATATTTTACCCGTATTAGATAATTTTCAAAGAGCTTTGAGCACAAGTGAAGATAAAGAAGATTTGTTTTACAAGGGCGTTAGTTTGATAGAAAAACAATTTATAGAAGCTCTAGCAAAGAATAATGTCAAGGAAATTGAAGCGCTAGGTAAAGATTTTGATCCTAAATTTCATCATGCAGTATCAACTCAAGAGGGTGATGAAGAAAAAGGAATAGTAATTGATGTATTACAAAAAGGTTATGAAATTAATGAAAAAGTGATAAGACCAGCAATGGTAATAGTATCACAATAATAAGGGAGGAAGAATAATGAGTAAAATTATAGGCATTGATTTAGGTACTACAAACTCAGCAGTAGCTGTAATGGAAGGTGGGGAGGCTGTAATTATCCCTAACGCTGAAGGTAATAGAACTACTCCTTCTGTAGTGGCATTTACAAAAGATGGGGAAAGATTAGTAGGAGAAACTGCTAAAAGACAAGCTATTACTAACCCTGATAGGACAGTACAATCCATTAAAAGACATATGGGTAGTGATTACAAAACCATTATTGATGGTAAAAATTATAGCCCAGAAGAAATATCAGCTATGATATTACAAAAAATTAAAGCAGATGCAGAAAGCTATCTTGGAGAAAAAGTAACAGATGCTGTTATTACAGTGCCTGCTTATTTTACAGATAGCCAAAGACAAGCGACAAAAGATGCTGGTAAAATTGCTGGTTTAAATGTAAAGAGAATAATAAATGAGCCAACAGCAGCAGCTTTATCATATGGATTAGACAAAGAGCAAGGACAACATAAGATTATGGTGTTTGACCTTGGTGGAGGAACATTTGATGTATCAATACTTGAACTTGGTGATGGAGTTTTCGAAGTTTTAGCAACTAGAGGAAATAACCTATTAGGTGGGGACGACTTTGATAATAAATTGATTGATTATATAGCAGAACAGTTTAAAAAAGAAAATGGTGTTGATTTAAGAACAGATAAAATGGCACTTCAAAGATTAAAAGAAGCTTCTGAAAAGGCTAAAAAAGAGCTTTCTACAACAATGTCAACTAATATCAATTTACCTTTTATAACTGCAACAGCAGCTGGACCACTTCATTTAAATATGGATATAACAAGAGCTAAATTTGATGAATTAACCTCTGATTTAATAGATAAAACAATTGAACCTGTTAAAGCCGCAATTAAAGATGCGGGCATTACAGCTTCAGATATTGAAAAAGTATTATTAGTAGGTGGATCTATAAGAATTCCAGCGGTTCAAGACGCGGTTAAGAAACTTATTGGTAAAGATCCACAAAAAGATATTAACCCTGATGAAAGTGTAGCTTTAGGAGCTGCTATTCAAGGTGGAGTTTTAAGTGGAGAGGTTAAAGATTTACTATTATTAGATGTTACTCCTCTTTCACTTGGAATAGAGACACTTGGTGGTGTAACAACTAAACTTATAGAAAGAAATACAACTATACCAACTAAAAAATCACAAATTTTTACAACTGCATCTGATAGCCAAACATCTACAGATATTCATGTGCTTCAAGGTGAAAGACAAATGGCAAATGATAATGTTACTTTAGGAAGATTCCAACTTACTGGAATACCACCAGCACCAAGAGGAGTACCTCAGATAGAAGTTACTTTTGATATAGATGCTAATGGTATAGTAAACGTAAGTGCAAAGGATTTGGGAACAGGCAAAGAACAAAAAATTACTATAACTGCTTCTACAAAATTAAGCGACGATGAAATTCAACAAAAAGTAAAAGATGCTGAAAGATTTGCAGAAGAAGATAAAGCAAAGAAAGAAAATATTGAAGTAAGAAATAACGGTGATTCTATAGTTTATCAAACAGAAAAGACTTTAAAAGACTTAGAGGGTAAAATAAGCGCTGATGAAAAAACAAAAGTAGATGAAAAATTAGAATCGCTTAAAAAGGCTCTTGAAGGCGATGATATTGCAGATATAAAACAAAAAACTGAGGAATTAACCAATGAATTCCATGCAATTTCTCAGAAACTTTATGAAACTGCTCAAGGCTCAGATTCTACAGGCGAACAAGCTACAAAAGATGAAGATGTAGTAGACGCTGACTATGAAGTAGTAGACGAAGATTAATAATATAGAGCTAAACTCAAATGAGTTTAGCTTTAATTATGAATACTATATGGAAGATGGTGTACATTAGTGAGGGATTTTTATGAAATACTTGAGATAGAAAAAAATGCATCAGTAGACGATATAAAAAAGGCTTATAGAAGGCTTGCAAAAAAACATCATCCTGACTTGAATCCTGATAATCCAGAGGCAGAACAAAACTTTAAAGAAGTAAGTTATGCTTATGAAATACTTAGCAATCAGGAAATGCGAGTTAGGTATGACCAATATGGTCACGCAGGAATAAATCCACAATCAGGTGCAGGTAATTTTGGCGATTTTGGAGATATTTTTGGAGATATCTTTGATGTATTTGGAGGGTTTGGCTCAAGAAGTGGTAGAACTGGAAGGAAAAATGGCCCTGTAAAGGGAGCAGATATTGAGCAAAGAATAACTATAGAATTTGAAGAAGCTGTTTTTGGTATTGAAAAACAGGTACAGGTAAGAAGATATGAAACTTGCCCTACTTGTGAAGGAACTGGAGCAAAACCTGGTACTGATAAAAAGACATGTAGCAAGTGTAATGGTTCAGGAGAAGTAAGATATGCTCAACAAACCCCATTTGGTCAATTTGTTCAGGTTGGAGTATGTGATGAATGTCAGGGAACTGGCGAAATAATAGAAGAACATTGTGAAACTTGTCATGGTGAAGGCAAAGTAATTAAAACAAAAAAAATTGATGTTAAGATTCCTGCTGGAGTTGACAATGGCTCTATTATGTCTGTAAGAGGTGAAGGGCATAGTGGACAAAGAGGGGGACAATCTGGAGATTTATATTTGTATATATCAGTGAAAGAACATTCTATATTTACCAGAGAAGAGCTAAATTTATTTGTAGATGTACCAATAACTTATACACAAGCTATTTTAGGGTCAGTAATTGAAGTACCTACGCTAGAAGGTGTGGAGAAATATGAAATTCCTGAAGGTACTGATTCTCATACTGTCTTCAAGCTTAAGCATAAGGGTGTTCCTAATGTAAGAGGTCTCGGCAAAGGTGATTTATTCTTTGTCGTAAAAGTAATTATACCTAAAAATATTAATGAAAAACAAAAAGAACAACTCTTAAGTTACGCAGAAAGTATGGGAGAAAAATACAAAGCACCAGAGAAAAAAGGCTTTTTTAAAAAAGTAAAGGACGCTTTTAATTAAACAACCACTTAGGTGGTTGTTTTGATTTACTAGATTATATTTGGAATTTAAGATATAATTATCAGAGAAAGCAAAAGGATGTGATATCTTGAAGTGGATGGAAATTATAGTAAAAACAACGCATGAAAATGAAGACCTAATTAGTTTTATTTTGTATGAGAATGGTGCTACAGGCCTTGAAATACAGGATCCAAAAGACATAGATTATTTGCAAAAAAATAAAGATACATGGGATTTTATAGATGACGATGTAATGAATTACGAATTTGAGGGAGTTTTAATAAAAGCATATTTTACTGTTAATAGTAATGTTGAAAAAATAATAGGTAAGCTTAAAGAAAAAATCAATAGTTTAGAACTAGGAGAAGTATTGGTAAATAAAGTTGATGAAAAAGATTGGGCAGAAAATTGGAAAATTCATTATAAAACAGAGCATATAACAGACAATATTGTAATAAAGCCATCGTGGGAAATATATGCACAAAAATCGAATGAGTTAGTAATAGAGTTAGATCCAGGAATGGCTTTTGGAACTGGCTCTCATGAGACTACCATTATGTGTGCCAGATCATTAGAAAAATATATAGATAATTCAAAAGTAGTATTTGATATTGGTTGTGGGAGCGGTATTTTAAGCATTGTATCAGCTAGGCTTGGAGCAAAAAGTGTGTTAGCCATAGATTTAGACCCAATGTGCGTTAAAGTTACTAAAGAAAATGTTGAAATAAATGGTTTGTCAGATAAAATAAAGACCAAAACTGGAAATTTATTTGATGTAATCGATGGGAAAGCTGATATTATTGTTGCAAATATAATCGCTGAAATTATAGTAGGCATGATTCCTGATATAAAAGAATATTTAAACAAAGATGGTGTATTTATTGCTTCTGGAATAATAGAATCAAAATTACCTATCGTGCAAAAAGCATTACATGATAATGGTTATACAATTATCGATATACTCCAAATAAATGGCTGGGTAGCCATTACTTCTAAGTAGGTGAAAGTATGCATAGATTTTTTATTAAATCAGCTCAAAATCAAAGTGAGCAGCTTATTATAACAGGACAAGATGTAAAGCATATAAAAAATGTATTAAGGATGAAACTAGATGATAAAATTGAGATTGTAAAAGATGGCAATAGCTATGTTTGTAGTATTCATTCAATAGAAAATGATAAGGTAATTGTAAAAATACTCTTTAAAAATGATAAGAGCAATGAATCTCCATTAAAGATTCATCTATATCAAAGTTTACCAAAATCGACGAAGATGGAGACCATTTTACAAAAATGTACCGAGCTTGGGGTATTTAGTTTTCATCCAATTATAACTGAAAGATCTATAGTGAAAATAGATGAAAAAAAAGAAATTAAAAAGTTAGAAAGATGGGAGAGTATAGTATTAGAAGCAGCTAAACAATCAAAGCGAGATTTGCTTCCAGAAATACACCCAATACAGCGCTTTAAAGAGGCATTGAATGGATTAGAAAACAAACTGATTATTGTACCATATGAACTGGAGAATAATTTCGGAATTAAAGATTTTTTACAATCCATAAATATAATAGATGAAGTTTGTGTTTTTATAGGACCTGAAGGTGGATTTGAAGAAGAGGAGATTGATGATTTAGTAGAAATTGGTGCACAGATAGTAAGTTTAGGACCTAGAATACTAAGAACAGAGACAGCTGGTTTTATTACATGTGGGGTAGTACAATATGAATTAGGTGATATAGGAGTGATTTAAGTGTTAAAAGTTGTATTTCATACACTTGGTTGTAAAGTGAACCAATATGAAACAGAAGCAATGGAAGAGTTATTTGAAAACAGAGGGTACCAATTGGTAAATGAAAATGATTATGCTGATATATATGTTATAAATACTTGTACAGTAACAAATATGTCAGATAGGAAATCAAGACAGTTTATAAGAAAAGCTAAGAGGATAAATAAAGATGCGATAGTAGCTGTTGTAGGATGTTACTCTCAAGTTTCACCAGATGAAGTTGAAAAAATTGAAGATGTAGATGTTATTATTGGGACAAGTGAGAGAAATAAGATAGTAGATTTATGTGAAGAATCTCTGCTTTCAAAGAAGAGGATTAATATTGTTAGACCTATAAAGACATACAAAGAATTTGAAAAAATTAAAACAGATCAAGTGAGATCTAAGACTAGAGCTTTTTTAAAAATTCAAGATGGATGCAATCAATTCTGTAGTTATTGTATAATACCATATGCAAGAGGTCCTATAAGAAGTAGAAACTTTCTTGATATTGAACAAGAGACTAGGAATTTAGCTGAAGCAGGATTTAAAGAGATAGTATTAACTGGAATTCACATTGCATCTTATGGCAAGGATTTAGGTGGAATTAAACTAATTGATGTTATTGATAAGATAAGCGAAATTAAGGGTATTGAAAGAATAAGGATGAGTTCGGTTGAACCAAATCTAATTGATGATGAATTTATGAAAAGAATATCTGTAAATAAAAAAGTTTGTGATCATTTCCATTTATCACTGCAAAGTGGTTCAGACTCTGTTTTAAGTAGGATGAATAGAAAGTATACAACAAGTGAATATAAAGAAAAAGCCCTTTTAATTAAGAAGTATATGCCAAATGTAGGATTGACAACTGATATTATAGTTGGATTTCCTGGAGAAACTGATGAAGAATTTGAGGAGACCTATAATTATGTAAAGGAAATCGGGTTTTCAAGAATTCATATTTTTAAGTATTCAAAGAGAAGAGGAACACCAGCTGCCCAGATGAAAGATCAAATAAATGGGGAGATAAAAAACTACAGAAGTAAGAGATTAATTGAATTAGGAAATATATTAGCTCTAGATTTTCATAATAAGTTTTTGCAAAAAAAACTATCCGTTTTATTTGAAGAAAAGGATAAAAAAAATAGAAATATTTACGAAGGGTATACCACAAATTATATAAGGTCGAGAGTATTTTCAAATTGTGATATAATAGGGGAAATAAAAGATTTTAAAGCAGAAGAATCAAATACTTTAAATTTAGAAGGAAGTTTGGTTTAAGGAGGGATATAAATGGATTGCTTATTTTGTAAAATAGTAAACAAAGATATTCCATGCGATTTAATTTATGAGGATGACAAAGTAATAGCATTTAAAGATATTAATCCTCAAGCACCAGTACATTTTTTAGTTGTTCCAAAAGAACACATTAAGTCTTTAGATGAGGTTACCCTAGAGCAAGAAGAGCTAATTACTCATATTTTAATGGTTATTCCTAAGTTAGCAAAAGAATATGATTTATCAAAAGGCTATCGTGTTGTAAACAATTGTGGGGAACAAGGAGGTCAAACTGTAGACCATATACACTTTCATGTGCTTGGGAAAAGAGAAATGTTATGGCCACCAGGTTAAAAATAGTTGAAATAATTATATATATATTGTATAATAATTAAGTGTGCAAGCTACATTCGTGACAGTAATGTAACACTCTTGTAGTTGAGAGGGGAGGGAAGGATCAATGACAGAAATCAAAGTTGGTGAAAACGAATCTCTTGATAACGCTCTTAAAAGGTTTAAAAGATCGTGTGCAAAGTCAGGTGTTATAGGGGAAGTTAGAAAACGTGAACATTATGAGAAACCAAGTGTAAAGCGTAAGAAAAAATCTGAAGCAGCCAGAAAGAAGAAAAATTCTAAATTTTAATCGATATTGATGTGTATCTAAGAGTATTATAAAGAAGGTGAATTCGTGTCCCTTAAAGATAAACTTATGGAGGATTACAAATCTTCTATTAAAAGCAAAGATACTATAAGAAAAAATACTGTCATTATGGTTAGAGCTGCAGTCAAGCAAAGAGAAGTCGATGAAAGAATTGAACTCAGCGATGAAAAAATACTTGACATAATCTCTAAACAGTTAAAAGAAAAGAAAATGGCTATCCTTGAATTTCAAAAAGGAAATAGACAAGACTTAGTTGATTTAACTAACTTAGAAATAGATATTTTACTTGATTATTTACCTAAACAGCTAACTCAAGCTGAAGTAGATGTTATAGTTAAAGATACAATTTCTGAGATAGGTGCTAAGTCAGTTAAAGATATTGGCCTTATTATGAAAGCTGTTATGCCAAAAGTAAAAGGCATGGCTGATGGTAATATGGTAAATAAGGCAGTGAGAAGTATATTAAAATAACCTGAGTTTACTCAGGTTATTTGCTTTTAATATAAATATTTGGGTAATAGTGAATTGTAAAGTAAATTGGAGGTGAAGAGAGTGAAAGCAGTGAAGAAATTGAGTCGAATAATAATAATAGTATTATTAGTTATATTATCTACAACAAACGTTTTTGCTTCTGAGCCATCTAAAGCATATGTGGTGCCTATAAAAGGAGAAATAAATAGAGCCACACACAATTATGTTAGAGATGTTGTAAATGACTTAAATAAAATGGATGTAGAAGCGATAATATTTGAAATAGACACATATGGAGGAGTAGTAGATGAAGCTATTAAGATAAAAGATATTATTTTATCGACTAATATTCCAACAATTACATTTGTAAATAATAAAGCGGCATCAGCCGGAGTTCTTATTACGATAGCAGGAGAGCATATTGTTATGGCGGAGAACGCAGTAATTGGTTCAGCTGAAACTATACCAAACACAGAGAAAATTCTTTCTATGTGGAGAGGGGTACTAAGAGATACAGCTCAATTTAGAGGTAGAGATTCACTTTTGATTGAGTCTATGGCGGACAGTGATATTGAAATTGAGGGTGTAATTACAAAAGGTAAACTTTTAAATTTAACTGCAAAAGAAGCAAAAGAGTTGGGATTAGCAGATATATTAACCTCAGATTACAACGTTATGCTAGAAGAATTTGGGATTGCTGCAGATTCTATAGAGGTTATTGATGAAGGTCTTCAAGTGAAACTTTCTAAGTATGTGGCAAGCCCATATATAAGTACAATTCTATTAACTCTAGGGTTTGTAGGACTTGTTATTGAAATACTCACACCTGGTTTTGGTCTAGGAGGAACTATATCTCTTATGGGCTTTGGACTTTATTTTGGAGGTAATATACTAGCTGGCAATTCAAATTGGACTTCCTTAGTATTATTTGTAGTGGGACTTGGGTTGTTAGTTATTGAAGGGATTGTTCCAGGTTTTGGTTTACCCGGCATAGGTGGTATTATTTTCATGCTTACTGGAGTTGCCCTTGCAATGGAAAGTCTGAGTGCAGCTTTACTATCCTTAAGCATTGCTATAATAATTACTACATTAGTAGCAATAGTTATGGTTAAACTTGGGTTTAAGAGTAAGCTATTAGGAAAGATAGTATTATCTAGTAGTGAAAAGGATTATTTAAGTACAAATACAATGACTGCATTAATGGATTTAGAAGGAATATCACTTACAGAACTTAGACCTTCAGGGTTTATTATTATAGATTCTCAAAAGTATGATGCTTTAGCAGAATCAGGGTATATACCTGAGAATACACCTATAAAGGTTGTTAAGGTCGAAGGTTCAAAAATATTTGTTAGGAGGAATATATAATGAATTCGAGTTTATTTTTAACATTAGGAATTGCAATAGGTATAATAATAATATTGATGTTGTTTTTTACATTTGTACCAGTAGGTCTATGGATAACAGCCTATTTTTCTGGTGTAAAAGTTAAGATTACAACACTTATTGGAATGAGATTGAGAAGAGTTATTCCAACAAGGATAGTTAATCCAATGATTAAGGCTACAAAAGCAGGGTTGAATATCAATATTGATGAGTTAGAGGCTCATTATTTAGCTGGTGGTAATGTAAATACTCTTGTTGATGCATTAATTGCAGCTCAAAGGGCAAATATACCTCTAGATTTTACTAGAGCAGCAGCGATTGACTTGGCGGGAAGAAATGTTCTTGAAGCAGTACAAGTTAGTGTAAACCCAAAAGTTATTGAGACTCCACAGATTGCCGCAGTAGCTAAAAATGGAATTGAAGTTGTTGCACGTGCAAGAGTAACAGTTAGAGCAAACATTGAAAGATTAGTCGGGGGCGCTGGAGAAGAGACAATAATAGCTAGAGTCGGCGAAGGTATTGTAACTACAGTAGGTAGTTCTGAAACACACAAGCATGTATTAGAAAATCCAGACAGTATTTCTAAAACAGTATTAGCGAAGGGATTAGATGCAGGAACTGCATTTGAGATTTTATCAATTGATATCGCTGATGTAGATGTTGGTAGAAATATTGGTGCAAAACTTCAGATGGAACAAGCTGAAGCAGATAAGAAAATTGCACAGGCTAAGGCAGAAGAGAGACGTGCAATGGCAGTAGCTAAAGAACAAGAAATGAGAGCAGAAGTACAAGCAATGAACGCTAAACTTGTTGAGGCAGAGGCTCAAGTACCACTTGCATTAGCTCAAGCTTTCAGAGATGGGAATATTGGCGTTATGGATTACTATAATATGAAAAATATATTAGCTGATACAAGCATGAGATCATCAATTTCTAAAGTAGCCGAGGAAGATAAAAAGCAGAAATAGGAAGTGATTTAATGAATAGTCCTATAATATTATTAATAGTTTGGGCAGTGTTTAATATTTTGATTAAAAGCTCAAAGGATAAGAAAAAAGCTCAAAACGCTAAAAGAAAGTCTGGAGAGACAACTAATATTCCAAATAACACAAATATGTCACAAAGGAACAATAAACCTCAAAAGAAAAATTTTAGGCAAACAATCGAAGAGTATAGGGCCCAGATAGAAAAGGAATTTGCTATGGAAACTCAGGCAAAGCAGAAACCTATTAAGAAAGAACCTCCTGTTAAAAAACAACCAACTCTTGAAGAGAATAGAAAAACATTTAGGGAAGGTAGATTTTGGAAAGAGGAAGAAAAACCAGAAGTACCAATCACACTTATTCAAGAAACAGAGATTAGTGATGCTCCATTTTTTGATATAAAAGAAGATATTTTAAAAGGAGTTATATATTCCGAAATACTCAACAAACCTAAAAGCTTACAATAAGTTTACAATAAGAAGAAGCTCAAATGAGCTTCTTCTTATTGTTTATGAGGTTTGAAATAAATAGTAAAATATAATAGCCTATGGTATGATTTAGTTATATAAAACATAAAAGAAAGGAGGAATAAATTTGGCACATGAAAAAAATGAATCAAGAATCCAAATAGAAGATAATAGTACAATGAAAGAAATTATAGGGAATTTAGATTCCAATTTAAATATAATAAAAGAAAGTTTAGATATTGAAATCCAAATTAGAGATAATTATATTGAAATCTATGGTAATGAAGATAATTCTAAAATTGCAAATAAATTATTTAAAAATCTAGTATATATAATTGAAAAGCAAAAAAAACTAGATAAACAAGATTTAAAATATGCGATTGATGTAATAAAATCTGGATTAGAAGGGGACATAAAAGATTTGCTTAATGATGTTATATGTATAAGCGTATCTGGTAAAAGTATTAAACCAAAGACATTTGGGCAAAAAAGATATATAGATTCACTTAGAAAACATGATATTGTATTTGGGATAGGGCCTGCAGGTACAGGGAAAACATATTTAGCAATGGCAAAAGCAGTAGCAGCTTTTAAGAATAAAGAAGTTAATAGAATAGTCTTAACTAGGCCAGCAGTAGAGGCTGGTGAAAACTTAGGTTTTTTACCAGGGGATCTTCAAGATAAGGTTGACCCATATTTAAGACCGATTTATGATGCCCTTTTCGATATACTTGGGGCTGATGCTTTCTTAAAATATTTTGAAAAAGGTCTTATTGAAGTTGCACCGCTCGCTTATATGAGAGGCAGAACTTTAGATTCGTCATATGTAATACTAGATGAAGCACAAAATACTACTAATGAACAGATGAAGATGTTTTTAACAAGATTAGGATTTGGTTCAAAGGCAATTATAACTGGAGATGTTACCCAAATAGATTTAGCAAAAGGCAAAGAATCAGGTTTAAAAACCGTTACTAAAATCCTAGGGAATGTAAAAGGAATAGATTTTGTTAACTTAACCAGTGCAGATATTGTAAGGCATCCAATGGTTCAACGGATTATTAATGCGTACGAAGAGTATGAAAGTAATAAATAGTATTTTTTAATATTGGAAAGTTTTATTTTGCTATGTTATAAAAATGGAGATTAATATGGAAAATAGATTAAAGCTAATAGAAGAGAAAATAACAATTTTTGGATTTGCAAAATGGTTTATTTTGCTAGCTTTTTATGCTTTTTTATATGCGGTAGCAGTAACCAATCATAAACCAGATAGTGCAGAGTATTTTATTGGCTTATCGGTTTATTTATTAGTGCCATTTTTAGTTTTTATAATGTACCTATTTTACTTCAAAGCACAAATTATAGAGAGTAAAAACCTTTATCTTATTATTCTTATTATGCTTTTAACAATAATTCTAAGCGAATTGTTTAAAGGTATATCTCCTTACCTAATACCTCAAGCTATTGCGCCTATCCTTATTACTCTTTTATTGGGTCCTGAGATTGCATTTATTTCAAATGTTTTTTTAATATGGGCAATTGCTATAATATTTAATCTAGATTTAGCATTAGTTTTTATAGGGATCGTAGCAAATTCTTTGGGAATATTAATTGTTTTTAAAGAAAAACTTAGGTCAAAGATACTTTTGGATGGAATATATATTGGTTTAATTAGCTCTTTATTGTATTTATCAATATATTTTATAGAAGTTAGATATAGTTCGGAAGTATTTATAAATATAGTTTATTTTATTTTGTCTGGTGTTTTAGCATCTGTAATCGCTATCGGTACAATGCCACTATGGGAAGGAATTTTCAAGATATTAACACCTTTTAAATTATTGGAATTAACAAATCCTGACAATAAGCTTTTAAAAGAATTGTCACTAGAAGCTCCTGGGACTTATCATCACAGTCTTTTAGTGGGTAACTTATGTGAAGCAGCAGCAGAAAAAATAGGAGCTAATAGGCTTTTAGCCAAAGCGGGTGCATATTATCATGATATTGGAAAACTTAAAAGACCTTTGTATTTCAAAGAAAATCAATTTGGAATAGAAAATCCACATGATATGTTAGAACCTCTTCAAAGCTTAGAGATTATACTATCACACAGCGTAGATGGAGTTAAAATTGGTAAAGAAAATAAATTGCCAATTGAAATAATAGGTATTATCGATCAACATCATGGTAAAACATTAATGTCTTATTTTTATTTAAAGGCTAAACAAAATAATGAAATGGTTCCAGAGGAAAAGTTTAGATATAAGGGGGAGAAACCTCAAACAAAAGAAGCAGCCCTTGTTATGCTAGCAGACTCTGTAGAAGCTGCTGTAAGAAGCTCCAGTATACAAAAGATGGTGTCAAGTGTCATTAAATCTAAATTAGAAGACGAACAATTAGACGAATCTCCAATTACTAATCGAGATATTAAAATAATTAATGATGTGTTTGTCTCAGAAATAAGGGGAATTTATCATAATAGAATACGCTACCCTAAATAATAATAGTTATAAAGAGGTGTTTTTTTGGATAATATATACTTTGAAGATAGACAAAACTACATAAAGATTGATGAATCAATCACACAAGAGTTAGAGAAAGTAATACGGACTTGCTTGGAAGTAGAAAATCTTGATTTGGGAACAGAAGTTAGTGTTTCTTTTGTTAACAATGACGAAATAAAAGTTTTAAATAGAGATTTTAGAGGGGTAGATAAAGAAACAGATGTATTATCATTTCCAATAGAAGACGATTTTGATATTGGGATAATACTCTTGGGTGATATAATTATCTCCACTCAAAAAGCCATAGAACAAGCCGAGGAGTATGAGCATTCAATAAAGAGGGAGCTTGCATATCTTACAGCACACAGTATGCTTCATCTTATGGGATATGATCACTTGACAGATGAAGATAAAGCTAGAATGAGAAAAAAAGAAAAAGAAATAATGAAAAAACTTGAGATTTTCAAATAATAGGGGTGAATACTGTGAAAGTAAAAGAGTTTATTGATAGTTTTAACTACGCAATATCCGGCATTCTTGCTGCTTTAAAGCTCGAAAAGAGTTTAAGAGTGCATTATATTGCAGCGATTACAGTAATGATTGCAAGTACTCTATTTAACTTAAGCCGTATAGAATTTATGATATTATTATTTGCAGTTGTTTTAGTGGTGGTATTAGAGATGGTAAATACAGCTATTGAAAAGACAATTGATATGATAACAAGGGAGTATCACCCATTGGCTAGGGTTGTAAAGGATATTTCTGCAGGGGCCGTTTTAATAGCTACATTTAATGCTGTAATAGTGGGTTATTTATTGTTTTATGATAGATTAAATCCTTTTAAAGATTTAATAATATTAAAAATCAAGAACTCTGAAATTCACTTAACTTTTGTAGCGCTATTATTGGTTGTTTTATTAATAATTGGATTTAAAAGTAAATTTTACAAAGGACATGGAACACATTTTCAAGGTGGAATAGTTAGTGGACATTCTGCAGTTGCATTTTGTATAGCCACTATTATTTCAGTAATATCTGAAAGTTTGCTCATAATAACTCTGTCGTTTGGGTTAGCTCTATTGGTAGCAGAAAGTAGAGTCGAGGGTAAAATACATAGTTTATTAGAAGTAGTTTTAGGAGGGGTGTTAGGGATTTTAGTAGGTATATTTATTTTCAAAGTGATTGGATAGGAGTTGATTAAATTGATAAAAAAATCTAGCCTGATTTTTATATTTTTATTAGTAGTAGTATTAATGACAGCATGCAATAATATGGTAGATAATAAACCTGAAGAACCATCAGCAAATATTGATAAAGAGCTGATAGAAGAACAGCCAGAACCTATAATAGAAGTAGAAATTATCAAAGAACCGGAAGGAAAGCCATCTCCACTTAGTGGAATATATACGGATGAAGAAACGCTTAAAAATAGAATTATGGCAATTTCATTTGACAACCATCCGAAAGCAAGATGGCAAGCTGGTTTAAAAGACGCAGAAATCGTATATGAATTCCCAGTAGAAGGACCATATACAAGATATCTTGGTTTGTACATAATAAATGAACCTATAAGTGTAGGGCCTATTAGAAGTGCAAGACCATATTTAGTTACAATGGCTTATGAATTTGATGCGGTATTTGTTCATGTTGGAGGTAGTGAACAAGCCAAAAAAGATGTTAGGAATCTTGATATGGCTGAGATAGATGGTTTAACAAGTTCATCAAAAGTGTTTTGGAGACAATCACCAAAGACAGCACCAAATAATATGTATTCAAGCATGGAAGTGCTAAGACAAGCTCAAAAGGATAGAGGGTTTAGAGCAGAAGGTGAATATGAAGGATTCTCGTTTGATTTTGATGACATGAATAGAACTGGAGATAGTGCAAAGAAGGTCACAATAATTTACAATAATGAAAACAATACAGGATATGAATATGATTCAGTCAATAATTGTTATAATAGATTTAAAGATGGAGAAGTTCATATTGATGAGATAGATGAAAGTCAAATAATAGCTAAGAATATAATAATTCAAAAAGCTAATATGAAAGTGTTAGATGGGGAAGGAAGATTAGCTATAACTTTAGAGACAACTGGAGAAGGCTTATTTATTACTAAAGGGGTTGTAAATGAAATAAAATGGGTAAAAGATAACAGGAAAGCAAGAACTAAGTATCTAGACTTAAATGGGGAGGAAATTAAACTAAATCCAGGAACGACTTGGATTCAAGTAGTAAAACCTTCAACTGAGATAATTATTGAATAAGAGGTGGATTATGGATGATAACAAAGATTTGATAAAAAAAGCAATTGAATCAAGAGATAAAGCATATGTACCCTATTCAGGCTTTCATGTGGGTGCGGCCTTGATAACAGAAGATGGCAGTATTTATACAGGATGTAATATTGAAATAGCATCTTACTCACCGACAATTTGTGCAGAAAGAACTGCAATTTTCAAGGCTATATCAGAAGGGCATAAGAGCATAAAAAAAATTGCAGTAATCGGAGATGTAGAAAACACATTTCCTTGTGGAGTTTGTAGGCAAGTTATAAGAGAATTTGGGAAAGATGCTACGATTATTGTCGCAAACTCAGAGGATGAATATAAGGAATTTACACTTGAAGAACTTCTGCCCAATAGTTTTGGGCCAGAGGATTTAGCTAAAGCAAAAAAAGGAGATGCATAATGTATAAATCTGGATTTGTTACGGTCGTTGGAAGGCCAAATGTAGGAAAATCAACATTATTAAATCGTGTTATAGGTGAAAAAATTTCTATAATTTCAGATAAACCACAAACTACTAGAAATAAAATTCAAATGGTTTATACAGAAAATGATTCCCAAATTGTTTTTTTAGATACACCTGGGATGCAAACACCTAAGAATATACTTGGAGATTATATGCTTAAAATATCTAAATCGACATTAGAAGAAGTTGATGTTGTGACATTTATGGTAGATGAGAGTATGGAGACGGGTAGATTAGATAGTTATATTATTGAACAACTAAAGGAAGTTTCTACACCAATTGTTTTATTAATTAATAAGATTGATAAATTAAGTCGTGAAGAGGTAGAAACTTTAATAGAAAAATATAAAAACATGAACATGTTTCAAGCTGTAATTGCAATTTCTGCATTAAATAACGATAATATTGAAGAATATATAAATGCTATAAAAGAGATTATTCCAGAAGGACCACAGTATTTCCCAGATGATATGATTACAGATCAGCCAGAGAGATTTATTGTGTCAGAGATAATCAGAGAAAAAGCTCTTATAAATTTAGAAGAGGAAATCCCACATGGAATTTATGTGAGTATTGACAGAATTATGGAAAGAAAAGGGAAAGAGCTTATAGATGTATTTGCCAATTTGTATTGTGAGAAAGAATCACACAAGGGAATGGTAATAGGAAAAAAAGGATCTATGCTTAAAAAAATTGGACAAGAAGCTAGAGAGGATATAGAAAAGTTGTTAGGAAGCAAAGTAAATTTACAGATATGGGTGAAGGTTGAGAAAAACTGGAGAGAGAAAGCAAATAAAATAAAATATTTTGGATATAAATAAGGGTGAGTTTATGATTAAAACAAGTGGAATTGTTTTATCAGGTATAAAATTCAAAGAATCTAGTAAAATATTAACCGTATATACAAGAGAACTTGGTAAAATAAAAGTGCTTGGACAAGGTGTTATGAAACCAAAGTCAAAAGGTATAGCTTCGACGGAGGTGTTTGCACATAGTGAATTTGATTTAAAGAGGGGAAAGAGTTTCTACTATATTAATGGTGTTTATCTGATTGATTCTTACCATAATTTAAGAAATAGGATGGATACTCTTTTTTTAGGATTCTATATATTAGAATTAATGGATAAGACTATACCTGAAGAAGAACACAACCCGATTTTATTTGATTTATTAAATAAAGCATTGTTAGCTATAAAAAATGGAGAAGATCCTCTTTTAATAGTTGTAGCATTCCAATTAAAATTTGTAAGCTTTATGGGATATAGACCATTGCTCAATGAATGTTCTGCATGTGGTAAGAAATACTCAACAATTTGGAGATTTAGTCCAACTAAAGGAGGAGTATTTTGTGAAGATTGTTATACTAGTGGTGCAACAACAATTACAGAAGAACAAAGAGAAATTCTAACACAAATGCTATTATCTCCTTTTGATAAGCTCTTGAATTTAAATATTACTAAAGATAACTTGTGGAAAACATATAATCTTATGCTAGAATATATTTCTTATAATCTAGATATAAGAGAATTGAAATCTCAAGTTATGATAAACAACGGTATTACTACTGATAAGCACATTACTTGACATAGAGATTAAATTTTGTTAAATTAATATTCATAAAGTAAAACTATATTTTGATTAAGAAAAAACTAAATCCTAGTATTATAGAGAGCGGAAGAGACCTTTCGTCCCTATAGGGATTGATGGGTTTTTTGTTTTTCTAAATTTATTAAAGGGGGAGTATATGTGTATTTTCAGGATTTAATGCTGAAATTACTTAATTATTGGGGCGAAAAAGGTTGTATAATAATGGAACCATACGATGTAGAAAAAGGTGCTGGAACAATGAGCCCACATACTTTTTTAAGGGCTTTAGGACCAGAACCATGGAAAGTAGTATATGTTGAACCTTCAAGAAGACCTGCAGATGCAAGGTACGGAGAAAACCCAAACAGGGTTTATCAGCATCATCAACTTCAAGTAATATTGAAACCTTCGCCAGATGATATTCAAGATTTGTATTTAGATAGTCTTAAAGCTATAGGTATTGATCCTTTAAAACATGATATTAGATTTGTCGAAGATAACTGGGAAGCTCCAACACTTGGTGCGTGGGGAGTAGGCTGGGAAGTTTGGCTTGATGGAATGGAAATAACACAATTTACTTATTTCCAACAAGTAGGTGGTATTAACTGTGAATTAGAATCTGGGGAGATTACTTATGGTTTAGAAAGAATAGCTATGTATCTTCAAGATGTAGACAATATTTTTGATATTCAGTGGAATAAAGATTATACTTATGCAGATATTTTCAAAAAAGCAGAATATGAAAATTCTGTTTACAGCTTTGAAAAAGCAGATATACCTGTTCTTAGAGAATTATTTAATACCTATGAGAAAGAAGCTAAGCGAATAATTGATGAGAAGCTTGTAATGCCTGCATATGACTATGTATTGAAATGTTCTCATACCTTCAATGTACTAGATGCAAGAGGTGCTATATCTGTTTCTGACCGTACAGGTTTCATAGCAAGAGTTAGAAATCTTGCAAGGAGTATTGCTTCCCTATATATAGAACAAAGAGAAGAAATGGGATATCCTTTATTAAATAAGGACGGTGTTTTAGATGAATAAAAAGTTTTTATTAGAAATAGGAGTAGAGGAATTACCAGCTAGATATATAGATGATGCAAAATCTCAACTTAAAGCAAACGTAAAAAAGGCATTAGTTGATGAGAGAATAGAATATGAAACCATGGAATTATTTTCAACTCCAAGGCGACTTACGATAATTATTTCAGGATTAAGTGAGTCTGGCAAGAGCATAGAAAATATGGTAAAAGGTCCAGCAAAGAAAATTGCATACGATGGAGATAACAACCCAACAAAGGCATTACTTGGATTTATGAGGGGACAAGGAGTAGCAATTGAAGATACTTACATTCAAACTCTAAATGGTGAGGAATATGTTTATGCAAAGAGTTTAAAGCAAGGTAAGGACTTAGAGCAAGTATTAAAGGATAATCTGGATGGTATTATTAAGAATATCAACTTTCCCAAATCTATGAAATGGGGAGGCAAGAATCTTAAATTTGCAAGACCTATAAGATGGATAATGGCTATTTTAGATAATGAAGTATTAGATTATGAATTAGAGGGAATAAAAGCAAGCAATAAAACTAGAGGGCACAGATTTCTTGGGAAGAAAGATATAGAAATAATTGATATAGATAATTATGAAGCTATTTTAAAAGACAACTATGTAATTGTTGATGAATCAAAAAGACGAGATATGATTAAATATGGAATGGAAAAATTAGCTAGAGAAAAAGGTGGAAGTGTACAAAAAGACGAAGCTTTATTGGATGAAGTTACAAATCTAGTTGAATATCCTACTCCAATTATTGGAAGAATAAAAGATGAGTATTTAAAACTACCATTTGATGTAATAACAACACCTATGAAGGAGCATCAAAGATATTTTCCTGTACTAGATGATAAACATAGATTATTACCTTATTTTATTACTGTTAGAAATGGGGATAGTCAGTATGAGGAAATAGTTATAAAAGGAAATGAAAAAGTTCTTGGAGCAAGACTTGAAGATGCAAAGTTCTTTTATAAAGAAGATATGAAATATCCTTTAGAAGATTATTTAGAAAAATTGAAGACTGTAACTTTCCATGAAAAGCTAGGTTCAATGTTTGATAAGACAGTTCGTATCAATAAATTAGCTAATAAAATTGGAGAATATTTACAAGTCGGAGATGAAACTATGCGTAATTTGGATAGAGCAAGTTATCTCTCAAAGGCTGATTTAGTGACGAAAATGGTAACAGAATTTACTGAACTTCAAGGTAAAATTGGAATGGAATATGCTATCCAAGCTGATGAAAATGAAATAGTAAGTTTATCAATATTTGAACAGTATTTACCAAGATTTGCTGGAGATGATTTGCCTACAACTACATCGGGAAGTGTCTTATCAATAGCTGATAAGCTAGATTCTATATGTGGTCTTTTTGCTATTGGTATACAACCAACTGGTTCACAAGATCCTTTTGCAATGAGAAGAAGTGCTATTGGAATAATTAACATTATAATTGATAAAAAATTGAATATATCCTTAATGGATTTGATAGATTTTTCACTATATATATATGTTGAGGAAAATGGACTAGCTTGTGATTATAAAAAAGTAAGAAAAGAGATAGTAGAATTCTTTATGGGTAGAGTTAGAAATCTATTTTTAGAAAATGGGATTTCATATGATATTATTGATTCAATTATAAATAGTGGAACAGATAATATATATGATATGAAGATTCGTGGAGAGAAAATAGAACAATGGGCTAGCTCTGAAGATATCGAAGATATGTTATCTTCTTTTAATAGAATAAGCACATTGGCAGTAAAAGGAGATTCAACAGAAATAAAAAGAGACTTGTTAGTTCAAGAAGGAATCTCACTTTATGATTCGTATAATAACATAGAAGAGAAGGTTGATTCTTTTATAAATAAAAAAGAATATGATAAGGCTTTAGTTTTATTATCAACTCTTAAAGCACCTATAGATAATTTCTTTGATGGCGTTATGGTTATGGTTGATGATATAGAACTTAGGAAAAATAGGTTGGCATTAATAAAGAAAATATATCTTAAAATGCTAAAAATCTGTGATATAACTTATATTGTTAACAGATAGGGGTGACCTATATCGAATACAGTAAAAGACAAGAAAAAATAATAGAAATTGTAAAAACAAACCAACCTATTACTAGTCTTCAAATAGCAGAAAGGTTGGGATTAACAAGGTCCACTTTACGTCCAGACCTTACAGTTTTGACAATGCTTAATATTCTAGATGCAAGACCAAAAGTTGGTTATGTGTATATTGGTAAAAATATAGAGGATGATATTACAAATAGGATATCAAATATCTTTGTAAGAGATATTATGTCTTTGCCTGTTGTTATTGAAGAAAACAGGAGTGTTTATGATGCTATAGTTTATGTATTTACTGAAGATGTAGGAACTGTATATGTAATTAATGAAGGAGTATTACAAGGGGTAGTTTCCAGAAAAGACCTATTAAAAGGATCAATGGGAGGATTGGATTTACACCATACTCCAGTGGGTGTTATTATGACAAGGTTGCCTAAATTAGTCATTGCTTCAAACAAAGACACTGTAATTAGTGTGGCAATAAAGTTGATTGAAAATGAAATTGACAGTATTCCGATAGTCGAAATTATAGATGATGAAAAAAATATATATAAGGTAGTGGGTAGAGTTACAAAGACTAATATAACTAGGTTATTTGTAGAACTTGGCACTAATCTCTAGGGGGTTAAAAGATGAATAAAAGGCTTACACTTTATGTATTATCAGATTCCATAGGAGAGACAGGAGAATTAATTGCAAGAGCTGCTGCAAAACAATTTATAACAGAAAGCTATGAAATTAGGAAATACCCATTTTTAAGTGATGAAAAAGAAATTAAAGAAGTATTTGCTGAAGCAGTACCTGGAGAGAGCATTATTATATATACTACAGTGCTATTGAATATGAAAGAATTAATAGATAGCTTAGGGGAAGCAAAAAACATACCAACTATAGATGTAATGTCACCTCCAATGAAGTCAATAGAAAGCATTTTAGGGTATGCTCCTAAAAGGGAAGCAGGGCTTATAAGAAGGATTGATGAGAATTACTTTAAAAAAGTTGAGGCTGTTGAATTTGCTGTAAAATATGACGATGGTAAAGACCCTCGAGGAATTGAAAAAGCAGATATTTGTCTTATAGGAATATCCAGAACATCGAAGACACCTCTAAGTATGTATCTCGCACACAAGAACTTTAAGGTGGTAAATGTTCCATTAGTTCCTGAAATAAGCGTTCCGGATGAGCTTTATAAAAAGGACAGAAGAAGAATAATTGGGCTTGTAGCTGATCCGAAAAAACTTATTGAAATTAGAACTGAAAGATTAAAAGCGCTTGGATTAAAAAATTCTGCAAATTATGCAAGTGTTGAGAGAATCCAAAAAGAATTGGAATATTCAATGGAAATAATGATGAATGTAAATTGTGAAATAATAGATGTATCATCAAAAGCTATAGAAGAAACCGCATCAATTATAATCGAACATATGGAAAATCAATTTGGCGATAAAATGTTTTAAAAGTGTTCTTTAGAGCACTTTTTTTTCAAAAAAAGAAGGAATTAAAGGACTTATGTAGAATATATATAATAGAGTCTGGAGGTTTTTTATGGATATTAGAAAACAACTTGAAGATAGAGAGAATAAAGAACTCTCTAAATTTGCTTGCTTAAGTAAAAATTCAAAAGGTAGAGAATTTAAAGAAGAAAAATGTCCGATTAGAACTGATTTTCAAAGAGACAGAGATAGAATTATTCATTCAAAAGCTTTTAGAAGGCTTAAGCATAAAACGCAAGTTTTTATAGCACCTGAAGGAGATCACTTTAGAACTAGATTAACTCATACTTTAGAAGTTTCACAACTTGCTAGAACACTTGCAAGATCTCTTAAATTGAATGAAGATTTAGTTGAAGCTATTGCATTAGCCCATGATCTAGGGCATACACCATTTGGTCATACAGGTGAGACAGTGTTGGCTAGATTAAATCCAAATGGATTTAAACATAATGAACAAAGTCTAAGAGTTGTTGAAATGCTAGAAAGTCATGATAAAAAGCAAGGCTTGAATTTGACTTATGAGGTTAGAGAGGGTATAATTAAACATTCTGGAGATAATAAATCGATGTTTTTAGAAGGCCAGATTATAAAGTATGCTGACAGGATTGCTTATATAAACCATGATATCGATGATGCTATTCGTGCTGGAATAATTACCGAAAATGATTTGCCAAGAGATTGCATAGAAACGCTTGGAGATTCCCATGGGAAGAGAATAAACACTATGATTTATGATTTAATAAAGAATAATTATGGTAAAAATCAAATTCAAATGAGTGATGAAATTGGAACAAAAACTGAAAAATTAAGACAGTTTATGTTTCAAAATGTTTATTTCAATCCAAATGCAATTAAAGAACATAAAAAAGCAGAAAAGATGATAGAAGTATTATACAATTATTATATGGATGATATAAGTAAAATTCCATTAGAACATTTACAGATTTATAAAGATTATGATGAAAAGAAAGAGGATATTATATCTGACTATATTGCAGGTATGACAGATAGATATATTGTAAATGTATATATGGATTTGTTTATTCCTAAACCTTGGGGAAGTTTTTAGCAGGATAAACAATATAAATTTGGGTATATATATCATATAGTAAGTGGTGAGCAAATGACGGTTTCATATGAAAATATAATAGAAAAAATCAAAGAACAGATGAATATTGTAGATTTAATCGAAGAGTATTTATATTTAAAAAAATCTGGTTCTAATTACATAGGGCTATGCCCTTTTCATAGCGAAAAGACACCATCATTTACAGTATCAGATGAAAAGCAAATCTATCATTGCTTTGGATGTGGAGCTGGGGGAGATGGGATTACATTTATAATGCAAAGAGAGAATCTAGACTTCAAAGATGCTGTGAAATTTTTAGCAGATAAATACAATATCCCTTGGGAAGAGGGAGTAGATCTAAAAGATGAAGAAGAAAAAAATGACATTTATAATATAAATAAAGAAGCGGCAAAGTTTTTTTTAAATGAACTAGCAGAAAATAATGTTGCAAAAGAGTATTTAAAAAATAGAAATATATCTTCAACTATCTCTAAGACTTTTGGTTTAGGTTTTGCACCTGATAGCTGGGATAAACTTATTAACCATTTAAGAAAAAGTGGATTCGAAACAGATCTTATGTATCGAGCTGGATTAGTTAGTAAAAATAAAGATACAGAAAGATTTTTTGATAAGTTTAGAAATAGAATCATTTTTCCTATAATTGATACAAAATCTCGAGTTATTGGATTTGGAGGGAGAGTATTAGATAGAAGTTTACCTAAATATTTGAATTCTCCTGATACACCAGTTTTTAATAAAGGTTTTTATTTGTATGGATTGAATATAATAAGTAAAAATAAAGATAGAAAAAGAATAATTTTAGTAGAGGGATATATGGATGTTATATCTCTTTTTACAAAAGGAATAAACTCTTCAGTTGCTAGTCTTGGTACAGCTCTGACAAGACCACAATCAAAGTTGTTAAAGCGATATGGTAAAGAAATATATATTTGCTATGATGGTGATAGTGCAGGTAGAAGAGCAACTCTTAAGGCAATAGATATTTTACTAGAAGAAGAAGTAGAACCTAGAATTATTTTATTACAAGATGATATGGATCCAGATGATTTTATAAATCAAAGAGGTCTTCCTGCTTTTGAAAAAGCTATAGAAGAATCCTTGCATTACTTTGATTTCAAGGTCCATCTTTTAAGAGAAAAATATGATATCTCAGAACCAACCCAAAAAATCAAATTTGTTAGAGAGGTTGCAAATATTTTAAAAAGATTAAATTCAAAGGTAGAACAAGATATTTATGCAGAAAAAATATCAAAAGATACAGGTGTCTCAAAAGAAGCAATATACCAAGAAATAGGAACAAATAATAGACCAAAATATAGAATTAGACAAACAGAAAAGATTGAACCTATAATAGATTTGCTTCCTAAAGCGTATATTAAAGCAGAAATGGATATAATAGGTTTTACATTAATTAACAAAGATTATTTTGAAAAAATTTCAGAATTTATTCATGTAGATGATTTTATTGATTCTGAATGTAAGTACTGTTATTTATTAATATCAGATTTCTACTCAATTAAAGACAAAATAGAAAAGTCAGAGTTATTAGAAGAACTAAAAGATGATGATAAGAGTTTAGAAAGATTTAAAGAAATTGTAAATCATATACCTCATTTTGAACCAGAAAATGAAGATAAGGTAATTAATGATATAATAAAAACAATAAAAAAGAGTGAACTTTTAAGAAAAAGATCTAATTTGCTTATTCAGATACAAGGGATAGAGAAAAAAGAAAATGATTTGGATAATTTTCACAGACTCATAAAAGAATTAACGGAGCTAAATAAGCAGATAACTACAACAGATTGAGCGAGGAGGTTTTAAATTGGAAGAGATAACTAAAAAAAAGAATGAAAAAGCCTTAAATAACAAATTACAAGCAGAAAAAAAATTACTCGCTAAGGGTAAAAAAAATGGTCTTTTAACTTACAAAGAAATAATGGATACTCTAGAAGCGATTGATTTAGATCCTGAAGAAATTGATGAGATATATCAAAAAATTGAAGACAGTGATATCGACATTATGGGAGAAAAAGATGATGATTTAACATCTGAAGATGATGACGATGAAACTGTTAGAGATAAATCTAGTGGAGTGGAAGAAGAGACTAAAGAAGATTTAACTGTTCCAAAAGGAATTAGTGTTGATGATCCAGTAAGAATGTATTTAAAGGAAATTGGTAAAATACCGCTACTTACAGGAGATGAAGAAATTGATTTAGCCAAGAGAATGGAAGATGGAGATGAGAGTGCTAAGAAAAAATTAGCAGAAGCTAATCTTAGGTTAGTAGTTAGTATAGCGAAAAGATATGTAGGTAGGGGTATGCTCTTTTTAGACCTTATCCAAGAAGGAAATCTTGGACTTATGAAAGCTGTTGAAAAATTTGAATATAGAAAAGGTTTTAAATTTTCTACTTATGCAACTTGGTGGATAAGACAAGCAATTACTAGAGCGATAGCAGATCAAGCTAGAACAATAAGAATCCCTGTTCATATGGTAGAGACTATTAATAAACTAGTTAGAGTTCAAAGACAATTAGTGCAAGAACTTGGAAGAGATCCAACGCCTGAAGAAATAGGCAATGAAATGGGTCTGGAAGTAGAAAGAGTAAGAGAAATAATGAAGATAGCACAGGAACCAGTATCACTCGAAACTCCAATAGGAGAAGAAGAGGATAGCCATCTAGGTGACTTTATACCTGATGAAGATGTATTAGCACCTGCTGATGCAGCAACTTTTACGATGCTTAGAGAACAATTAATTGAGGTATTAGATAGTTTAACTCCAAGAGAACAAAAAGTATTAAAGTTAAGGTTTGGACTTGATGATGGTAGAGCTAGAACTCTAGAAGAGGTAGGGAAAGAATTTGAAGTTACTAGGGAAAGAATAAGACAAATTGAGGCTAAAGCTCTAAGAAAATTACGACATCCTAGTAGAAGTAAAAAATTAAAAGACTTTCTAGAATAAGATTCGCATGCTTGCGAGTCTTATTCTTATCCTAAAAGGAGATAAATATGAAATTATCAAATAGATTAGAAACGATATTAAAATTGATTCCACAGAATTCCATAGTAGCAGATATCGGTACAGACCATGGATATATACCTAGAGAGCTTATTAAGAACAAAATATCTAAATTTGTTATAGCCACAGATATTAGTGCACCATCACTAGAAAAAACTAAGGAAATTGTCAAAAATGAAGATTTAGATAAAAGTATAGATACAAGATTGGGTGATGGATTATCACTAATAAAGGAATTTGAGGTAGATGTGGTTTTAATAGCTGGTATGGGAGGAATTTTAATATCAGAGATCTTGACAGAAGCAAAACAGAAACTAGATACTTTTGGTACTTATATTCTTCAGCCAATGGTAGGAGCAGATGAGCTAAGAAAATACCTCATTAATAATGGGTTTAGAATTGTGGATGAGGAGCTAGCGAAAGAAGAAGATAGAATATATGAGATAATTGTAGCTCAAAGAGGTTTGCAAGCTTTTACTAATGAGATAGATTATGAAATAAATCCATTATTGATAGAAAAAAATCATCCCTTTTGGAGAGAATTAATCTTAAATAGAATAAAACAAAAAGAAAAAGTAGTTGAAGAGTTAAAGCAGGTTCAAACAGAAAAATCAGGATCCAGATTAGAAGACTTATTGATAGAAATCCATGATTATTTGGAGGTATTAAAAAGTGAAGGCAAATCAAATAATAACTAAACTAGAAGATTGGATAAGTCCAAAATTAATTGATACTTGGGATAGAACTGGATTTCAAATAGGTGAAGGTGGAAAAGAGGTAAAAGGAATCCTTTTGGCTTTAGATATAACAAGAGAAGTAGTAAATACAGCATTAGATTATGGCTGTAATATGATAATAACACATCATCCATTTATATTTAGTCCAATAGAAAGTATTACAGATAAGACTTATAAAGGCAGATTGATTAAGCTGATAATTAAAAATGACCTAGTTATTTACAATGCACACTCTAACTTGGATTTGGTAGAAGGAGGTGTAAATGATGTACTTGCTGAGCTACTTCATTTAAAAATGACTATTCCAATAAAACCTATTTTTCTAGATTTATTAAATAACTCGGATAAAGAATATGGATATGGAAGAGTAGGAGCTATAGATGAAATATCTTTAAAGGAATTAATAGATAGAATAAAGACAAAGTTAGATATAGATTATCTTAAAGTTTATGGTGAAACGGCTGAATGTATAAAAAAAGTTGCTATCTGTGGAGGTTCTGGAAGTGAGTTCATATTAGATGCTAAAGAAAAAGGAGCTCAAGTATATATAACAGGGGATATAAAATATCATGATGCACAGCTTGCCTATGAAGAAGATATTGTTCTTATAGATGCAACTCATTATCATACTGAAAAAGTAATTTTAGAAGAATTAAAAAAGAGACTAATTGATATAACCGATAATAATACCAAAATAAGAGTATATGATAAAATGACTTTTCCATATAAGTTTCAATAGGGGGGATTATTATGCTTGGACTTGAAAAAGTTTTAGATTTACAAATTCACTATAATAAATTGGAGAAATCTAAAAAAGAACTAGATGAACTTGAGAGGAATCAAGAGCTTTCTAAATTAGAAAGAGTTTACATATCTGATAAAAAAAATCTAGAAAAAGTTTTGATTGTTTATAAAGATAATGAAAAAGACATAAGAAATGATAATAGAGAATTAGAAGATTATCAAGTTAAGATTAAAAAAACCGAAACCACACTTTATGATGGATGGATTACTGATTTAAAACAACTAGAGCATCTTAATAAAGAGAAGGCCTACTTAGAAGAGCTTGTAGATACTTTAGAGAACAAGATATTAGACACTCTTGAAAAAAATGAGAACTTAGAAAAAAGTATTAAAGATTGGCAGAATGAAATAATAAATAAAGAGAAAATGATATCAGACTTAGAAAAACAGACAAAAAAATCCTTAACGAATATTAAAAAAGAAATAGAAATGGATAAAATATATATTGAAAAATGTTCGGAGGAGATAGACCCTGAAGTTTTAGAAATGTTTCTATCGATTAAAGAAAAGAAAAATACAGGTATATCAACTATAATAGATGGTGTGTGTTCTGAATGCAATATAATGATAAGACCTGCACAAATAGATAGAATAAAGCTTGGAAAACAAATATATACTTGTGAGAGTTGTGGAAGGTTGCTTCTTTTTGTAGATACAAAGGAAGTTTAATTATTTACATTATTAATACAGAAAAAGAACCTAGGTAAGAAAAAATCTTATCTAGGTTCTCTTGTTTTATACTTAAAACAAAGCAAGCTCTGTTTCTGGGTCAAATAAATGAATTTTATCCGGATTAGGAATTGCTGAAATAATATCACCAGCCTTAATGTCCGTTGAGGCATTTGTTTTTATTGTATGGATTTCTTTTTGTACAGTGACGTGTATATGAATTTCACTTCCAAGTAATTCAGTAACCAAAACCTTAGCTTTTAATCCATGACCATTGTTTAAAATCATATGTTCAGGTCTAATGCCAAAGATTAGTTCTTTATTTATATAAGGTGTTAAAATATTCTTATCGCCGATTTTAACAGGGAATACAAAGTCACCATATTCTCCATTATTGCCTTCAAATGAAAACTCTGAATCTTCTTTTTTAAGAATGCCTTTATAGAAATTCATTTGGGGGGATCCGATAAATCCAGCGACAAATAGATTCGCGGGTTTATTATATATTTCTTTAGGTGAAGCTACTTGTTTTATAATCCCATCCTTCATAACACAAATTCTGGTTCCCATTGTCATAGCTTCAGTTTGATCATGTGTTACATAAACAAAAGTTGTTTTTAATTCTTGGTGAAGTCTTATCAGTTCAGCTCTCATTTGTACTCTTAATTTAGCATCAAGATTTGAGAGTGGTTCATCCATTAAAAATACTCTAGGATGTCTTACAATAGCTCTTCCAAGTGCAACTCTTTGTCTTTGTCCTCCTGATAGAGATTTAGGTTTTTTATCCAATTGATCAAAAATATCTAGAGTAGTAGCTGCATCCTCAATTCTTTGCTTAATTTCACTAGTTTCAACTTTTTGAAGTTTTAAACCAAAAGCCATATTGTCATAAACTGTCATATGAGGATAGAGGGCATAATTTTGAAAGACCATTGCTATGTTTCTATCTCTAGGGTCAACCTTGTTCATCAAATCTCCGCCTATATAAAGCTCGCCAGAGGTTATATCTTCAAGCCCTGCTATCATTCTTAAAGTCGTAGACTTGCCACACCCAGAAGGACCTACAAGTATCATAAATTCCTGATCTTCAATATCTAGGTTAATAGATTTTACCGCTTCAAAGCCATTGCTATAAATTTTGGTTAAATTCTTTAAATTAATTTCTGCCATAATCATCATCCACCCAATCTATAATAAATTGTGATGCTTCCTCAATCGAACTAAATGAAATATCAGCATTTTGCAGATTTTCTTCTCCAATCCCTACTGAAAACATCCCGGCACTGTTTATACTTGTTATACCAGCTTTAGCATCCTCAACTCCTAAGCAATTTAAAGGATTAACTCCTAGCGAATCAGCTACCCATAGAAATGGATCTGGATTAGGCTTACCTTTTTTTACCGTATCAGGGTCTAAAACTACATCAAAGTAATTCTCTATCTTCATGTTTTTTATGAGAGATTTTGCATTTTTACTAGCAGAAACAAGCCCTAGTTTAATATTTTTAGATTTTAGGTTTGTTAAGAGTTTTATTACACCAGGATATAGATTTAAGTGAGTAAAAGTTTCTATGGATTCTGCATAATATTTATTTTTTTTATCTGACAATTCAAGTATTTTATTATCCTTAAGTTTTAAATCAAAATAATCTAGTATTCTCTTAAGGGATTCTGCTCTGGAAATTCCACGTAAGCTATCCCTAAATGATTCTGGTAAATCAAAGCCTAAATCTTGAGCCAGTCTTTTCCATGCTTCATAATGATTATCTGAGGTACCTGTTAAAACACCATCTAAGTCGAATAGTACAGCTTTCTGCCCAATAGTGATTTCCTGATCTCTTAAGATTATATTTACTGGAGGTCCAGATATTTTTTTAATATCTATTTTTTCACCTTCTATAAGTATCTCTAATAGAGCTTTTTTATAGGTAAACCTAATTCTTAATCTACCTAATTCCTTGGGGACAAATGGGTTTAAGATTAGTTTGTTTTCTTCAAATCGAATGCCTGCAAAACCTTTCAAAACGAATAATAACGAACCGCCTATATTTGCCATATGAAGGCCATCCTGTGTATTTTGATTTAAATTTTTTAAATCCAAGTATATAGAATCCATAAAAAAATCAAGAGCTTGTTTTTCTTTTTTTAGTTTACAAGACATAAGACCACTTATACATTTAGATAATGAAGAGTCGTGAGTGTTTATAGAATCATAATAATCGAATGTTCTACTTATAATATCTTCATCCTCATCATTTATAAGATATTGTGCTAAAACTGTGTCAGCTTGTTTAAGTATTTGATATCTATATATTGTAAGAGGGTGATAATGAAGCAGTAGAGGTCTTAGATTATTCTCTTTTGGCCAATATGCTTTCTTTAAAAAAGTGGAATCCTGAGCCATAATTCCTTTTTCGTCATCGTATATAAAAAACATTTTTTCTGCTGCTTCTTTCATTTCTTCAATTTCTTGTTCTGTAACCTGAAGCTTATTTTTAAGTTTAATCCATTCTTTAGGTTTTTCTTCTTTAAGCAATCCCCAAAGCTTTACAGCCCAGTTTAGATTATATTGAGCCATTTTATTAGTATAATAATTATCTGATACCAAAGCTGTGTATTCATCAGGACCAGTTACAGTATGAATATGAAAACCGTCTGATTGGAGGCAACCAATTTCTAGCGCTGTTCTGGCTGTTTCTATTAATAACTCCATAGAATAATTTTCTAAATAATCCATATCGTTATTTAGAAGCCACCACTGTATAAAAGTATATGCAATATCAAAGTTTAAATGATATTGTGCAGTGCCAGCAGAGAAATAACCAGAAGATTCTATCCCTGAAATTGTTCTCCAAGGGAAGCAAGCTCCTTTTCTATGCCCCAACTCTTTAGCTCTAGCTCGTGCTGCTGGAAGGAGATTATATCTATATTGGAGTAGATAATTTGCTATTTCGGGATTCCACATAAGCCATACAGGAAATAGAAACATCTCTGTATCCCAAAAGTAATGACCTTCATAACCTTCACCAGAAAGACCTTTAGAGGCTATATTTCCAAAAGAATCTCGTGAGGTTGATTGTAATATTTGAAATTCTATAAAGTCCATTGCATTGTCTAATTCTTTATTATCTAAAAAATCAATTCCACATTTAGAATTATATTCATCCAAATATTCTTTTTGCTCATTATATAAATTTTTTTTTGGAACAAATTCGCAAAAGTTATTTCTAATTGAATCACAATATTTTACTGTTCTATTTAATTCCAAATTTCCATATGCTTTAAAGTTTATAACTAGTTTTTCATCAGTTAAATCCCAAGTGGAGTTAAAATCACCCTTATCAGTAAAGTTGATTTTTACTTGAAGTCCTGATTTTAAGGTATTAAGCCATATGTTGCCTACATTTGCCTCATATAGTGCTTTACTAACTTTTACTAAAGTTATTTGGGAAGGAGCTATTCTTGGATCTTTTTTATTTGCAACATTAGAGATATTAAAGTCTATATTATTTCGGACTATAATTTCTCCATCATATTCAATATTTATAGTCCATGTTCGCAGTTGTGGATAGGGGAAAGATATTAGTTGTTCAAAAGAGATTTGTGCTAATTTATCTAACTTGGTAGTATAAACATATGATCTTGTGGATAAACCTTTTTCAAAGTTTAGCTCTCTTTTAAATTTATCAATATCACCATCTATTACAACTTCTTCATCATCTAAGAAGATAGTTATCTTAAAAACATCTAATAAATTTGGCATTCTATCAGATTTTAATGGAAATCCCCATGCCCATTCTGCATGGACCATTGGTACCCATTCATATAAACCATTTATATAGTTACCTCTAACCGATCCGGGATATTCGAATTCTTCTAGATATCCCCTTGAACCCATATATCCATTTCCTATAGACATTAATGATTCCATCAGAGGTAATTTTTGAATATCCAATCCATTTTCTCGTAATGTTTTCATCTTATCACTCCTTAAGTGCACCGGAGGTGATTCCGGAAACTATTTGTTTTTGGAATAGTATTACAATAATAAGTGTCGGGATTGTAACTATGACAGTTGCAGCAGTAACTTGGCCCCAAAATATTTCAAATTGTCCTCTTAAAAATGATATGCTTACTGTAGCTGTTCTCCAAGTTTCATCAGTATTTAAAGTAAGCGCTAATAGAAATTCGTTCCATGCAGCAATAAAAGTCATTATTGCAGATGTAAATATACCAGGAGCAGCGAGTGGAAGTATTATCTTAAAAAAGGTATTAATCTTTGATGAACCATCCATTATAGCAGATTCTTCCATTTCTTTAGGTATTTGAGAGAAATGTGTTATCAAAATAAAAACTGCAATTGGAAGAGTTATCATTGAATAGGGTAGTGAAAGATAGTAGCTATTTGTCCACCCTAAATTTACAAATATCCTATAAATAGGTCCTATTACTATCATTTGTGGGAACATCGAAGTTCCAAGGATTACAACCGTTAAAAGTTTTTTGAATTTGAAATCTAATCTAGTTATAGAATAAGCACAAAGAGAAGCTATTAAAGTGACATATAAAGTAGTAATGGATGATACAATTAAAGAATTCTTAAGCGAATTTATAATAGTAGTTCTAAATAATTTTACATAGTTTTCATCAGTAAACTGTGCTCCTTTAAGGCTAAGAGCATTGGTACTCCAAATCTCTGACTCTGGTCTTAAGGATGTAATTGTAACCCATAAAAAGGGAAAGAGAATGATGAATATATACATAACTATAATTATTTTAAATAGTGTGGTTGATTTAATATTGTTTTTCATTTTTTCACCTACTTATTCTCGCCTATTAAATCTACATTAAGTACTTTAATGTAAACAAAGGCTATGAGTCCTACTACTAAGGCCATTATTAAAACCATAGCAGAGCCGTATCCAAATCGTGTTTGAGAAAACATTACTTTATATGCATATAGAGATAAAGATTCAGTGGAGCCTCCTGGGCCACCGCCTGTAAGCACATAGATTAAGTCAAAAACTCTAAAGGCATCTAAAGTTCTAAAAAGAAGAGCTATAAAAATGGAAGGCTTTAGTAATGGAAGAGTAATATATTTAAACTGTTGCCATTTGCTAGCTCCATCAAGTGCAGAGGATTCATACAGGCTATTAGGAATTATTTGTAAACCTCCTAATAAAAGCAATGCCATATACGGCGTTGTTTTCCAAACATCTGCAATTACAATCGCCCAAAGGGCATTTGTTGATGAGTTAAGCATAGCAGCCGGAGATGAAATAAAACCTAGTTGAGTAAATATATTTGATATAATACCACTTGAACCATTATAAAGATAAGACCAAACTAAAGCAGCAACTGTTGTTGGTATTGCCCATGGAATTAAAGAAAAGGTTCTAACCAGAGATCTACCTTTAAAAGGATTATTCATTATCATAGCTAAAGACAAGCCAAATATCAATTCTAGAATCACTGATATAAGTGTAAATAACAATGTGAAAACCAGTGTGGAACGGACTCTACTGTCTTTAATAACTTTAACGAAATTATCTGCACCAACAAAATTGGAGTTAATTATTGTAGTATCGAACTCAGATGCTACTGCAAAAGTATCATCTGGTGAATAAAATTCATCATCAATAGAATATAATTCTTCTAAGTTAGATATTATACTCTGTTGTTTTTCAATAAGTACATCTTGTTTTGCTTCACTTACCTTAACTATTGCTTTTAAATCGGGGGTAGCTATTTCATTTGCAACATACAATTCCAATGCTTTTAAATCTGTTTTTATTTCATCTATTTTTAGAATGCTTTTTTCTTTTTGAACAGAATCCAAATCGATATCCAAGTAATAATTAAGATAATCAATAGTTTCTTGATTTAAAGATAGGTTCACATTGGATTTAAGATACATATCATTTTTAGATTGGTCATTTAATTGCATGTCAAAAAAAGCATATCTAAGGGAACCTACAATAGGGGAAATAGAAAATAGGATTATAAAAATTACAGCAGGAAATATAAGCACATATCCCGCATGTTTATCAACCCATTTAGAAAATTTCATATTTGCCTCCTTTTTAAAAATGTTAGCTTCGGCAAAGAGCCAAAGCTAACAACACTATTGTTTGGAAATTACAAATTATTCGCTAAGAGCTTCTTCTATTCCTGATACAGCATCTTCTATAGTACCATTTCCAGATAAAAATTCATGAGCGCTTATTTGAATTTTATCACTGACTTCTGAGTAATTAGGAACAACTGGTCTAGAAATTGTATTAGACAATGCATTTTGGAATCCTTCATTAGTTAATAACTTGTTAGAAGCTAGCACATCTGCATCTTCTAATAAAGCATTAAATCCAGGTAGATATCCGCCATCAATTGCATTGATTTTTTGACCTTCAGGACCAGCTATAAATTTTAAGAATTCCTCAGCACCTTCTGTGCTTTTTGAATTTGCATTTATTCCTAATATCCATCCACCAACACTACCGCCTCCTGGGAGAGGAGCATAATCAATCTGTTCAATTTTTACATCATAATCTCCAGATTGAAGCATTCCATTAACATATGGCCAGTTTCTAGCAAAAACTGTGTCACCATTTATCAATGCATTTGCAGTTTCACCTTCAGTGTAGTTTAGAATGTCCGGTGGTGTTATGCCTTTGTCCATCATTGATTTCATATAATTTAAACCGCCTTGAATATCTGTCCAGTTTGAAGTAAATTCGTTTACGTTTACTGTTAAACCTTCATATTGTTTTGATTGGTAAGCATATGCAAATTGTGTTCCATTCTGACCTTTATACTTTTCAGCCATTGATATAAAGTCATCAAAAGTATATTCGCCAGATTTTAAAATAACAGCATCTTCAGCAGATACTATATCTGATCTAAAGTATATAAATCCTAGGTCAGGGAAATATGGAAGAACATAATTTTTACCTTTATATTTTCCAGAGTCCATAGAACCAGCATTAAAATCGGTTGGTTTCCAATTATTGTCCATTAGCAACTTATCAATTGGTTGTATATAACCTGCGGATGCAAATTCACCAGCCCAAACAACATCCATTGAGATAACATCATATTCTCCACTTTTTGATGAAAGAGAGTTTAATAATTGGTCATGCATCTGACCAGAATCGTTTGTCATTATAGTAGCTTCAACTTTGTACATTTCACTTTGATTGTTAAAAGCTTCTATAATTTTATCAAGTGCAGGGGTAGAATCTGCTTGAACAGCGAAATTAATAAGCGTTTTTTCTGCTGAAGGTTCAGGCTCGACTGGAGTTTCTACAGCAGGTTCCTCAGATGTTTCGGGTTCTACAGCAGCTGGGCTACAAGCTATCAACCCCACAACTAATACACCGATTAACAATGCGTACAAAAACTTTTTCATTTTGAAAATCTCCCTTCAATTTTTCACTTTCCCTAAAAATTAACTTCACACAAGAAATATACCCACAATGAAAAAAAATACACATTTGGGCATGGCTTGGTATTTGAAAACACGTGTAAAATCGTTTATAATAGCAAATAATATAAACGATATTCTCTATAGAGAAATAGACATGATTGTGGTATAATATAGACGAGTAAGTGGTATGGTCGCATGTTTCGACATGAGGAAAGTCCGTGCTCCATAGAGTAAGGTGCTGGATAACACCCAGTGGGGGTAACCCTAAGGAAAGTGCAACAGAAATAGACCGCCACATTTGTGGTAAGGATGGAAAGGCGAGGTAAGAGCTCACCAGCGTTTAGGCGACTAAACGGCTCTGTAAACCCCATCTGGAGCAAGACCAAAAGGGAGCCTAGAAAAGTAGCTACTCGTTACCGCTCCAAAGGTAGGTTGCATGAGCCTATTGGCAACAATAGGCCTAGATAGATGACCATAGTAACAGAACACGGCTTACAAACTCACTCTAATAGAGTCTCCTGGTTTACCAGGGGACTTTTTTTAATTATAGAAAAGTGATTTAGAAGTTGCAATTTCTAATATTATTAAGATTCTTAGATATTCTGAATATTCTATTATTTAAATAAGCCTGTATATGTTTTATTTGATGGGTTTGGGGAGTTTTAGTATATGAAGAAATTTATATTAAATATAGATTAGTTATATTTTGTAACCTTTTTGTAATTATTTTGTTGTAATGCTAGATTTCTTGGGTTATAATGCATTTAAGAGGTAAAAAAGACATAAAGGAGTGATGTTATTGAACAATAAAAAATATGAATTGTGGATTAAGATTTCTTTGCTTTCAATGCTGATGATTATAGGATTTAAAGATACTGGAGTTTTCGTAAGACAATATAGTTTAATGGATAATAATTCACAACAAGTTTTATTCGAACAAGAAGAAATAGTAAGTGTATTTAGAGAAACAAATGATAGTTTTGAAGTAGTAAAAAATTATACATACTACAAAATACCAAAAGACACAATGATTAGAACGAATAAAGATTCTGACAGATTTGTCGTTAAAACCAATACACCATTGTATAGTGAAAGAGATGTAAACTCTAATGTAGTCAGAGAAATTACGACAGAAGACGAGTTAGTATTTGTTAGTCAAGATGAAGAGTTTGGTTATTATATTACAGCAACTGACTTTAAAATTGGGTACATTGAACTTACTAATATAGTAGCAAAGGAACAAGCAGTTGTTACTTTAGGGTTATCTAATGTAACTAGAAATTTAACTAATAATGATAAAGTACTTTCATTAGCAAAAGATGATAAGGTTGCAATAGTGGGTTTTGCAAACGGACAATATCAAATACAAGATGCAAACAAAGTAATATATAATATTGAAGAAACCGCGATAACATTATTTAAAACCCAAGAAATGGCAAATAGGGGTGCAGAGAGAACCGATGTCTCAGATGTAAAAAAACTAATTGATGCTGCTAGATCAAAGATTGGGTCACCTTATGTTTATGCAACAGCAGGTCCAAACACATTTGATTGTTCTGGTTTCACTTCTTGGTTATATAAATCTCAATTAGGAATAAGTATTACTAGATCATCAAGAGATCAACCAAGTGCTGGAGAAAAGGTAGAAAGAGCAAATTTACAAGCAGGGGATTTAGTGTTTTTTAATACCATGGGAAATGGGATATCACATGTTGGAATGTATATTGGTAATGGTGAGATGATTCACGCTTCTTCTTATAAAAGAGGAGTAAGAATAGATAGTATTAATTCATCTTACTATAGCCCTAGATATGTTACAGCGACTAGAATACTTAACTAGAATATAATAATAATTCGAAAGCACCCAATTCATTGGGTGCTTTTATATTTTCTCTGTGCTATAATTTATGTATAATATAGGAGGAGGTTATTAAATGACTGAGATATTAAAAGGAAGTATTGTTGCGACTAGTATTAAAGAAGATATGAAAATGAGAATTAATAATCTAAAGGATAGAAATATCGTTCCAACATTAGGGATAATAAGACTCGGAGATAATCCTAGTGATGTTTCTTATGAAAAAAGTATAATTAAGGCTTGTGAAAAAATGGATATGCAAGCAAAAGTTTTTGAAAAAGATACGCAAATAGCTACAGAAGATCTTATGGAATTAATGGAAGAATTAAATAAAAATCCTAGAATATCAGGGATACTATTATTCAGGCCACTCCCTAATCATATAGATGAAGAAAAAATAAGAAATTCTATAAGCCCAGATAAAGATGTTGACTGTATGCATCCATTAAACTTAGAAAAGATTTTTGAAGGTAATTTGGGAGGATTTTCACCATGCACACCAAAGGCTGCGATGGAAATGCTCCTATTTAATGATGTAGAATTAGAAGGTAAAGATGTAGTTGTTGTAAATAGGTCAATGGTTGTAGGAAAACCTTTGGTGATGATGTTGTTAGAAAAAAATGCTACAGTTACAATTTGTCATTCAAGGACTAAAGAGCTAAAAGAAAAGACAAAGGCAGCAGATATTGTGGTTACTGCACTTGGGAGACCAAAGTTTTTTACAATGGATTATTTTAATCCTAATTCTATTATAATTGATGTAGGAGTAGGAGTAACAGAAGAAGGAAAATTAAGTGGAGATGTTGATTACGAGGATGTATCAGATAGAGTTAAGATGATAACACCAGTACCAGGTGGAGTAGGAAGTGTTACCACCACGATTCTATTAAATCAAGTAGTGATTGCAGCAGAAAAATAAAAAAAGCAAGCTTGGAAATTAATTTTCCAAGCTTGTTTTTATATCATTCGAAGGTTTTATTTTTTTTATAACCATAAGAAATATTTTGTTTAGAGCTTTACAAAAATATTTTTTCTAATGTTTTTTTTAAGCAATTTTTATTGAGGTTCAGTTTCTGGAGGTGTTTGAGGTCCATTCTCATTTCCATTCCCATTTCCATTCCCATTTTCATTATTATCTTCCTCAATATTATTAAACCAATCATTTAACCAGTCAAGTACAGGAGTTTCTGGAACTGTAAATTCAGTGTGTTCATCGCAAATTTCAGTTGGCAAATGATAGTTGTAATCAGAAGGAACTATTCCATTGTTATCAGCTGGAACATATGGAGGATCCCTTTTAATGAAGACCCTAGTAGCTACATTTTCATCAGGGCAAAATTCATTTGCAAGTTTTCCATTTGTAACATCTATTTTAGCCTCTACATGCATTTCGCAATATGTTTTTGGTTGAGTTCCACTTACAAAAATTTCGCTTTTTACAACACCTCTAGGATCATTAGAACATAGTGGTGTTGGGAGTAATCCTGATTGTGTACATATATTAACAGATACAATACCGTCTGGTCTAGGAAAAGTAGTTTTACTTTCTAAGCCTTCATGAATATTTGTATTTATATACTGCCATAAGCTCGCTACAGTACTACTGCTTTGTGAAAGAGTTATTCGAGGAGAGTCATTTCCTATCCAAGTTCCTGATACATAGTAAGGAGTATAACCAACAAACCATATATCTGCTCTATTTTGGGTTGTACCAGTCTTACCAGCTACAACCATATTAGATAGCTTTGCTCTACCTGCTATACCGTTTGAGACTGTGGTTCTTAAGATATCTCCCATAATATAAGCAACCTGCGGACTAGAAACAATAGTTTCTTTAGGTGTATTATCCAAGATAACATTTCCATCACCATCAAGCACCTTAGTAAAAGAAATTGGCTCAATATATACACCATCATTTGCAATTGCACCAAAAGCAGCGGTCATGTCAAGAGGGCTTAAACCTCTAGTCATTCCACCTAATCCAAGTGCAGATAAATTCTCGTCATTTGTTGCTCTATCTTCTAAACTAGATACAAAATTATCTTTTTCAGGGTGCTCTTTATTGATAATTCCAAGTTTTTCTAGATGTGCAATCGAAGCAGGAATTCCGATTTTTTGAAGTGTTTTAACAGAGTTAACATTTACAGATTGTTCTACTGATCTTCTTAAAGTGTGCAGACCTCTGTATGATCTATACCAGTTTTGTGGCCACATTTTACCATTACCATCATAGAAGGGGATATCATCAATAGAAGTTGCTGCAGTAAGACCATTATTTAACGCTGGCCAATATACTGCTATTGGTTTAATAGCTGAACCAGGCTGCCTAGCAGAGTCTGTAGCTCTATTTAGGATTCTTGTACCATCAACATCTCTGCCTCCTATAATTGCTTTAATTTGGCCTGTTCTATAGTCCATAATAACTGTTGCTGATTGAGGTTGTACAACTCCTTCTTTCTGAACATAAAAGTATTTGTTACTAATTAAGAGATTTGCATCTTTTTGTTCAAAGAATTCTGGATTATCATCCAAATAGCTCTTATTAATAGTAATTTTATTGTCTGTTACACTATAATCTTCTTCAGGAATCACAATGGAGCCTACAGAATGTGCAACTAAGTTCTTTTTATCATCAATAGTATAAAAATCTGCGATATCAAAATGAGTTTGATAAATATTTAATTTACGGGTATCAATCACGAGATTTCCATCAGTAAGTTCAAATTCATCAGGAGCTAGAATTAATTGATAGTCTTCAGTCATCATAGTATCTTTTTTAAAGTAGACTATTTTACCCTGTTCATCTAGTACGTGACCTGCATTATTAATACTCCAGTCTACAAGAATTGGACCTTTTATGCCTTGAGTATTTCCAACTAAAATTTCCACAAAATTTGTATATATATCTTCCAATTGTTTTTGCATAGTCATATCAATAGTTGCATATATATTCAATCCACCTGTGTATAATTCTTCTTCAGCTTGTTCTTTGCTATAACCTAAGTTATCCATAAAAGATTCAATTACATCATTCTTAACAAGATCCGCAAAATAAGAAGTTATATCTTGAGGTTTTTTTTGCTCAGGTTTTAAGTTAGCTTTTATGTCTTCTGCCAAAGCAGTATTATATTCTCCTTCGGTAATTTTTCCATACTTAAGCATCATATCTAATACCAACTTTTGTCTGGCAATTGAATCTTCATTAAAGACAACAATATAAGTTTCACCTAAAACATCGATTTGTCCTACTTCATAGTGTTTTGTACTATCGAAATCTTCAGGCTTAACTCTATAATATGGTTGAAATTGAGTTGTACTTTTAACAATACCAGCTATCAGAGCTGATTCAGCAATTGTTAATTCAGATACATCTTTGGAAAAGTAAGTTCTAGAAGCTTCTTGAACACCATAAGCATTCTGGCCAAAGTAATTTCTATTTAAGTATGCTTCAAGTATTTGATCCTTTGAGAGTATTGTTTCTATTTTCAAAGCAAGATAAGCTTCAGTAATTTTTCTTGTAAGTTTAACATCATTAGTTAGGTAAACATTTTTAACTAGCTGCTGAGTTATAGTACTTGCACCTCTTAATCCACCTGATTTAAAGTTATCCAAAATAGCACCAGCTATTCCTTCTAAATCAACTCCAGGGTGTTCTTCAAAACGATGATCTTCAATCGCAATAAATGCATCAATTAAATGCTGAGGTACATCCTTTATACTTACGATAGTTCTAAGTTCAGTCGCTTGAATTTTTTCAATAAGATTGTTGTTTTGGTCATAAATACTAGAAGTTTCAGATAAAGAAGTTAAGATATTAGTTGGATCTATATCAGGGGCTTCTTCTATAATGGCCAAGACAGCAACACCAACAGCTCCTCCGGCTAATATCCCTAGCATAATAATAAGAATAATTAGAATTTTTATTGCTTTAAATACTGTGAATCTATTCTTTTTTCTTTTTTTCTTATTTTCAACTGACATTTGTAACCTCCTAAAAGTGCACTTTAAAACATAATACATTATACCACAACAATTAGTAATTTGTTAATAACAAGAAGGTTACAATAAAATTACGAAATAGAGTTAGAGACTAGTCTCTTGTATATAAAAATGATATACTAGGAACATGAGTATTGGAGAGTGAGAGAATGGAATCTATGAAAGAAAAAGTATTAATAGTTGGAGTAGTTCTTCCTAAAGATGATATTGAAATAGAAGATGCATTAGATGAGCTAGAGGAATTAGTTAAAGCAGCAGGTGGAATTGTAGAGGCAAGGATTGTACAGAAGAAGGATAGATTAAATGCTGCTTTGTATATTGGTAAAGGAAAAGCAGAAGAAATACAAGATGCTTGTGAAAAATTAGAAATAGATACAGTCGTATTCAATAATGAATTATCAGGAGCACAACTTAGAAATCTTGAAGAAATAGTAGATAGGAAGATAATAGATAGGACGACCTTGATTTTAGATATTTTTGCACTTAGAGCAGAATCTAAAGAGGGAAAGCTTCAAGTAAAACTCGCACAACTAAAGTATAGATTACCTCGTTTAGTCGGTTTTAGTGATTACTTATCTAGAGAGGGAGCAGGGATTGGAACAAGAGGGCCTGGAGAACAAAAACTTGAAATAGATAGAAGACATATACTAAGAGAGATAAATAATATCGAGAAACAATTAAAAGAAATAGTAGAAGTAAGAGATGTTAAAAGGAAAAAGAGACTATCATCACAGCTTCCAATAGTTTCCCTCTTAGGTTACACAAATGCTGGGAAGTCTACATTGATGAATCAGCTTATAAAAAGAGATAATTTATATGAAGAGACTAAATCAGTTTTTGTAAAAGACATGTTATTTGCAAGCTTGGATACATCACATAGAGTTAGTAAATTACCTAATGGGCAGACCTTTCTACTAAGCGATACCGTTGGATTTGTTTCAAAACTTCCAACAAAGCTTATAGAAGCTTTTAAGGGAACAATTGAAGAAGTTGAAAATTCGGATTTGTTAATTCATGTCTTGGACGCTTCCAGTAAGGATTTAGATCTTCAAATTAAAACAACGATAGATTTATTAAAAGATTTAAAAATAATTGATAAACCTATTATTACAGTATTAAACAAGATGGATAAGTTAGATATATCAAGATCAAACATAAATGTAGAGAATCCTATTTATATCTCAGCTTTAAATGGTGAAAATATAGATGAATTACTATCATTAATACAAGATAAGCTTCCAATGGAATATAGAGAAGTTGAGATGTTTATTCCATATACAGACCAGTCAATTTCGAGTTATCTTATGAATCATTATGAGGTAAAAGACTTAGAATATGGAGAAAATGGACTTAACTTATCTTTTACGATAAATCATATTGACTACGAGAAATACAAAAAATATATTATTTAATGGAGGGGTAAATTTTGATTACTAGAAATTGTGCTGGAGGAGTAGTATTTAGCGAAGAGAGTGTATTTATTCTGCAAAATGATAAAAAAGAGTGGGTATTGCCCAAGGGTAAAATCACAAAAAATGAATTATCTGCAAAGACAGCAATAGATAAAGTAGAATATGAGGCAGGAGTAACGGCTGAGATTGTTTCAAATGCAGGAGAAACGGCATATGAATTCTATTCTGTTACAAGAAATTCACCAGTATGTAACAAAATAACATGGTATATAATGGAAGCTGAAGACAAGACCTATATTATTAATAAAGAAGAAGGTTTTTTAAATGGAGGTTATTTTCCAGTTGAAGAAGCAATAGATAAAATAACATACAGTCAGGATAAATCTTTGGTAGCACTTGCATATAAAAGATATCTAGAGTTTAAGGAATTTAGAGAAAACAAGGGCAATTAGTATATGGATTATTTATATAGAACGGTTGCAAAAAAAGGCTTTGATGAGATTATAATAAATAAGTCTAGATTTATAGGCTATGCTTCGCCAATTGTAAGTGAAGAAGAAGCAATTGCTTTTATTAAAGAAATAAAAGAAAAACACAAAGATGCTACTCATAATGTCTATGGTTATGTTTATGGTAAAGGCTCCAACATACAAAGATTCAGCGATGATGGAGAACCTTCTGGGACGGCTGGGATACCTGTTCTTGAAGTAATAAAAAAAGAAGAATTAAGAAATGTAGTCGTAGTAGTGACAAGGTATTTCGGGGGTACAAAGCTCGGTGGAGGAGGCTTAATAAGAGCCTATACAAAGTCCGCAAAACTTGCAATAGATAGCTCAATTATTGTCGAAAATAAGCTTTTTAATCGAATCTTAATTAAGACATCCTATTCTTTATATGCGAAGATAGAAAATTATTTTATTGAAAATACTTACAAGAGCGAATCTATAGATTTTCTAGAGAATGTCGAAATAAATATTTTTATTGAAAAATCTGAAACTGATAGAGTTATTTCTGATTTAATGAATATTACAAACGGAGAATTGTTTTATGAGATAAGAGACGAGATCTATTTACCAGTTAAAGATGGAAAGAGATGGGTATAAGCTGAAAAGAGTATGATATTAGAAAAAAATAAAACTAGAGGTGATTTTTTGAATAATGATAAAATATTGAAAGAAAAAATGATGAAATCAAAGAAATGGGCAGTAGTTGGAGTTACAAAAAAGAAGGATAGATATGGTTATAAAATCTGGAAAATTCTTAAAGAACACGAATATACCGTTTATGGAGTAAGCCCAAATTATGATGAATTAGAAGGTGATAAGCTGTATAAAAGTATAAGTGATTTACCAGAAAAAGTTGATGTAGTGGATATGGTTGTATCACCAAAGATTGGAATAGATTTATTAGATGGGATAAAAGAAGCTGGTATTGGATATGTTTTCTTTCAACCAGGAACCTATAATGATGAAGTGATTAAAAAAACTGAGGAATTAGGTTTGGAGTATTTAACAGATGATTGTGTTTACGCTACTTTAAGAAACGAAGAATAATAAAGAGTTAAATATTATAGATATAGGATAGGGTATAATTTCATACTATTCCTATATCTATTTTAATATGTTAGAATAAGATGAAAAATAAAATAATAACTATGTTTACTAAGGTGGTGTCTAAAATAAAAAATAAAGCAGTAGTATTAGGTACAAATTATTACGTCGGTTTAAGTATAATAAGATGCTTAGGTAGAAATGACATTCATGTAGTTGCAGTTGATTATAGTGAAGAAAGTCGATACGGTGCAAAATCAAAGTATTTAAGTGAAAAGTATCTTGCTCCACATTATAAAGAAAATCCTGAAGGTTTATTGGCTTTTTTAATAGATTATGCAAAAGTACAAAATAAAAAACCAGTACTATATCCAGGCGCAGATCCATATGTAGAATTTATAGATCGTTATTTTGATGAGTTAAAAGAGTATTTTTTATTTCCAATGGATAAAAAAGGCTTATGGACTGAAGTAATGGATAAATATAGAATGAGTTTATTAGCTAATAAATTTAATGTTAAAGTTCCAGAGACAATAAACTCGAAGGAAGATAATTTAATTGAACGAGTAAGGGAAGAGATAAAATATCCTTGCATAATTAAACCAATGGATTCTGCAAGTTTTGTAAAAGCTTATCGGAGAAAAGTCTTTATTATAAAAAATGAAGAGGAACTGATACAAAAATTAGAGATGATACATAGGGATAACCATGGAATTGTAATCCAAAGAATTATTCCTGGACCAGAAGAGAATTGTTATTGTTATGATGCTTATTTAAATAAAGATTCAAAAGTAACTCACTACACTTCAGCCTATAAAATAAGACAATGGCCTGTAAACTTTGGTGCTTCTACGTATGCTAAACAAAAGTGGATTCCTGAATTACAAGATATATGCAAGCCATTTCTGGAGGGTATCGGATTTAAAGGTTTTTCAGAAATTGAATTAAAAAGAGATGAAAATACAAATGAAATATATCTAATAGAAGTAAATGTAAGAACGATAAACTTTAATGAAATGCTAGCAAAATCTGGATTAAACTTTCCATTGATAGCGTATTTAGAGATGACAGATAAAATTCCAGAGAATAAAAGTGTAGAGACTGAAACAGGGTATGTATTTCATTATATGTATGAGGACTTATTTGCCATAAGAGAATATCTTAGAACAGGACAAATGACTTTGAGTAAAATAATCAAGGATAATACATTTAAAAAAGTACATTCAACATGGAGTTTTGATGACCCAATGCCAGGGATTTATTTTGTGGGAACAATAATTTCTAAGGTTTTCAACAGAGCTTTGAAAAATAAATAGTGAAATAATCTTGTAATTATGCTAAAATATACAAGTTAAATCAAAGGAGAGGTGAGATTATGTCAGGGCATTCAAAATGGAGTACTATAAAACATAAAAAAGGCAAAGAAGATGCCAGAAGAGGTAAGGTATTTACAAAACTGGCCAGATATATAATGGTAGCAGCAAAAGAAGGTGGTGGTGATCCAGATTATAATCCATCATTAAAAGCAGCAATTGATAAAGCAAAGGCTGAAAACATGCCAAATGAAAATATCGAAAGAGCTGTTAAAAAAGGGACCGGAGAATCAGGCGTAGACGTATTTGAAGAAATCAGTTATGAAGGCTACGGACCATCAGGAATTGCAGTAATTGTTGATTGCCTTACAGACAATAGAAATAGAACTGCTTCTGATGTTCGACATGCATTTGATAAATACGGTGGTAACTTAGGACAAACTGGTTCGGTTTCATTTATTTTTGATAGAAAAGGATTTCTAGCTATCGAAAGAACCGAAAAAATAGATGAGGACGAGTTGACCATGTTAGCTATAGAAGCTGGGGCGGAAGATTTTATAAGTGGTGATGATGGTTTTGAAGTTATAACTGAGATTGCTGACTTCAATAATGTAAAAGATCAATTGTTAAAAGAAGGATACAATTTTGCAGCTGCAGAAATTACTTACATCCCTCAGAATATGATAAATTTAACTAATGATGCTGATATTAAAAATATGGAAAAACTAGTTGATATGCTTGAAGACAACGATGATGTTCAGGAAGTTTATCATAATTGGGAAGAAGAATAAGAATAGAATAAAAGGATAGAGAATATTCTATCCTTTTTTTAAAAGCATTATAGGGAGGTCCGAAATTGCAAAAATGGAATCCAATAATTTTAATAATATTAATTATAGCGGTTTCTTTTCTTGCATTAGTTGTTGCAATTGAAGAAAATACTTATAATCTTGATTATTACTTAGAATCATATGAAGTAAACAATATAGAATCTATTACTGGTAAAAATAAAGTAGAATTAGAAATCATTTCTAAAAATATCATAAGTTTTTTAAAAGGAAATGGCGATGAAAGTTTACTAGCAGATAATTTTAATGATAAAGAAATCACTCACATGGAAGATGTTTATGATTTGTACGAATTAGCAAGGACAATTAAATTGATTTCAGCTTTTTTAGCGATAATTATTGTTTTGTATTATTTAAGTCAAACTGCATCTAAAGTTATGGGTAAATGGCTTGGCTTAGGATTGTTCGCTAATCATATTTTGTTGATAATACTTGCAATATTAGTATTAACAGATTTTAATAAATACTTTACAATATTTCATGAAATCTTTTTTAGCAATGATCTGTGGTTATTAGATCCAAAAACTGATTTATTAATACAGATGTTACCAGAATCATTCTTTGTGAATATCGCTAAAAACATAGGAATAAGTTTTATAAAATATCTATCATTTGCTCAGCTTATTGCATATGCTTTTTATAAAAAAGGAAGTTACAATATTGGTAGATTTAAAAGTCCAAAAAGATATTAATTAGTTTCTGGGGGTATATAGTAAAAGTAAAATTTTATATAAGTAAGATATTAGTCTGATAGAGTAGGTAAAGAGCGTTAAGTGCTATAGGATGGGAAGTTGCTTATAGACGAAAGAACAATCTGCGATTCTTTACCGCATCCGCTGACAATTAAGGTTACCTTCTTTAATTGGCAGTTGCTGTCAATTGTAAGAAGGGAGATATTAAATGTTAAAAACAAAAAACAAAATCGATATAAGAACCATGGTGAAAGCAGGTTTTCTTGTAGCTATATCAATAGTTATGACTAGATTTGTTTATATCATGTTGCCATTAGCAGGCATCCAAGCTTTAAGAATTAGCTTTGGAGATGTACCACTTATGTTATCTGGTATATTATTTGGGCCTTTAGTAGGAGGGCTTACAGGATTAGCTGCTGATTTAATTGGGTTTTTAATTAATCCAATGGGACCATATTATCCAGGTTTTACTCTAAGCTCAATACTCTGGGGTGTATTGCCAGGTTTGATATTTATTGTATTAAGGGGTAAAAAATCTTTTGAAAAATCTTTGTCATTTAGAAATATTGTAATAGCCGTAGCAATTACAGCTATTTTAGTATCATTGATATTGAATACGTATTGGTTATCTATACTGTATGGAAAAGGCTTCTTGATACTCTTACCACCAAGATTTGTAGCTACTCTAATCAGTATACCAATACATTCAATGGTTATTAGAGCTTTGGTTAAGTATTTGAAGTTTTTAATTTAAAATTTTAATTTATTTTAAAAGAGTTAATTGCACAATAATGCCTTATACCTTTAAAATCTTTGTTAAAAATAGTATAATGGTATTAACACTAAATATAGGGGGTAAAACATGAAAAAAACATTACCAATTGCATTATCAAATAGACATATACATGTTTGCAAAGAAGACTTAGAGACTTTATTTGGAGAAGGGTATGAACTTACTCGAACTAAAGACTTATCTCAGCCTGGTCAATTTGCTTGCGAAGAAAAAGTTGATTTAGTAGGTCCAAAAAGAACTATAAAAGGTATTAGGATTCTTGGCCCAGTTAGACCAGAAACTCAATTAGAAGTATCTATTACAGATGCATTTACATTAGGAATCAATCCAATAATAAGAAACTCAGGGGATATTAAAGACACACCAGGAGGCAAATTAGTAGGTCCAAAAGGTGAAGTGGAAATAGATAAGGGTATTATAGTTGCAGCGAGACATATCCATATGCATACTACTGATGGAGAAGAGTATGGTGTTAAGGATGGTCAAATTGTGAGTATAAAGACAACAGGCCCAAGAGGCTTAGTTTTTGAGAATGTGCTAGTAAGAGTACACCCTACCTATGCACTAGAAATGCATGTAGACGTTGAAGAAGGAAATGCAGCAGGAGTAAGAAATGGAGATCTTGTTGAGATAATTAAATAGGGGCTGAAAAAATGGATATAAATATGGCTATTGATCATACTGCTTTAAAAGCAGATACATCAAAAAATGAAATAAAAAAATTGTGCGATGAGGCAATAGAGTATAAATTCAAGGCTGTTTGTGTTAATCCTACATTTGTTGAATATTGTAGTGAATTATTAAAAGGCTCCGGAGTTAACTTAGCTACTGTAATAGGGTTTCCACTAGGAGCAAATACATCTGCTACAAAAGCATTTGAAACTAAGGATGCAATTGAAAAAGGTGCGAATGAAATAGATATGGTAATCAATATTGGTGCTTTGAAAGATGCTGATTATAAATTGGTTGAAGAAGATATAGCAAGTGTTGTAAAAGTCGCAACTAAAAAAGCAATAGTAAAGGTTATTATAGAGACTTCACTATTATCAGATGATGAAAAAATAAAAGCATGTGAGCTGGCTTTAAAAGCAGGTGCTAATTTTGTAAAGACATCAACTGGTTTTAGCACAGGGGGAGCAACAGTGACTGACGTTGCTTTAATGAAATCTGTTGTAGGGGATAAACTAGAAGTAAAAGCATCAGGCGGTGTAAGAGACTATAAGACAGCTAAGGCGATGATAGATGCAGGAGCTACTAGAATAGGGACAAGTTCAGGAATTAAAATTATTAAAGAATTAGAATAAGAGGGCCTAGCCCTTTTATTTTTTTAAAATTAGAAATTATGGGTAATATAAAAAAGCACAATTAATTTAAAAAGGAGGATTAATATGCCTTTAAAAACTGAAAAAGAAGAATTCGGGGAAGGATTTCGATCTACAAAAATATATCTTGATAAATTTAAATCTAATTATTTAGCATTTTATATAATTAGACCTTTAGATAGAGAAGAAGTAACGATGAATGCACTTTTACCTATGGTATTAAACAGAGGTACAAAAAACTATTCTAATAAAATTTTGTTAGAGAGGAAATTAGAAGAACTATATGGTGCTAATTTAAGCATATCTTCATCTAAAAGAGGTGAAAGACAAGTAATAAAGTTTTCGATAGAATGGGCAGATGAAAAGTATACAAATGAAGAGAGTTTTGATAATGAAGTATTTGAAATGTTTAAAGAAGTAATTTATGATCCTTATTTAATAGATGGAGAATTTTCACATAAATATGTAGAAGGAGAAAAAAACAATTTAGCGAATAAGATAAACAACAAAATTAACGACAAAAGATCTTATGCTATAAATAGATGCATTGAAGAAATGTGTAAGTCTGAAAGCTTTAGTATTTATAAGTATGGTTATCTTCAAGATTTAGAAGCTATAGATGCAAAAGGATTGGCTGAACACTATGAAAATATCTTAATGACCAGTCAAATAGAAATTATATATACTGGAAACAAGAAAGAGCTTTCACTAGATAAAATAATACCGAAAAAATATTTAAATAGAGAAAATATAAACTATGTAGAAAGAGAAGAAATCTTATCCAAACCATATGTAAAGAATCAAATAGTTGAAAAATTAGATGTGACTCAAGGTAAATTGGTTTTAGGCTTTAGGACAAAAATAGCTTATGAAATGGACCTATATCCTGCGCTACTCTTGGCTAATGAGCTATTAGGAGGAGGACCTAATTCAAAACTGTTTAAAGATGTTAGAGAAAAGCATAGCCTAGCATATTATGTAACTTCCAATATAATAAAACATAAGTCTATTATGATTTTAGATGCAGGCATTGAATTTCAGAATTATAATAAAATTTCAGAACTAATAAATGAAAATATTAAAGAACTCCAGGAAGGAAAATTTTCAGATGAAGATTTAAGTATTGCAAAGCGAGCACTAAGAACCTCAAGTGAGTCTATTGTTGATAGTGCAAAGCTTATTTCTGAATTTTATTTTGGGAATTTTATAACGAATGAAAGCAGAAATCTTGAAGAACTTTTAGATGAAATAGATAATGTATCAAGAGAAGAAGTAGTAGAGGCAATAAATACTTTAAATTTAGATACAATATACTTCATGAGAGGAACAGGCGAGGAGGAGAATAATGAATCTAATAAAGAATGAAAAGCTTAAAGAAGAATTATATGAATTCAAACTAGAAAATGGCGTAAAAGTTTATTATTTTCCTAAAAAAGGGTTTACAAAAAAGTATGCTATATTTACAACAAATTATGGTTCAGTAGATAATAAATTCGTTCCTATAAATGAGAATGAAGCGGTAAGTTTACCAGAGGGAATTGCACACTTTTTAGAGCATAAGCTATTTGAAGAGCCAGAAGAAAATATATTTCAAAAATTTGCCATTCAAGGAGCATATGTGAATGCATTTACTAATTTTAATCAAACCTCTTATCTTTTCTATTCAACGGATAATTTTTATGAGAATTTGAAACTTTTAGTTAAATTTGTGCAAAATCCATATTTTACTGATGAAAATGTTGAAAAAGAAAAGGGTATAATATCTCAAGAAATTCAAATGTATTTAGACAACCCAAGTTGGGTAGTGTTTTTTAACTGCTTAAGGGCAATGTATCATAACAATCCTGTTAGGGTTGATATAGCTGGTTCAGTTGAAAGTATAAATGAAATTACAAAAGAAGACTTAGAGACAGCGTATAGGACATTTTATAATCCTAAAAATATGGTTTTATTTATAGTTGGAGATTTAGACAAAGATATGATTGAGTCTTCACTTAAAGAATCAGAAAAGTTCTATGAAAATAATTTAGAAGAAATTGTAAGAATTGAGGAAATTGAGCCAAGTGAAATTAAACAAAAACAAATAGAGGCTAATATGTTGACGTCTAAGCCATTGTTTTATATTGGTTTTAAAGATACTGACATAGGACTTTCAGGAAAAGAATTAGTTAAAAAAGATATAATAACAAATATAATATTAGATATGATATTTAGTGAAAGCTCTGAGCTCTACAATGAGTTGTATTCAGAAGGAGTTATAGATGCTAATTTTGGAGCCTATTTTACTGGGCATAAAACCTATGGTCATTCACTGATAGTAGGACAAAGTGATGATCCACAATTAGTATATTCTCGCATAAAAGAAATGTTGAAAAAGTCTAACGATTATATTACAATAGATTCGTTTGAAAGAATTAAGAAAAAAGAAATAGGACATTTTTTAATGGGATTTAATTCGATTGAATTTATTGCCAATAATCTAACTGAACTATATTTTCAAGACTTCCTTTTAATCGATTATCTAGATGTTTTAAATGAAATTAAATTTGAGGATATAGAGTCCAGATTTAAGAAGCATTTTAAAGAAGATATGAGTGTTATTTCTATAATTTGGCCTTCTTAAAAAATTAAAATATAGATGAAAGCGGTGTTGATATGGATCCAGTTGCATTTTCGATATTTGGATTTGAAATAAGGTGGTACGGTTTATTAATTGCAATTGCAGTCTTGATAGGAACTTTGTTGGCAACAAAAGAAGCAAAGCGAAAGGGAATAAAAGAGGAAACATTTTTAGACCTGTTAATATTTGCGGTTCCAGTAGCTATTATATTTGCAAGACTCTATTATGTTATATTTACTTGGGATTATTATAGCAAGAATCCAGGGCAAATATTAAACATAAGAGGTGGAGGACTAGCTATCCATGGAGTACTAATTGGTGGAGTGCTGGTTGCAATTATATTCTCTAAGATTAGAAAAATTAATTTTTGGTCAATTGCAGATGCTTCTGCTCCAAGTTTAATTCTTGGCCAGGCAATAGGAAGATGGGGGAATTTTGCAAATTCAGAAGCACATGGTGGCCCAACTGATCTACCTTGGGGAATTATAGTGGATGGAGTAAAGGTTCATCCAACTTTTCTTTATGAATCTATATGGAACTTGCTAGTTTTCATATTTTTACTTTGGTATAGAAGAAAGTATGCTAATCGAGAAGGAGAAGTATTTCTATTGTATGTAATGTTATACTCTGTGGCGAGGTTCTTTATCGAAGGTTTAAGAACTGATAGTTTAATGTTAGGTCCAATAAGAGTTGCTCAGTTGATAAGCCTTGTAGCTATAGCCATAGGTGGAGCGATACTATACTATAAGAAAAAGAGAACAGATACAATAAATTAAAATCCGGTTTCCGGGTTTTTTTTTATGCTTTTTTAACCACGATAGGACTAAAGTCACAAATTTTACTTTACCCCAATAAAACATAGCAATTACCCTAAAAATGGTTTAAAATATAACTTAAGTGGTGAGAAGTGGAGGAAAGTGGTAAATAAACTTTAAAAGGTGGAGAGAAGTATGTTTATTGGTGAATATCAACATACTACCGATGAAAAAGGAAGACTTATTATTCCTTCTAAGTTTAGAGAACCTTTAGGTCAAGAATTTGTTATGACAAAAGGACTTGATAACTGCCTTTTTGTGTATCCGAAATCCGAATGGGAAGTTATAGAAAACAAGCTGAAGAGTTTACCATTAACAAACAAAGATGCGAGAGCCTTTGTTAGATTCTTTTTCTCAGGAGCATCTGAATGTGCCCTTGATAAACAAGGGAGAGTATTAATTCCAGTAAATTTAAGAGAACACTCAAAAATAGATAAAGACACTGTAATAATAGGAGTAGCGACAAGATTAGAAATTTGGAGTAAAACAGAGTGGGAAAACTATAATGACGATGATAGCTTAAGCTATGATAGCATAGCTGAGAGAATGGCTGAACTAGGTATTTAAACAAGGAGTGGTAGTATGGAATTTCATCATGTTTCTGTTATGCCAGATGAAGTAATAGAAGGTTTAAATATCAAAAAAGATGGCATCTATGTAGATGGCACATTAGGTGGTGCTGGACATTCAATAGAAATTGCAAAGAAATTAGATACAGGCAGGTTAATTGGAATAGATCAAGATGAGAATGCACTCCAAAAGTCTAAACAAGTATTAGAAGCCTATCTTGATAATGTGAGTTTAGTTAAAAGTAATTATTCAAATATAAAAGATGTATTGCATAGTTTAAATATAGAAAAAGTAGATGGAATATTACTTGATTTAGGTGTTTCATCATATCAGTTAGATGAAGGTGAAAGAGGTTTTTCTTATAATAAAGATGCACCCTTAGACATGCGAATGGACCAAGAATCTGAATTCAGTGCTTGGGAAGTAGTAAATCAGTATTCAAAAGAAGAACTTACAAGAATTTTATATGAATATGGTGAAGAAAGCTGGGCTAAGCGAATAGCAGAATTTATTGTAACAGAAAGAGAAACTAAGCCGATAGAAACTACAATGGAATTGGTGACTACCATTAAAAAAGCTATTCCTAAAAAAGTTAGGATGGAAGGCCATCATCCAGCTAAAAAAACTTTCCAAGCGATTAGAATAGAAGTAAATAGAGAATTGGATGTATTGAAAGATTCAATACAAGAGATGGTAGAGGTTTTAAAACCAGGTGGTAGATTAGTGATAATAACATTCCATTCACTCGAGGATAGAATAGTTAAAGAACAATTTAAATGGTTATATAAAGATTGCATTTGCCCACCAGAATTTCCACAATGCATATGTGATAAAAAAAGAGAGATAGAAATAATAACTAGAAAACCTATGTTACCTACAAAAGCTGAAATTGAAGAGAATCCGAGAAGCAGATCAGCAAAACTGAGAATTGCAGAAAAAAGATAATATTAAGTTAGATATTTAAATGTAAGGGGGATAAAATTATGACGGCAGCTAGAGTTCTTTATAATGATTACCCAGAATACATAGAAAAAAAAGAGACGATAAAAGAAGTGCAAAAAAGACATGTTTATGTTGTAAATAGAGGGATGTTTATTTATCTTGCAATTATTATTTTATTTACCTCTTTATTTATACTAAGTGGATATGCTAAAATAACCTCAATGAGAGTAGAAATAACAAAATTAGAAAATAGCGCATCTGACTTAACTAAACTTAAAAAAGATCTAGCTGGAAATCTAGAGGGACTTAAAAACACTACAGTTATAAGTGAACAAGCCAGAAACAATTTAGGGATGATTTATCCTGAGAATGGACAAGTTGAATATGTTTCATTAAATGAACAAGTCCAAACCAATACATATAAATTAACTTTTAATGATAGAGTGAAAAGTGTATTAGGGATATTTTCCAGCCTATTTTAGGAGGGGTTATATTGCATAAAACAAGTAATTCAAGTAAAAACCGATTAAAGTTTGCTCGTATAATAGTAGCTTTAATCGTGTTTTTTTTAGCCTATAGACTTGTAAAAGTTCAAGTCATAAATAGTGATGAGTATAAAAAAGGAGCACTTCTACAGTGGACAAAAAATATTGACATAAAATCTGAAAGAGGCATAATTTACGATAGGAATGGAAGGAAAATGGCGGTAAATGTAACTTCTTTTACTCTCTGGGCTACGCCTTCAGATATTGAAAATAAAGAAGAAACTGCAAGATTATTAAAATCCATTATCGAAATAGATCAAGACTATATTCTTGAATTAATATCAAAAGATACCAATGTTGTGAAAATACAACAATACATCACAAGAGAACAAGCAGAAGAGATTAGGAATCTTGGGATAAGGGGAATATCAATAGTAGATGATAATAAGAGATATTACCCTTTTGGGAACTTTGCAGCGTATATACTCGGCTTTACTGGCATAGATAATAATGGTTTATATGGATTAGAGAAAGTTTATGAAAAATATCTTACAGGAGTACCAGGAGTTTGGGTGAAAGTGACAGATAGAGATAATAGACAGCTTCCTTTTGATACAGAAAAAATTTATGAGGCTAGACATGGGAATGCTTTAAAACTAACAATTGATGAAACAATACAACATTTTGCTGAGCAGGCTTCTGAGGACGCCTTAATAAATAATAAAGCTAAGAGCGTTTCAATAATTGTTATGAATCCAAAAACTGGAGAAATCTTAGCCCTTGCAAATAAGCCAGATTATGATCCAAACAATCCAAGGATAAACCTAGATGAAGATATTAACGAAGCTTGGGAGGCTTTAGAACCAGAGGAAAGACAAGAAAAATGGTTCGAAATGTGGAGAAATTATGCAATAAATGACATATATGAGCCAGGTTCTACATTTAAGATAGTAACCGCAGCTGCGAGCTTGGAAGAAGCATCTGCGAATTTGAATACGCACTACTTTTGTAATGGCTTTGTTAGGGATATCAAAGGCGTTGTAATAAGATGTTCAAGCTGGTATGATCCACATGGAGACCAAGATTTTTCGGAGGCCTTTAGTAATTCTTGTAATGTTGCATTTGTAGAGATGGCAAGACAACTTGGACGAGAAAAAATGTTTGAGTATATTAAAGCCTTTGGATTTGGTGAACCTACAGGTATTGATTTGCTTGGAGAGCAAAAAGGTATTATCCCGATTAGTGTAGATTCTATAAAAGAGGTAAATTTGGCAACATTATCCTATGGTCATGGTATTGCAGTAACACCAATACAAATGATAAATGCTATTTCGGTGATAGCAAATGGTGGAAATTTAATGACACCCTATATGGTAGATAGTATTATTGATGATGAAGAGAATATAATCCAAAAATTTGAACCTATTAAAAAAAGACAAGTTATTAGTGAAAAAACAGCAAATGAAATTCTGACAATGTTAGAACAAACTGTAAATGAAGGGACAGGTAGGAAAGCATATATCCCGGGATATCGAGTTGGTGGTAAAACTGGGACTGCGCAAAAAATAATAGATGGTCGTTATGTGGATGAAAAGTACATTTCTTCCTTTGGTGGAATAGCGCCTATTGATGACCCTGAGATTGCAATACTAGTAATTGTTGATGAACCAACAGGAGTATACTATGGTGGAACTGTTGCAGGCCCATATGCGAAGTATGTAATAGAGAATACACTACAGTACTTAGAAGTACCAAGAGTGTATACTGAAGAAGAATCTGAGCTTATTGAGGAATTAGCACCTGTACCAAATGTTGTAGGATTAAAAATAAGTGAAGCAGGACAAATACTATCAGAAGCAGGTTTTAAATATACAACAGAATATGAAGAATTTACACAAGATACACTTGTAATAGACCAATTTCCTAAAAATAATGAACCTACTGAAAAAGGAAGTATAATAGATCTTTATTTAGAATCTGGTTTAAATGTGCCTGTTTTATCAGAAGAAAGCATTGAGTAAACCTTTAAAGACAACTAATCTAGTTGTCTTTATTCAAAACTTATTAAAACACTGGTAAAAAATATATTTTTTTACTATAATAGGAATGGTATAGAAATTGGAAGGAGTAGTTTTATGAGTTTTGAATTAAAAGCTTTAATTGCAATGTTTTTATCGTTCTTATTAAGTTCAATTTTAGGTCCAAGGATGATACCCCTACTAAAAAGATTGAAAATCGGTCAAAGTATCAGAGAAGATGGGCCACAGTCTCATTTAGCGAAAACAGGAACACCTACAATGGGTGGTTTAGTATTTATAGTTTCATCTTTGCTTATATTTGTATTACTTGGCAATAAAAGTATAAATGGAATAGTAATCTTACTTTCAATGCTGGGATTTGGAGCTATTGGATATCTTGATGATTATATAAAAGTTGTCAAAAAAAGGAATTTAGGATTAAGAGCATATCAAAAAATAATTGGTCAAATAATAGTGGCGATATTACTTATAATATATTTTCAAACTAGTATACCTAATCCAGAAGTAGCGATTTTACCTTTAATTGGTGGAGTTAATCTAAATTTGGGGATATGGATTGTACCATTTCTATTGATAGTTGTGCTTGGAACAGTAAATGCTGTTAATTTAACAGATGGACTTGATGGACTTGCTACAGGGATATCTATAATAGTATTTGCATCCTTTTCTTTTATAAGCTATAGAATGGAACAATTTGATATAAGTTTAGTTTCTATTATTATTGCAGGCTCACTTATGGGATTTTTGATAATCAATTACAATCCTGCTAAAGTATTTATGGGAGATACAGGTTCTTTAGCTTTAGGAGGAGCATTATCTGCAGTAGCTATTTTATCTAGAACATATTTATTTATTCCTATTATAGGTGGGGTGTTTTTTGCAGAAGCACTTTCAGTTATAATTCAAGTGTTTTATTTTAAAACGACAGGAAAGAGATTCTTTAAAATGGCACCACTACATCATCATTTTGAACAAATTGGTTGGAAAGAAATAAAAGTCGTGTGGTCTTTTTGGGCAGTAACTCTTTTACTTGCAATAATTGGAATTGTAACTATTTTATAGAGATGAGTGGTTTATATGGAAATAAAAAACAAAAGAATTTTAATAATGGGACTTGGAGTAACGGGAGTTTCGTCGTTAAAAATTTTAAAAAAACATACTACTGATATTTTTGTTTATGACAATAAACCAATTCACATTATTGAGCAAAAATTAAAGGATGAAAACTTCTTAAGTGTCAAAATTATAGAAATTGATAATTTAAAAGAACTTCAAAATATAGACTTAATTGTAAAAAGTCCTGGCATAAAACCTGATCATATTATGCTACAAAAAGCGAAAGAGATGAATATACTAGTAATTTCTGACATAGAATTAGCATATTTTCTTAGAAACACCCAAAATATAGTTGGAATAACAGGCACAAATGGGAAAACCACATCGACTATACTTGCAGGTGAGATATTTAGAGCTTGGGGAAAGAAAACTTTTGTTACAGGCAATGTCGGAGTTGGAATATTAGAGAAGATTGAAGAAGTTAAGAAAGAAGATGTTTTAGTTATAGAACTAAGTAGTTTTCAACTTGAACATACATATTCATTTAGACCTAAAGTAGCACTGCTATTGAATATTACTCCAGATCATCTAGACTGGCATAAAACAATAGAAAACTATATCGATGCAAAACTAAAGATTTTTAAAAATCAAACTCAGGATGATTATCTGGTATTAAACTATGATGATCCTATTTTGAGAAAATTAAAAGATTCAGTTTCTTCTCAAACTATATGGTTTAGTGTTAAAGAAGAATTATCTGATGGAATATTTATTAAAAAAGACCATATTGTTTATAAAAACGAAGGTATAGAAGAAATGATTATTTCACTTGATGATATAAAATTATTAGGAAAACATAATTTAGAAAATATATGTGGTGTCATTGGGTTAGCAAAAGCATTTAGAATAGATACAAATATTATTGCATCGACTATAAAAAGATTTAAAGGAGTTCCTCATCGATTAGAATTTGTAGGTGAGCATAAAGATGTTAAATACTACAATGATTCAAAAGGCACTAATATAGACTCTACAATCAAAGCTATAGAGGCTTTAGAAGGGCCACTTGTATTGATTGCAGGAGGATATGATAAGGGAGCTACTTATGATAAATTGATAGACAACTTTAAGAATAAGGTGGAATCTTTAATACTTATTGGCCAAACTAAATACCTAATTAAAGAGTCGGCACTTAAAAAAGATATTAAAGATATTTATATTTTAGATAATATGGAGGGAGCAGTTCTAAAAGCTATAGAAATTAGCAAACCAGGTACAAATGTCTTGCTTTCACCGGCTTGTGCAAGTTGGGATATGTATAATTGTTTCGAAGAAAGAGGAGACCATTTTAAGAAATTGGTTATGGAACTAACGGAGTGATTAAGAAATGAAAAAGCGGAAGAAGAAAAAACCAATAGATTTTATGTTATTAATAGCTGTAATCTCATTAGTTTTTATAGGGATTGTTATGGTATATAGTTCTAGTGGACCAGATGGAGTTGTTAGATATAGCGATTCAATGCATTATGCGCAAAGACATATATTTTGGGCATTTATTGGATTTTTTCTGATGATAGCAATGAGTAATTTGGATTATAAAATCTGGAAAAAGCATGCAAATAAAATATTTATCCTATCTATATTTCTAGCATTATTACTTTTTACACCATTGGGAATCGAAATAAAAGGTGCGACAAGATGGCTTGATTTAGGATTTACTACATATATGCCTTCAGATGGAATTAAGCTAGGAAGCATATTATTTTTTGCTACTTTTCTAGATAATAAACACAAGAGGGTAAGACAGTATATACAAGGAGCCCTACCAGCGATTCTAATAATAATTTTTGTTGTTGGATTAATATACTTTCAGAGAGATTTGAGTACTGCTGCAACTGTTGCAGGCGCATTATTTAGTATGTTTTTTGTGGCGGGAATGCATCTGCCGATAATTGTATTGATTGGTTTAGGAACAGTTGGATTTTTAAAAATTGCACTATATTCTGAAGGGAATGAGTATAGATTAAGAAGAGTTTTAGCTTTTAAAGATCCTTTCGCAGATAAGCTAGGTGATGGATGGCAAATTGTTCAATCGCTTTATGCATTAGGTTCTGGTGGGATTTTTGGAGTGGGCTTAGGTCAGAGTAAGCAAAAGTTTTTTTATATTCCAGAGCCATATAATGACTTTATATTCTCAATCCTAGGGGAAGAACTTGGACTTATAGGAAGCTTATTTGTTTTAGCTTTATATAGTGTTATTATATATAGAGGATTTATAATTGCTCAGAATGCAAGAGATGCATTTGGAACTTATCTAGCAACAGGTATAACATCACTACTAGCTATACAAAGTTTTATAAATATAGGAGTTGTTACATCTAGTATTCCTGTAACAGGGATTACATTACCTCTTATAAGCTATGGCGGGACATCCTTGGTGCTTTATTTAGTTGGACTTGGAATTTTAATGAACATATCGAGGTATACAACAAAGGAGAAAAAAAATGAAAGTAATAATTAGTGGTGGTGGGACAGGAGGCCATATTTATCCTGCTTTAGCAATTGCAGAAGAAATAAAAGAGAGATATAAGGAATGCGAGATGTTATATGTAGGTACTAATAATAGTCTAGAGCAAGAACTTTCTCAAAACGCTGGAATTGAATTTAAGGCGATTCATGTAAAGAGTTTACCTAGAAAACTAAATAAAAAATCATTTATAGCATTAAAAGAGCTATTGACAGGGCTAAAAGATTCTAAAAAAATATTAAAAGATTTTAAACCGGATCTTGTAATTGGAACAGGTGGATATGTATCTGCACCCATAGTATTTATGGCAGCAAGGATAGGTATTCCAGCAGTTATACATGAACAAAATGCATTTCCAGGCGTAGCAAATAAGTTGTTATCAAGATTTGTTGATAAAGTCCTTATTACATTTGAAGAATCAAAAAAGTATTTTAAAAAAGAAGAAAAAATCTTTCTTACTGGAAATCCTGTAAGGAATTCATTGATAAAAATAAATAAAGAAACAGCTATTGAGGAGTTAAACTTAGATACGGATAAGCCGCTTGTATTGTCTTTTGGAGGTAGTGGAGGTCAAAAGAGTTTAAATAGAGAAATTTTAACATTAATAAAACATATTGATAAGAAAAAGGATCTTCAATTAATCCATGTTACAGGCAAGGTTTATTATGATAGCTTTTTAGAAACGATCAAACAAGAAGGGATTGTTTTAGATGAAAATTTAAGAATTGTTCCTTATTATTATAAAATGCCGTATGCAATAAATGCAGCAGAGCTTATAATAACAAGTGGAGGAGCAATTGCTTTAGCAGAAATATCTGCTGTTGGTAAAGCAAGTATCTTAATTCCAAAGGCATATACTGCAGAAAATCATCAGGAATACAATGCAAGGGCATTCCAAAATTCTGGGGCAAGTATTATGATTTTAGAAGAAGAACTAAAAGATGGGAAATTACTCCATACAGTTTTAGAGCTAGTTAATAACAAAGAACATCTTGAAGAAATGTCAAAAATGAGTAAAAATATCGGAAATCCATTTGCTGTTAAAAAAATAGTTGACGAAATTGAAATGTATTTAAAATAGAATTATAGGTGAAGTAATGGTAAAAGAAACTAGAGTTCAAAGAAAACAAAGGAAACGGAGATTAATTTTTAAAATCGTATTATTTATAGTCGTAATTGCTGGACTTGCAGTTTGGGCATTAAATACGAGTTTTTTTGCTATCAAAACTATTAATGTAGAAGGGATAAATATATTAAATGAAGCGGATATAGTTTTAGAATCGGAGATACAAGTTGGTCAAAATATAATAAAAACTTCAAAAAAGAAGATAGAAGAAAAAATAGAAATGAATCCGTATGTTAAAACTGCAAAAATAATAAAAAAATTACCAGGAGAAATTAAAATTGAAATTCTTGAAAGAAAACCATATATGCAAATAGAATATAATTATAGCTTTGGAGTATTGGATAATGAGGGTATAGTTTTGGAATATAGTAAAGAAAAATTGGATGGAATTACAGTACTTGAAGGTTTTGAATGGAAATATATAAAGGCAGGAGAGAGCTTACTTATAGATGATAATGAAGTAATACCACCTGATTTTTTTAATGATGACGAATTAAACAGCATTGTTTCCAAAATGAATAAAATAGTATATGATATAGAAGACAATATAAAAATCGATTTATATAATGGTATTATGGTTGAATTTGGACCTAGTATAGATATAAAATATAAGTTGAGAATGCTAGAAGAAATATTAGCTGATATAGAAGCTAAAAATATTCTGGCTAGCAAAATAATAATGAATAAAGGAGAATATCCTATAGTTGTACGAGATGAGAAATGAGGCTGATTAAATGAAAAAAAAGGGAGAAATACTGGCATTAATTTTTGTTTCTCTTATATTAGGCTTGATATTGTCAATTCAGTTTAAAACGGTAAATCTATCTGTGGGTGAAGGAGCCTTACCTACTCAAAGAGCTCAACAATTAGCAAATGACTTAAAGAAAGCTCAAGCTGAAAGAGAGTCACAGTTAAGATTGATTAAGGAACTTGAAGAAAAAATACTACAATACGAAAAAGGTGGAGTAGAGAACAATATATATGCTGAAAATTTGTATAAGGATGCAATGAAATATAGGATGCTTGCAGGATATACTGACATAAAAGGAACTGGAGTTATATTAGAGATTAACGACCCACCAGTAGATATACAATTTGGGGAAAGTTTTAGCATAGTAGACGAACTTGATTTGATACTACAGTTAATAAGCGTCATAAATGCAGCTGATGCAGAAGCTATAAGCATAAATGATCAAAGATATACAGCTTTTACTGAAATAGTTAGAGCAGGAAATCATATAGAGATTAATGGTGTATCAACTAGTTCGCCAATAATAATAAAAGCTATAGGGAATGCAAGTACTCTAGAGTCAGCACTTAGCTTAAAATGGGGAATAGTATGGCAGCTTAGGAATTATAATTATATAGTACATTTAACTCAAGATAAAGAGGTAGAAATACCAAGATATAGAAGAGTAAAAGACTTTATCTACGCCACTCCCGTTGAAGAAACAGTCAATTAAGGAGGGCTTTTATGAAAAAATCAAATCCTAAATTGATAATTATAATCTCAAGTGCAATTATTGGATTATTTATTGCAAGTCAGATGAAATTAAATTTAGAGCTTATAACACCAGTTACGGTTAAATCTATTATTACTGCTAAAAATGAATTAAGTGCAGCAAAAATAGAGTTAATAGAATTAGAAAAGTTAGTAGAGCAAAAATCAGAAGAACTTTACGCACTTCAAAATATAGCAACCGGTGAAGATAACATAATAGATATAATTGAATCAGACCTTAAAATGAATAAAATGAAAGCAGGATATACAAAATTAGAAGGGCCTGGAATTGAAATAATAATGTTTGATAATTTATTGCTCAATAATAATGTAATAAGTTATAATGATGATATAATACATGATGTAGATATACTAAATATTATCAATGATCTTAAGGTTGCAGGAGCCGAAGCTATTTGTATAAATGAAGAAAGAATAATTTCAATTTCTGAGATTAAATGTGGTGGACCGATAATAAGAGTTAATGATAGAAGTCTAGGTGCTCCATTTACAATAAAAGCAATAGGAGATCCTAAAGTTTTGATGGCGGCTGTAAATGCACCAGGGACTTATGGAGATACATTAAGAACTATTTATGGAATTGGTTTAGAGCCATATATCGTTGATAAATTAGTAATACCTTCATACAAAGGTATTTTCACTTTTAATTTTGCAAAACCTATGGAAGAGGGTGAATAAATGGTTTATGCTTTAATAGGGATTTTAATTGGAGCAATTATTGGATTTTTATTACCATATACTTATAACACGGCATACACCCTTTATATTTCGGTAGCAATATTAGCCTCTCTTGACTCTGTTTTCGGAGGAATAAGAGCTAATTTAGAAAATAAATTTAACACGAAAATTTTCATTTCTGGATTTTTTGGAAATGCAATTTTGGCAGCATTCCTAGCATACATAGGAGATAGATTAGGATTTCCATTGTACTATGCCGCCATATTCACCTTTGGAAGTAGACTTTTCGATAACTTTGCTAAAATAAGAAGACTATGGCTTTACAAAGAAAAGCCAATTAAAACAAAAGAGTAGCATCCAATTGAAAATAGGAGGAATGGGAATGTTTGATTTTGACATTGATGTAGAGCAATTTGCGAGAATTAAGGTTTTTGGAGTAGGTGGAGGAGGAAACAATGCAGTAAATAGGATGATTGATTCTGGAGTAAGGGGAATTGAATTTATAGCATTAAATACTGACAAACAAGCTCTTTTTTCATCAAGAGCTGAGCAAAAATTACAATTAGGCGAAAAAATTACAAAAGGCCTAGGTGCTGGAGCAAATCCTGAAATAGGTTCTAGAGCCGCAGAAGAAAATAGAAACGAAATTCTTGAAGCTTTAAAAGGTGCTGATATGGTATTTATTACTGCAGGTATGGGAGGCGGTACAGGAACAGGAGCGGCTCCTATAGTAGCAGAAATAGCTAAAGAATTGGGAATACTTACTGTTGGAGTGGTAACAAAACCTTTTACATTTGAAGGAAAGAAAAGATTAAGCTCAGCAGAAAAAGGGATAGAGGAACTAAAAACTAGAGTAGATACACTCGTTACAATTCCTAATGATAGATTGCTACAAATAGCGGATAAAAAAACTACTATGGCAGAAGCATTTATGATGGCAGATGAAGTATTAAAGCAAGGTATCCAAGGTATATCTGATCTTATATCGGTACCAAACCTTATAAATCTTGACTTTGCAGATGTAAAAACTATTATGTTTGATAAAGGTATAGCTCATATGGGGATAGGAAGAGCTTCAGGAGATAATAGAGCAGCTGAGGCTGCAAAACAGGCAATAACATCACCATTATTAGAGACTTCAATAGACGGTGCAAAGTCTGTATTGTTAAATATTACAGGTGGAGCTGATTTAGGGATTTTCGAAGTAAATGAGGCTGCTGACATAATAAGACAATCAGTTGATCCAGATGCAAATATAATATTTGGTGCAGGCATTGATGAAAATATGGTTGATGAAATAAAAATAACTGTAATAGCAACAGGTTTTGAAGTGTCTAATATTAAGAATAAATCTACAATGGTTCAAAAGCCAGGATTTTTTAGTGCAAAGAAAGATTTTGACAATAATAGCGAAGAATCTAAAACAAAAGAAATTTCATCAGAAGATTTAGATATACCTATATTCTTAAGAAAAAGAGAAAAAAAATAGTTATAATTTAAAACGTATCTAATGCAGATGCGTTTTATTTATAGAAAGAAGGGATATTATTATGAAATGCCCATATTGTGAGTATCCAGAGTCAAAAGTAGTTGATTCTAGACCAACAGATGAGGGTCAAGCAATCAGGAGAAGAAGAGAATGTATGAGTTGTGCAAAGAGATTTACGACCTATGAAAAAATAGAAGAAATTCCAACTATAATTGTTAAAAAAGATGGTAATAGACAAAGTTATGATAGAAATAAATTAATAAATGGCATAATAAAATCATGTGAGAAAAGGCCAGTATCAATGGCTACCGTAGAGGATATGGTTGATAACATAGAAAAGACTATATTCAATAGTATGAAAAATGAAATAACATCTATTGAAATAGGAGAACTGGTTATGGAACATTTAAAGGATGTTGATGAAGTTGCATATGTTAGGTTTGCATCCGTATATAGACAGTTTAAAGATGTGAATTCATTTATGGAAGAGCTAAAAAAGCTGCTAGCTGAAGATAAATAAGGAGTTTGTTATGAAGAAAAACGAATTAGGACAGCTATTGATGCAAAATATTTTGCAGTATGCTTATATAGGTATTCATGCTATAGATAAAGACAGAAAGACAATAATATATAATAATACAATGGCAGAGTTAGAAGGATTAGAAATACATCAGGTTTTAGACAAAGATCTGCTTAACATCTTTCCAAGCCTAAATGAGTCTACTTCTACATTAATAAGTGTGGTAAACACTGGAGACCCAATAATTAATAGTACACAAACATATTTTAATTATAGGGGACATTCAATTACTACCATAAGCACGACTATTCCATTATATGATGGCGAAGAAATAATTGGCGCATTGGAGATAGCACAAGATGTTACAAATATTAGAAAACTTTCAGATCAATTGCTTGAACTTCAGCAGGAACTGAAGGTAACAAAGAATGAAAGTAGAATAGTACCATATATTAAAAAATATAAATTTAATGATATTATTGGGAAAAATAAGCAACTTGTTATATCAAAAGAAATTGGAATGAAAGCAAGCGAAACACCATCAAGTGTACTAATATTTGGTGAAACTGGTACGGGTAAAGAAATGTTTGCTCAAGCAATTCACAATCATGGGACAAGGAAAGATAACACCTTTATAGCACAAAATTGTGCTGCAATACCAGATTCACTACTTGAAGGGATTCTTTTTGGAACTGAAAAAGGTGGCTTTACTGGAGCCATTGAAAGAGAAGGAATCTTTGAACAAGCCAATGGAGGAACGTTACTTTTAGATGAGATTAACTCTATGAGTCTTCCACTTCAAGCAAAATTATTAAGAGTTTTACAGGAAGGTTATATAAGAAGAATAGGTGGAATGAAAGATATACCTATAGATGTTAGGATTATTGCAACAACAAATCAAGATCCGAAGGATGCAATTGAAAAAGGCTCCATTAGAGGAGACCTATACTATAGACTAAGTGTTATTAATATTCACATACCACCCTTAAGAGAAAGATTAGACGATGTGGAAGTTTTATCAGACTTTTTTGTTAATAAATACAATAGCATTTTAAATAGAAATATTCAAAAATTATCTGAACAAGTAAAAGATGACTTTTTAAAATATGATTGGCCTGGGAATATTAGAGAACTCGAAAACTTTATTGAAGGTGCTATGAATATGATATCTTCAAGGGATAAAGTACTAAATAGGGAAAATTTTATTTCATCAAACTTTATACCAAGGTATTCGAATATAGAGACTAAGTTATTAAATAGACTAACAAGTAACAGTAGTCTACCATCTTTATTAGAAGAGATAGAAGCAAATTTAATACAAGAAATTTTAGATAAATACAACAATAATATTACAAACGCTGCAAAACATCTAGGAGTAAAACGACAAACACTCCAACATAAGCTTAAAAAATACGGGAAAGTGCAATAATATTTGCGTTGAATGCAAATATTATTGCACTTTTTTTTTGATATAGTATTAAAATTTTTTTTTAAACGAATTATGAATAGCTAATTTAGAGCATTCTATAGAAATAAAAACTTGGCACAAGATTTGCAATGTATATAAGTAGTAGAAGATATAAAAATAATCGGAGGTGCTTTATGAGAAAAGAAAATGTTAAAGTCGTAATTTGGGGCTTAGGAGCTATGGGTAGTGGAATGGTTGATATGCTTTTAAAGAAAAAAGGTGTTGAGATTGTTGGAGCAGTTGGAAGAGGAAACAAGCTTGGTAAGAGCATGTTTGACTATATCAAGACTGAAAGAGGCGACAGACCAGATGTTATTATAGGTACACCTGAAGAAGTGATTACAGAGGGTTGTGCAGATGTAGTACTTACAGCGACAGATTCATTTACAAAAATTGCATTCGATAGATTAAAGTTTATATTAGAAAAGAAAATAAATGTAGTATCATCTGCTGAAGAAATGGCTTATCCAATGGCACAATCACCAGAAGAAGCTAAAAAACTTGATGAAATAGCAAAAGCTAATGGTGTATCTATTATGGGTACAGGGATAAATCCAGGTCTTATTATGGACCTTCTAGTAGTAGCAATGACTGGTTGTTGTGAGGAAGTAGACCATATAACTGCAAGAAGAGTAAATAGTCTTTCACCATTTGGACCAGCAGTTATGGAAGAACAAGGAATTGGAATTACAAAAGAAGAATTTGAAGAAGGCGTTGAAAAAGGAACCCTATCGGGTCACGTTGGTTTTCATGAATCAATCAATATGATAGCTGATGCTATTGGTTGGAAAGTAGGAGATGTTAAAACTTCAATGGCACCAATTATGACTGATGTTGATAGAAAAGCAGAGCATGGTTTTGCGAAAGCTGGAAATGTAGCAGGTTGTTCAATGAAAGGTTTTGGATATGTTGATGGAGAAGTTAAAATAGAAATGGATCATCCACAACAAATAGAGCCAGAGCAAGTAGGAATCCAAACCGGAGACTATGTAATAATTAAAGGAACACCAAATATAAACTTAGTTAATTCACCGGAAGTACCAGGAGGGATAGGAACTATTGCAATGTGTGTAAATGCTATTCCACTAATTATAAATGCAAGACCTGGTTTAAAAACTATGATAGACCTACCAGTACCAAGAGCCATTATGGGAGATATGAGAGAATTAATAGAAGAATATTAAAATATTGAAATAAAAGCATTACGAAATATATATAAGAATAATGAGTAGATTTTATCTGCTCATTATTCTATAAAAGGACTATCTAAGGAGGAAAAGAAATGAATGCTAAAAAAGGCGATTGGGTTAGAATCCATAAAATAGTATTAAAGGTTGGAGAAAGAGCACCAAATATACCAGAAGATACGCAAAGTGTACCTTTAGAAATGTGGGATAAAGGCTTTTTATTGAATGATAATGCTAATATAGGCGATACAGTTAAGGTTGAAACTTATATTGGACGAGAGGTAGAAGGAACTTTGATTGAAGTAAATCCATATTGGGACCATGATTATGGGAAGGCTGTTCCAGAGTTACTATATATTGGAAGGCAAGCTAGAGAACTTTTAGAGGAAGGTGTAAAACATGAATAAAGATAATAGCTTTGATGCTGTAATGGCTAGAAAATCTGAGATTATGAAAAAATCCGTTGGGATAGATTACTCTATATTTGAATCTGGTAATATTGCGTTTGATTATGAAAGAATGATGAAAGAAACAGGTTATACTTTAGCTGAAATTGAAGAGATTCAAAAGGAAACTACTGTTGGGAATACACCACTATATGAATTAAGAAATATTACTGAATTAGCTAGAAAATTCGCACCCAAAGGGAAAGGTGCTAGAATATTTATAAAAGACGAAGCAAGTAATCCATCAGGTAGCTTTAAAGCTCGTAGGGCAGCTACTGCTGTATATCACGCAAAAAGATTAGGATATAAAGGTGTAATAGCAGCGACTTCAGGCAACTACGGTGCAGCCGTTGCATCACAAGCAGCAATGAGAGGCATGAAATGTATTATTGTCCAAGAATGCTATGATTCAAAAGGTAAAGGTCAGCCAGAGATAATTGAAAAGGCTAGAAAATGTGAAGCTTATGGTGCAGAAGTTATTCAACTTTCTGTAGGCCCAGAATTATTTTATTCGTTTTTACTTCTTTTAGAAGAAACTGGATTTTTCAATGCTTCCTTATATACTCCATTTGGAATTGCTGGAGTTGAAACTTTAGGATATGAATTATCTATGGAATTTAGAGCAAAAGAAGGTAGAGATCCAGATGTATGTGTAGTAACAAATGCAGGTGGAGGAAATTTAACTGGTACCGCTAGAGGCTTTATAAAAGCAGGTGCTATGGATACACAAATTGTTGCAGCAAGTGTTAGTTTAGAAGGACTTCATATGGCAAGTGACACTCAGTTTAATAAAAAATCATTTACTACAGGTCACACTGGATTTGGTATTCCGTTTGCTACTTGGCCAGATCGTTCAGATGTACCCAGATCTGCAGCAAGACCATTAAGATATTTAGATAGATATGTAACAGTAAACCAAGGTTCCGTATTTTATATGACTGAACTTCTTGCTCAAATTGAAGGATTAGAAAGAGGACCCGCTGGAAATACTGCTTTAGCAGCAGCTTTTAAAGTGGCACAAGAACTAGATCAAGATAAAATTGTAGTTGTTCAGGAGACAGAATACACTGGAGCCGGAAAACATATAATGCCACAACTTACATTTGCTAAAGAAAATGGCATAAAAATATTGGTTGGAAATCCTGCAGATGAAGTACCAGGAGAAACTATAATTCTACCTAAGGATCCTAGCTATCTATGCATAAGCGATTTAGATATTGAACATACTAAAAAATCATATATTAGAAATTGTATCAAAAATAATAATATTGAGATAGTAAGTAGAGAAGACTTAGACTTCCTTATAGCAGATACAAAATCAGATGAAAAATTTGTTCTTAAAGTACTCGAGGAGTTAGAAATACCAGTTAAAAAGGAGGCGTAAAACATGAAAAGAGCTGATGATTTTAATGAAAGACGTGCACATCTTGCAAACCTTTCAGAAACAGAATTAGAAGAAAGATTTTGGGCTTTATCAGAAAAACTTGTAGAACCGATAATAGACTTAGGCTATAAAAATACATCTCCATCAATTGAGAGAAGTGTTTTACTAAGAATGGGATTTTCAAGTGTAGAAGCAAAGAGTATAGTTGACAACTCAATTGACAGAGGATTAATAGGAAAAGGCGCAGGACATATAGTTTATAAACTAGCTAATAAAAAGGGCATCTCAATTAGAGAAGCAGGACTAATGCTAGTTGAGGGAAAAGCATGGGATGAAGTTAAACCTATGTTTGTAGGAGGTGCAAAATAGTGGAACTTAAACGAAATGAAAAGTTAGATATTAATGAAATTCTTAAGGATTTAGAACATTATAGACCTAAGAGAAGAGGCTGGCATTGGAGAGATGGAGTTGGCGAAAAAAGACAAATAGGTAAATTTGAGTATTACGATACTTCAGAAAACATGGTACAATCTCAGCCACTACCAGCAGCTAAATATTTTGACAATATCGATCCACAACCTCAACCAGTTATTACTACTGAGATAGCTTCAGGTAGATTTGAAGATGATATTAGAAGAATGAGAATGGCTGCTTGGCATGGTGCTGACCATATAATGGTTATAAGAACCGCAGGTCAATCTCACTTTGAATCTTTAATAGAAGGTACTCCACAAGGAGTAGGTGGGATTCCTATTTCAAGAAAACAAGTAAGAGCACAAAGAAAAGCACTTGATGCAATTGAAGAAGAAGTAGGCAGACCAATCAATTATCATTCATATGTGTCTGGAGTTGCAGGACCTGAGATTGCTGTAATGTTTGCAGAAGAAGGCGTAAACGGAGCTCACCAGGATCCACAGTATAATGTACTTTATAGAAATATAAATATGATTCGTTCTTTCGTAGATGCAGCAGAAGCTAAGTCTATTATGACTTGGGCAGATATAGCACAAATTGATGGAGCACACAATGCAAACGCTACAGCGAGAGAAGCATGGAAAGTAATGCCAGAATTAATGGTACAACATGCTATAAACTCAATATTCTCAGTTAAAGTTGGAATGAAAAAAGGCAATATTTGTCTTTCAACAGTACCTCCAACTGCACCACCAGCACCTTGTATGAGACTAGACTTACCTTATGCAGTTGCACTGAGAGAACTATTTAGAGAGTACCGAATGAGAGCGCAGATGAACACAAAATACATGGAATCTTCAACAAGAGAAGCAACAGTTACACATGTATTAAACTTATTGATTTCTCAACTTACATCAGCTGATATTCAGTCTACAATTACGCCTGATGAAGGTAGAAATGTGCCATGGCATATATATAACATTGAAGCAACTGATACAGCTAAACAAGCTCTTGTAGGTATGGATGGCTTAATGACAATGTTAGAAATAAAAAGAGATAATAGTGAATTAGGAGATAAGGTAAGAGAGCTTAAAGAAAGAGCAATCCTATTTATGGAAGAAATGCTAGAAATAGGTGGCTATTTTAAAGCTGTTCAAGAAGGATTCTTTGTAGACTCTGGTCAATATCCTGAGCGTAATGGCGATGGAATAATAAGAAAGATTGACGGAGGAGTAGGAGAAGGAACAGTATTTGAAAGAGATGCAGATTATATGGCACCAGTAACTGGAGTTTTTGGTTATAACAATATGGAACAATACGGAAAAGAATATATTGAGAATCCATCAAAACTTATTGGTGGGGGAACTTTTGAAAAGCCAGAGATGATAGTTTATATTGATGAATTAGATGAGACTGATAATGTTAATGTTAGATTAGAAGAAGTAAAAGATTTAATAGGGACAAATCTTATAAAACCAGAAATGGAATGGTTAGGGGATGGAATCGTTCATCTTACAATGTTCTTACCAACAGATATTCGTACAGCGGAATTTGCTGCAATTGAAATTGGTAAAAGAATGAATCTTCACGACTGTGAAGTAATTCATAAAGAAACAATGCAAGAAGCTGAAGGAACAAGAGTCGAAATAAAAGGTAAAGTAGACTTTACTATAGATACAAGCAAATTAGTAATACCTCCAAAGCCAGAAGAGTTTTCAGATGATGAAATAAGAGCAGATATTGATGCAAATCCTCTTATAGTAGTTGCTGCGACTGTTGGAGAAGATGAACATTCAGTTGGTATGAGAGAGATTATAGATATAAAACATGGTGGAATTGAAAGATACGGTATTGAAAGTCATATACTAGGAACCTCTGTATCTGTTGAAAAACTAGTCGATGCAGCAATTGAGTTAAATGCTGACGCAGTTTTAACATCTACAATAATTTCACATGATGATATGCACTATAAAAATATGAAAAAGCTTAATAATTATGCCATTGAAAAAGGAGTAAGAGATAAGCTAATATTTATAGCCGGTGGTACTCAAGTTTCAAATGAACTTGCTGTTGCCAATGGTATGGATGCAGGATTTGGTCGTGGAACCAAAGGTTCACAAGTAGCCACATTCCTAGTTAAGAAAAGACGTGAGATGCAAAATGAAGATTAATCTTCTAGTTGCAGAAATCGGGTCTACAACAACTGTTGTAAATGCTTTCGATGATATTGCGACTGATCCTAAATTTATAGGTCAAGGTCAAGGAGCAACATCTGTATTAGAAGGAGATGTAAATATTGGTCTCCAAAATGCAATAGAGGATTTAAAAAAACAATTAGGGACAGATACACTAGAGTATGATGATCTTATAGCCACCAGTTCAGCAGCTGGTGGCCTTAGGATGAGTGTTCATGGACTAGTCTATGATATGACAGTAAGAGCCGCTAAAGAGGCAGCACTAGGCGCAGGAGCGAATATAAAATATGTAACTGCAGGCAAGCTTAGAAAGTCAGATTTAAGAAAGTTGGAGGAAATAAATCCAAATATAATCTTAATAGCAGGTGGAGTAGATTATGGTGAAAGAGAAACAGCACTATATAATAGTGAGCTAATAGCTGGACTTGGTTTGTCTATTCCTGTAATATACGCTGGAAACATTGAAAACATTGAGGATGTTAAAGATATATTTAAAGATACAAAACATGAATTATATATAGTAGAAAATGTATATCCCAATATTGACGAGTTAAATATTGAGCCAACTAGAAAAGTTATTCAGTCAGTATTTGAAAAGCATATTGTTCATGCACCAGGTATGGAACAGATAAGAGAGCTTGTAACAGGAAATATTATGCCGACACCTGGAGCTGTAATGCAGGCTAGTCAGTTATTATATGACAAGATCGGAGATTTAATAACAGTGGATGTTGGTGGGGCAACTACAGATGTACATTCTGTTACTGAAGATAGTGAAGAAATATCAAGAATTATCCTAAGTCCAGAACCTAAAGCTAAAAGAACAGTTGAAGGTGACTTAGGTGTATATGTGAATATGAAAAACATTGTTGAGATGGTTGGAGAGGAAAAGCTAATAGATGAACTCCAAATTGACATTGAAACATTACACAAACTTATTGAAAACCATAAGCCTATACCTGAAACTACACTTGAAAAAAGATTTGTAGAAGTGCTAGCTGAACATGCTACAATAACAGGTGTAAAAAGACATGGCGGAAAACTAAAACAGATATATGGACCTAGTGGAAAGAAAACTATAGCACAGGGTAAAGACTTAACAGGAGTGAAATATTTAATTGGAACAGGTGGAGCACTTACCAGGTTAGATGCAAGAATGGATATTTTAAGAAAAATTCCACTTTCAAATAATGGTATGGATTTACTGCCAAATAATGAAGTTAAAATTTTAATTGATAATCACTATATTATGGCATCCTTAGGAGTTATGTCTAAAAAGTATCCTGAAGTAGCCCTAGACCTTTTGTTAAAGAGTTTTGGAATAAATGAATAAGGAGGAGCTATATGGGTTATCCAAGAGTTATTGTAGAGACAAAGAAAATAGAACAAAACGTCAAAGCAGTTTTAGAATTAATGAAGAAAAAAGATATTACTCTTGCAGCAGTAACAAAAGGGTTTTGTGCATTCCCAGAAATAGCACAGGCATTTATAGATGGCGGTGCAGAATATTTAGCTGATTCAAGAATAGAAAACCTAAAAAAACTAAAAGACTTGGATGCACCTAAAATGATGCTAAGACTTCCAATGATATCTGAAGCAGACGAGTTAGTAAAATATGCTGATATTTCTTTGAATTCAGAAATAGAGACAATAAAGGCATTAAATAAAGCTAGTGAAAAACTAGGTAAAATTCATCAGATTATTATAATGGTAGACCTTGGAGATTTAAGAGAAGGATATTATAAAGAAGAAGATCTTTTAGATGCAGTAGAAGAGATTTTAAAGCTAGAGTGGATAGAAATTAAAGGTTTAGGCGTTAATTTAACTTGCTATGGCGGAGTTATTCCAAAGTATGATATTTTAAGCAGACTAGGTGAGTTAAAAGAAACAATAGAAAAGAAATACAAGATTGAACTAGATATAATATCAGGAGGTAATTCCAGTACAATTTATTTACTAGATCAAGAACTACCAAAAGAAATAAATAATCTTAGATTGGGTGAATCGGTTATATTAGGAACAGAATCAGCCTATGGGAAGGTGATAAAAGGGACAGATCAAAATCCTTTTACATTAGAAGCCCAAGTTATAGAAGTAAAATCGAAGCCATCAGTACCTACAGGAGAGATAGGAAGAGATGCTTTTGGACAGGTACCTACATTTGTAGATAGAGGAGTAAGAAAAAGAATCCTTTGTGCGGTTGGAAAGCAAGATGTAGACTTAGAAACACTATTTCCCTTAGACGAAGATTTGATAATCCTTGGAGGAAGTTCTGATCATCTTATTTTAGATGGATCAGATTCAAAGAAAGATTATAAAGTTGGAGATATAATATCATTCCATATGAAATATGTAAGTATGCTTCGTATAATGACATCTGAATATATAGAAAAACATGTGATATAATATAGAAAACTATATAAAAAGGTGATAATAATATGGATTTGTTTACGATGTCAATGGAAGAAAAATTAAAAAAACAGGCCCCCCTTGCAGACAGGATGAGGCCTGTTTTAATTGATGAATTTGTTGGACAAGATCATTTACTAGGAGAAGGTAAGCATCTTAATCGAGCTATTAAGGCAGATAGAATCCATTCTATGATATTTTATGGACCTCCTGGTACAGGTAAAACTACTTTGGCCATGATTATAGCCAATCAAACAAAAATGAATTTTGAAAAGCTATCAGCGGTAACATCTGGAGTGAAAGATATAAGAGAAGTTGTTGCAAGGGCTGAAGATGGATTAAAACTCTATAATAAGAGGACAATACTTTTTATAGATGAGATACACAGATTTAATAAATCGCAACAAGATGCTCTTTTACCGTTTGTAGAAAGAGGAATTATAATTTTAATAGGTGCAACTACTGAAAATCCTTATTTTGAGGTTAACAAAGCTTTACTTTCAAGAGCTATGGTACTAGTTTTAAAACCATTGGAGAGAAAAGATTTAGAAAAGCTTCTAGATAGAGCTTTAATTGAAAAAGAAAAAGGCTTGGGAAATTATAAGGTATCTTTAACTGATGAAGCAAAGGATTATTTATTAACCATATCTCAAGGTGATGGGAGAATTCTGTTAAACTCCTTGGAAATAGGTGTTTTATCGACAGAACCAGACGATACTGAGATAAGAAGAATAGATTTAGAAGGTATAAAAGAGTCAATTCAGACTAAAACGGCCAAGTACGATAAAGGTGGAGATGAGCACTATGATACAATCTCAGCTTTTATTAAAAGTATGCGAGGGTCTGACCCGAATGCAACGCTGTATTATTTAGCTAAAATGATAAATGCTGGAGAAGACCCTGTTTTTATTGCAAGACGGATAATTATAGCTGCAAGTGAAGATGTAGGTAATGCAGATCCAAGGGCTCTACAAATAGCAACTACAGCTTTAACGGCAGTTCATGCTATTGGAATGCCAGAGGGAAGGATTATACTATCTCAAGCGGCATTATATATCGCAACTGCACCAAAGAGCAATGCAGCCTATTTAGGTATAGATAAGGCATTAGAAGATATAAGAAATAAAGAAATAGGAGATGTGCCAGGCCACCTAAGAGATTCTCATTATGTAGGCTCAAAAGCATTAGGGCATGGTAAAACCTATAAATATCCTCATTCATATCCTAAGCATTATGTTAAACAGCAATATCTACCAGATGGTCTTGAGGACAATATCTATTACGAGCCAACGGAAAATGGTTATGAAAAGCATATAAAAAATCATCTGGATAACCTGTAATATCAATAATTAACTAAACCTAGTTGACAAAGCTCTCCAGACTTACTATAATTATTTAAAATAGAGAACAAAGATAGGGCGAGTAAGTAAATTCTAGTATTTTAGGGAGCCGGTTCTAGTGAAACACTGGTATATGAAGATTTATTGAAGAACACCCCTTGAGTTTCTGACTAAATGAGATTTAGTCAGACGGTTACTACGTTATAGTTTTGAGTGGCTTACAGCAATTTAGGGTGGTACCGCGGAATTAACCTTTCGTCCTTATAACATTTTTAGGATCGATGGGTTTTTTGTTTTTTGATTTTACCACTACAATGATGGGAGGAATAAAAAATTGAAATTATCAGTAAAAGAATTATTTAGAAATTATGAAGAATATGTTTCAAAGGATGTAAAACTAGAAGGTTGGATTAGAACTTCGAGGTCTTCAAAAGCATTTGGATTTATAGAGCTAAACGATGGGTCATTCTTTAAGAATATTCAGATTGTTTATGACGATTCCTTAACAAATTTTAAGGACATAGAAAAGTTTGCAATTTATTCAGCAATTACGGTAAAAGGAGAGCTTGTAGAAACAAAAGGCGCAAAGCAAGCCTTTGAAATTAAGGCAAAAGAAATAATCCTAGAAGGAAGTTCAGATAGTGACTATCCAATACAGAAAAAGAGACATTCACTTGAATACCTTAGAACAATTGCACATTTAAGACCAAGAACAAATATGTATAGTGCAATATTTAGAGTTAGGTCTGTATTGGCATTTGCAGTTCATAAATTTTTCCAAGAGAGAGGATTTGTATATACTCATACTCCAATAATAACTGCATCAGATGCAGAAGGTGCGGGGGAAATGTTTAGGGTTAGCACATTAGATGCTCTAAATTCTCCATTAACTGAAGATAAGAAGATTGATTATTCTAAAGACTTTTTTGGTAAAGAGACAAGTTTAACAGTTAGTGGACAACTTGAAGCTGAAGTTTTTGCATTGGCCTTTAAAGATGTATATACTTTTGGACCAACCTTTAGAGCTGAAAATTCAAATACTGCTAGACATGCTGCAGAGTTTTGGATGATTGAACCAGAGATTGCGTTTGCAGATTTAAGTGACAATATGAAACTCGCAGAAGATATGTTTAAATATATGATTACCTATGTTTTAGAAAATGCAAAAGAAGAGATGGAATTTTTTAATAGCTTCGTAAGTAAAGGAATTATTGAAAGACTTGAAAAAATAGTTGAGGCAGATTTTGGAGTTATAACATATACAGAAGCTGTAAATCTTTTAATTGAATCAAAAGAAGATTTCCAATTTCCTGTAGAGTGGGGAATAGACCTTCAAACTGAACATGAAAGATATATCACAGAAAAGATATTTAATAAACCAGTATTTGTTATAGACTATCCTAAAGAAATCAAAGCATTCTATATGAGAGTGAATGAGGATAATAAGACAGTAGCTGCGATGGATCTTTTAGTTCCTGGGGTTGGAGAGATAATCGGAGGAAGTCAAAGGGAAGAAAGACTAGACGTACTAATAGATAAAATCAAAGAAAATGGAATGGATCCAGCTGACTACTGGTGGTATCTAGAACTTAGAAAATACGGTGGAACAAAACATGCAGGTTATGGGCTTGGTTTTGAAAGAGCAATTATGTACATCACAGGTGTAAGTAATATAAGAGATGTAATCCCATTCCCGAGGACTATACATTCAGCTGAGTTTTAACTAATACTTGCTATAAACAAGTGTTTTTGCTATAATCATAGCTATTAATACAACGTTAAAAAAGAAGTAGTAGAGTAAAAACCTTTTAAGAGAGCTGTCATTTGGTGAAAGACGGTAAGGTGGTAACTTGAACTCGTCTTTTAAGTTTCTGAATTAAAGTTCAGACGCCATCTCCCGTTAAAGAGAAAAAAGTGGATTAATCAATAAGAGTGGTACCGCGGAATAACCTTTCGTCTCTAATATAGACGAAGGGTTTTATTTTTGTAAATCTTTAGTAAAATTTGAGGAGGGAATATTGATGAGAGAATATAATCCAAAACAGATTGAAAAAAAGTGGCAAGATATATGGGATGAAAAAGAAGTTTATAAAGCAAGTAATGAAAGTGAAAAACCAAAGTTTTACACTTTGGTAGAATTTCCATATCCATCGGCTGAAGGACTTCATGTAGGTCACCCTAGACCATATACTGCACTTGATATCGTTTCAAGAAAAAAAAGATACCAAGGTTATAATGTTCTATTTCCAATGGGGTGGGATGCATTTGGACTACCGACTGAAAATTATGCGATTAAAAATAAGATTCATCCTAGAATTGTTACAGAAAAAAATATCGCAAACTTTAAAAGTCAACTGAAATCTATAGGATTTTCATTTGACTGGTCAAGAGAAGTAAACACAACAGATCCTGAGTATTATAAGTGGACACAATGGATATTTTTAAAATTATTTGAAAATGGTTTAGCATATAAGAAAGAGTTTCCAATTAACTTTTGTACATCTTGTAAAGTAGGACTCGCTAATGAAGAAGTAGTTGGTGGAGTTTGTGACAGATGCGGTAGCGAAGTTGTAAGAAAAGTTAAAAATCAGTGGATGTTAAAGATAACAGAATATGCAGAGCGATTGATCAACGACTTAGATCTTGTTGATTATATTGATAGAGTTAAAATTCAACAGACAAACTGGATTGGAAAATCAATTGGAGTAGACCTTGAGTTTAAAATAGCAGGTGGAGATGACAGCCTTTCTGTTTTTACAACAAGACCAGATACCCTATTTGGAGCTACCTATATGGTAATTGCGGCTGAGCACCCATTAATTGATAAATATAAAGAAGAAATAGAAAATTTTGCAGAGGTTGAGCATTATAGAGATGAAATTCAAAATAAATCAGACTTTGAAAGAACAGAAATGTCAAAAGCAAAGTCAGGAGTTGAATTAAAAGGATTAAAAGCTATTAATCCAGCAAATGGAGTAGAAATACCAATATGGGTTAGTGATTATGTGCTTATGAGTTATGGAACAGGAGCAATAATGGCAGTTCCAGGACATGACCAAAGAGACTGGGAATTTGCTCGTAAATTCAATCTACCAATAATTGAAGTAATAAAAGGTGGAGATATTGAAAAAGAAGCATATACAGATACTGATTCTGGTATTCTTGTAAACTCTGAAGTTATAAATGGGATGGAAGTAAAAGAAGCAGTTGCTTATATGATAGATTGGATTCAAAAGAATAATCTAGGCGATAAAAAAGTAAACTATAAATTAAGAGATTGGGTCTTTTCAAGACAAAGATACTGGGGAGAGCCTATACCTTTAGTTTATTGTGAAGATTGTGGTTGGGTAGCGCTTCCTGAAGAAGAACTACCATTATTACTTCCTGAAGTAGATAACTATGAGCCAACAGAAACTGGTGAATCTCCACTTGCAAACATGGATGAATGGGTTAATACAACTTGTCCTAAGTGTGGGAAACCGGCACGTAGAGAAACTGATACAATGCCTCAATGGGCAGGTTCAAGCTGGTATTTCTTAAGATATTTAGATCCACATAATAAAGAAGCTTTTGCATCAAAAGAGGCTTTAGAATATTGGAACCCTGTTGATTGGTATAATGGTGGAATGGAACATACAACACTTCATTTACTTTATTCAAGATTCTGGCATAAATTCCTTTATGATATTGGAGAAGTTCCTAATCCAGAACCATATGCAAAAAGAACTTCACATGGAATGATTCTTGGGGATAACAATGAAAAAATGTCCAAATCTAGAGGGAATGTAGTAAACCCAGATGAAATAGTTAAAGACTTTGGAGCAGATACCCTAAGAACATATGAGATGTTTATTGGAGACTTTGAAAAAAGTGTACCATGGTCTGAAAATGGAGTTAAGGGCTGCAGAAGATTCTTAGAGAGAGTTTGGAAGTTACAAGATATTATTGTCGAAGGAAAAAAATATTCACCTGAATTAGAATCAATTATTCATAAGACAATTAAGAAAGTAACAAATGATTATGATACTCTTAAATTCAACACTGGTATAGCGAGCTTAATGAGTCTATTAAATGAATTTAATAGTTTAGGTAAGATAACTAAGGAAGATTTCAAAACATATCTTGTATTGTTAAATCCAGTTGCACCACATATTACAGAAGAGCTATGGGAAATAGTAGGTTATGATGGATATTTATTTGATACAACATGGCCTTTATTCGATGAAGACAAAACAATTGATAAAATTATTGAAATGCCAGTTCAAGTTAATGGCAAGGTTAGAGGAACTGTAGAAGTTGCTATAGATGAATCAAAAGAAAGCATTCGAGAAAAAGCATATGCAATAGACTCTATAAATAAATTTACAGAAGGCAAACAAGTTATAAAAGAAATCTACGTACCAGGAAAGATATACAATATAGTTGTAAAATAATTCAATTCACAAAGTACAGAGCACAAATCACAATTGAAAAGATTTAGAACCTTAGGGGCTTTTCTTGCTTGCTTGAATTAAGATTCTTCGACAAGCTCAGAATGACAGCTTTGGATAAAACATCCCTGCCATTCCGAGTTTGACGAGGAATCTTTATTTTTTTGAAATCAAGTTAAGTTTCGTTCAAATACAGCCATATTTAAGCTATTTAAATCTTTTAATCATTTAATTGTGAATTGTGATTTGTGAACTGTGAATTGTGAATTGCATGTGATATAATATTATCAGAAATGTTATAAACTAAACGGGGGTGTATTGAATGAGAAAAATTCTAATTACGGGAGCCCTAGGGCAAATAGGTTCCGAATTAGCTGTTAAAATGCGTGGTATTTATGGTGTGGAAAACGTTATCGTAACTGATACCGAACGAAAAGCATCACACGAGGCTCTTATAGAGAGTGGTCCATTTGAATCTTTAAATATTCTTGATAAAGAAAAAATGGCTGAAGTAATTGATAAATATAAAGTTAATACAATAGTTAACTTAGCTGCGATACTTTCAGCTACAGGAGAGAAAGCTCCTCAGCTTTGCTATAATGTCAATATGAATGGTTTATACAATATACTTGAAATTGCTCGTGAAAAGGAAATAGCTGTTTTTACTCCTAGTTCAATAGCTGTATTTGGTGATTCAACTCCAAAAGATAAAACACCACAAGAAACTATTATGAGACCAGAAACTATGTATGGGGTTACAAAAGTAGCGGGAGAATTACTTTGCGATTACTACTATAATAAATTTGGCGTTGATACAAGAGGGGTAAGATTCCCAGGACTTATATCATATGATACTCTTCCAGGTGGAGGAACAACAGATTATGCAGTACATATCTACTATGAGGCATTAAAACAGAAAAAATACACTAGTTTTATTGCCGCAGGTACGACCATGGATATGATGTATATGCCAGATGCACTTCATGCAATGCTAATGTTATTAGAAGCAGATCCAGCCAAATTAAAGTATAGAAACGCCTTTAATATTTCAGCAATGAGTTTTGATCCAGAAGGAATAGCAGCATCAATCAAGAAATTTATTCCTGAATTTGAAATAGATTATGATGTTGACCAACAAAGACAAAATATTGCAGAATCATGGCCAAACTCCCTAGATGATTCAGAAGCAAGAGCACAATGGGGATGGAAACCAAAGTATTTATTAGATGATATGACTAAAGATATGCTAGAAAAATTAAAGATAAAATTAAAAATTTAGATTAGGCTAAAAACCTAATCTTTTTTTCTTTTTAATGTTGACAACAATACTAGGATATACTATACTAATATCGAATACCAAGCAATCTAGTTGGGATTAAAGAGGTGAGGATATGAAACTGTCAACAAAAGGTCGATATGGACTTATGGCAATGCACCAATTAGCTCAGGATTACGGGCAAGGACCTATATCATTAAAATCAGTAGCAGAAAAGCAAGGCCTATCTGAAAACTATTTAGAACAGCTTTTTTCTAGTCTTAAAAAAGATGGCTTATTAACTAGTGTTAGAGGTGCATATGGAGGATATATGCTGTCACGACCACCAGATGATATAACTGTTGGACAGGTTCTAAGATCACTAGAAGGTCAAATGGCACCATCGGAGTGTTCTGATGGAAGCGATCATTCTTGTACAAGAGGCGAAGATTGTGCAACCAAATGGGTTTTAGTTAAGATAAAAGATAGTATAGATCAAGTAATTGATTCAATTACACTTAACGATATGATAATAGATAATATTGAAATAGAACAGTGATGGGGGATAATGATGAAAAAATTTGTATATATGGACCACGCAGCAACAACTCCTGTTAAAAAGGAAGTACTTGATGAAATGATGCCATACTTTTCGGAGTATTATGGTAATCCTTCAAGTGTTTATGCTTTTAGCAATTATTCTAATATAGCAATAGACAAGGCAAGAGACCAAGTTGCCAAAGCAATTCATGCTAAGAAAAATGAAATTTATTTTACAGGTGGAGGATCAGAATCAGATAACTGGGCAATAAAAGGTGTTGCATCCAAATATATTCAAAAGGGAAATCATATAATAACAACAAAGATAGAGCATCATGCAGTTCTTCATACATGTGATTTTTTAGCTAAACAAGGTTTTGAAGTTACTTATCTTGATGTTGATGAATATGGTCTAGTATCACTTGAAGAATTAGAAAATGCCATTACTGATAAGACAATACTTATAAGTATCATGTTTGCTAACAATGAAATTGGAACCATCGAACCTATTAAAGAAATAGGCGCGATTGCAAAAAAACACGGTGTGCTTTTCCATACAGATGCAGTTCAAGCAGTAGGCAGTGTTGAAATAGATGTTAATGAAATGAATATAGATTTACTTTCACTTACAGCTCACAAGCTTTACGGGCCAAAGGGAACAGGTGCTTTATATATTAGACAAGGTGTAAGAATAGACCCGCTGATAACAGGTGGAGCTCAAGAAAAAAACAAAAGAGCAGGGACAGAGAATATTGCAGGGATTGTAGGACTAGGTAAAGCAATAGAACTAGCATATGAACATTTAGAAGAAAACAATAGTAGATTAATTGAGTTAAGAGATAGACTAATAATGGGTATACAAAATAATATTGAGGATGTTAGATTAAATGGGCATCCGACAAATAGATTACCAGGGAATGTAAACTTTTGCTTTAGATATATAGAAGGAGAATCACTTCTTTTAAGCTTAGACATGGTTGGAATCGCTGGTTCTAGTGGTTCAGCCTGTACTTCAGGAAGTTTAGATCCATCTCATGTTCTACTTTCAATAGGATTGATACATGAAATTGCACATGGTTCATTAAGGCTTTCACTTGGAGCTAGTAATACTGAAGAAGATGTAGACTATGTGGTAGAACAGTTAGTAAAAATAGTTGATAGATTAAGAAAAATGTCACCACTATATAATAAAAAGGCTTAGGGGGATTAATAATGTATTCAGAAAAAGTAATGGAACACTTTATGCAGCCTAAAAATGTTGGAGAAATAGAAAATGCTGATGGAGTTGGAGAAGTAGGTAATGCGAAGTGTGGAGATATAATGAGAATGTATCTTAAAATTGATGGAGATATTATTACAGATGTAAAATTTAAGACATTCGGATGTGGCTCAGCAATAGCATCTTCAAGCATGGCAACAGAATTAATTAAAGGCAAAAGTATAAAAGAAGCAATGGAATTAACAAATATAGCAGTTGCAGATGCACTGGATGGTTTACCACCTATAAAAATGCACTGTAGTGTTCTAGCTGAACAAGCTATAAAATCTGCATTAATTGATTATTCTAAGAAATCTGGGGTAAAAATTGAAGGATTAGAAGATGTTGATTTTGATGATGAACATCTTCATGATTTAGTGGATATGGAAGATTAAAATTACTTTAAAGACTTTGGTTCGAGATGGCTTTGAAACATCCAGCCACAGTCTTTATTTATTTTGAGGTGAAAGACAATGACCATAGGAATAGCTCCTGAAATATTTGTAAAGCTAGTGTGGATTTTATCTGCTGCACTTTTATTTTTAGTTATTTATTATCTTATAAATATCGGGAATAGATTTGTGCCAGAGAAAAAAATAATACATTATAATACTAGGTTAATTCTATGGGTAATAGCCTCTTTATTTGGGCTGTATTTTATTTCTAGGTTATTTAACCGTTATCCTTTGATAGAGGATACTTTTTATACAATAATAATTTCATTGATATTAGCATATTTTCTAAACCCTCTTGTGAATTTGTTTGAAAGGAAGGGTTTAAATAGATTCGTTTCCTCGCTTTTAGTATATATAATAATATTAGGAATTATTGTAATTTTATCAATATCTGTGCTTCCAAGAACAGGTAGAGAATTAAAACGCTTAGCCACTAATTTTCCAGAGTATATCACGGCTATAACAAGTTGGTTTACATCTATCTATTCTGGTTATTCTAGCACTTTAGAAGGGATGCCCGAATTAGTAACTAGCATTGAAAAAGTGGTATCACAAAATATAGATAAACTACAAGCAGGGCTTGCTAGTGGCATAGAGGGCTTTGTATTAATAATAGCAGGAATGTTTACGAGAATTATTAGTTGGATTTTAACTCCTATTCTTACATTTTACTTTTTAATGGATAAGGATCATTTTATAGAAAAATTAAAAGCTTTAATTCCAAAAAAGAATAAAAAAGAAATAATTGATTTATTTAAAGATATAGATACAGCACTTTCTCAGTTTATTAGGGGTAGACTCTTGATGGCAGTGGCAGTTGGAATTACAACTACTATATTTTTATTCTTGATGGGGATTGAGTTTGCTATAGTAATAGGCTTTATAACAGGTCTTGCAGATATTATTCCATATATTGGACCTTTTTTAGGATTTGTACCCGCGGTAATATTTGCTTTTATAGCAGGTCCAATCAAAGCAGTTTGGGTTGCAGTGTTTTTTATCCTTATCCAATGGGGTGAGAATAATATATTGGGACCTAAAATTCTTGGTAAATCAACAGGTATGCATCCATTAACAGTACTTCTTTCAATAATAGTAGGAGGAACTATATTTGGAGTAATGGGAATGTTACTTTCAGTTCCATTTGTAAGCGTTATAATTATTCTTTATAAGTATTTTAAAAACAAGATAAATATTAGATTTCCAAAACAAGCTAGTTAAATTGACAAATAGCCACCAATAAATTAGAATATTAGAGTAGAACCCTCTTTATGAGGGATTTTTCTGATAGAAGGGACGATGAATATTAATGAAAAAAATAGGACTTCACGAGATAAGAAAAGAATACTTAGATTTTTTTAAAGGAAAGGATCACCTAGTTGTACCCAGTTTTTCACTTGTACCAAAAAATGACAAATCTTTACTATTAATTGGTGCAGGAATGGCACCTTTAAAGCCCTATTTTACTGGAGATGCAACACCTCCACATAATAGAATGGTAACTTGTCAGAAATGTATTCGTACTGGAGATATTGATAATGTAGGAAGAACCGCTAGACATGCAACTTTTTTTGAAATGCTTGGAAACTTTTCATTTGGAGATTATTTTAAAAAAGAGGCTATAGCTTGGGCATGGGAATTTTTAACTGTAAATATGGAATTAAATCCAGAGGACCTTTGGGCTAGTGTTTTCTTTGAAGATGATGAAGCCTATGAAATCTGGAATAAAGAAATAGGAATACCAGAAGATAGAATTGTGAGGCTTGGCAAAGAAGATAATTTTTGGGAACTTGAGGTTGGGCCTTCAGGACCTTGTTCAGAGATATATATAGATAGAGGCTTGTCATATGGTTGTGGCCATGAAGATTGTAAGCCTGGTTGTGATTGTGATAGGTTTTTAGAAATATGGAATTTAGTATTTACTCAGTTTGACAAAGATGAAAATGGAGTTTATCATCCACTTTCACATCCAAATATAGATACAGGTATGGGGCTTGAGAGAATAGCTGCAGTAATGGAAGATGCTCAAACAATATTTGATATTGGAGCAATAAAAGCAATTTTAAATAAAATAGTAGAAATAAGTGGATACGAATATGGAACAAATTCTAGTAAAGATGTATCAGTTAGAGTAATAACTGATCATGCAAGAGCTATAACATTTTTAGTAAGTGATGGAGTTATCCCTGGAAATGAGGGAAGAGGATATGTTCTAAGAAGATTACTTAGAAGAGCTGCAAGACACGGCAAGCTTTTAGGCATAGAAAGAACATTCTTAAGCCAAGTTGCTGGAGAAGTTATTGATTCTTGGTCAGTAGAATACCATGAATTAAAAGAAAATGAAGTACAGATTAAGAAAATTATAAAAACAGAAGAAGAAAAATTTCAGGAAACTATAAATCAAGGATTAAATATACTAGAAGATTATATTTTAGATATGAAAACTGAAAATGAGACTGTGTTTAGTGGTCAAAAGGCATTTAAATTATACGATACATTTGGTTTCCCATTAGAATTAACCCAAGAAATTCTTCTAGAAAAAGAAATTGAATTAGATTCAGAAGGATTTAATCGGTATATGGAAGAACAAAAAAATAGAGCTAGGTCTGCTAGAGGAGAAACAGATGGTGGTTGGGGCGGACAAGAAGATTTAGATGCTTTGAAAGACTTCCATTCTGAATTTATGGGATACACTACAACTAGTTTAAGCACAACTACCCTAGGCTTATTTAAAGAGGGAGAGAGAGTAGCCCATCTAAGTGAAGGTGAAAATGGCTATATAGTTTTAGAAAAGACTCCTTTTTATGGTGAACAAGGTGGACAAGTAGGAGATCAAGGAAAGTTGTTATTTAAAGATGGACAAGCTAAGGTTTTAGATACAAAGCTATCTAAATGGGGATCAACTCTTCATATTGTCGAAATAATAAAAGGACAGATTAAAGAAGGAGATAGTGTTGAAGCTCTAGTAGAAGATGAACTTAGAGATGCTACAAGAAGAAATCACTCATCAACACATCTTTTGCACAAAGCTTTAAAACAAGTTTTAGGCAATCATATCAATCAAGCAGGTTCATTGGTTAGCCCTACAAGACTTAGATTCGACTTTACTCATTTTGAGGCGATTAAAGATGAAGATATCAAAAGGATTGAGTTCTTAGTAAATAAACAAATACTTGCAGGCTTAAATGTGGATACACAGGAAAAATCACTGAGAGAAGCTCAAGAACAAGGTGTAATTGGATTATTTGAAGAAAAGTATGGCGAAAGAGTAAGAGTAGTAAGCATGGGAGACTATTCAATGGAACTTTGTGGTGGTACTCATGTTTTAAATACCGGAGAAATCGGATTGTTTAAAATCGTTTCAGAAGCTGGTATAGCATCTGGAGTTAGAAGAATAGAGGCAATCACTGGATTAAATGTTTTAAATTATCTAAATGATTTAGAAGAAAATATAGATGATATAGCTGATACACTAAAGACAAATAAGACAAACTTAATAGATAGATCTAAACAAATAATAGAAGAATCTAAGGAAAAAGATCGAGAAATTTCTAGATTAAAAGATAAATTATCTTCAAATATTGCTGATGAAATTTTAAGTGGGGCTAAGGAAATAGAAGGTGTAACTTTAATAACCTATATTTCAAATGATCTTGATATGGATAGTTTAAGAACTCTAGGTGATGAATTAAAAGCTAGATTTGATACAGCCTTAGTAGTTTTAGCATCAGAAAAAGATGAGAAAATTGCATTTGTTTCAATGGCTACCAAAGATGCAACTAAAAAAGGCGTACATGCTGGAAATATTATAAAAGCAGTTGCAGGATCCACAGGAGGCAGTGGTGGAGGAAGACCTGAGATGGCACAAGCAGGTGGCAAGGATAAATCTAAGCTAAAAGAAGCTATGAAATCAGTAGAAGAATTGCTTAAAAGTCAGATTAAATAAACTATTGATACTAAATAAAACAGATTTGTGTTATAATATATGAGAGGGGTGATAGAATGAGTGATAAAATGAATGAAACTACGAAGTTTGAAGCAGTAAAGGAAACACCAATAGAGCCTCGAGAAATTCTATTATCTGTATTTGACTCATTGGAAGAAAAGGGTTATAATCCTATTAATCAGATTATAGGGTATATTTTATCAGGAGACCCAACTTATATAACAAGCCATAATAATGCAAGGTCGTTAATTAGAAAAATCGAGCGAGACGAGTTGTTAGAAGAAATACTTCGAGCATACTTAAAAAGCAAAAAAGATTAATTATAATAGATGGATGGCTAATTGGCTGTCCATCTTATTTATTTACTAATATATTTGTCATCCTGAGCAAAGCGTAAGGATCTGGTTGCTAATGGTTGGAACTACATAAAGATTCCTCGACAGGCTCGGAATGACAGGATTTTGTATATTTGTCATCCTGAGCGAAGCGTAAGAATCTGGTTACTACTGGTTGGAACTACATAAAGATTCCTCGACAGGCTCGGAATGACAGGATATTATATGTTTGTCATCCTGAGCGAAGCGTAAGGATCTGGCTTCTACTGGTTGGAACTATATAAAGATTCCTCAACAAGCTCGGAATGACAGGATCTTATATGTTTGTCATCCTGAGTGAAGCGTAAGTATCTGGCTACTACTGGTTGGAATTACATAAAGATTCCTCGACAGGCTCGGAATGACAGGATTTTGTATGTTTGTCATCCTGAGCGTAGCGTAAGGATCTTTGGGTTTAATGTGCGATAAAAGAAAGATTCCTCAACAAGCTCGGAATGATATAAATCTTTTCAATTGTGAATTGTGATTTGTGAATAGTGAATTGAATTCGTATAAGGAGAATAATTTTGGAAAAAAGATTATTAGGAAATACTGGCATAGAAGTTTCAAGGCTATGTTTTGGCTCTCTTACTATGACGCCTTTTCAGGCAAACCTATCTATAGAAGAAGGGGCAGAACTGATTCGCTATGCTTATAATAAAGGTATTAATTTTATAGACACTGCAGAAATATATGAAAATTACGAATATATAAGAGAAGCACTTAAATCGATCCGTCGAGAAAATTATGTAATTACTACAAAGACTTATGCCTATACAGAAGAGTTGGCAAGGACAAGTCTAGAAAAGGCACTTACAGAGTTGGATGTTGATTATATAGATATTTTTTTACTGCACGAACAAGAAAGCGAACATACAATAAGAGGGCATTATCCAGCAATTGAGTATCTTTTAGAACAAAAGAAGGCTGGAAAGATTAGGGCAGTAGGCATCTCTACACATAAAATAGCAGGAGTACGGGGTATGATGAAATATCCTGAACTCGATATTATCCACCCAATAGTTAATAAAAATGGGATTGGGATTTTAGATGGAACTTTGCAAGAAATGTTAGATGCATTAGAAAAACTTCATAATATGGGGAAAGGCATTTATGCTATGAAGCCATTAGGTGGAGGACATTTAATTACAAAGGCAGAGGAATCTTTGAGATTTGTACTGGAGAAACCTTATCTGGATTCAATTGCAATTGGAATGCAGTCTAAGGATGAAATTGATGCAAATATAGAAATGTTAGAAAATGGGTATATAGATAATATTACTAGTGAGAAATTAAGAAAGAAAGATAGAAGACTGATTGTACATGATTATTGTACAGCTTGCGGTAGCTGTGTCGAAAGATGTCAGCATGGTGGAATTTCAATAGTAGATGGTAGAGCTACACCAAATGAAAACTGCGTTTTGTGTGGTTATTGTGCGACAGTTTGTCCTGAATTTTGTATAAAAGTTATATAATGGAGAATATATGGAGAGAATATTAGGCTTAGATGTTGGCACAAAGAGGATAGGAGTTGCTTTAAGTGACCCCTTGGGTTTTAGTGCACAACCTTATACTACAATTATCAGAGAGAGTAAAAAGAAAGATATGGCAGCGATAGAAGCCATATTATTAGAGTATAGTATAAAAAAAGTTGTAGTTGGCATGCCAAAAAATATGAATGGTACAATAGGTCCATCAGGTGAAATGGCAATGCTCGTTGGAGAGAAAATAAAAAATAAATTTAAAATAGAATTAATTTATGTAGATGAGAGATTGAGTACTGTTTCTGCAGAAAGAACGCTTATAGAAGCCGATGTAAGAAGAGAAGATAGAAAAAAAATGATAGATAAAGTTGCGGCTTCATATATTTTGCAAACCTATTTAGATATGAAATAGAGGGGATAATATGCCAGAAAAACACATTTTCTATGATGAATTAGGAAATGAAATTGAATTTGTTGTAAAAGCAAAATTTAATTTTGATGATCAAGAATATGTTGCACTATTGCCATCAAAGGAAATAGATGCATTAACTTATATATTAAAAATTGAAATGAATGATGATGGAGAAGAAGTACTTGTTCATGTTGATGATGAAGAATTAGAAGAAGCAAAAGATATTTATGAAGAAATAATAAAAAATCATCTACAATAATGAATCGTAAAAGACTAAATTCTTACAATTATCATTATTTAATATGCGCGGAATAATAAAATAGCGTAACAGCATTTACAAACGTTGTAAATACTAAAAGAAAAGAAAGAGAAAATCAAGGAGTGATAAAGTGGCAAAACCAAACAAATTAAAAATAATCCCTTTAGGTGGATTAGGAGAGATCGGTAAAAACATTACCGTACACGAGTACAAGGACTCCATAGTAATTGTAGACTGTGGAATGACCTTTCCAGAAGATGAAATGCTCGGAGTAGATATTGTAATACCAGATGTGTCTTACCTAATCAAAAATAAGGATAAGATTAAGGGATTAGTCTTAACCCATGGTCATGAAGATCATATTGGGGCGATACCTTATGTCTTAAAGAAAATAAATATGCCAATATACGGCACAAAGCTAACATTAGGATTATTAGCAAACAAACTAAAAGAGCACAATTTAAAAAATGTAGAATTAAATGTAGTAGATTATGGTACAACATATAAGCTGGGTCATTTTGATGTTGAGTTTATTAAAACAACTCATAGCATACCAGATAGTGCAGCAATAGCTCTTACAAGTCCAATTGGAACAGTAATACAAACAGGAGATTTTAAAATCGACTTTACACCTCTTGAGGGTGCGGAGATGAACTTAAATAGATTTGCTGAACTTGGTAATAAAGGAGTACTTGCATTATTGTCAGATTCAACAAATGTAGTGAGACCTGGCTATACAGTAAGCGAAAGAATGGTTGGAGAAACCTTTAGAGACTTGTTTTACAAGGCTGAAGGAAGAATAATAGTAGCAACATTTTCATCTAATGTTTACAGAATTCAACAAGTTATAGATGCAGCAGAGTTAAATAATAGAAAAGTTATTCTATCCGGACGGTCTATGCTAAATGTAACCTCAGTAGCAAGAGAGTTAGGCTATCTTAAATACAAAGAAGATACAATAATAGATATCAAGGATTTAGGTAATTATAGAAAAGATGAAATAGTTCTAATAATGACAGGTTCTCAAGGAGAACCAATGAGTGCTTTAACTAGGATAGCAGCAAATGAGCATAGACAAATAGAACTTATCCATGATGATTTAGTTTTAATATCTGCAACTCCAATTCCAGGAAATGAAAAAGCTGTATCAAAAACAGTTAATAAATTACTTGAAAAAGGAATAAAGGTAGTTTATGAAGCACTAGATGATATTCACGTTTCAGGTCATGCTTGCCAGGAAGAGCTAAAATTGATGCATTCATTGGTTAAACCAAAATTCTTTATGCCAGTGCATGGTGAAATAAGACATCTTAAGCTTCATGCTGAGCTAAGCAAAGCTATGGGAACACCAGAAGAAAATATATTTGTTCTTGAAAATGGACAGTGCTTAGAGTTTACAAAAGATACGGCAAGTATGGGTGCATCAGTACCTTCAGGACATATTTTGGTAGATGGACTAGGTGTTGGAGATGTCGGGAATATAGTTCTTAGAGATAGAAAGCATTTGTCAGAAGATGGGCTTATAGTTGTAGTAGTATCTATAGAAAAATCGACCGGCAAAGTCGTATCAGGACCAGATTTAGTTTCAAGAGGTTTTGTATTTGTAAGAGAATCAGAAGACCTAATGGTAGAAGCTAAGACAATTGTTCAAAAAACACTTGATGATTTAGAGGCTAAGAAAATTAAAGATTGGTCTTCAATTAAATCAAGCATTAGGAATGATTTACGAGCATTCTTATACGGGAAGATAAAAAGAAATCCAATGATCTTACCGATTATTATGGAAATTTAACTAGAAGGTACTGTAATTTGTGCCAAAGGATGATACAATTGTATCATCCTTTAATCATGTTATTGACATACATATAAACTTATTAGAATGGAAGGATTGATATTATGAATATCAGATATTTAACCAAAGCAAGCTTAATAGCTGCTATATACTTAGTATTGATACTAATACAAGCATTGCCATTTCCAGTGGCAAATCTAACATTTGGACCAATTCAGCTTAGAATAGCAGAGGGGCTAGCATTGCTACCTTTAGTAGAATCAGCCGCAGTTCCAGGACTGTTTGTTGGAGTGCTACTAGCAAATTTTCTCCTAGCACCATATTCAGGTTTTGGGCTTGTTGATATAATAGGGGGAGCGCTTGTAACACTAGCCGCAGCATATTTAACATCAAAGACAAATAACAAGTACATAGGGATGATACCACCAGTAGTTTTAAACGGACTTATTGTATCTATTTGGGTTTCATATTTTACAAGAATACCTTATTTTTATACTGTTATTGGTATCGCAGCAGGAGAATTGGTTTCAGTAGCAATATTTGGGAGCTTAATTCTTTATGTATATAAAAAGGCATCTAAATACAGAGAATGGTAAGGAGTTCTTATGGCAAGCATCAATGAAAAGTATATAACTGAATATATTAGAGAACTACTTCCAGAGAGGACCCTACTTTTAAGCAAGCTTGAAAAGTATGCTAAGGAAAATAGAGTGCCAATTATAGAACCTGAAGTTGCACAACTACTTAGATTTCTTTTAAAGTTACATAAGCCAAAAGAAATTCTAGAAGTGGGCACTGCAATAGGTTACTCTGCAATTACCATGGCAGAAAGTCTACAAGGAGACTTTCTGATTACAACCCTTGAGAAAAACCCTGATATGATAGACCAAGCTCTTTTAAATATAGAAGAATCTGGATTTATTGAAAAGATTAAAATAATAGAAGGTGACGCACTAGATACATTTCCTCACCTTTCAAAACCCTATGACTTTATTTTTCTAGATGCAGCTAAGGGACAATATATTGAGTTTATGGATTATTCCTTAAAACTTCTTAAACCTGGTGGGATAATTGTCTCGGATAATGTTTTATACAAGGGGTTTGTTGCACGAAAAGATGAATTGCAACGGAGAAATAGAACCATAGTCGTAAGATTAAGAGAATATTTAGAAATGATAAACCATATAGAAGGAATAACCTCGAGTGTAATTCCTATTGGAGATGGAGTTTCTTTAACATACAAGGAGTGAATTGATTGAAAAACATAGAATTATTAGCACCCGCAGGGGATTTAGAAAAGCTTAAAATGGCAATTTTATATGGAGCAGATGCAGTTTATCTAGGAGGAGAAGCCTTTGGACTTAGAAAGGCATCTAAAAACTTTACAGTTGAGCAAATAAAAGAAGGGGTAGAATTTGCCCATGCTAGAGATAAAAAAGTTTATATAACTTTAAATATAGTTCCACATGATGAAGATTTAGAAGGATTAGAGGACTATCTCTTAGACCTTCAAAATATAAATGTAGATGCAGTAATTGTATCTGATCCAGGGATGTTTACAGTTATAAAAAAAACTATCCCAGAAATGGAAATCCATATAAGCACACAAGCAAGTGTGACAAATTTTGAAACTATTATGTTTTGGTATAATTTAGGCGTTAAAAGAATTGTTTTAGCCAGAGAATTAAGTTTAAAAGAGATTTCAGCTATAACAAATCGTTTACCAGAGGATATGGTTATTGAAGCATTTGTTCATGGTGCAATGTGTATGTCTTATTCGGGAAGATGTTTGATTTCGAATTATATGGTTGGAAGAGATGCAAATAGAGGGGACTGTGCACAACCTTGCAGATTTAAATACTATGTGGTTGAAGAAACAAGACCAGGAGAGTATTTCCCAATAGAAGAACACGATGAGGGAACATTTCTTTTCAATTCAAAAGACCTTTCAATGATAGAGCATTTACCCGAAGTTATAGAATCAGGAGTAACTAGCCTAAAGATTGAAGGAAGGGTTAAAAGCTCATATTATGTAGCAACGGTGGTTCGAGCATATAGAATAGCCTTGGATAATTATTTAAAAGATCAAAAAAACTATAAATACAAGTCAGAATGGATGGATGAGATTAGAAAAGTAAGCCATAGAGATTTTACAACAGGATTTTTCTTTGGTAATCCCAGAGAAAAAGGTCAAATCTATGAAACAAGTTCCTATCTAAGAGGTTATGATTTTGTAGGAATGGTGCTAGATTATGATAAAAACACCCAAATTGCAAGAGTAGAACAAAGGAATAGAATGTTCTTAGGAGATAGGATAGAATTCTTTGGACCAAGTAAAGACTTTTTCATACAAAGCATAGAAGAGATGTGGGACGATAAGGATAATGAAATAGATGTCGCGCCTCATGCTAAGCAAATAATTAAAATTAAAACGGATAAAGAAGTTTCAAAATTTGATTTAATTAGGAAAGAGAGAGAGGATTAATGATGAAAAGCCCAATTCTAATAGGAATAGCAGGAGGAACAGGTTCAGGCAAGTCTACAGTAACAAGAGAGATATTTAAATCGATAACAGATAAAAACATTGCAGTAATAGAACAGGATTCATATTATAAAGACCAAAGCGATATGAGTTTTGAAGAGAGAGTTAAGACTAATTACGATCATCCTTTTGCATTTGACAATCAATTGCTAGTCAAGCATTTAAAGCAATTGATGGATTTAAAACCTATAGAAAAACCAATTTATGACTTTGAAAACCACAATAGAAAAAAAGAGACCTACCATGTAGAGCCAAGGCATATAATAATAGTTGAGGGCATACTTATATTATATGATGAAGACCTAAGAGATTTATTAGATATAAAAATATTTGTAGATACCGATTCAGATGTTAGAGTAATAAGAAGAATTTTAAGAGATATAAAAGAAAGAGGAAGAACATTAGACTCTGTTATAATGCAATATATGAAGACCGTAAGACCAGCACACCTTCAGTTTGTAGAACCAACAAAGAGATATGCAGACATTATCATTCCAGAAGGTGGGCATAACAAAGTAGCCATTGATATTATAGTTGCAAAGATAAACGATATAATAAAAGGACAGTAAATCATCGAACTTATAAAATACCTATCTAACCTTAAGAATCATTTGCTTAGTAGGTGTTTCTTTTTTTATAAAACTTAAGCGACCAATATGTTACAGAGCCTTAAATAAAACATTAAGATATATACACAATTATAAGGTTTTCATAGATTTAACCAATAAACCATAATAATTGGAACAAAATGTGTCAGAATTAGAACTTGTCTATAAAAAAAGTGTTGATTTCATTGTTTGATTGGTGTAAAATAAGAATCATTCAAATGTTTACAGAATATTTAAAACAATTCAAGTTAGTTAAATACACATTTATATAAATCGTTTATCTCAGAAAGAGGTTTTAATCATGCAAAAATCAACATTAAAAATCGGAGAACTTCTTTTATATGCTGGTAAAATAACACCCGAACAGCTTAAAAATGGGTTAAAAATACAAGAAGGTACTAATAAAAAATTAGGAGAGGCTCTAGTAGAGTTAAAATACGTAACTCAGGATGATATTGTTGAAGTACTTGAGTTTCAATTGGGTTTTCCTAGAATAGATTTAAATAAATATGAGATTAACCAATCAGTAGTAACTCTATTACCTGAAAACATAGTAAGAAAATATAAAGCAATTCCAATAGATAAAAAAGATGATAAGCTAATTGTTGCAATGGTGGATCCGTTAAACTTTTTTGCCGTAGATGATATAAAATTATTTACTAAAATGGAACTTGAATCGGTTATAGCAACATCTGATGATATAACAAAAGTAATTGATAGATATTATTCTGGTTCAAATACAAAAAAAGTTTTGAAAGAATTTAACGACGGTGATTCTTATCAAGATAATGATTTTGAGGAGGTTGAACAAGCCGAAGTAGCCTCTGCCCCAATAGTTAGGCTTATTAATTCACTTTTTGAACAAGCCGCAAGAAGTAAGGCCTCGGATATACATATAGAACCTTATGCAGATGAGATTAGGGTAAGATTTAGGACCGATGGAGATTTAAAAGAAGTAATGAGTATTTCAAGGTCAAATCTTTCAGCAATGGTTACACGGATAAAGATAATTGGTAAAATGAATATAGCTGAAAAAAGAGTACCACAAGATGGTCGTGTAGAAGCAAAGATAAATGATAGAGAAATAGATATGCGTATTTCAACTTTGCCAACGGTTTATGGAGAAAAGATAGTAATTAGATTATTAGATAAAACTAGCTTTAATTTTACAAAAGAAGGCTTAGGATTAAGTGAGCACAACTTAAATTTATTTAATAATATACTTCAGTCTCCTTATGGAATGATACTTGTTACAGGACCTACAGGGAGCGGTAAAACAACTACGCTTTATACAGTACTTAGAGAATTAAACCAAATAGAAAAAAATATTATAACAGTAGAAGACCCAGTTGAGTATAGGCTGGCAGGAATAAATCAAGTCCAAGTAAATGTTAAGTCAGGACTTACATTTGCGTCTGGCCTTAGGTCTATCCTTAGACAAGACCCTGATATAGTAATGATAGGTGAGATTAGAGATGGTGAAACTGCTCAGATAGCAGTAAGAGCAGCGATAACTGGTCACCTTGTACTTTCAACACTTCATACTAATGATAGTCCATCTACAATTGCCAGGCTTATAGATATGGGTTTAGAACCATATATAGTATCATCTGCAGTTGTTGGAATAGTATCACAAAGACTTGTTAAAACACTTTGTCCAAAGTGTAAAGAACCATATGAAGCAAGCTATTCAGAATTAAAAATGCTTGGGAAAGACGAAAATGACACACTAGTTCTCCATAGACCAGTTGGATGTAATGCATGTAATGGTGGTTATTCTGGAAGAGCTGCAGTACATGAAATAATGCCAATAAATGAAGAAATAAGAAAATTAATAGATTCAGGTGCAACTACAGATAAAATTAGAGATGAAGCTGTAAAACAAGGAATGACATCACTTTTTGATTCAGCATATGCACTTGCAGAGCTTGGAAATACAAGCTTTGAAGAAGTAATGCGAGTAGGATATAGTCTTGGATAAGGAGGTTTTAATCTATGCATATAAATGACATAGTAAATGAGGGCACAAGAAGGCTTGCATCTGATGTTCATATTACAACAGGAATCCCACCCACCTTAAGAATAAATGGAGAATTAATTCATTATGGTGATTTTAATCTTACTGCTGATGATACTGAAATGCTTGTCAGACAAACTATGAGCGAACAAAAGTATAGAGAACTTATTGAAAAAGGAGAAGTGGATTTTTCATATTCAAGTCCTGGTATGGGAAGATTTAGAGTAAATGCATACACTCAAAGAGGAAGTCTTGGTATGGCACTTAGAATAATACCACCTGAGATTCCATCAATGAAGCAGCTAGGTTTACCATCTGTAATTAGCGATTTAACCAGACTTCCAAGAGGGCTTATTCTAGTAACAGGGCCAACAGGGAGTGGTAAATCAACAACACTTGCAACAATGATAGACCAAATTAATAAAGAAAGAAAATGTCATATACTTACCTTAGAAGATCCAATCGAGTATATGCATAAGCATAATAAGGCAATAGTTAACCAAAGGGAAATTGGCTCAGATTCAAAAAGCTTTACAAATGCATTAAGAGGCGCTCTTAGACAAGATCCAGATGTAATTCTAGTAGGAGAGATGAGAGACTTAGATACAATTTCAATTGCAATCACAGCAGCTGAAACAGGTCACCTTGTACTTTCAACACTACATACACTAGGAGCTGCAAAGACTATAGATAGAATAATAGATGTATTTCCACCACATCAACAACAACAGATAAGAGTACAACTAGCATCGGTAATACAAGCAGTAATTTCTCAACAGTTGTTAGCAAAAGCAGATGGCAAGGGCAGAGTTGCAGCACATGAAATAATGATAGCTTCCCCTGCGATCAGAAATTTAATCAGAGAAGATAAGATACATCAGATAGATACGGTAATTCAAACTGGAAGCAAGTATAGAATGCAGACAATGGATGCTTCGTTAATAGCACTTTATCATAAAGGCTTAATCAGTAAAGAAATGGCAATGACACAGGCTGTAAATCGTGAGGAAATGAAAAAATATATAGTTTAGGTGGTGCGAGATGATATTCAAGTACAAAGCTATAGCTACTAATGGTCAAAGAATAGAAGGTGTATTTGAAGCAAACACCGAAGCTGATGTTGTTGCAATGATAAAAGGAAATAAGTATATACCAGTACATGTAGAACGAGATATAGGGACAGAATCTCAAATAGAATTATTTTCTAAAAAGGTTAAAAAGAAGGATTTATCTGTTTTTTGTAGACAGTTTTTTGTAATGATAGATTCAGGGCTTGGAATAGTTAAGTGTCTAGATATATTAGCTGCCCAAACTGAAAATAAGATACTAAAGAAAACAACCGCTGATGTAGGTGAGGATGTTCAAAAAGGGCTTACACTTTCAGAAGCAATGCAAAAGCACCCAAGAGTTTTTCCAACAATCTTAGTAAGCATGGTTGAAGCTGGAGAAGTTTCAGGTAACCTAGATGGTATTATGGAAAGAATGGCAATCCATTTTGAAAAAGAAAATAAGATTGAAAACAAAGTAAAAAGCGCAATGATATATCCTATGGTATTAGCAGTAGTAAGTATTACAGTAGTAATATTTATGTTGATATTTGTACTACCAACCTTTACTAGCATGTTTGAAGGAACGGATGTACCACTACCGTGGCCAACAAAGTTTTTACTTGACTTAAGCGATTCAATAAGGAATAATTGGTATATGTATGTTGCAGGAGTAGGATTGCTAGCCTTTGGAATTACAACATTTTTACGAACTGAAGAAGGTATAAAAGCATTTGATACTTTAAAATTAAAGTTACCAGTTGTAAAGACCACAACTGCAAAGGTTATTACATCAAGATTTACAAGAACACTTTCAACTTTAATGGATTCAGGTATTCCACTTATTAAATCAATGGAAGTAGTGTCAAAAGTAGTTAATAATGTTATTATTAGAGATAGATTATTAAATAGTATCGAACAGATAAGAAAAGGAGTTTCACTCTCAAGAAGTGTAAGTGAGGTTGGAGTATTTCCACCGATGGTGGATTCAATGGTAAAAATAGGTGAAGAATCTGGTAGTTTAGATGAAGTTTTACTAAAAACGGCAGACTTTTATGATGAAGAGGTAGAACAGTCGTTGACAAAATTAACTTCATTACTTGAGCCACTTATGATAGTCTTTATGGCACTTTTAATAGGATTTATTGTAATAGCTATGTATCTTCCAATGTTTGATGTAATGAAAACAATTTAAGGCTTTAATGAAATTTATATATATTTTAAAGCAAGAGAAAAAACTAAGGAAAAATAAAAAGGAGGAATTAAAATGATTAATTGGATTCAAAAGAAAAGAAACAAGAAAGGGTTCACCCTTATTGAATTAGTTGTAGTAATTGCAATTTTGGGTATTTTGGCAGCTATAGCTATTCCTAGATTAGCTAGTACAAGAGAAAGAGCTAATAGGAGTGCTGTATTGGCTAATCTTAGAACAATCGAAAGTGCAATTTCAATTGCTCAAGCAGAGGGAGATATTGTTACAGCTACAACAGATGCAGAAGCTGTAACTGCATTAACAGCTAAAGGTCATCTTGCTGTCTGGCCAAAAGGACCTGGAACTTACACATATACTATTACTGGAATGAGAGCTATCGCTGCTGGTGATGCTAGTGACACTTATGTAGGCAATGTAGAAACAGTAGAAGCAATGAATTAACAGGGACAGACGCAGGGACAGTAACAAGACAAGCAAAGACAAGGGGACAGGTGCACTGTCTCACTCACTTAACTTAAAACTTAGAAGTCAAGGGGACAGGTGCATTGTCTCACTTAAGCTAAAGAAAGAACCACTGAGACACGGGGACAGGTGTACTGTCTTACGCACTTAAGACAAGACATTGGGACAGGTGCACTTTCTTACTCACTTAAGTTTAAATTAATACACAAAAAGCAAGACAAGGGGACAGGTGTACTGTCTCACTCACTTAACTTAACAAATTAATATTTCATTTAAAGCTGCGGCTAAGGGGAAACTCTTATGGCTGTAGCTTTTTATCTTTCACCAATTGTCGACCTCAAATATTATTTTCAAGACCATTTTTGAATAAAAAACTACAAAATAAGATAAAAATATTCGGTATAGATCCTAATTATCCGAATCAAATTTTGTGTGAATTGAAGCTGAATGTATAGTCGAAATAAAAATGTGCATAACAAATAACCCTACAATTGTAGAGTTGAATAAAGCGTTTTTAAGAACTAAGCTACTTTTTTGGGACACAGGGACAGGTGCACTGTCTTACTCACTTAACTTAACAAATTAATATTAAATTCAAAGCTGCGGCTAAGGGTAAATTCTTTGGCTGCGGCTTTTTCTCTTTCACCAATACCATTTTGCCATGGAAATCTGTAAGCTAGTTTTATATATTAGTTCCTTTGAGCTTAGGCTTGAGGGATATTTTTATGCATATAGTATTAAAAGGATAGGCTAATAAAACTATAAGAGATAACAAAAGAGCCTTTAAAGCATAATAGGCTCATTTATTAATTGAAATCGCAACTAATGATCAGTGCTGTTAATAAATTCTTCAAGTGTCTTCAATAATACTTTGACTTGTTTTAAATCGAATTGTAGTGTTTGCTTGCTTCCCTCTTCTCCATTTGGATCGTTACTCTTGTAGGTCCACATGGAGTAATAATCTTCATTAGAATTATAGTCCATAACTGTGTGGGAAGTTGGTTTAATCTTTTTATCCACCTTTCTAATATCCTTAATTATAGCCATTATTTTCCCTCCTCCATATTTTATAATTATAGTTTAGAATAAAAGTTACAAGATGTAATTCAAAAAATGAAATTAGAAAGAATTTGTTTAAAACAAGTTAGATTTAATAAATAAGTATTGGAACGCATTTGTGTAAACAAGTTTATTTAATAGATAAAAAACCAGTAAGGTTTATTAAATTATAGGATATTATTTTTAGAGAAATGTTATTAAATATATTTTTATTTAGAGATAGTAAATTTTCCATCTTATTTCTATATATAGAGTAAGGGGGTGGAAAAGTGAAATTTGAAAAATTAAGTAAAAAGCATCAAGACTTTTTAATGTATTGTTTAGGTGATTACATCAAGGGAAAAGTTAGAAAAGATGAGAGGAATCAAATCATTGAGCCGACATATGAGCAATATAAAGACTTCTTTAATGAGTTTGATGAAGAATATGAAATCGTTGATGGGCTTCCAGAGTCTGAAGCTTGTAATAGGTTTTCTGTAAAATTTAAAGTAGTATTAGAAGTGGACAAGTAAAATAGCACCCTTGGCAGACATTCTTCTCAATTCAGAGAGGTTGCCTATCAGGGGTGCTATTTTTATGTTTAAAAGAAATTATATCATCTAGATGAAATCCTCTGTCCATTCATCATCTATAACTTTTTGCTTGCTTTTAAGAATACCTAAATAATCTTTTAAGGCACGATAAACTCTTTTATATAGGAAGTCTTCATTATTAATTACAAGACAAGGGGACAGGTGCACTGTCTTACTAACTTAACTAATTAATAAACAATGAAATGCTGAGGCTAAGAGATAATCTTATGGCCTCAGCATTTTTTATTTACTCTTTCACCAATCCCATTTTGCTATGGAGGATCTGTAGGAAGTAACTTATATTAGTTCCATTGAACTTAGGCTTGAGGGATATTTTCATTTGTGGGAATATATGGTATAATAGAACAAATGTTCGAGAAAGGTGGGTGAAATAACAAAGCAAGATTCAGGGACAAACCTTGTCCTATTTATGGCTTAAGCTAACAAAGATAAGTGTCCGTGGCAGGCACATATCTTTGCAACGTTCTTAATTTTTTAACAATTCATATAGTAATTACTCTTCTATATGAAATTGAGTGACCTAGTTAGGCGACCGGTATCACTTAAAGTTAGGACACAAGACGCAGGGACAGGAACTGAGAAGATACTTCCAAAGTAGACAATCTAATTAATAAAAAATTAGATTATCTACTTGGTGGTATTTTTTTATTTCATAAAATATAGGTTTTATGACTAATTTTATAAATATTGCAATCGAAAAATATTAGTACTTAATGTATAATAATATCAAGAATTATTAAAGAACTAAATGAATTTAAGTATAAGAATAAGCACGTTGCCATGTAAAACATGCCTTGTTTATTTGTCTAATAAAGCACATAGGGATAATGGGAATAATATAGCACTCAAATGGAGGTAGTAATATGCCTAACAAGACAAGGGGACAGGTGCACTGTCTTACTCAACTAACATAACAAATTAATAAACAATGAAATGCTGAGGCTAAGAGATGATTTTATAACCTCAGCTTTTTTTGACAACAAGACGCAGGGACAGGTGGAGGGTTGAAGACAAGGGGACAGGTGCACTGTCTTACTCACTTGAGTTAACAAATTAATAAACAACGTAAAGCTGAGGCTAAGAGATAATCTTATGACCTCAGTTTTTTTTTATCTGTGGAATTAAATCAATAGATGTAATTTTAGAGGACCTAGAGACAAGGGGACAGGTGCACTGTCTTGCTCACGTAAGTTAACAAGTTAATAAACGATGAAATGCTGAGGCTAAGCGATAATTTTATAACCTCAGCTTTTTTTAGAGACAAGGGGACAGGTGCACTGTCTTGCTCACGTAAGTTAACAAGTTAATAAACGATGAAATGCTGAGGCTAAGCGATAATTTTATAACCTCAGCTTTTTTTTATTACTCTTTCACCAATCCCATTTTGCTATGGAGGATCTGTAGGAAGTTAACTTATATTAGTTCCATTGAGCTTAGGCTTGAGGGATATTTTCATTTGTGGGAATATATGGTATAATAGAACAAATGTTCGAGAAAGGTGGGTGAAATAACAAAGCAAGACCCAGGGACAAACCTTGTCCTATTTATCGCTTAAGCTAACAAAGATAAGTGTCCGTGGCAGGCATATATCTTTGCAACGTTCTTAATTTTTTAACAATTCATATAGTAATTACTGTTCTATATGAAATTGAGTGAACCTAGTTAGGCGACCGGTATCACTTAAAGTTAGGACACAAGACGCAGGGACAGGAACTGATAAGATACTTCCAAAGTAGAACATCTAATTAATAAAAAATTAGATTATCTACTTGGAGGTATTTTTTTATTTCACAAAGTATAAGTTTTATGACTAATTCTATAAATATTGCAATCGAAAAATATTAGTACTTAATGTATAATAAAATCAAGAACTATTAAAGGACTAAATGAATTTAAGTATCAGAATGAGCACGTTGCCATGTAAAACATGCTCTGTTTTATTTGTCTAATAAAGCACATAGGGATAATGGGAATAATATAGCATTCAAATGGAGGTAGTAATATGCCTAGAAGATCGCGCAAAAAAAGCGAAAGTGGGCTTTATCATGTTATGTTAAGAGGCATAAATAAACAGACAATATTTGAATCTGATGATGATAGGTACCAGCTATTAGCAACTATGAAGCGGTTTGTTGATACAAATAAGTTTATTCTATTTGGCTATTGCTTGATGGACAATCATGTACACCTTCTTATTCAAGAATTAGAAGATGATATTTCTACTGCAATAAAGAGAATAAGTTCAAGCTATGTATTATGGTACAACAAGAAGTATGAGAGATGTGGGCATTTATTCCAAGAAAGATTTAAAAGCGAACCGGTAGAAACAGATAATTATTTTATGATAGCATTGAGATACATTCATCAAAATCCTATAGAGGCTAGAATTTGTAAAGAGTTATCGGATTATAAGTGGACAAGCTATAAAGAATACATAAAAGTGCCCATAATAATTGATACAGAATTATGCTTAAGTTTATTTTCACCCGATAAGGATAGAGCTGTAGAGCTGTTTGTTGAATATATGAACCAAAATAATGAGGATAGTTTTCCCGAATTTGAAGATTATATTAAGCTAACTGATACTGAAGTATTAAAAAAAATATACGATATGGGTATTAGAAATATAAGTGAATTTCAGAAGTTAGAGAAAAATATAAGAAATAGCTTTATAAAAGAATTGAAAATGACAAAAGGTATTAGTATTAGACAAATATCTAGGATAACAGGTATTTCTAAGGGCATTATTGAGAGATCATAAGAAATAATTGAATACTTTGAATAGGTATGAATTAAAAGCTTGATTGAATTAACTATAACATAGGAGTTTAAAAATTATTTAAAAAAAATATTATAAATATTAAAATGAGTTTTAAAGTATGCTTGAATAAGCGAGTGCTAACTAAAAACCTAGTGTTTTGAGAATATGGAACTCATTTTTTTCTTGGAATTTTCTATTTTTTTCAATTTGCTTAAGTTAGACAATATGATATTGGAACAATTAGTGACAATATTTATGCAATTTTACACATTGCTATAGACATGAAATCAGAATTGTAATATAATTCTGATAAAGAGTAAAAATTTTATACCATTAAGATTTCTTTTATAACTTAGTTAATTAGGGATGTACTTGTAATTATAATTGGTGTAAATAATTATTGTTCATAACTACAGTAAATGTTATAATTATCATATAATATCGACAAAACAAGGAGCTTCTATGATTTTATTAGTATTTATATATGGTCTTTTAATTGGTTCCTTTTTAAATGTATTAATATATCGAATACCTAAAAATGAAAGCATTGTTTTTCCAGGCTCACATTGCCCTATATGCAGTCACAAACTTGCGTGGTACGATAATGTACCTTTATTTTCATATTTATTTCTAAAAGGCAAATGCAGATACTGTGGAACGGGTATTAGCCAACAATATCCATTAATAGAATCATTAAATGCACTTATTTACATAATCTTATTTATAAAATTTGGCTTTTCAGCAATATTTATATTTTATGCACTTGTTTCATCTGCTTTAATTGCTATAGCAATAATTGATTTAAAGCAACTAATTATACCAGATTCTCTGGTAATTTCTATTATTATAATCACAGTTTTGTACAAATCAATAAACTTTTTTGTTTATGGTATATCTCCTAGTATTCTAGATAGTTTTTTAGGACTCCTAATTGCTGGAGGTTTGTTTTTAGCAATTGTTATTCTTAGCCGAGGTGGTATGGGTGGTGGAGATGTTACACTAATTGGTGCACTTGGTTTTGTTCTTGGGGTTAAATATATTTTATTAACAATTTTCTTATCTTTTTTATACGGGGCAATTATATCGGTCTTTCTTTTGGCTACAAAGATTAAAACACGAAAAGATCCAATTCCATTTGGCCCATTTATAATTTTATCATTTTTTACAACAATATTTTTTGCAGAATCACTTTTAAATTGGTACATTAATCTTATAAGCTAGCAAATTATTCCTTATTGGGTTGATATTATAATATATAAGTTTGAGAGGGGGAGAAGATTTGAGTTTATTCGGATCAAGCAGTGTCCTTAGTCTCGATTTTGGTTCAGATAGAATCAAAGGGGTTGTAGGGAAGTATTCAAAGAAAGGAATTATTGTAGATAAGAGTTTTTCGCTTAATCTACCAGAGGGTTTATATCAAGATGGTGAAATAGAGGATATAGATCAGCTTACTTATTTACTTAGAAACACGTTATCGGAAAATGGAATAGGGCAGTTAGAAACCTACGGGGTAATTAATTCTACCTCTATTATTATGCGTGAGGTAAGTTTACCAACCATATCCAAGGATGAAATTGATTCTATTATCACCTATCAGCTGGAGGAATATATTCCAATTAATCCAGAAGATTATGTAGTAAAGTACTTATCTTTGGGGACTATTGTAGTTGATGGTATTGATCGCTCTCAGATTTTACTTGTTGGTATTCCAAGAGCGATGATTCAGGCACATCTTACTCTCTTAAAAAGTTCAAACTTAAAACCTACAATACTTGATTATCATGGGAATGCAATTGCAAAACTAATTTCTCAAGGTGGGAATATTAATGGAGGCTACCCTGAAGCTTCAACAGTTGCTTGTGTAGATTTAGCATCTAGTTTTACTAATCTTTCGATAGTTGAAGATGGCAAGGTAAAAGTAGCTAGAGTAATTGAATATGGATCGGATGATATTGTAAATGAACTTAAGAAAAGCTTTTCTTATATGGGAGAAAAAGATATCCTAGAAAAAATTAAAAAACTTGAGGATATAAGCATAAAACCATCGATTGATGATCCAGATGTGAGTTTTATTGAAATACTACGTGATAATTTGTTTGTTTTAATGGATAAGATTGAGATGATTTTTAGATATTATAAGACTAGAGATGCAAGTAATAAAATTGACCTTGTACTTCTTTATGGAAGTTTCTCTCAGATAATAGGCTTAGATACTATGTTTAATGAGTTCTTTGAACTTGAATCCACTAAGCTTTTAAGCTTAAGTAAAGTTAAAATAAATAACGAATTAAGTCAATTTGCAAATGCAACAGGTGCTTTAGTCAGATTGAGTGAGGTGAAAAAATGAGAGATCTTAACTTTTTCGAGCCTTTTATAGAAAAAAGACAATTTAAATTTGATAAGATAATATTATTGTATTCACTTCTTTTTATTGTTCTAGTAGGTTTAATAGTTGTTGGAGGACTAAACCAAGTTAAAATTGCATCATTAAATAAAGATGTAAATTCACTTAAAGTAGTAGCAGAAGATCCTGAAACTAATGCAAAGGTAAATGATATAAAAGTTTTTGAGGAGGAAACTGCTCAATACAAAGCAGAAGTTGAAAGGATTATTGCATTAGACCAGAGTATCCAAGCAAGAGATGTGATTGGTGATAGTTTACTTAAAGATATTAACTCAAAACTGCCACCGGATGTCTTTTTAAGCAACATGAGTGCATCTGGATGGGAAATACAAATTTCTGGGTTTGCTGAAGATAAATATGCAATTGCAGAATTTGGCAAAGGGCTTACTGAACTACCATTGGTAGAGGATGTATTTATATCTAATATTTCAGAGGTAGAAAGCTATTATAATTATAATTTAGAAATCCAACTTAGGGAGGTGCTAGTCGATGCAAACTAAGAAACCATCTCTATTAGGCAAAATAAAGACTAGACCCTTAACAAGTAGCGAAAAAGTATTGCTAACACTTTTAGCAATAGTAGGTATAGCTTGGCTAGGTAATCAGTTTATATTAACACCACAAGCTGCTAAACTTGAAGGATTACAGGTTGAAAAGTATGAACTTGAAGCAAAAATTCAGGATATGAATGAAACTCTTAGAAGAGAAGATGATATTAAAAAAGAATCTGAATTGTTAAAGAGTGAGCGAAATCAAATACTTTCTTATTATTTTCCGACTCTTGATCAAGCACAAATAATATACTTACTAAATGATTTGTTACCTGAAGATCAAGTAGATATAGTTGATTTAAATTTTACAAGACCAACAGCTGAATCTATTTCAGAAATGGATGTATACAATATGGAGATGTCTATTCCATTTAGTGGTAGTTATGATGGGATTGTAAATATGGTACGAGCAGTTGAAACAAGTCCAAGAAGACTGATGGTAAGCTCTTTATCTCTTGATAGAACTACGGATGACTTATTAGGTGGCAATATGAACCTAAAAGTTTATAGCCTGCAAGGCTTAGCGGATGCTGATTCAGAAGTTATCCCAATAGAAACCGCCGAAAATCTAAATCAAGGTACACTTTTCAATAGTTTTTCTGGGTATGCAGGAGTAAATGGAGATGTTACTTACGATAGTGATGGGAGACCAATAGTTAGTACAGGTACCAGTGGAACATCTGGAAGTGAAGTTGGAGGAGCAGAAGAACCACCTGAAATAGTTGGAGACCTTTTACACAGTTTTGAAACAAGAAATTATGATTTTATTTCTTCTAATCCTCTTGTAAGAGGAACAGCTTCACCAAGTACAATTTCTATGGCTGGAAGATTTTCACTTAGAATGGAATATAAAATAGTTGGTATAGAAGAAAAAAATACTGCAATGGTAGATATATCAAGTGCAGATATTACAATTAAATATCCGCCTACTTACCTTACTATATGGGTACATTCATTTTCATATGGTCCTGGAAAAGTAGGAATGAAAGCTATTACACAATCAGGAGATGAAATTGACATCCCTATAAGTGAAGGTGTCTCATGGCTTGGTTGGAGTAACTTGGAAATTCCAATTCCTGGTGATATCAATTTATATCCACTAAAACTTACTCATATATATTATGAATTGGCTGAAGGAAGAGATGATTTTGGAGTTTTAATATTTGATAAGCTAGAAGCTTTTTATCCTCATCATTTTGAAGATAGTATGGATGAGGTAAAAACTCCTGAACACTTATTCTATGAGGTTAAAGCTGGCGATAGTGTTTCAACTATTTCTAGAGATATATATGGAACAATGACCTATAAAAATGAAATTATGGAAAATAATGATATAAATGCTGGTGAAGTTTTACCAGTAGGCAAGATACTAGTTTTAGTAGATAGATAAGGAGGAGATAGAATGAAAAATATTAAACTTATAATGGTTTTAACAGTAATTTTTACTCTCCTTATTATACCGGGAGGGGTTCTTGCAACAGGTGATGATTATGATTCAGGGTATACAGAAGGAGTATCCTATTATGAGGATAAACCGCAATATGATGATTTTGACGAAGCGTATTTTCAATACCTTCGTGTCGCAGATGACGATGTACTTGATCAAATAGTAGATAAAGATGAATTTGAGGAAGGTTTCAAAAAAGGTTATGAAGATGCTCTTGAGGGGGATGTGGAAGTAAATTATGCTGTATCTTTAGGAGAAGCTTTAGGAAAAACATTAGCTTTAGAAGACTTTTATAATGGAGATGAAAGTGATTGGCGTAATGCTATACCAAATGATAAGTCAATTATAAAAATGTATGATTTAGATGAGATGCCTGAAGAATATGAGGATGCTTTTATTGTTGAATTTACTTTAGCTTTTCAAGATAGCTATGAAGAAAATTATGAAATAGCATTGCTAGATCCCCCAAAGATGAGTATGGAGCAAGGTCTTGATGATGGGAAAGCAACTGGTGAAGCAATGGGAATACTAAATGCTGAGAAAGACTATCTCTATAAAAACTCGATGAATGACGAAAGAGACTTATTAGATGATTCTGAGATAAGAGATAAATATAGACTTAAACTTGGCAATGATGAGTATGAAGATGCCTTTATTGAAAGCTTTAAACGAGAGTATATGCGAGCTTATAACGAGAAGTTTAGAGCTTTATCCCAAGAAGATTCTTTAATAAAATCAGTATCTAATATGATAACTTCTGCTGGAGGGGATATAAGCATTGATAATAGCTTAAATGTTACTGTTAAACCGGGTGCCTTTTATATGCCACTTATGGTAACCGTAAATACAAGAAACACAGACTATTATACTTTTGGCACATATAACCGAGCATCTGAAGTATATGGTATAAAAATTGACAATCCTGCTGGAACACTTGATGATAGCAATACTATAACAGTCAGTTTTCCATACTATGGAGACAAAAATAAAGCTGGACTATATAAATTAGTGGATGATGTGTGGTCATACGTACCATCAAGGATAGAAGAGAATGTAATATATGCAGAGCTTCTTCCATCTACATTATCTAATAGAGAAAGTGAATTTGTAGTTTTTATGGATACCAGCATTAGGGTTTTAACTGATATAAGAGATCATTGGGCAAAAGAAGAAATTGAAACTATGGTAAGAAGAGGTATAATAACTGGTTATCCAGGACAGACTTACCTTGACGGAACTTTTAAACCAGATCAACCAGTAACAAGAGCGGAGTTTCTTATTCTTTTAAGCAGAGCTGAAAGCTGGACATTGCCAAACTATATTGCTAATGCTACTTACTTTAAGGATTATCAACAATTCCAATCTTATGGTAATATGATTAGCTACGGTTTGTCAAAAGGCTATATATACGGCTATACTGACAGAACCTTTAGACCATACAATTCAATCTCGTATTATGAAGTGGAGCTAATAATGGGCAGGGTTTTAAATAATTATAATTTCAAATGGAACACCTTAGCAGAACAAATGATGTTTGATAAGGGTTACAGATCTCCAAGCTTCCAGAATGTGGATAGTAAAATAACTAGAGCAGAAGTTGCATATATGCTTTATGTACTGAATCAATGGAGATATTAACAAATTATAAAGAAAAAAAGAAGGGCTATACACTAATCGAGCTGATTGTTGTATTAGCTCTTTTTTCTTTGCTTTTAACCATTGCAATACCTAATTCAAAAGCTTTTAAGACTTATAATCAAAATCAACAACTAAGAATATTTGAGAAAGATATAAGACAAGCAAGAAATAAGGCGATTATTGAAAATAAAGCAATAGGGGCTTATTTCTATATTACAAAGAATTCTTACGAAATCAAATATATAGGTGGTGAAAAGATACTTGAGAGGGAATTATATGGCGGAGTAGAGTTTAAGAGTAAGAACTTTACTAATTATATTTTTAATCCTAATGGAGCTATTGGGAATGCTGGGACAGTTATAATAAAGAAAGGTTCAGAAAATTATGAGCTAGCAATAGCACCAGTAACTTCAAAGATAAGTCTAAGAAAGGATAACTAAAATATGAAACAAAAAGGTTTTGTATTAATCGATATTATAATTGGGTTTGCACTAATAGGCCTTTTAGCTTCGGTTGTTTTTCCTTCAATATCAGCTACGAAAATCCAAATTTGCAAAGCTGAAAAGAAAGCTACTGTAATTGATCAAGCTCAAAGGATTGTCCAGACTTTAAAACATCCTAGTGTAATAAACAATGATCTACTTGATGCTCTAACTGAAGGTAGTTCTATAGATTATGATGATAATCTACTTTCTGATAATTTAAAGGCTACGATATATATAGATTCGATTTCAGAGAATTATCAAATATATAGCGTTGAAGTAAAGTTTCTAGAGGAGGATATAAGTGCTAAATTTCAGGCTTCAAGAAATGAGAAATAGAGGATTTACACTTATTGAGTTAGTTATTGGGATAGGACTAACTGGTTTATTGATAGCATTGGCTTTTAGTATATTTAGTTTTACTTCACGTGTATCTAATGAAGTACAGGTTGAGGATGACTATTTACTTCAAGGTAGATTTGCAATTGAATATATCAGAGAAGAAATTATTGGAGCAAGTGAAATTGTTTCTATGGATGATTACTTGCCAGATAATTTTTTATATACTGATACTTTAGGATTTTTTATTGTTAAAGAGGATGCATATTTTAATCATATATTTTATAAACTAGATGGAGAAATTCTAACTAGGATTAGCTTTGAAACTCATGATAAATGTCCAAAGAATATGCCGGGTTTGAGAGGTAATAACCCTATTTTAGAAAATGTTTATGATATTAAAGATTCATATTATGATAAGGATAATATGCTTCTTTGTCTTGTTATACGAACTCGAGATAAAGCTGATGGTAAAGAGTATTCTTTTATGGAAACATTATATCTTAGAGATGACTTAAATAAGAGAGGGTTAAATTGAATAGAACTGGTTCTACTACATTATTCGTTTTAATAATCAGTGCAGTGTGTCTACCCATTTTGGCATTCGCTTGGCAAACCCTTTTTATTCAAGCTAAGCTAAATAGTAATAGGGTAGATATGATTCAGGGAGAGCTAAATTTAGAAACTGAAATAAATAGATTGGTTTATAATGAAGCTGGTATAAATGACAAGATAATAGAGATTATTAAACTATATCCAGATAAATTTGATAACATGGAGCATAATATTCCAATAGCATCAACATTGTTAGAAAATACATCTGGCAAACTTTCTTTTGAAAACAATAAGGATGATAGACCTAAGTATAAGCTTAATATATCAGCTACTTATAAGGGTATGGATGTTAGTAAGAATATAACTGGAAACATCTTTAATAGAGAGATTGACGATTGTGACAATGGCCTTGTCTATTCACAGAACTCTTCAGAAGAACACATAAACAAAGTTGAAGAGTTGTTGACAATCATTCCGGATTCTATTGATACGGATTTTTTGCCAAGTGCTCATTCATTGGTTAGAACATCAAATAATAATGAGATTCGAATATTAGCAAAGCCTTTTGGACCTAGCAGACTATATTTGGATAATAGCAATTGTAATTATGTTAATATTATCAATAATAGAGTGGTTTTGATTGTAGAAAAGGATGGGTTTAATAGAAATAATGTATTAATAGATTGTTCAGGATATAGCTCTGTAATGTTAAGTGGTATTATATACATAGAAAATGGAGATTTGTCTTTTAAAGGAAAATGTAATTTTCAGGGGATTATATTAATAAAAGATGGGGAGATAAAACGAGAAGCAGAGGAAATATCAACCATCACTGGCAAAGTAGTTTTAAACTCCTTTAAAGACCCAAGAGAGGCTGTTGAAATTAACTATGGTGCTGGAAATTACTTGAAATATGCAAAGTATTTATCTCCATTAGTAGACCCAGAGATTGTAAAAATAGAGATTGAATAAATAATATTTAGAAGTCTTTAACTTTTAGCTTGTTAGCTATCTTAGATACTGATATAATAATCTTAGTAAAGATATTTTATTCTTTTCTTTTGAGAAGGAATAAAGTCAGAATTGGAGGTTTTAGATTGATACAAGCAGGAGAGTTTAGAAAAGGTATCACATTTGTTTGGGATGGTGAAGTTTTTCAAATAGTAGATTTTCAACATGTTAAACCTGGTAAAGGTGCAGCTTTTGTTAGAACAAAACTTAAAAATGTACTTAGTGGAGGTTTTAAAGAAGTAACATTTAATCCTACTGAGAGATTTGAAAAGGCTGTTATTGAAACTAAAGAGATGCAGTATTTGTATTCAGATGGGCAGATATATTACTTTATGGATTTAGATACCTATGAGCAATTACCTCTAGATCATGAAGCAGTTGAAGAAGCTCTAAAATATATCAGAGAAAATGATATTGCTCAGATTAAGTTTTTTAAAGGCAAAGCTATTGAAGTTCAACCTGATAACTTTGTTGAATTAGAAGTTGTTGAGACTGAACCTGGAGTAAAAGGTGATACAGCGCAAGGTGCGACAAAAGCAGCAATTGTTCAAACTGGGGTATCAATCCAAGTTCCTATGTTTGTGAACATTGGTGATAAAATAAAAATAGATACAAGAACTGGAGAGTATCTTTCCAGAGTATAAGGAGGGTAAAAAAATGGAATATTTATTTCAAAAAGTATCATATCTTAAGGGTCTAGCTGATGGATTGGGAATTGACGATTCTAGCAAAGAAGGAAAATTATTAATGGCTGTTGTTGAAACTTTAGAGGAATTTGCTGAAGTTATGGAAGAAGTAGTTGAAGATCAAATCGACCTTGAAGAGTATGTTAATTTTATCGATGAAGATTTGGCAGATGTAGAAGATGATATTTATGGTGAAGACGATGATTCTGATTTTGATGATGATTTTGATTTCGATGAATTTGATGATTGCTGTGACGATGAAGGATGTAATTGTTATAAGGATAAGGATGACGAATTTGAGGATGAAGACGAAGAGTAATATATGGCCTAAAGCTCAGCTTTAGGCTAGTTTTTCGTAAGGGGGTGTTGAAATGGCTGAAAATGTAAAGAATGAATATATAGAAAATGGTGTGATAAATATATCCAATGATGTAATATCTACCATTGCTTCAACTGCAGCAATGGAGGTTGAAGGTGTAGTTGGTATGAATAATAATCTCGCTGGAGGAATTTCAGAGCTTTTAGGTAAAAAGAATCATGGCAAAGGTGTTAAGACTGAAGTAACTGGAAATGAAGTATCACTTGAGTTACATTTAAACCTTTCTTATGGAGCTAAACTTAATCAAGTTGGTGAAGAAGTTCAAATTCGGGTTAAAGAAGCGATTGAAAATATGACAGATTTATTAGTAAAGAATGTTGAAGTTCATATTGAAGGGGTAGTAAGAACAAAATCAGAAGAAGATAAGGCCAAATAGAGACTTATTTTCGTTAGGAGCAAGAAATGGGAAGAAAACAAGCAAGAGAAGGAGCTATGCAACTATTATTTCAAATGGATAGTAATTGTGTATTTGATGTTTTAGCCATTGATTCTTACCTAGAAAATTTTCCCTTTGGAGAAAATGAGTCTGGGTATATTCGTTCAACTGTCAGTGGAATACTAGAAAACAAGTCTCAAATAGATGAATATATTACTAATCAACTAGATGGTTGGTCATTAGAAAGGCTTGCAAAAGTTGATTTGGCTACTCTAAGGGTGGCAATTTATGAAATATTATATATGGATGATATTCCTGTGGAGGTCTCCATAAATGAAGCTATAGAAATGGTCAAAAAATTTAGTGCTAGCGATGCATATAAGTATGTAAATGGAGTTTTAGGCGGTTTTGTTCGTGCCATTGATAAAAAATGAAAAGCTTATATTTAGGTGTAGATACTAGCAATTATACGACATCTTTAGCTGTAATAGATTCGAATAACAATATTATCTGTGACAAGAGAAGAATACTCGATGTAGGATTAGGAAAGAAGGGGCTTAGGCAACAGGAGGCCCTATTTCAGCATATAAAGAACTTACCCATGCTCTTTAATGAAATGGATATCAATATGTCTGAAATTGAATCAGTAGGCGTCTCTACTCGTCCCAGGACGGTTGAAGGTTCTTATATGCCTTGTTTTCTTGCTGGAGATGGTTTTGCTAAAACACTATCCCACTCTTTAGGTATTCCTTTTAAAAGATTTAGCCATCAAGAAGGACATATTGGGTCATGTTTAATACATAATAATATACAAGAAAAGTTTTTAACACTTCATTTATCTGGTGGAACTACTGAATCGATAAATTGTGTTAATGGGCTCTATAATTTAGAGCTAGATACAATAGGAGGCAGTCTAGATATAAGTTTTGGGCAGTTAGTTGATAGATTGGGTGTAAAGATTGGTCTGGAGTTTCCTTGTGGTTCGGAGCTAGAAAGAATAGGACAAAAGGGCAAGATGTTACATATTAAGATTCCTTATAAAATTAATGAAGGTTATTTCAATTTATCTGGTTTAGAGAATTATTTTTCCAGATTAATTGATGAAAAGCACTATAAAATAGAGGATATAAGTTTTACTCTTTTTTCACTTTTTGCAGATATTATAAGAGATTGGATAGCTTTTTCTCTATATAAAACAGATATAAAAACTATATTTATTGTTGGTGGAGTTGCTTCAAATTCTATAATCAGAAATAGACTATTAGATCAACTCTCAGATTTCAATGTTTTATTTGCAAACAAAGAACTATCAAGTGATAATGCAGTAGGTATAGCATATTTAACTGGAATAAAAAAAGGTTGGGAGGTGTAGTATTTGAGGCCTTTGATGGTAAGCGAATTAAATGGATACATAAAAAAATTGATTTCAGGAGATATTTTACTTAGTTTTATAGAAGTAGAAGGCGAAATCTCGAATTTTACACATCATTACAGCGGGCATATGTATTTTAGTCTTAAGGATGAGAAAAGCAGAATAAAATGCATTATGTTTCAAACAGATAATAAATCTATAGATTTTGAGCCTAGTAATGGTTTAAAAGTTGTGATTTCTGGAAGCGTCAGCGTTTATGAAAAAGATGGTACATATCAGATATATGTTAAAATTATGAAAAAACAAGGATTGGGTGAGCTTTATAAGAAGTTCAACTTATTAAAAGAAAAACTTGAGAAAGAAGGTTTATTTCGCTTAAGTTCTAAAAAAGGATTACCTTACTTACCAAAAAAAATAGGGGTCGCAACATCTTCAACTGGAGCGGCAATTAGAGACATTGTAAGCGTCCTAAGAAGACGATTCCCTGCAGTGGATATATTAATATATCCATGCCTTGTCCAGGGTGATAATGCTCCTAAGGATATTATTAAGGGTCTTAAATACTTAGACAAAAGAGATGATGTTGATCTTATTATAGTTGGCAGAGGGGGAGGCTCCTATGAGGAATTATTCGCATTTAATGACGAGGAACTAGCAAGGTGTATCTTTGGATTAAGTACTCCTCTTATCTCTGCTGTTGGACACGAAAGTGACTTTACGATTGCAGACTTAGTTGCAGATATAAGAGCGGCTACCCCTTCAGCGGCTGCTGAATTAGCATTACCTGAAAAGAATAGTTTAAGTGAGAGATTGTGGAATCTAGGAACAAAGATAGAAAAAAGAGTATTTAGAAATATTGAAGATAATAATTATTATTTAAACAACATTGAAAAGAGATTGCATTATCTAAATCCTATCCAAAAGATAAATGACAGAAGAATGAACTTGGACAAAATATTTAAGACACTAGACCATTGTATTGAGCTAAGTTTTTTAGATAAAGAAAAGCATCTTCTTTCGCTTTATAATCGTTTAAATGTTTGTGATCCTCTATTGAGTATCCAGAGGGGTTATGGTTTAGTTTTTAATGAAAACAAGGATTTAGTTAAAAGTATAGAAAATTTAAGTCTTGATGATAATTTATATATTAAGTTAAAAGATGGTATTATAAAAACAAAAGTTCTAGAAATCAGGGGGGAATAATATTGGATAAAATAGAATTATCCTATGAACAAGCAGTAAACAAGTTAGAGGAGCTTTTAGTTGAAATAGAAAGTGATGATTTAAAGCTAGAAGATACCCTTGAAAAATTTAAAGAGGCAATGGACCTCTATAAGTGTTGCAATGCAATATTAACAAATGCTGAAGGAACAGTAAAACAAATCTTGGAAAAAGAAGATGGTTTCGCGGAAATAAATTTTCCTTCGGTTTTTAGGGAGGAAAACAATGAAGTCTACTAATCAAATGGAAGAATATATAGCCCTTATCGATGAGTCGCTAAGAAATGCTTTATATCCGGGACAAATGTTATCTGAGGATTTATCTAGAGCAATTGAATATAGCTTATTTACAGGTGGTAAAAGGTTGAGGCCTATTATGACTTTAAAAGCCTATGAGCTTTATGATAACTACATACATAATGCAATGCCTTTTGCTGCTGCTATTGAAATGATTCATACATATTCATTAATCCATGACGATTTACCAGCTATGGATAATGATGATTTAAGACGAGGCAGGCCTACAACTCATAAAGTTTATGGTGATGCTAATGCTATACTCGCAGGTGATGCACTTTTAAACCTTGCATTTGAAACAATGTTAAAGTGGAGTGTTAAAAAACCCGATGAAAGAAAAAATCGAGCAATGTACGAAATTGCAATAGCTTCAGGTCAATGTGGAATGGTTGGCGGTCAAGTTTTAGATATAAAGGCTGAAAACAAAACGATCACAGAAGAAGAATTATTTAAGATTTACAAAGGCAAAACCGCTGCTTTGATAAAAGCTAGTATACTTTCGGGAGCTATAGTTGGTGGCGCTAGTGAAAATGATATTGAGGCTCTAAGAAAATTTTCGATCAAGCTTGGGCTTGCTTATCAAATGCAGGATGATATTCTTGATGATATAGAAGATGAGAAAATAGATAAAAACACAATATTAAAGTTTTATAGCAAAGAAGAAGCTATAAAAAAAATAGAGATTATTAGTAATGAAGCTTTGGAAATTTTAGATAGTTTATCACATTTAAATACTGAATTTTTTAAAGATTTGACCCTTAAACTGGTTAATAGAACTATATAAAGTATTTTTTAAAATCAATATTTTGTATAGAATAAGCAATTGAGCTTCAATTATATTTGAGGCAATTATTATCTTGACGCTTGTATCTATAGAAAAAGTTTATAATTTTATTTGTTAAAACATAGAAATAGAATATATTTGTCATTTTTATTGACATAAAGCGTAAAAGGTTTTGACATTACTACAACTTGGGTATATATTTATAATAAACAGATAAATTGTCAGTAAATTCAAATATCAACACAAAATGGATGGGGTGATTATCGTGAATCCAAAAATAATCTTTGCAAAAAAAAGAAGAGGTAGTGTATTTGTATTTGTATTGATAATATTTTTGACATTAAGTATATTTGCTACCTCAGTGATTTATGTATTTAATGCAAACTTAAAACAAGCTAAGCATCAGCAAGATAGCTTGGAAGCTTATTATTTAGCATATTCAGGTGTGGAAATGGGTTATGCTGCATTAGTAGCTAATACGAATGAGCGATTGAATAAGCTAGTTGCGAATACTGTTTCAGAGTATACTGAAACAGAAATTGATTTTGGTAATGGTAAAATTGATATTTTAGCAAAAGTGACAAATGATACAAATTTTGATGGATGGATAAAAGTTACTGGAAAAGGGAAGTTGAATAAAAATGGACTAGAGTTTGTTAGAAGCATGTACTTTGATCCTGCTAATCCAATTGATATTGTTTGGAAGAGTAACTAAGGGAGGGGGATTATCTAATGAGAAAAAGAAAAGGATTTACGTTAATAGAATTAATCTTAGCAATTGCACTGACAAGTATAGTGATTGCTACTGGCACAAATCTTATGGTATTTGGAATGAAAAATACTCAATTAACCTATGATGAGTTTGATGTTCAGTCTAATGTGAGATTGATGTCACAGAAGATTAACACGACTATTAGAGATTCAGCTGCTACTTTTGTTTTGCATAGAGATGACCCTAATAACCTTACAGATGAATGGAATTATATTATGCTAGATTCAAGCAAGACAAAATTAATGGAGTATAAGTGGAATTCATCAACAAAAGTTCATGATGCTAAAGAAGTTTTTAAAGGGTTGTCAGATGTTACTTTAGATTTAGAGTTTACAAAAGATACAGCTTCTGATATTGATAGATTGTTGAGATATCGTTTAACCATCTATGATGGTACTAAAAGCAATACGATTGAATCTGAGCTTGAGTCGAACAATTCTTTGCAAGTTATTGATAGATCCTATGCAGAAACGGCAAATGTACTTGCATATAGATTTGATAGCAGGATAGATGAAGTTTCAAATGCTCAGGCAGCAGTAGCAATGGTACTTGATAAGTCTGGATCAATGAAGTACAAACTGAATGGTTCTTCAGCGGATGATAATAGCAGTAATTCTGATAAGTGGTCTAAACTTAAGAAGTTAAAAATTGAAGCAAATAGACTTATAGATAGATTAGCAGAATACTCAAATATTTCGGTTAGTATTAATCCGTTTGATTCTACTGCTAATGGTTCAGAATTAATGTTAAAAGCACGAGTTAATAATGCAACCAATACTGGACTTACTACTAAAGTCAACAACTTAAGTGCTGGTGGGGGAACGAATACTGGAGATGGAATAAGAAGAGCATATTATAAAATTAAAGATTTTAATGAGGAGGAGGAGAATAAGAATAAGACTAATAAAAACTTTTTAATTATCCTAGTTGATGGAGTTACAACATTCGCTAGTGTTAATAGAGTTGATTTAGATGAAATTTGGTTTTATAATTATAAGGGTGATACTTACACTAATGCTTCTGGGGAAAAATATGAGTATTATGGTAGCTCTGGATGGTGGAATACAAAGTATTATTATAGGAAGTATGACGTAACATATTTTACAGGTGATAATAGCATTAATAATAACGAAATTAGCAACTATAATACTACCTATTCATCAGGTAGATATGCCGGGGATGGTGGCTCTCTAGATCCATGGGGTACAGAATATGTTGATATTGTAGGTCAATTAGTTAAGAGTTATAAGTTAGGCACTAACGAGGCAATAAAAACTTATGTAATAGGTTTTTCAAGTAATTCTGCAGATTATGGTAGTCTTGAAGATATAGCAAAAGCTACAACTGGTGATACGGTTTATTATGAAGCTGGTTCTTCTGAGGCTTTGGAAGCTATTTTTCAAGCCATTGAAAGAGATATAAGTGATGCATTGTGGCACATTGGTGGACCTAACTAGGAGGCGAATAATATGAAAAAGGGATTTACATTGATAGAAGTAATATTGGGAATCTTTTTAATTAGTTTAATCGCCATGACTTTTATTCCTATGGTTTCTTTTAGTTTTAAAAATATAGTTCACTCACAGGAATTTACTAGAACTTTATTTGCAGATCAAGAGTATGTGGAAAATGAAATGGAAACATGGCAGGAAATAGAACCTACTGACCCTAATACAACTGGTACTATTAGTATTTTTGGAGTTGATATAAAGGGGCATGAGATAGAATTAGCAACACCTACAAGTGGAGAGGTAAATATATTTCTACCACAGAGGACAATACTAGATGAGATTCCAGTAATTAAATCTCCTCCTGTGGTAGTAGTTAAGAATAATAATGTTAATATATCTCCGCAACCAAATAAATTTAATTTGTTTTCAAGCACAACAACTTTATTTGTAAATGAGGTAGATATAACTGATTTAACTAAGCAATTTTTTTTAATGAATATATATAGGTGGTATTTATCACAAGAAACAAATATAACTAATACACCTAGTTCTAATACGAATGACTATACTGTCTTAAAAGAATGGAATGAAGCGAGGTCTCCTGTTTCTTTGGTTGAATCATTAACTCTGAATTTTATACCTAATATTAAATTGGGGTATAATACAATCGACTTTACATCTTTAAAAACAGCTATGAGTTTTACAGATGAAGAGATGATTAATCGTTTTGGGAATAGATTTATACAATATGGAGTAACTCCATTTTCAGAAGCTGGAAGAATAGGAAAAGAAGAGCTTAGTAACTTTATTTATATTCAAGCGCCAAGAATTGAGATTCTAGAGTCAAAGTTCATAAATGGGGAAAACAAGTTACAAATTGTGTTTAATAATAATGTTTTAGATACATTTAATACAGATCATTTTGAGTTGAACCCTCTACTTGGTGGTGTAGTAGCTGTAACAAGAGATGCTACTAACCATAAAGTTATATTAGTTGAATATGAAAATATCATAGACCAAACTACTGATTTAATTACTAACTATTTACACAGGGGTGCTGTTTCTGATGAAACATATGGTGCTATATCTATATGGTATAATGATATTCTTGAAGGAGAGTTTATTGTTGAACCAGGCAATTAGGATTTAGACTAATCCGATGTACGTTATATAATGTATATCGGATTTTTGTGTATAAGGAATTGCTCTATTATAGATTCATTTAATTGAGTGATATGAGACAATTGAAATTAATATAGAATCATGATATAATTATATGAGCTCTAAGTGGTACAGTATTCTAGTCAGCACAACTATTCTTGAAGGCGGGGCTAAAAATCCGTCATAGGGCATATCGATGAAGTTCTTTATGTTTGGCTTGCGACGCCCAGTCGTGGGTTTTCATAAGGAGTAAGAAGGATGGGGCGATCTGCAATGGCATGTAGGCGTTGACCCTACTTTCGTGGAGACATGGTATAGTGAAAATTAGTATTATATCGTGATAAACCTGCAAGACACAAAGTTTTAATTAAAAAAAGTGCAGAGTAGCCTGCCTTGAGTGGCGTAGTGCGGATGATAAGTCAACCTTGTTAATCCAGGGCCCGGTAATGATGAGGTTCTGTTATCGAAACCTAATCTGCAAAAGAGGCTAGGGAATAGACTGGCTGTTGAGGAAAACTCCTAGACTGTTTTAATAGAAGTAAATTGAGGATTACAGTGCGGACTAAGTGGCGATCCAGTTCTGTTTATGGCGACAGAATAGTGAAAGAATGAAAGGGAAACCGCTGTGCTGGCGACAGGCAGTTTTTTTTAGGGAAATCCTGCTGGACCTAAAGCCGTAAAATTTACTCAGTTTATTACCACATGGAGAGCTGATAGCTAGGCTATCAGCTTTTTTTTACATAATTACTAAGACAATTCACAGCTCACAGAGCACAATTCACAATTGAAAGACAAAACCCAGGTTGTTTGTCATCCTGAGCGTAGCGTTAGGATCTTTATTTTTCTGCTTTCAATACATAAAGATTCCTCGACAAGCTCGGAATGACAAGATAGAGGCTTAATGACGGGATTATCGGGCGAGCAAAGCTAAGCACCTACGATTGTATATTATTAATTCGAGCATGCGAAGAATTTTCCTTTTTTGCTTGTGCCCGGCAACAGAAATATACAAAATCTTCGATTTTGATATATTTCATTGATAGAGTATGATTTGTGTATTGTGAATTGAATCAACATTTGGGGGAGAATAATGGCTAAAAAAGCGAAAGATAGCTTTTATATAAAATATAATATGAAATGGGTATTATTAATTACCTTGTGGACGTTTATACTTGCTATTGGGCTTTCTGTGGTTGCAGAAAATTTAGTGAGAGAATTAGATGTCCTTTTTGCATTTATATTATTGTTGTTTTTTATATCAGTAGGTATTTTATTTGATATTATTGGGATAGCGGTTACAGCTTCAAATGAGAGACCATTTCACTCTATGGCTGCTAATAAAATAGATGAAGCAAGAACTGCAATAAAACTTGTTAGAAATTCAAGTCAAGTAAGTAATTTTTGTAATGATGTTATTGGAGATATCAGTGGAATAATTTCAGGTGCTGTAGCAACTAGCATTGTTTTTCGTTTGGTTTCTGTTTTGGGACTAAAAAATGGTACTTTGTTAACTATTGTTCTTACTGGATTTACTGCTTCATTAACTGTTGGTGGTAAGGGTGTTGGAAAAGCGATAGCAAGTTATCACCATGATGTAATAATATTAAAAGTAGCAAGAATAGTGTATTTTTTTGAAAAACTATTCAAAGTGGAAATATTTGCAACTAAGAAAAAACCTAAGAATGATAGAATTAAGGAGAAATAGCCTATGGCAAAAAAAAGAGCAGATGTAGTTTTATTTGAAAAAGGTCTTGTTGAATCAAGGGAAAAAGCAAAAAGGGTTATTATGGAAGGGGCTGTATTTGTGGGAACAAATAGAGTCGACAAACCTGGTGAAAGCATTGATGAAACCGCGGAGATTTGGATTAAAAAAAATCCGATTAAATTTGTCAGTAGAGGTGGATTAAAGCTGGAGAAAGCAATCTCAAACTTTGATATTGACCTAAATAATGTAATAGCAATGGATATGGGTGCATCAACTGGTGGATTTACTGATTGTATGCTTAAAGAAGGTGCTAAAAAGGTTTATGCTGTTGATGTTGGTTATGGTCAATTAGACTGGAAACTAAGACAAGATGACAGAGTAATTGTAAAAGAAAGAACTAATATTCGCTATATGGAAACTACAGAGATTGATGATAAATTAGACTTTGTATCCATAGATGTTAGTTTTATAAGCTTAAAGCATATCTTACCCGTTGCTTTTAAATTATTGAAAGAGGATGGCAAGATAGTTGCACTTATAAAACCACAATTTGAAGCTGGTCGTGATAAGGTTGGTAAAAAGGGTATAGTAAAAGATAAAGCGGTTCATAAAGAAGTTATTATAAATGTTTTAAATTTTAGTGAGAAACTACTTTTGTACCCAGTTGGGTTAACATTTTCACCAATTACTGGGACTACCGGTAATGTTGAGTTTTTAGCTTGTTTTTCTAAAGCTGAGAATCATATTAGTGATGAAGCTATAGATATAGTTATAGAAGAAGCTCATATCAAGTTGAAATAAACGGAGGTTTAACATATGCTTAAAGAACTTCGTATCAACAATTTTGCAATTATTGAAGATTTAACTATAGAGTTTGAAAAAGGACTTAATTTGATTACAGGTGAAACAGGATCTGGTAAATCAATAATAATTGAAGCTTTAGAAATGGTTCTTGGTGCTAGGGCTAATAAAAACATGATAAGAACTGGCAAAGAAAGAGCTATAATTGAGGCAGTTTTTTTTACTGATGATAATATTAAGACAATTTTAAAAGAATTGGGCTATGAATCTGATGATGTGTTAATTTTAAGCAAAGAAATTGGACGAGACTATCCAAGCATATCAAGGATAAATAATAGACCTGTTAGTGTTGGGGTTTTATCTACTCTGACAGAAAAAATGGTTGATATTTTTGGTCAACATGAGCATCAATCTTTGCTTTCAGTCAAGAATCATATTTTGATTTTAGATTCACTTCTTGATAAAGATGGTTTGGATTTAATCGAAATGATTAAGGTTTTATACAATCAGTACAAAGAATTAAATAATTCAATAGAAAAGCTAACCATAAGTTCTGAAAAGAGGAATAGAGAACTAGAATTATTAAAGTATCAGATTGATGAGATAGAAAATGCAAATTTAAGCTCAGATGATGATGAAGGTTTGGAAACTGAGTATAAAAGATTGAACAATATTACTAATATCATTAATGAACTATCATCAGCCATAAGTATTTTTAAGGATGATAACACAGAAGCTAATATTCTTACTCTTTTAGATACAGCTATGTCGTTTATAGATAATACCTCTAAATTAGATCAAAATACTCTTCTTTTTAAAACTAGATTGGATTCTTTAAGATATGAGTTTAATGAATTGACGAATGATGTGAGTTATTATGCAGAGAGTCTTGAGACTGATGAAGAAAAATTATTTTTACTTAGAGAAAGACTTGATCTTGTAAATACTTTAAAGAAAAAATATGGAAATAGCGTTTATTCTATACTTCAATTTAAAGAAAAAATTGAGAATGAATACAATGATCTTTTAAATAGTGAGTTGAGACTTCTAGAATTAACTAATAAAATAGATGATTTAACAAGCAAACTATCTAAAAAGGCTGATTTGTTGACCAATAAAAGAAAAGAAAAGGCTCTTGAATTGGAAAAACGAATTAAAGAAGAGCTACAATCATTAAATATGGGTGATATTGAGTTTAAAGTTTATTTCAATAGTAAATCCAGTTTAAATTCTAGGGGTAATGATAATGTAGAGTTTTTGATTTCAACTAATCTTGGAGAAGCTCTTAAACCACTTAGCGAAATAATATCTGGTGGAGAAATGTCTAGGATAATGCTTGCTTTTAAAGGCATACTGGCGGATAAAGATAAGATTTTCACTCTAATATTTGATGAAATTGATACAGGTATAAGCGGCAGGACAGCTCAAGTTGTTGGTGAAAAAATAAAACGGATTTCAAATGGTAGACAAGTTATCTCAATATCTCATTTACCGCAAATTGCTGCTCTTGCAGAAACGCATTTTGTGATTCAAAAGAGTTCTAAAAATGAACAGACAATTACGCAAGTGTTAAAACTAAGTGATGAAGAGCGAGTAGATGAGTTAGCAAGGCTCCTAGGTGGAGTTGATGTTACTGAAACTACTAAAAAACACGCTAAAGAGATGTTAGAAATGTCTAATAAAGTTGGTAATTAAGGCTTTTGTGGTATAATTAAGGTGTTAGAACCAGAAAATTAGGAGGATATGGAATGGCTTATGAAGAAAAAACAATGAAGTCAGATAAGTTATATGAAGGTAAGATAATAAATCTTAGAATTGATACTGTTGAATTACCTGATAAGAAATATTCTAAAAGAGAAATAGTTGAACATCCAGGCGGAGTTGCAATTGTTGGTATAACAGATGAAAACGAAATACTAATAGTAAGTCAATACAGGAAGGCTGTTGATAAAATTTTATTTGAATTACCTGCAGGCAAACTTGAAGTTAATGAGGAGCCTAAAGAAACTGCTCTTAGAGAATTAAAAGAAGAGACAGGCTACAGCACAGAAAAATTAGAGTATCTTCTTGAGTTTTATACATCTCCAGGTTTTTCTACTGAAAAAGTATATATATTTCTTGCAGAGAACATGACAAAAGGTGAACAAGAGCTTGAATCAGGTGAATTTATAGATGTTGAAAGCTATAAAATTGATGACTTGCTAGAAATGATAAAAAAGGGAGATATTATCGATAGTAAAACAATTATTGGGATCTATACTATGAAGAATAGATTGTCTTAGATTGGATTAAGTAGAAAAAAGAGGGGAAAATGATGAGAGCTGTTGATATTATTGAAAAAAAGAAACAGAATGAAGTATTAAATAAAGATGAAATAGATTTTATGGTTCAGGGATATACAAAAGATGAAATACCTGATTATCAGATGTCAGCTTTTCTTATGACTATTTATTTTAATGGAATGAATACTGATGAGATTGCAAACCTTACTGAGAGTTTTGTTAATTCTGGGGATCAAGTAGATCTTTCAGGGATTGAGGGAATTAAAGTAGATAAGCATTCAACTGGAGGCGTAGGTGATAAGATTAGCCTTATAGTTATTCCACTTGTTGCAGAGGCTGGAATTCCAGTTGCTAAGATGAGCGGAAGAGGACTTGGTCATACTGGTGGAACAATTGATAAGCTAGAATCTATAAAAGGATTTAAAACTGAATTAACTAATAAAGAATTTATAGATAATGTGAATAAGCATAAGATGGCTATAGTTGGACAAACTTCGAATTTAACACCAGCTGATAAAAAGATATATGCTTTAAGAGATGTTACTGCTACAATAGATAGCATACCTTTAATAGCAAGTTCTATTATGAGTAAAAAAATTGCTTCAGGAGCAGATGCAATTGTATTAGATGTTAAAGTTGGTTCTGGAGCTTTTATGAAAACATTAGATGATGCGAAAAAACTTGCTGAAACTATGGTTAATATTGGTAAAAGTTTGAATAGAGATACAATTGCTGTTATCACTAATATGGATCAGCCACTTGGTCATGAAGTTGGAAATGCTAACGAGGTTAAAGAAGCAATTAAGGTTCTTTCTGGGAAAGGCTCAGAGGATGAAACAGAGATCGCCTTAGCGATTGCCGGGAATATGTGTGTGCTAGGTGGAACGTTTAAAGATTATGAAAGTGCTTATAAATACTTAAAAGATTCAATTCACACAGGAAAAGCATTGGATAAGTTTAAGGAACTTATACGAATTCAAGGCGGAGATGAAAGAGTAGTCGATAATCCTGAACTTTTACCATCAGCTAAAAATTCTTATAATTTATTAGCAAGTGAAGATGGTTATATAGAAGAAATTGATGCAGAGGCAATAGGTATAACTGCTATGTTGCTTGGAGCAGGTAGAAGAACAAAAGAGGATAAGATAGATTATGGAGCTGGGATAACGATAAATAAGAAAATAGGTAATCTAGTAAAAAAAGGTGATATTCTTTGCCTCCTAAGAACTAATTTAGACGAATTTAATGAAGCCATTGATAGAATTCAAGGTGCTTTTGTAATTTCTGATAAAAAACCTGAGACAAAACCATATATTTATCATATAATAAAGTAGTGATAACCTCGACAAAGTCGAGGTTGAATTATATTAAAATTAGAAAGAGGTTACTATGGAATATTTAATAAGTTTACCAGGATTATTAGTGGCCATTATTTTTCATGAGCTTGCTCATGGATACACAGCTTATCGTTTGGGAGACCCTACTGCAAAGAATGCAGGAAGATTAACTTTAAATCCAATAAAACATATAGATCCCGTGGGATTTTTATTTATGTTGGTTTTTAGATTTGGGTGGGCAAAAGCTGTTCCAATAAATCCTGGATATTTTAAAAATAGGAAAAGAGACACTATTTTGGTATCATTAGCAGGAGTTGCTACTAACTTTGTATTGGCAATTTTATTAGGTGCAATTTTAGTTTATGTACCAATAAAGAATGAGACAATTTCACAAATGCTCGTAATAGGGCTATGGTATAATATTATGTTAGGTGTATTCAATATACTTCCGTTTCCACCATTGGATGGATCTAAAGTAGTTGCAAGTTTGTTACCTGTTAAGTGGGAAGCATTTTTTTATAAGAATGAAAGATACTTCTATTTTATCTTGCTTTTCCTGATTGCGACTAGGACAATTCAAAAGATAATAGGGCCGTTAGTGGATTTTGCTTATAATTTGATAATAAGTATCTTAACCTAGGGGATAAAAAGATGAGCTATAATGTTAACTTAGAAGCCTATGAAGGTCCTTTAGACCTTCTACTAGGACTTATAACAAAAAATAAAATAGATATTCACGATATCCCAATTCATCTAGTTACTGAGCAGTTTATCGCTCAGATAAAGAAATGGGAGGAAATGAATTTAGAGGTAGCGAGCGATTTTATAGTTATGGCTGCTACTCTTCTTGAAATTAAGTCAAAATTGCTTCTTCCGAAAGAACTAGAGTATATTGAAGGAGATGAAGATGAATCTGATCCACGAGAAGAGTTAGTACGAAAACTTATAGAGTATAAATTGTATAAGGATATTGCTGAAAACTTTAAAGTATCCGAGGATTTATATACTAAGGTATATTATAAACCTCAAGAGGATGTTTCTGATTTTAGGGATCCATTTGAGGAATTGGGTGCTGTAAAGCTTGAAGACTTGGTTAAAACACTCGAAACTATTCTTCTAAGATATAATAAAACTAAACCTAATGAGTCTTTTTATGAAATTCAAAGAGAAGAAGTTAGTGTTGAAGAATGTACCAGAAATATCAGAAATAGGCTATTAAATGCAAAATCTATAAATTTTAGTGAACTTTTATGTGAATCATCTTCAGTTCCAAGAATTATTGGATATTTTTTATCTATATTAGAACTAGTTAGACTTAAGTTTGCATATGTTAAACAGAATTATAACTTTTCTGATCTTATTATAGAAAAGAGAGGATAGATTATATGGACGATAGAGAGTTAAAATCAATAATTGAGGGTTTACTATTTACTTTTGGAGATCCTATAGAATCAAAAGAAATTGCAAAGGTTTTGGATATTCCTTCTAAAAAAACTGAGGAATTATTACTAGAAATGAAGAATGAATTTGATTATTCTAGGAGAGGAATAAGAATAGTTAGATTTAATAATTCTTATCAACTTGGAACAAGAGTTGAACATCATGAATGGATTCAAGCGATAGTTGTTGATAGAAATAGAAGGTCCTTATCTAATGCAGCTTTAGAAACCTTATCAATTATTGCATATAAACAACCAGTTACTAAATCAGAAATAGATTACATAAGAGGTGTAAAAAGTGACAGGAGCCTAGAAACCTTAATAGGTAGAAAACTTGTAATTGACAAAGGTAGGCTTGATAAGCCTGGTAAGCCAATTATCTATGGTACAACTGATGAATTTTTAAAGTATTTTGGCCTTCAAACGCTAAATGAGTTGCCGGATGTCGAAGATTTTAATATAGATAGTGAAATATAAAGGAGCTTTTTTATGGATGATAATAAGATGAGATTACAAAAATTTATGGCACTTTGCGGGGTAGCCTCTAGAAGGGCATCGGAGGATATAATTAAAGAAGGACGGGTTCAGGTAAACTTTAAGCCTGTTGAGGATATGGGGATTTTGATAGATCCTAAGGTTGATAAAGTGGAGGTTGATGGAAAGAGAATTAACCCGGAAGAAAATAAAATCTATATAGCTTTAAATAAACCCGTAGGAATAGTAACAAGTGTAAAAGATGAAAAAAATAGGAAAGTAGTAAATGACTTAATTGAGGATGTTCATGAAAGAATATACCCAGTTGGTAGGCTTGATGTTGATACAAGTGGTCTTATTTTATTAACAAATGATGGTAGGCTAGCATTTAAACTTACACATCCAAGTAAGATGGTTTATAAGAGATATGTTGCCATTGTTGAGGGATTACCAAATAGGAAAGAACTAGAATTAATGAGAAATGGCCTTAGAATTGAGGGTAGGATGACTGCCAAAGCAAAGGTAAAGGTGTTAAAAAATTTTGGTGAAGATTCTATTTTAGATATACAGCTGTTTGAAGGTAGGAATAGACAAGTTAAAAAAATGTGTGAAGCGGTAAATCATCCAGTTAAAAAGTTAAAGCGAATCTCATTTGGTGAAATTGAGCTTGGCGGTTTAGAGGTAGGAAACTGGAGATATTTGACTGAGGAAGAGATGAATTATTTAAATAAACTTTAAAGAGGTATAATATGTTGATATTTAAAGACATTCAAGATAGGGATATGATTAATAGATTTATAAAAACTCAAGCTTTAGCTGAGGAGTTCCAACTAGCTGGTGATTATTTTGGGTGTATAGATGGAGAGGATTTAGTAGGTCTTTGCAAAATCCAAATTAAATCAGATAGGCTGGTTCTTATTTATATATATTTTAAAGAAGAATATAAGCTTTTGAAACTTGAATCTGCTTTACTAAAATCACTATTGTTTAGGTTTAATGATTTTGAATATAATGAGCTTGATTCCTTTCAAAAAAGTATTATATTGGATAAACTTGGTTTTAGGGAGATAGATGGTCAGTATAAGTTGATTCTTAAAGAATTTTTAGTTTCTAATTGTAGTTGTGGAGTTAGTATAAATGAATGATAAATTGAATAAGGCCCTTGATTTTAATAGGATATTATTTGATGCATTTATTAAACCAGATGATATTATTCTAGATGCCACCTGTGGAAATGGGAATGATACTTTAGTTCTTGCTAAACACCTTGGTGATAAAGGCTTGGTATATGCTTTTGATATTCAAGAGATAGCTATAGAAAACACCAGACAATTGTTAAAAGAAAATAAATTAATTGATAAGGTAGAACTAGTTCTTGACTCACATGTAAATATTGATAAGTATATTGATAAAGAATTAGATTTTGTTGTATACAATCTAGGATACTTACCCGAAGGGGATAAAAGCCTTAAGACAGGTTCTAATTCAACTATTAAGGGCATAAAAAAAGCACTAGATTTTATGAAATCAGGTGCTATTTTACTAGTTACATGCTATAGAGGCCATGATGGAGGACTAGATGAATATAATCGAGTAAAAGATTTCACCGAAAAACTTGATCAGAAAAGATTTAACTCATTTGAGTTTCATCATATAAATCAAAGAAATTATCCACCCGTTACGATAGGGATTGAGGTAAGAGGGGGTAGACTATGAAGAAAATAAAATTTGTTGAGACTGCATTTAGGGATGCACATCAGTCTTTAATTGCAACAAGAATGACTACGGCTGAAATGTTGCCAATCGCTGAGAAACTTGACAGGGTTGGATATTATGCTCTTGAGGTATGGGGAGGAGCTACTTTTGATTCGTGTTTAAGGTTTTTAAATGAAGATCCATGGGAAAGATTAAGAGCTTTAAGAGGAGCCTTTAAAAATACAAAACTTCAGATGCTCTTAAGAGGTCAGAATATACTTGGATATAAACATTATCCAGATGATGTTGTAGAAGAATTTGTTAAGAAAGCTATTGAAAATGGAATAGATATAGTAAGGATATTTGATGCGCTTAATGATCTTAGAAACTTGGAGACTTCTATAAGGGCTACTAAAAAATATGGAGCTCATGCTCAAGGTGCTATATCCTATACTATAAGTCCTGTTCATAATACAGAGTATTATGTAAAAGTTGCTAAGGATATGGTTAATATGGGTGTAGATTCAATCTGTATTAAAGATATGTCAGGGATATTACTACCATATGTAGCTTTTGACCTTGTAACTGAATTGAAAAAGGCTGTAGATGTTCCAATAGAGTTGCATTCACACTTTACAAGTGGAGTTGCCAACCAGACCTATATGAAGGGGATTGAAGCAGGTGCAGATATTATTGACACTGCGATTTCACCATTTGGGAATGGTACTAGTCAACCTGCGACTGAACCAATGATAGCTTCTTTACAGGGCAGTGAGTTTTCAACAGATTTAGATTTTGAACTCTTGCTTAAAATATCAGATTATTTTAGAGAGTTAAGAGACAAATATCTGAAAAATGGTCTTCTAGACCCTAAGGTCCTAAATGTTGATATAAATACCTTAAAGTACCAGGTTCCTGGTGGGATGCTTTCTAACTTGGTGTCTCAGTTAAAATCACAAGGCAAGGAAGAACTTTATGATGAGGTTTTAAAAGAAATCCCAAGAGTTCGTGAGGATTTTGGTTATCCGCCGCTTGTAACTCCTATGAGTCAGATGGTAGGAACAACAGCTGTATTTAATGTTATTTTAGGGGAAAGATATAAAATGGTACCTAATGAGTCTAAAAACTATGTAAAGGGTCTTTATGGGAAGCCAACAGTTCCAATTTCTGCAGAAATACAAAGGAAAATAATTGGAGACGAAGAAGTTTTCTTGGGCAGACCTGCTGATTTATTAGAACCACAACTAGCTAATTATAGAGAAGACATTAAAGAGTATATTGAACAAGATGAAGATGTATTGTCATATGCTTTATTTCCACAGATTTCTCTTCAGTTTTTTAAGCAAAGAATGGCTGATAAGTATAAAATAGAGACAGATTTATTAAATGCAGAAGAAAAAACACATCCAGTCTAGTATATTTAAAATGGCTTGTATCGGATTATCCGATACAAGCCATTTTTATATGCAAATGATGGTTTAAAATAACTATGTTTTCAATCGTTTGAAGTATAAATTGCAGAAAAAATTCATTTCAAATAAAAAATGAAATAAAACTTGCAGAATGTATTGTTGTTTGATATTATTTAGGTAAGAAATAGAGTTAATTTACTAGGTGTGAATGGGAGGTAATACAATGCCTGAGAAAAAGGTTAAAACTTTGAAAGTTGATGCTGATTGGTGTAAAGGCTGTGGCATATGTGTAGCTTTTTGTCCTAAAAATGTACTTGAATTAGAGGATGGAAAAGTTGAAATTAAAAGGCGTGACGACTGCATCCAATGTGGTCAATGTGAGTTGCGTTGTCCAGATTATGCAATTTACTTAGAGGAGGCGAAGTAATGGCTGTAAAACTTATGCAGGGAAACGAGGCATGTGTAGCAGGTGCCTTAAGAGCGGGAATGACATTTTATGCAGGATATCCAATAACTCCTTCTACTGAGATAGCTGAATTATCAGCTGAAGAATTACCAAAGATAGGTGGCAAATTTATACAGATGGAAGACGAAATTGCTAGTATTGCTGCTGCATTAGGAGCTTCTTTAGCTGGTAGAAAATCAATGACGGCTACATCAGGTCCTGGATTTTCTCTTAAACAAGAAAATATTGGTTATGGAATCATTACAGAGACACCTGTAGTTGTAGTTAATGTACAAAGAAATGGCCCAAGTACTGGTCTGCCTACATCACCAGCTCAAGGCGATATTATGCAAGCTAGATGGGGTACTCATGGAGATCATTCTATTATTGCATTATACCCTTCATCTGTAAAAGAGATTTATAATATAACAATTAGAGCATTTAATTTAGCTGAAAAGTATAGAACTCCTGTTATTTTACTTCTTGATGAAATAATTGGACATATGAGAGAAAAAGTAGAAATTAATGAAGATGATAATATAGAAATTATAGATAGAAAAAAACCTAGTTGTAAACCAGAAGATTACAAAGCTTTTAAAGTTAATAAAGGCGATATAGTTCCTGAGATGGCTGCATTTGGTAAGGGATACAGATTCCATGTTACTGGCTTGGCTCATGATGAAACAGGTTTTCCAACTGGAAATGAAATAAAAGCAGGGCAACTATATTCAAGACTTATGAGTAAAATTGAAGATAATAAGGATGATATTGTAACTTATGAAGAATATAAGTTAGAAGATGCAAAAATAGCAATAGTTTCGTATGGCTCAATTTCAAGGTCATCTAAGTCTGCAGTTGATAGTCTTAGAGAAATGGGATATAAAATCGGTTTATTTAGACCTATAACAATCTGGCCTTCACCAGAAGCGCAGCTATTTGAATTAGGCAAGAAGATGGATAAAGTATATGTTATAGAGTTAAATGCTGGCCAATACTTTTTAGAGGTTGATAGATTAGCTGGGAAGAATTGTCAAGTTGAGAAATTTGGGAAAATAAACGGAGAAATTATTACTCCTGAAGAGATAATAGCTTTAATAAAGGAGGAAAATCATGCCTAGTGAATTAGTTAAGAAGTATTATAGAACAGACAACCTTCCTCATATCTGGTGTCCAGGATGTGGTAACGGAATTGTAACTAGGGCTATAGTAAAAGCTATTGATACTCTAGGCTTAGATAAAAACAATGTTTGTATAGTTTCAGGTATTGGATGTTCATCTAGAGCACCTGGATATCTAGATTTTAATACGCTCCATACAACTCATGGTAGAGCCTTAGCATTTGCAACTGGTGTAAAATTAGCTAATCCTGAGTTGGAAATAATTGTAGTAACAGGAGATGGAGATTCATCAGCGATAGGCGGAAATCACCTTATTCACGCGTGTAGAAGAAATATAAACTTAACAACTATTGTATTTAACAATAATACTTATGGAATGACTGGAGGACAATATTCACCTACAACACCAACTGGAGACAAAGGAACAACTGCTCCATATGGTAATATTGATCCAAGTTTTGACTTGTGTAAATTAAGCGCAGCAGCGGGTGCAAGTTATGTGGCTAGAGGAACTATTTTTGCGGCTAACATGCTCGAAAAAAGCATAGTGGAAGCTATTCAAAATAAAGGTTTTTCATTAGTTGAAGCTTATACTACATGTCCAACTTATTACGGTAGAAAGAATAAAAAAGGTTCACCTGTAGATATGGCTACTTATCTAAAAGATAATGCAGTTAACGTGGTTGCGTGGGATAAATTATCCGCAGAGAAGAAAGTAGGAAAGTTTGTAATAGGAAAGCTTCATGAAGAAACTAGACCTGAGTATACAAAAGCATATGATGAGCTAGTAGAATCATTAGCGAAGGGGGATTAATATGAAACGCTGGGAACTGAGATTATCAGGATCAGGGGGACAAGGATTAATAACTGGAGGAATTATATTAGCTGAAGCTGCGATTTTAGATGGTAAAAATGCACTTCAATCTCAATCATATGGACCTGAAGCAAGAGGTGGAGCTAGTAAAGCAGAAGTAATTATAAGTGATGATGAAATAACTTTTCCAAAAGTTGAGCATTGTGATTTATTACTTTCATTAACGCAGCTTTCATGTGATAAGTATCTTTGTACTTTAAAAGAAGATGGAATACTAATTATTGATGATGCAGTGGAGCTTCCTGAAGTTGGAGAAGTTAAAGTTTATAGGCTACCTATTTTAAATACAGCTAGTGAAAAATTGGGTAAATCGATGGTAGCAAATATAGTTGCTTTAGGTGTTTTAAATAAGATTACAGGAATAGTAACTGAAGAATCATTAGAAAAAGCTGTTTTGTCTAGGGTTCCAAAAGGTACTACAGATTTAAATAAGAGTGCTTTAGCCGAAGGATATAATTTGGTTTAGCAAAGAAAAGAGAGATGATGGAATGCCAAAAAGAGGTAATGTTATAAAAAATATACAAGATAATTACGGAAGATTAAGTAAAGGACAAAAAATTATAGCAGAATATGTAATTAATCATTATGATAAAGCTGCTTTTCTGACTGCTGCTAGTCTGGGGAAAATTTTAAATGTTAGTGAATCAACTGTAGTAAGATTTGCCAATGCTCTTAATTATTCTGGATACAAAGACTTGCAAAGAGAGTTACAGGAGATAATTAGAAATAAATTAACTACAGTCCAAAGATTAAATCTTTCAGATGATTATAATAAAAATGAAAATACTATAGCTAAAGTAATGGAAAAAGATATTGAAAATATGAGAAAAACATTAAGTGAAGTAGATTACGATAGCTTTTTTAAAGCTGTTGAATATACTTTAAAGGCTAAAAGAATTTTTATTTTAGGTCTAAGAAGCTCATCCTTTTTATCTGGATATTTAGCTTTTTATATGAACTTTATTTTTGATAACATCCACCTTGTTAGCCCAGGAGCTAATGATATATTTGAACAACTTACAACGACAAATAAGGATGACATTATACTATGTCTTACATATCCTCGTTACTCTAAAAGAACGTTAGAGGCTTTGGATTATACAAGAACGAAAGGGTGTAAAGTTATTTCGTTTACAGATAGTTTAATATCACCTGCTTCAAGTAGATCAGATGTAACAATAATTGCTAGAAGTGATATGCTGTCATATGTAGATTCTCTTGTTGCACCAATGAGTTTGATGAATGCTTTTATAATAGCTTTGGGGAATGAGAAGAAAGAAGATATAACACCGTATTTTGAAGAGTTAGAATATGTGTGGAAGACATACAGTGTATATAATGAAAGTGCAAATTTGTAACTAAATTTATTATAGGATTACTTTTAATGGTGATCCTATTTTTTATAGTAACAAAAATCATAATTGATGATATCATAAATGATAAGTAATTTTTTACTTTTTTTGATATAATACTTTTAAGGAGAGGATTGGATGGATAATTTTGATGTATGTATTATTGGCGGTGGGCCTGCGGGTATTATGGCAGCTGGCGCAGCCAGAGCTAAATATGAAAAAGTATTATTACTTGAAAAAAACAAACAATTAGGGAAAAAACTTTTTATTACAGGTAAGGGAAGGTGCAATATTACAAATAGTGTACCTATTGAAGATTTTTTTGACAATATAGTTTCTAATAAACAGTTTTTATATAGCAGTTTATATACTTTTACAAATGATTCTGTAATAGAATTATTAAACAAATATGGTTTAAATACAAAGGTGGAAAGAGGGAATAGAGTTTTCCCAGAGACTGATAAATCTAGTGATGTATTAAAAGCATTCCAAAAATATTTGAAAGAAATGCAAGTTGAAATTAGACTTAATTCTAATGTAAATCATATTAAGTATACTGGTGAAGATTTTTCTGTTTATCTAAATGAAGACATGGTGATAAATTGTAAAAAACTAATTATTGCTACAGGTGGTAAAAGCTATACTGCAACTGGTTCAACAGGAGATGGATATAATTTTGCTAAAAGTCTTGGTCATACGATTACTGATTTAAAACCTTCTTTAGTTCCTATGGAATTATCGAATGAGTGGGTTGGTGACTTGATGGGTTTATCTTTAAAAAATGTATTGTTAAAAGCTTATAAAGGAGAAAAGCTCCAACATGAAGAATTTGGTGAAATGATTTTCACTCACTATGGGATTTCTGGGCCTATTGTATTAACAATGAGCAATTATGTGAATCGTATTAAATCAAAACTTCATCTATATTTAGATTTAAAACCTGCATTGACGAATGAAATATTAGATGCGAGAATCTTAAGAGATTTTGAAAAGTATAATAATAAGGTTTTAAAAAATTCATTAAATGATTTATTGCCACAAAAATTGATTCCTTTGGTAATTAAATATTCAGGTATGGATCCTTTTATAGTAGTGAATCAAATAAGCAAACTCCAAAGAGAGCAATTATTGGATTCTATTAAAAACTTTAAGCTGGATTTTAGTGGATTTAGACCACTTGAAGAAGCAATTGTTACGTCGGGAGGAATTAGTGTTAAGGAGATTAATCCTTCAACAATGGAATCAAAATTAATTCCTGGATTGTACTTTGCAGGTGAAATTATTGATGTTGATGGACTAACTGGAGGATTTAATTTACAAATTGCATATTCGACAGGGTATTTGGCGGGAATAAGTGTATAAAATACTTGTTTATAAGAGCTTATTATTATATAATTGTATAGGAGAGTTTGTATAAAAGCCACCTCGCGGTGGTTATTACTTTTCCAGGAGGAAATAATGGATAAAAAATTATCTATAGCTATAGATGGTCCAGCGGGTTCAGGGAAGAGTACAGTCGCAAAAATTGTTGCGAATAAATTGAACTTTGAATATTTTGATACTGGAGCAATGTATAGAGCATATACTTATAAGGTTTTAAATCATAATTTAGATCCACAAAATGAAATAGAAGCAATTTCCTTACTAGCTAGTACAGAGATTGATTTTATAAATAATCACATATATCTTGATGGTATAATGGTAGATGATTTAATAAGAACTACTCATATTAATAATAATGTTTCTTATATTGCTAGTTTTAGAGAAGTTAGACTTTTTATGGTTAGAGTGCAGAAAAAAATGGCAGAAACAAAAAGTGTTGTAATGGATGGAAGAGATATAACGACTGTTGTTTTACCAAATGCCGATTTTAAGTTTTTTATAACTGCTTCGGTAGAGGAGAGAGCAAGAAGAAGATATATTGAGTTTATTGAAAGTGGAGTCCAGACAACCTACAAGGAGATTATTGAAGGTATTGAAAAAAGAGATATTATTGATAGTACTCGGGTAGAATCACCTTTAACTCAAACCGATGATTCAATATTAATTGATACTACAAATCTTACTATTGATGAGACTGTTAAGATTATTATTGACCGCATAAAGGAGGCGAGCTAGTATTGTTTTATACTTTGGTAAAAACTGTTGCCTTTGTAATTTTCCATTTAGTATTTAGGATAAGAGTAGAAGGGAAAGGCAATATTCCTATAGAAGGAAGACTAGTACTTTGTGCAAATCATCATAGTAATTGGGATCCACTAGTTATTTCAACTGTTTTTAATAGAAAAATATCTTGGATGGGAAAAAAAGAATTGTTTGAAAGCCATTTTCTTAAAGTAGTTTTAGGGTGGTTGCAAGTTTTTCCTGTGGATAGACAAGTTACTGATATTGGTGCAGTAAAAAAAGCTCTAAGGATATTAAAATCTGATGGTGTTTTAGGAATTTTTCCTGAAGGTACTCGTGTAAAGGAGTTTAATCCTGAAAATGCTAAAGCTGGTGTTGCATTATTAGCTTTAAAATCTGATTCACCAATTATACCTGTTTATATAAGAGGAAGTTATAAGTTGTTTAGTAAGATATATATAAAAATTGGGGAACCAATTGACTATAAAAAGATATATCCTGGGAAACTTGATATGGAGCAATATGATATTATAAGCCAAGAAGTATTGGCAAAGATATATTCGTTAGGAGGCTAAGATTTGGAAATTATTATCGCTGAAAATGCTGGGTTTTGCTCAGGAGTAGATAGAGCAGTCAAGATGACTGAGGCAGAATTAGCTAAAGGTGGGTATGTTTACTCATATGGTCCTCTTATTCATAATAAACAAGCTGTAGACAGGTTAGAAAAAGATGGATTAATAACAATCGATGACTACTCTGAAATTGATGAAGGAAAAATTATAGTTAGAGCTCATGGGGTTAGTGAAAAAACGATTAAAAACATTGAAGGAACAAATTTAGAATTAATTGATAGTACATGTCCTTATGTAAAGTCTGTTCACAAAAAAGTGGCTGATTATTATAAAGATGGGTATCAAATAGTTATTATAGGGGATAAAGACCACGCGGAGGTTATTGGTATTAATGGGTGGTGTAATGATTCTGCTTTTATAGTAAATGAAGCATCAGAAGCATATGAATTACCAAATATGCAAAAATCATGCGTTGTTTCTCAAACAACCAATAGATTAGATAAGTTTCTTGAACTAAGCAATATAATAGACCAGAAATCTGAACAAATGAAATTATTTAATACTATTTGCAATGCTACTAAGCTTAGACAAGAAGCTTGTATAGAGGTTTCAAAGCAAGTTGATGCAATGATAGTTTTAGGCGGAAAACATAGTTCTAATACTATCAAATTAGCTGAAGTCAGTAGAAAATATTGTGACAATGTATATCACATTGAGACAATTGAAGAATTAACTTTACAAGATATACAAAATTTTTATAAAATAGGATTAACCGCAGGTGCATCAACACCTGATTGGATAATCGAGGAGGCTGTTAAGGTAATGGAAAATTATAACAATGGTGAAGTAAATAATGGTGAAGTAAACAAAGATGAAGTGAATATTGATGAAGTGAAGAATGTTGAAGTTAATAATGATGAAGTTAGTAATGATGAAGCAAACAAAGTCGAAGTAAACAATGATGAAGTCAACAAAGACGAAGTAAACAATGATGAAGTCAACAAAGACGAAGTAAACAATGATGAAGCTAACAAAAATGAAATGAATAATGATGAAATGATGAAGGCAATTGATAGTTCATTTAAACGAATTAGCAGAGGCGATGTATTAAAAGGAATCGTTTTATATGTTACAAACAACGAGGTAATGGTTAATATTAATTTTAAAAGTGATGGTATAATTGAAAGAAGTGAACTACCTAAAGGCGAATCTACTAATCCAAAGGATTTATACCAAGTCGGTGATATAATAGATGTTTATGTAGTTAAGATTGATGATGGCGAAGGCAATGTTGTTTTATCTGCTAAAAGAGTTGAATTTATTAAAGACTGGGAAATTCTTGAAGATACATTTAAGAATGAGGAAGTAATTGAGGTTGAGGTACAAAATGCAGTAAAAGGTGGACTTACAGTACTTGTAAATGGTGTTAATGGATTTATGCCTGCATCTCAAATTTCATTAAGTTATGTTAGTGATTTAAATCAATTTAAGGGACAAAAACTACAAGCAAAAATTATTGATTTTGACATACAAAAGAGAAGAATGATTCTTTCAAGAAAAGCTGTTGAAAAAGTGCAAACTGATAAGAAAAGAAAAGCTCTATGGGAAACTATCGAAGTTGGCTCAATGTTGGAAGGTGTTGTTCAAAGACTTACTGATTTTGGAGCGTTTGTTGATCTTGGAGGAATAGATGGTCTTATTCATATTTCTGACCTTGCTTGGTTTAGAGTTAAGCATCCTTCAGATGTTCTTAGTGAAGGGGAGCATGTAGAAGTTAAAGTTCTAGCATTTGATAAAGAAAAAAACAGAATATCATTGGGACTTAAACAAACTAAAGAAGAACCATGGAAAATATTCTTAAACGATTATAAAGTTGGAGATATAGTTGAAGGCGAAGTAGTTAATATACTTGATTTCGGAGCGTTTGTTAGAGTTATAAAAGGAGTGGATGGATTACTTCATGTTTCACAGATTTCTAATGAGCATATAGAAAAGCCATCTGACGTATTAAGCATAGGTGCTAAAGTAATGGTTAAGATTACTGAAATAAATGAAGAAGATAAGAAAATTAGCCTAAGTGCAAAAGAAGCAGTTGAAACTGAAAACATTGAAGAGAAAGCAAAAGATAGCCCAGAAGAGAGTGAAGTTGCTTTTAGTCCGACTATTGGAGAGCTTACAAAAGAAAAAACTGAAACAGAAGAAAAACCTGAAGTTAATGTGGAAGTAGCAGTAGAAAAAGAACCTGAGGTTGAAGAAGAGCCAAAAGCAGTTGAGGAAGTTGAAACTGAAATAAAACTTGAAGCTGAAGAAAATTCAGAAGAATAGAATGATTTTGATTCCACTGTTGAATAAATAACAAAAGAAGACTAATAATAATATTTAGAATGGGTTAAATTTATTTAACCCATTTTTTTGAAATTAGCTAGGAGTGTGGGGAAATGGAAGTGAAAGATTTTTTGAGTATGCTTTCTAATGGGAATGGTATATCTGGGTTTGAATATAGAATAAAAGACACGATAATTGATGCTTTTAGAGAGTATTCAGATGAAATAGAAGTAGATAGATTGGGAAATATAATTGCTTTAAAAAAGGGTACTGGTAATGGTAAAATTAAGATTATGATAGCTGCACATATGGATGAAATAGGATTAATGGTTAAAGCTATTGAAAACAATGGATTTTTAAGATTTACTTCAATTGGTGGAATTGATCCTAGGACAATTTTAGGTCAAGAAGTTATGGTTCATGGTAAAGACAGTATACTAGGGGTTGTAGGTTCGAAACCACCTCATTTACAAACATCAGAAGAACAAAAAAAGACAATCCAGATGGAAGATATGATAATTGATTTAGGTTTTACTAAGGAAAGAGTTTCTGAAATAGTGGAAATTGGAGATACTATTACTATCAATAGAAAAATGATAGATTTATTGAATAATAGAGTTAGTGGGAAAGCAATGGATGATCGAGCGGGACTAGCATCACTTTATGAACTCTTAAAGATGCTTCATGAAATCAATCACTTTGCTGATATTTATATAGTTGCAACTGTTCAGGAAGAAGTTACGATGTCTGGAGCATTCACTTCTAGTTATAGAGTAAATCCTGATATTGGTATTGCAGTAGATGTTGGTTTTGGGGCTACACCAGAGCTTGCTAAATCGGACTCTTTGGAACTGGGAGAGGGCCCTGGGATTACACTAGGTGGTAATATACATCCTGGTTTAAGGAAAAAGCTTATAGAAGTATCAAAAGAATTTAATATAAAAACTCAAATGGATGTAGACGCAGGCCCTACTGGGACTGATGCACGTGCTATACAAATTACTAGAGAAGGGATACCAGCTCTTGTAGTATCTATCCCGCTTAGATATATGCATACTTCTGTAGAAGTATTGGATTTAGATGATGTTTTTACAACGGCTAAACTTTTAGCATTTTATATTAATTCTATAAAAAATGAGGATGAGTTGGAGGCGTTATTATGCTATTAAAGAAATTAACAGAGGCCTCTGGGTTATCAGGAAATGAAAAAGAGGTTAGAGATATAATTATAAATGAAATAAAAGCTTATGTAGATGATATTAAAACTGATAAAATTGGTAACCTTATTGTTCATAAAAAAGGTAAGAATGCAGGCAAAAAATTAATGATAGCCGCTCATATGGACGAAATAGGTTTACTTGTAAAAGATATTGATTCTAAGGGTCTATTAAAGTTTATGACTGTTGGCGGTATTGATAAGCGAATATTGGTTTCTAAAGTTGTTTATGTTGGTGAGAAAAAGATTCCCGGTGTTATCGGGGCAAAACCAATTCACCTTCAAAAAAAAGATGAATCTTCTAAAGTCTTGGACTTAGATGAATTATATATAGATATCGGAGCAAAATCACTTGAAGATGCAGAAAAATATGTAAAAGTTGGCGATTATGTATCTTTTGCGACGGAATATGAGGAATTTGGGGATGGATTTATAAAGACAAAGGCTATTGATGATAGAGTTGGTTGTGCACTGCTTATTGATCTTATAAAGTCAGATTTAGATGTGGAGTTTTATGGTGCATTTACAGTTATGGAAGAAGTTGGACTAGTTGGTGCTGGGCCAGCTGCATATTCGATAGAGCCCGATTATGCACTGATACTTGAAGGCACACTTTGTTACGAGATGCCAGAACTTGAATCTCATCTTATACCTACTAAGTTAGGTGGAGGCCCTGCAATTTCTATTATTGATAGGACTACAATTTATAATGCGCCATTTAGGGAATGGATTGTCAAAATTGCAGAAAAAAACAATATACCATTTCAATATAGAAAAACTAATATGGGTGGGAACGATTCTGGTAGAATTCATACTAGTGGTGCTGGTTGTATAACTGCTGGTATTTCTGTACCAACTCGTTATATTCACAGTCCATCTTCAGTTATGAGCAAAAAAGACTATGATAATTCATTGGTTTTATTGCGTGCAATTTTAGAAGAGTATAAGGAGGGTAAATTCTAATGAGTATAAATGTAGAATTACTAAAAAGATTAACAAAAGAGTTTGGACCTTCAGGAAATGAAGGAAAGATTCGCGAACTTATAAAATTAGAAATTAAAGACTATGTTGATAGTTTTGAAGAAGATGCTTTAGGGAATCTTATAGCGCGTAAAAAGGGCAATGGTAAGAAAATAATGATTTCAACCCATATGGATCAAATTGGGTTTATAGTTACGGACATAGATAAGGATGGATTTCTTAGATTTGCTAATATTGGTGGTATATCACCTACAGTAAGTTTTTCTCAAAGAGTTCTATTTGATAATGGGACAATAGGTGCAATTAATTCTGAACCAGTTGAGGACTCTAGTAAATTAGAGCTCCAAAAAATGTATATAGATATTGGAGCAAAAAACAAAGAAGATGCTGAAAAAAATGTAAGTGTAGGTGATATGTGCATTTATTACAGTGAGTTTTCAGAAAATGAAAATGTTGTATTTACTCCATATCTAGACGATAGAGTTGGCTGTTTTATAGCTATTGAAGCTTTGAAGAATATTAAAGATAACGAAAATGATCTTTATTTCGTATTTTCAGTTCAAGAAGAAGTTGGGTTAAGGGGAGCTAAAACAGCGGCCTATAATATTGAACCTGACCTTGGTATTGCTATAGATGTAACTACTCATGGTGATACACCTAAGGCAAAGCTTTTCGCTATAGGGCTTCATAAAGGCGCAGCTATTAAAGTGAAAGATAACTCAGTTATTTCACATCCACTTGTAAGAGAAACTTTAAAAACCATTGCTAAAGAAAAAAATATACCATATCAATTAGAAGTTTTGGAATTTGGAGGTACTGATACTGGTGCTATTCATATTTCAAAAACCGGTGTACCATCTGGTGCAATTTCAATTCCTACAAGATACGTACATTCAACTGTTGAAATGGCATCTAAGGAAGATATTAAGAATTGTATATTATTATTAGAAGAATTTTTAATATATAAACATTAATTTTTGTAAAGATTAAGGGGATAATTTAATGAAAAAGTTTTTAATTAATACTTCTGGATGTCAGATGAATGAACATGACTCCGAAAAGATTGCTGGAATACTAGAAGGTATGGGCTATGGACCAACCTTAGATAGATATGAAGCTGATATAATTATATTTAACACCTGCGCAGTTAGAAAAAGTGCAGAGGATAAGGTATTTGGGCAATTAGGTGAGTATAAAGAGTTAAAGAAGAAAAGACCAGAAACTATTATTGGTATATGTGGTTGTATGATGCAAAGAGAAGATATTAGAGATTATTTTTTATCTAAGCATAAGCATATAGACCTTGTTTTTGGTACTAATAATATTCATAAACTACCTCAATTAATACAAAGACAACTAGAAACGAATAAAACAGTTATTGATATTGTTGAAGATACCAGAGAAATAGAAGAGAATATTAATGCAGATAGAAAATACAGTTATAAGGCATTTGTAGATATAAACTATGGTTGTGATAACTATTGCACTTATTGTATAGTTCCATATACCAGAGGTAGGGAGAGAAGCAGAGATCCTAAAATTATTATTGATGAGATAGTAGGTTTAGCTAAAAATGGCTGTAAAGAGATTACACTTTTAGGTCAGAATGTAAATTCTTATGGAAATACTTTAGATACTGAATATACTTTTCCTAAGTTATTAGAAGAAATAAATGGAATAGATGGAATTGAGAGAATCAGATTTATGACATCTCATCCTAAAGATTTTTCTGATGATTTAATAGAAAGTTATCGAACACTTGATAAACTATGTCCTCATTTACATTTACCTGTTCAATCAGGTAGTAATCGCGTCTTAAAGGCTATGAATAGAAAGTACACTAGGGAAGAATATTTAAATAAGATTGATAAAATTAAAGAGCTATTACCAAATGTAGCGCTTACAACTGATATTATTGTTGGTTTTCCTGGAGAAACTGAAGAGGATTTCGAACAAACTATAGATCTGGTTAAAAAAATTCAATATGACTCAGCTTATACTTTTCTTTATTCAATAAGAGAAGGAACTATAGCTGCTAAAATGAAGGACCAAATTCCCGATGATATAAAACACAAAAGATTCCAGCTTTTGGTAGATACTCTTAATGAAATTGGATTAAAGCATAATCAGAAATTGATAGGAACTACTCAAAGGGTATTGGTTGAGGAAATTAGTAAGAATGATAAGACCGTTTTAAGTGGTAGAGCTGAAAGCTCTAAACTTGTTCATTTTAAAGCTGATAAAAGCTTAATTGGTAAAATCGTCGATGTTAAAATAGATAGTGTAAATACATTTACACTTCATGGATTTATAATCGACTAGGAGGAAACAATGGGCGAATTAACACCTATGATGAAACAGTATGTTGAAACAAAGAAAAAATATCCTGATGCTTTGTTATTTTTTAGATTGGGAGATTTTTACGAGATGTTTTTTGAAGACGCCATAACTACATCTAGAGAACTAGAAATCGCATTAACGCAAAGGGATTGTGGATTAGATGAAAAGGCACCAATGTGTGGTGTTCCTCATCATGTAGCTGACACATATATCTCAAGATTAGTTGATAAGGGATATAAGGTTGCTGTATGTGATCAGGTTGAAGATCCGGCACTTGCTAAGGGACTAGTTAAAAGAGAGGTAGTTAGAGTAGTAACTCCAGGAACAATCCTAGATACTAATCTATTAAATGAGAAATCAAATAACTTTTTAGCCAGCATTTTCGTTGATTCATTTGGTGCTGGTATTTGCTATGTCGATCATTCTACCGGTGAAATGTTAACCACTGAGTTTATCGGTGAGCAAGAGATAACTTTTAGTGCTTTACTCGATGAGTTGGGTAAAATAATGCCTTCTGAATTAATCATAAACGGAGCGTTAGCAAAGGATAAAAAGATATTGAATACGATTAAAAATAAAATTGCTCCATTCATCAATATTATTGAGGATGAAGGTTTGGATATTGTATCGTATTCAAATGAAGTTAACAATTTTTTTAAAAAATACAGTGATCCAAAAATCGAGTTACAGAGTAAGATATATTCAATAATATCAACTGCAAGGTTAATAAAATATCTTAAATCTACACAATTTAGTGCTCTTGAGCATATAACTGATATTCAATACTATGAATCAGAGCAGTATATGTTGATGGATATTAGTACTAGAACCAATCTTGAAATTCATGAAACTATGAGAAGACGTGACAAAAAAGGCGCTTTAATAACAATACTAGATAAGACGAAAACCGCTATGGGTGGTAGACTTCTTAAAAAATGGTTAGAAAGACCTTTGATAGATAGTACACTTATAAATAATAGGCTTGATATGGTAGAGTATCTTAGTAAAAATCCATTTGTTTCAGAGGAATTAAAGGTAATACTTCAAGGAGTATATGATATTGAAAGATTGTCTAGTAAGATAACAAATGGAAATTGCAATGCTAGGGATATGGTAGCGCTTAAACAATCTATTAAGAATATACCAGATGTTAGGACGATTCTTTTTAATACAAAACAAGAACAATTTTTAAAGATTCAAAAGGATTTAGATCCTTTAATAGATGTATTTAAACTTATAGATGATTCTATTGTTGATGAGCCTTCATTGTCTTTAAAAGATGGGAGACTAATAAAAAAAGGATTTAATGCTGAGTTAGATGAATTAAGAGAGAGTAGTGTGCATGGGAAAGAATGGTTAGGAAAACTAGAAAAAGAAGAAAAAGAAAAGACTGGTATTAAGACTTTAAAAATTGGATACAATAGAATAACTGGTTACTATTTAGAGGTTAGAAAAACTAGCATTGATTTAGTTCCAGATAATTATATAAGGAAACAAACATTAGCTAACGCAGAACGATATTATACGCAAGGATTAAAAGAGATTGAAAGTAAAATATTGGGTGCGGAAGGTAAAGCTATTGAAATAGAATATGAAATTTTCCAGCAAATTAGAGAACTAGTGAAAAAAGAAATTATAAGGCTTCAAAAGACCAGTAGATTATTAGCAATTATAGATGTCATTTTAAGTTTTTCAATTGTTGCGAATAGTAATAATTTTACTAGACCTTCTTTAAATAAAAAAGGAATTATAGATATAAAAGATGGTAGGCATCCTGTTGTAGAAGCCACTATAGAGCACCAGCTCTTTGTTCCTAATGATTCATATATGGATACAAGACACAACATGGTTCATATTATTACAGGGCCTAATATGGCTGGTAAATCAACTTTTATGAGACAGATTGCCATTATAACACTATTAGCTCAAATAGGTTCATTTGTTCCAGCTAAAGAAGCCGATATAGGAATTGTTGATAGGATATTTACAAGAATTGGCGCTTCGGATAATCTTTCTCAGGGTGAAAGTACCTTTATGGTTGAGATGAATGAGGTATCGAATATATTAAAGCATTCAACTAAGAATAGTTTATTGATTTTAGATGAAGTTGGAAGAGGAACTAGCACATATGATGGTCTTAGTATTGCTTGGGCTGTAGTTGAGCATATTGCTCTTAATATAAAAGCTAAGACTCTTTTTGCAACTCATTATCATGAGCTTACACAGCTTGAATCAAAGATTAAAGGTATTAAGAATTATACAATTACTGCAGAAGAACAAGGTGATGATATTATATTTTTGCGTAAAGTTATAGAAGGCGCAACTAACCAAAGCTATGGTATTCAGGTTGCGAAGCTTGCCGGAATAAATAGAGATGTTATCGATAGAGCTAATGAAGTCTTAACCTTAATTGAAGGCAGCCATAATTTTAAACCTTATGAGGAAACAAATAATAAGAATGCTAAGCAATTAAATTTAAATGATTATAAAAAAGATTTTTTTGTAGATAGAGTAAAGAATATTAATATAAATGAGATTACACCGATGGATGCATTAAATATACTTAATAGTCTAGTTGCAGATGCTAAGAGGTTAAAGGAGTAATATATGAGTAAAATTAAATTACTTGATAATAACACTATATCTAAAATAGCTGCAGGTGAAGTAATTGAAAGACCTTCTTCTATAGTAAAAGAATTAATTGAAAACTCAATTGATGCTAATGCCAATCAAATTACAATTGAGATACAAGACTCAGGTATTTCACTTATTAGAGTAACGGATAATGGTGAAGGTATGAATAAAGATGATTTAGAGTTAGCCTTTAAAAGACATTCTACAAGTAAGCTTACAAAGATAGAGGATTTAAACTCTTGTTTTACTATGGGTTTTAGAGGGGAAGCCTTATCTAGTATTGCATCCGTATCGAAAACAGAGGTATTAAGCAGGACAAAAGATGATATGGCGGGTATTAAAGCTAGTTTGATTGAAGGAGCTGTAGTTGAATTTGAACCTATAGGTACTCCTGTTGGAACTACTATGATAATAAAAGATTTGTTCTATAACCTACCAGTTAGAAAAAAATTTTTAAAATCTAAAAATGTTGAAGAAAACTATATTATGACTTCTATTACAAAACTAGCTATTGGTAATCCTGATATTTCTTTTAAGTATATAAAAGATGATAAAGTAGTTTTTACTACAATGGGTTCTGGGAATGTTATAAATACTGTATTTCAATTGTTGGGTAAAAATAATACTAGAGGATTTAAACAAATTCAAATAGAGTGGGATAACTTTAAACTTCAAGGTTTTATATCAGATAATACTTTATATAGAAGCAATAGAAATCATCAATATCTCTATGTAAATAAAAGATATGTTGTTGATTATAGGATATCGAAGATTATTGAGAATCAATATAGCTCATTAATTCCTAATAGTAGATATCCATTGTTTATATTATTTATTTCAATAGACCCTTCACTAATAGATGTAAATATTCACCCTACAAAACAAGAAATAAAGTTTATAGCGGATACTAATGTATATGAAAACTTGGGGAAAGCTATAAAGGGTGAATTAAATGAATCTTTTAATATTCCAAAAGTAGATTTTTCTGTCAATAAAAAAGAGAAGAAAGATAATATTCCATTACTTTGGGATATAGAGCCATCAAAAGATTGGAGTAACTCAGTTACTGAATCTAGTGAGAGCAAAGAAACAATTGTTTTCAAAGATTTCTCAAATTTAGATTTTTCAAATGAAAGGGTTAAAGAAGACTTAACAGAAGAAATTAACTATGCAAATGACAAAGCTGAAGTTGAAAAATTTCCAAACTTAAGACCTATAGGTATAGTATTTAAGACTTATATTCTAGCAGAGGATGCTTTAAACCAATCATTATTTATAATTGACCAACATGCTGCTCATGAAAGAGTTATGTATGAACGGTATTTAGACGATTTTAAGAATGAAAAAATTAATATTCAACAATTATTAACTCCGGAGATTATTGAATTAACCAGAGTTGAAATCAATAAGGCAAAAGATAATTTAAAGCATTTCCAAGCAGCTGGCTTTGATGTTGAAGTATTTGGAGATAACAGCTTGATTTTGAGAGGGATACCTATGATTTTTGGGAAACCGGATGGAGTGAAATTATTTATGGAGATTTTAGATGAGTTGGAAAACAAACTTCCAGGCGTTTATGACACTAGAGTCCATAAGATAATAAAGCTTGCATGTACAAGTGCAATTAAGGCAGGCGATACGGTAGGATACCAGGAAATACAGGCGCTATTTGATCAATTATCTAAATGTGAAAATCCTTTTACTTGTCCTCATGGTAGGCCAACAATAGTAGAGATGACAAAGAAAGAACTTGAAAAAAAATTCTTGAGAATCCAATAGGTGGTATTTATGAAAGAAAAACTAGTAGTAATAACTGGACCAACGGCTGTTGGTAAAACAGAAATATCTATAGAAATTGCAAAGAGATTAAATGGGGAAATAATATCAGCAGATTCAATGCAGATATATAAATATATGGATATTGGTACTGCCAAGGTTAGAAAAGATGAAATGCAAGGTATAAAACATCATTTAGTTGATTTTCTTGAACCAGATGATGAGTTTACTGTAGCTAATTATAAAAAAAAGGCAACAAATATAATAACAGAAATTAACAATATAGATAAATTGCCAATTGTATCTGGAGGAACCGGGTTATATATCAATTCACTTGTTTATGAACTTGATTTTATTGATATTGCTCCTGATGAAGAACTTAGAGAAAAATATGAAGATATAGCTAGAAATGAAGGGAAAGCTTATTTATTGGAACTATTAAGGAAAGTAGATCCTATAACTGCAGCAAAATATAGTGAAAATGATGTTCAAAGAATAGTTAGAGCTCTTGAAGTGTATTATAAGTCCGGAATAAGCATGAGTGAACAAACTAAAAACTTTAGGAAACCTAACGAAAAATATGAGCCTTTAATGTATTGTTTATACTTAGATAGAGAGGAACTTTATAATAGAATTAACCTTCGAGTGGATTTAATGATAGACCATGGTTTTTTACATGAAGTAGTGGAGCTTTTAAATAAAGGATACTCAACAGATTTAACTTCTATGAAAGCAATAGGTTATAGAGAGCTAATAAAATATATTCTTGGAGAATGGAGTTTAGATGAGGCTATAAATAAAATAAAGCAATTTTCTAGAAATTATGCAAAAAGACAGCTGACCTGGTTTAGAAGAGACGACAGAATACATTGGATAGATGTTGGAAGCTTCGAGAATAAAATAGACCTAGCAGATTATATAGAAAGAGATATCAGGAAAAAATACTAGAAGAAAGTTCTAGTTTTTTATAGTATTAAAAAGTCTCTTATTAAGAGGCTTTTAGTTTTGATAAATTTATTTTTAAAGGAGCATATATGAAAGAGTTAACAATAAATTATTTATGTAAACAATTTGATGTAAAAAAAGAAGTAATAGATTTTGTAAATATTACAGAGGATAAGGTTAAGGATAGCTTTCTTTATCTTGATGAGATTAGAGAGTATAATCAGTACAAAGTAATTGCAGCGATGCAAGAAAATAGGCTTGGTTCTGTAGATTTTCATTGGACGACGGGGTATGGCTATGGAGACATTGGACGAGATAAAGTAGAAATGATTTATGCAAGTGTTTTTAAGGCAGAATCTGCTTTAGTAAGGCCTTCAATAGCATCAGGGACTCATGCATTGAGTTTGACGTTTTCAGGGATTCTAAGACCAAATGATCACCTCTTATACATAACAGGTGAACCATATGATACACTTTTAAAGGTAATTGGAACTAAAAATAGTGAATCAGGAAGTCTTCTAGAATATGGTATAACTTATGATGCTGTGTCATTAAAAGATAATCAGATTGATCTTAAGGCTAGTTTGTCCCAAATTAGGGATAATACTAAGATTGTTGCTATTCAAAGATCTACTGGGTATAGTGATAGAAGAGCATTGACCATTGAAGAAATTAAAGTAGCAATACAAGGCATAAAAGAAGTACATCCTAATATTATAATTATGGTTGATAACTGTTATGGTGAATTTCTAGAATTAGAAGAGCCAATAGAAATTGGTGCGGATGTTATTGCAGGGTCCTTAATAAAGAATCCTGGTGGAGGCATTGCCTTATCAGGAGGGTATATTGCGGGAAAAGAAAAATTGATAAATATGATTGCAAATAGGCTAACTGCTCCAGGATTAGGAAGAGATACTGGTCTTACATTTGGAACTAGTAGAAGCACATTACAAGGCCTTTTCTTGGCACCACATATAGTTATGGAAGCTGTTAAAGGGGCATTGTTATTTGCAAATGTATATCATGATTTAGGTTTTAATGTAGTTCCTAAAGTAGATGATAAACGAAGTGACATAATACAAGGTATCGAATTAGGAACACCTGAAAAGATAAGTGAATTTTGTAAGGGAATACAAGCTGCCTCTGCAGTTGATTCTTATGTGACTCCTGAAGCATGGGATATGCCAGGTTATAGCGATAAGGTTATTATGGCTGCTGGTGGGTTTATAGAAGGTAGTTCTATAGAACTTAGTGCGGATGGTCCTTTAAGAGAACCTTATTATGCTTATTATCAGGGTGGGCTTACTTATGATCAGTGTAAGCTTGGTGCAATAAAGTCTTTAAATAATTTATATATTAAAAATTTGGTTGAAATTTTATAACAAAAATCTATAACTTTGAAAAGCTGCAAATTTATATTTGTAACTTTTTAATATATGGCAAATAAAAATAATCAGCGATTTAGCTGATTATTTTTTATTATATTTAAATTAATATTTTCTGTATAAACCTTTTACTTTACCTAGAATTACTACATCTCTTGAGTAAATTGGTTCCATAAATTGATTCTCAGGTTGAAGTCTAATTCGATCCTTTTCTTTAAAAAACCTCTTAACAGTAGCTTCTTCTCCTAGAAGTGCAACTACGATATCACCGTTAATAGCGGTAGCTTGTCCTTTGACAAGAACTAAATCTCCGTCCATAATCCCTGCATCTATCATACTTTCACCTTTTATTTTTAGCATAAATACTTTATCATCATTAACTTCATCCATAGGAATAGGATATGTATCTTCGATATTCTCAAAAGCTAAAATAGGAACTCCTGCAGTAACTTGACCCAATATAGGGACATCAACAGTTTTTTTCTTAGTCATAAAGTATTCATTTCCAAATTCTACAACTTCTATTGCTCTAGGTTTAGTTGGATCTTTTTTTATATATCCTTTCAGTTCAAGTGTAGTTAGATGAGCATGAACAGAAGAGGGAGACCTAAGATTTACTCCATCACAAATTTCTCTTACAGTTGGAGGATAGCCTTTACTGTTAGTTTCTTTTTTAATATATAGTAAAATTTCAGTTTGCTTTTTAGTTAAGTTTTTATACATAAAAAATCACCTCGCTATAATTTAACAGCTTCTTTAGATGATTATAACACAGTTAAAACGGATAAGCAAACAAGAGTTCGATTTATTTTTGAGAATCTATTGACATAGAACACACGTTCGTGTACAATGAAAATAACAGATAATCGAACGGATGTACTATAAGAGTGAGGTGCCATATGAAAGCGAAAAGGTATAGAATTAGGAGTAAATCAAGATTCTTTTTATTTATTACATTCACATTAGCTTTATTAGCAATTATTGTAGTGTCTATAGTTTCAAGTACTGGTGCTTATAGCATTGAGTCAACTCATGAAATAGAACATTATTGGGTGCAACAAGGTGATACATTGTGGGATATCGCAAGAGAATTTTCACCAGAGGGCTATGATATTAGAGAAATGATATATAAAATAAAGGAACAGAATAATATGGATACAAGTATGATAATTGAGGGTGTGAAATTAGAAATCCCTTTGTTAGCTAGCAAATAAAAAAGAAGGAATCATTTTGATTCCTTCTTTTTTGAAAGAGGATTGCTATTTACAGCTTCTCTTAATCTTTCATTATCTATGTGGGTATAGATTTGTGTTGTAGCTACGGATTCGTGCCCTAGAATCTCTTGTAAAGCTCTTATATCTACATGGCCATACTTATACATCAATGTTGCAGCCGTGTGCCTTAGCTTATGTGTAGAGTAAATAGTAGTATCGAGTCCAGATTTTTCTAAGTATTTATCAATCATATGTTGGATAGCACGGTTACTTATACGAGTTTTTCTTTTGCTTAAAAACAGTGCTTTTTCACCTGGTACTATGGGCCTCAAAAGTTTATAATCTTCAATTGCTTGGATACAGCCTTCATTTAAGAATATGGTTCGTTCTTTATTTCCTTTTCCAATAACAGTTAAAGTATCATCTTCATTTATTTTATCAATATCTATACTTGTAAGTTCAGCGAGTCTAAGTCCACAGTTTAAGAATAACATAACTATTGCATAATCTCTGTTGCGATATAAATCGTTAGGATTTAAGAGTACAGTTTTAAGAAAGTTTTCAGCTTGTTCTAAGCTAAGATAAACGGGATGTCTAATATCAATTTTAGGAAACTCAAGGTTTAAAGCAGGATTAGTGTCAATTAAATTAACTCTAGAATGTAGGTATTTAAAAAACGATCTAATAGAAGCAACTTTTCGAGCACGAGTAGAATTACTGTTTGCTCTTTTTTTATCAGTATAAGAAATATATGCAAAGAGATCTTGTATATCTACTTTTTTAATAAAATCGATATCTATGTCATCAATCTCGATTTCATCAAATGAAATTGTTGAATCTACCATTCTATAACGAATCTTAAGAAATCGTAAGAAAGTTCTTAAGTCAAGGTAATATTCTTTTACGGTATTAGCAGAGGTACCTTTGATAGTATCCATATAATTTAGATAATCTTCAAGTATTATTGGCATTTTCATAAAATTACCCCTTTTCAGTCTATATTAGTCACAAAATAACTATTTTGTGACTAATATAATTTTATCATATATTAAAATTAAAATCAATTAAATTCATCTTAGTAAATTTAGATTTATTTTATTTCGTTTAGCTTATTATTTGTTGGCTTGTTTTTATTCTCTTGGTTTATAATTTAAAAATATTATAAACCAAGCTCTAATCAATTTCACATTTAACTTATCTGATCTATTTAGTATCATTTATGTACTTTATTCCTAAATTGCCTAATAATTAAAAAATTATCTACTATTTCGTTTTGCTATAGCTCCTTATACAATAATAATTCTATTTAAGCCAGTAAGCCATCATTATAAAAGATTTGGTTAAGAAGATGACCAATTGTATTAGCACGTGCATTTAAACCTCTTAGAATCGATTCTGTGGCTTCGTTTATTTCTAAATATTTTAAAATTCTATTTTAAGTATTTTTCTTGGTAATATAAGTAAAATATTATTATTTAATAAATGTAAGTAAAAAAAATACTGGTATACATAATTATTTAATGTATACCAGTATAAAATATTATTTATTTTGATCCGAGTAATTTTTTAATTCGTCCTAGACCTGAATGGATATTTTCTAAAGAAGTTGCATATGATAATCTAACATAATTGTCATCTCCAAAAGCTATTCCAGGTACAACTGCAACTTTACATTTATCCAACAATAAATTTGCAAAATCCATAGAAGAATTTATTTCCATTCCCTCTATATTCTCTCCTTTTAATTGTGAATAATTTAACATAATATAAAAAGCTCCTTTGGGCATTGTGCAGCTTAATCCTTTTATTGAATTAATAAGTTGAGACATAGCTTTTCTTCTCTTATCAAATTCAGCCTTCATTATAGCTAAACTTTCTTGATTTCCTAATAATGCTTCTACACTAGCATATTGTGAAATCGAGCTAGGATTTGAAGTTGTATGGCTTTGTATATTACTCATTATTTTAATAATTTTTTCATCTGCTGCTGCATATCCTATCCTCCAACCTGTCATAGCATAGGCTTTTGATACACCATTTATTAATATAGTTAAAGCTTTTATGTTTTCGTTTAATGAAGCTATGCTTAGATGTTCTTCTCCATCATAAATAAGTTTTTCATAGAGTTCATCTGAGATTACAAAGATATTGTTTTTAACTGCCCAATCTGCAATATCTTGTAATTCGCTTTTGTTATAAACAGCACCAGTTGGATTAGATGGACTATTTAATATAATGGCTTTAGTTTTATCTGTACGATACTTTTCTAAGTCTTTTGATGAAAATTTAAATTCATTTTCTTCAATAGTTTCTATCATTACAGGAATTCCGCCGGCTATGTTTACAAGTTCTGGATAACTAACCCAATATGGGATACCAAACATTACCTCATCGTCAGGGTTTAGAATCGCCATCAAAGCATTGTATAAAGAATGCTTGCCACCGTTTGAGATTATTATTTCTGATGGTTTATAGATTAATCCATTATCACTCTCCAACTTTTTACAAATCGCTTCTTTTAAAGCTATAGTACCAGATGCAGGTGTATATTTAGTTACTCCGGATGTAATAGCTTTTATACCAGCTTTTTGAATATTATCCGGTGTGTTAAAATCTGGTTCTCCAACGCTAAAGTTAATAATGTCTTCGCCTGCATTCTTCAACGCAGTTGCTTTTGCAGAAATTGCAAGTGTAACAGATGGCTCAATAGCCAAGCCTCTTTTAGATAGTTCTAAATTCATTATACCCCTCCTATTTTATATTGTTATATTATATATATCTTTTAGTATACTCTTAATAATTACGAGTGAATCGTCAAAAGAATTTTTGTGGTTTCTCTTAATGTTTAAATAATGATCTTTTCCTTTATCTGTAATTGTATAAATTCTTTTTGTCCTTTTAAGAGGTTCTTCCCAATTACCTACTATATATCCTTCAGATTCTAATTGATTTAGAAGAGGGTATATCATACCTGGGCTAGGAGACCATTTATTCTTTACTCTTCTACTTATTTCGTCTTTTAATTTGTTACCATAGTACTTTTTTTCATTTAGAAGGTGAAGAATATATAATTTTACTAAAGATGTGGTACTTATAGTTGAAGGGAATTGTCTTTGTCTTTCAGTAGTTTTCATTAAATTCTCTCCTTAAATATCTCTATTAAATCTATATCTATTGTATAATCTCCTAAGATATCTTCATCTCCGTGATAATCAGAACCTCCAGTTGCAATAAGATTGTGTTTTTTGCAGAAATTCAAATATTTTTTAGCCTGAATTTCCGTATGTTTTGACTGATAGCATTCAATACCCATTATTCCATAATTTAGGCATTTTTCTAGAATTGTTTGATCTTTGATTAATCCAGGATGAGCTAATACTGATACTCCACCTGATTTATGAATTAAATCTATTGTTTCTTTAATTGCCAGCTGATACCTTTCAACATATGCTGGTTTTCCCACATCTAAATATTTTTCAAATGCTTCATTTATTGTTTCTACATATTTATATTCAACCATTTTTCTAGCAATGTTAGCTCGCCCAATAAATCCCTTTTCTTTTGCTTCTTTTATTATATCAGTTTTGGGTAAAATAATATTTAAATTGATTAGTTTATCTAATATAGCTATTCCTCTATCCCATCTTGATGATTTTATTTTTGATAGTACATTTAATAGATCTTTATTATTTATATCAATAAAGTATCCAAGTATGTGCACTTCATCCCCAGAGCAAGATGCCCCAAATTCTATTCCTGGAATAATTTGAAAATTTTTTAGCTCATTAATATATTCAGATGCTTCAGGAATTCCGCCAATAGTATCATGGTCCGTAATTGCAATTCCATTTAATCCCTTAGTTTTAGCTTTATTGATAAGTTCCTTTGGAGAATATAAACCATCTGAATAATTTGTATGGGTATGTAAGTCGAATATTCTCATAATAATCTCCTTTCATCCTATCTTTCAATTAAAATAAAACCTGCCAATTTGGCAGGTTTTACATCTTTTATAATAAATTATTTTGCATAATCTATTGCTCTTGTTTCCCTTATAACATTAACTTTTATTTGACCAGGGAAATCTAATTCAGCTTCGATTTTTTTAACTATATCTCTAGCTGTGTGTATAATCTGTGCTTCGCTAATATCTTCTGGTTTAACCATAATTCTAATTTCTCGTCCAGCTTGAATTGCAAATGATTTTTCTACTCCTACAAATGAATTTGCAATTTCTTCTAATTTTTCAAGTCTCTTAATATATGATTCCAATGTTTCTCTTCTTGCTCCTGGCCTTGCTGCAGAAATTGCATCAGCTGCCATAATTAGTACGGCTTCTACAGTTTCAGGTTCAACATCTCCATGATGAGCTTCCATTCCGTGTAAAACTTCTTTAGATTCTTTATATTTTCTAGCTAGATCAATGCCTATTTCAACATGCGGTCCTTGTATTTCGTGGTCTACGGCCTTTCCCAAATCATGTAACAAACCAGCTCTACGAGCTATTTTAACATCTGCTCCAAGTTCTGCAGCCATAATACCAGCTAAATGTGATACCTCTACTGAATGCTTTAAAACATTTTGGCCATAACTTGTTCTGTACTTAAGTCTTCCCAATAATTTTATAATTTCTGGATGTAAACCATGTACGCCCGCATCAAATGAAGCTTGCTCACCAGCCTCTTTCATTGTGTTTTCAACTTCTTTTTGAGCTTTTTCAACCATTTCTTCGATTCTTGCAGGATGGATTCTTCCGTCTATTATTAATTTTTCTAAAGCTATTCTAGCCACTTCTCTCCTAATTGGATCAAAACCCGATAAAACTACTGCTTCTGGTGTATCATCTATAATTAGATCTATACCAGTAAGAGTTTCAAGAGTTCTAATATTTCTACCTTCTCTACCTATTATTCTTCCTTTCATTTCATCATTTGGTAATGCTACTACTGTAACTGTTGTTTCAGCAACATGATCTGCAGCAATCCTCTGAATTGTAGAAGAAATAATTTCTCTTGCATTTTTGTCAGCTTCTTCCTTAGCTTTAGATTCCATTTCTTTAATCATCATAGCTGATTCTTGCATTATTTCTTTACGAGTATCATTTAATAGAATCTCTTTTGCTTCATCAGAAGTTAACCCTGAAAGCTTTTCTAATTCAAGTGTTTGTTTTTCATAAAGCTCATCAACAGCTTCTTTTTTTTCTTCTAAAGTTTTAAGCTTTTTTGCAATATTATCTTCTTTTCTTTCAAGTGATTCATTTCTTTTGTCAATTGTCTCTTCTTTGTTCTGAAGTCTTCTTTCCATTTTCTGGACTTCAATTCTTCTTTCTTTGACTTCTTTTTCAATTTCACTTCTCGATTTGTGAATTTCTTCTTTGGCTTCTAAAAGAAGCTCCTTCTTTCGAGCTTCACCATCTTTTATCGAATCTTCTGTGATTTTTTTTGCTAACTCTTCAGCATTTTTTATTTTTCCTTCGCCTATATATCTTCTTATAAAATAACCAGCGATAATCCCAATAACTAAGCTAAGAATTACATAAATTAGAACATCAATAGGAAACACCTCCATTTTATTAAATTTTCAAGTTCCATATCATTAGTATACCTAATTAGCTAAAACCAACACATAACTTGTGTCAGGACCTCATTCTTTGATATCATTAAATTATAAAATCATAGAATTCAATACCTGTTAAGGTATTAGATATAATTGTATATCTCTTAATGGCTACATACAACTCAATTTTATTACTTTTGGTGTTTTATGTCAAGCTATTAAAGATTGACTACCTTTGATACATCACTAGTTGTGCCTAATAATTGTACCCTAAATGAATTTTCAGATAAAGCAGCTAAATGAGCATTATGAGTTACCATTATTATCTGTCTATTAAACATTTCAGATGCTTGTTTTAAAAAGTCACCAACGTTATAAATATATTCCTCACTTACGTGCTTAGCAGGTTCATCGAGTATTAAGGGTCCCTCAATAGCAGGTTTATGGGTTTGCATAAATGATATTCTAAGGGCTAATGAAACTATATCAACGATACCTCCACCTCTCGATTGTTCTGGTTTTGTCTTTAAGAAAAAATCAGCAGTATCATTAACAACGTAAAACTCCGCATTTGGTTTATTTCTTAATTCTTCTATTTCAATTTGAAATTCCATATTGCTTTCGAAAATATATTGCAAGCATTTAGTAACAAGTATTTCTATTTGCGATTTAGCTTGCTCTCTTGCAAATTGAGATGTTTTTTGGAATAGTATCATTACTTGTTCTAAAAGGTCATATTGCGAATTGATAAAATCGAGTATCTCAACTTCTTTTGCTTTTATTTCTAGTAGTTGTAATTTTTTACCATCTTGTTTGGAAATAAAATTATTTAAATCATTTAGATCTTGTGCTAGTAAACTGATTCGATCATTCATTTCAGATCCTGCTTTTTCAATATATCTTCAGGTAGCATCTCTTTAGCTTCTTTTAATAGTTTCTCAATGTCTGCTTTTAGGGTTTCAATTTCTGATTCAATATTCTCTGGTTTAATGCCCATAGTTTCTAGTTCTTTAATTATTTCATTTTCTTGTTCTTTCAATTGTTCTAGTCTTATTTCTGCTTTGTACTTAAGTTTCTTAGCATTATCAATATTATCTTTTAGCTGAGTTAATTCTTTTTCATAATCCATTTTTAACCTCCTATATGATAATCTATAACATGTTTTATTGCTTTATCATCAATTTCACTTAAACAATAGGGGCATATGCCAACCTTATCTAGTATATTGCTATATTCTGCTAGGGTTTGCTTTAAATCGTTTTTGGTTTTATTTAAAGAAATCTTAACTTCAGAATTTAAATTTTTTAGTTTATTTAGTTTTAATGAGTTTTCATTTAATTTTTTTAGTAATTTAAGTTTTTCATTACAAATAATTATTGTTTTTTCTTCTTTAAGATAAGGAAGTAATTTTTCTAGATAAGCAGATCCTTTTTTTAAACCAATTTGCTTGTCTGAAAGTGCCTTGTTAAGTACCAGTAATTTATTATACTTATTTATTCTATTTGAACCATCATTAATGCTATTTTCTGCAATATCTAGTAGTTTACTCGAATCAATAGTTTTTTTAAGAATATGTTTTGATTTATTTATATGGTCGATCTCTATCCTAAATGAATTTATAAGTTTATAACTCCTATTCATTTCAATTAGATTAGGAAGACTTTTATCTATATCATCTATATAATGCAACTTGGATAATACAAGTTTATTCTCCGTTTTAGATGTTATTATAGTATTAATTTTTAATTTTATGTTACCATATTTAGAGTAATTGTCTAAATTAGATTTTATTCTAGTAGATATTTCATCTATTGTATCAATATTTTCAAGTTTTAATAAAATGTTTTTCACTTCACTTAAATCTATTTTAAATTTATCATGTCTATTCTTTATATCTTCCAATTTTGTTTTATTATAGTCGTATTCTTTTAGTTTATTTAATAAAAATTTTGTGGCCTTATATTTTATTTTTAATTCATCTACAAAATCATATTCTTTAATACTTTTGTTTAATTCTTCAATTGATACTTCTTTTAAATTTTTGGTTGTATTAAGGTTTCTTATATCTTTAAGCACTTCTCTTAAGGCTTCATCTAATATATCGACTCCTACTAACCTTCCAATTGCATTTGCTCTTGTTGAAGTTTTTTCAGATAACAAAAATGGGCCTTCTAATTGTTCACCAAGGTTGATAGCATTAGAGTGATCACCATCAAGTAGCATTTTGGAAATACCTGTTTTATCAATTATTTCTTGAGGTACACTTGTTCCTATACCTTCAAAGACTGATTCTATACCATCTGATGTTATCAGTTGGTATCCATTTTTACTCTTTGTTCTATATCTTTTTAATACTGTATTGTCACTTAGTTTAATTGTAACGCTTACTTCGTTTTCGCCCTCTCTTATAAAAAAATCTCCTGAGGGCTCGTTATATAGAACCCACTTTAAAGCCCTAATTATAGAAGTTTTCCCAGAGTCAGAAGGGCCTATAATAACATTTAAATCTTGACCAAAATGGAGCTCAGAATACTTATGAGATTGAAAATTATTGATTATTAATTCTTTTATATGTTTCATAAAAATCACCTATTTAAATATCTTTCATTTGTATTTGAGCTAATCTCTTAAGTGCTTCTTCTTTTACTTGATCTGATAAATTTTCTGATAGAGTTACTTCTAATAAAAGATCATTAATGTCCATTTTTTCGAAGTTTATAGCAGAATCTATTGTTTGCTTAAACTCAATTATTCGTTCGCCTCTAAAACTACTCTTTTCTATTTCACTTCTATCTAAAACTTCTTCTCCTGGCTTTGCAGATTTAAGGGTCAATGTTTCTATAGTTATTTTATCTTTTAATTCAATTAGAACAAGCTTTGGAATTCTTTCAATTTCTTTTAGGCTATTTGTAATTCTAACCAGACTACCTGGATTTATAAAATATTTTCCATTTTTTTCAATAGTTTTAAATCCTGCATGATAATGTCCAGATAGAGTTATATCCGCTTTTGTTTCTATTATATCATCTACAAGAGTATAAGGAATACCTTTTACAAATGGTCTATCAAGAAGCATTCCGTGAACAATATGAATTGAGTAATCTATATTTGGTGCAATATCTGTTAAAATATATCCTTCACTACTACTATCAATATTGTAGCTATAGGGTAATCCAGTAAGTTGAACTCGTATTCCATCTTTTTCTAGTATTATTTTATTATCTTTATCTACTATGATTAGAAAATCTAAACTTTTTAATAATCCTAACATAGTTCTATCTATAGTAGCGGGATTATGACCAAATATATCATGGTTTCCACTGACTATATAAATAGGTACTTTAATTTTTTTTATAATATTAGTAAATTTACTAACCACTGAAATAGATATATCTGGTCTATCAAATAAATCTCCACCATGAATTACATAGTCTATATCTTTAGTATTAACTATGTCTACTATCTCTTCAAATTTAGATTCTAAACTCTTTACAAAATCATCTTTTCTGTTTTTAGGATTAGTTCCCCTTATATGAGTATCTGTAAAATATAGTATTCTCATCTATCCACCTCTAGTACAAAGCCTCCTAATAATAGGAGGCAAGTGTTATTTTTCTTTAATAGGTACTACTACTGGTGTTTTATCTTCTGTTAAACCATAAAATTTTCTTATTTTTAAATCAATTTCATCGAACACTTCAGGATTTTGTTTTAGGTAATCTTTAGCATTTTCTCTACCTTGCCCTAGTTTCACATCATCATAATTATACCAAGAACCTGACTTATTTACAATTCCACTACTTACACCTGTATCTAAAACACTTCCATGTTTAGAGATTCCTTCACCGTACATTATATCAAATTCAGCTTGCTTAAATGGAGGTGCTATTTTGTTTTTTACAACTTTGACTCTCGTTCTATTTCCAACAATGGAGTCTCCTTGCTTTATAGAATCTATTCGTCTTACATCCAGTCTTACACTAGAGTAAAACTTTAAAGCTCTTCCACCAGAAGTTGTTTCAGGATTACCAAACATAACTCCAATTTTCTCTCTTAATTGGTTTATAAATACGCAAGTAGTATTAGATTTATTTATGGCTCCTGCTAATTTTCTTAGTGCTTGAGACATAAGTCTTGCTTGTAAACCCATATGACTATCGCCCATTTCACCATCAATTTCTGCTTTTGGTACAAGAGCAGCAACTGAATCTATTACTACAACATCAAGAGCACCACTACGAACTAAGGATTCGGTTATTTCAAGTGCTTGCTCGCCAGTATCTGGTTGGGAAATAATCAAATTTTCAATATCAACTCCAAGTTTTTTTGCATAACCAGGGTCTAACGCATGTTCAGCATCTATAAAGGCTGCAATTCCACCTTTCTTCTGAGCTTCAGCAATTATATGAAGTGAAAGTGTTGTTTTACCAGATGACTCAGGTCCATAAATTTCTACTACTCTTCCTCTTGGGACTCCACCAATTCCTAAAGCTAGATCAAGTTCCATTGAACCAGTTGGTATAAAATCTAAGTCAAGTTTTGCATCTTCTCCAAGTCTCATAACTGAGCCTTTACCAAATTGTTTTTCTATTTGTGTTATTGCTAATTCTAATGCCTTTTTTCTATTTTCATCTGCCATAGTTTTCCAGTTAAACTGGACTCACCCCTTTCGATATCCGAACGTTAGTTCTATATTTACATGTTACATTAACAGTTAAAATAAGTCAATCAATTATTATTTATAAAATGCAAACTTTTTGTTAATGCAAAGTTAGTAGCTCTTTCAATAATAGCTTTTCTATCTCCAGGGAAATTCATTTCATAAACTTTATGGTTATTTTCATTCATTATACATATATAAACAAGCCCAGTATTACTAGAGTCTTCATCTGGACCAGCATAACCAGTTGTAGATATAACTAAATTAGCTTTTGTTTTTTCTAGTAGCCCTTTTGCCATGGCATAAGCTACTTCTTGACTGACTACCCCAAAATTTTTAATTATTGAAGGATTAACATTAAGTTCATCTATCTTAGATTTATTTGAATATGTGATTATTCCTCTATCAAATACTTTGGAAGCACCTTCAATAGAAGTTAACTTTTTAGATATATTTCCTCCTGTGCAAGACTCGCAAACAGCCATTTTAAATCCTTTTATTTTCAAACTATCCAATAATGTTTCAGCCAGAGATTTATTATCATATCCAAAGATAAAATTTCCTATTTTAGATTCTATAATTTTGACAATCATATCTGAAGTTTCATTTAATTTATCTAAATCTAAACCTCGTCCTATTACTTTAATTTCAACATATTCTGAACTTGCGTAAGTCGTTATCGTAAAATCAGGCATATATATATCTAAAGATTTTAATTCTGTTTCTAAGCTAGATTCACCTATACCAGAGGTATTAATCGATTTTACTACTATATTAAAATCATCCTTTATCAAATCAATAACGTAATTTTCAAACATAGGTTCAAGTTCTTTTGGAGGACCTGGCATAAGTATTATTTTTTTATCTCCCAATTTAATAAAAATTCCTGGTGCTGTACCTTTTGGATTTGGAATAAACTCTGCTCCTGAAGGTTTCATAGCTTGTTTTAAGTTGTTATCAGTCATTTTCCTATTTGAGTAAGCAAAATAATTTTTCAGATGTTCTTGCATATTTATATCTAATACTAAAGGTTTATTTATAACATTTGCAACAGCTTCTTTTGTTAGATCATCATCAGTTGGACCTAATCCACCAGTTAAGATTACAATATCTGACCTATCTAAAGCAATTTTCATAACACTCTCTAATCTTTTATAATCATCATCCACTGAAGTATGATAATGTGTTTCTATGCCTATTTCCATAAGTTTCTTAGATAAGAATACTGAGTTAGTATTAATTATGCTTCCAAGAATTATTTCAGTACCAACAGTAATTATTTCAGCTTCCATTATAACATCTCCATTAAATATTTTCTATTTTCAACGCATGCTTATTCTTAATAAGATAATCTACTCCAGAGACAATGGTTAGTATTAAAGCTATATACAACATGATTATATCTGCAGGAAATCCAATAAATCTAAATGGAAAGTTGTTTATTAAAAGTAGTATAATAGCTACAAGTTGAGATATAGTTTTTAATTTACCCCAATTACTTGCTGCTATGGTAATTCCTTCAGAAGCTGCTATTGTTCTAAATCCTGTTATAGTAAATTCACGAGCAATAATTACTATCACTACCCAAGCAGGAATCTTATCTACACCTACTAGCAATATTAATGCAGCTGAAGTAAGTACTTTATCTGCAAGAGGATCAGCAAACTTACCAAAATTAGTAACTAGATTTCTACTTCGTGCAATATAACCATCTAAAGTATCTGTTAAAGCAGCAAAAGTGAAGATAGCTGCTGAAATATATGTTGGTCCAGGATTCTCTAAATAGAATACTAATATAAAGATAGGAACTAAGAAAACTCTAAATAATGTAATCTTATTTGCCAGATTCATCAATTACATCTCCAATCAAATCATATTCCGTATATTCTGTAATTACTACGTTATAAAACTCTCCGAGTTCTAAGTCTTTATTTGAGTTAATATATATTACACCATCTATTTCTGGGCTATCCATATAACTTCTACCCACATATAAATTTTCTTCTTCAAATTCCTCAACTAATACGGATAATTCAAGTCCTATTTTGTTTCTCATCAATTCTTCAGAAATATTTTTTTGCAGTTCCATTATTTTATTTATTCTTTCCTGTTTTGTGAGTTCATCGATTTGATTTTGCATTCCAAATGCAGGAGTATCCTCTTCTTTAGAATATGAAAAAACACCAAGTTTATCAAATTTGATATTTTCTATAAAGTTATATAGTTCATCAAAATCTTCATCAGTTTCACCTGGGAATCCAATAATAAATGTTGTTCTCAGAATAATATCTGGTATGTTTTTTCGCAATTTACTTATCAAATTTTCTATAGTCTCTTTAGTAGTTTTTCTATTCATAGCCTTTAAAATATTATTGCTGATATGTTGAAGTGGAATATCGAGATAATGAGCTACTTTTCCATTTCTTTTTATACTTTTAATGAGTTTATCATCAATATTATCAGGATAAAGATATAATAATCTAATGATTTCAATATTATCTACATCATTTATTTTATCTAAAAGCTTATACAATGAATACTCCCCATATAAATCAATACCATAGTCAGAAGTATTTTGAGCTATTAGAATAATTTCTTTAACCCCTTTTTTTCCTAAATAAGTTATTTCGCTTATAATATCTTCAAATTTTCTACTTCGATGTTTTCCTCTCAGCTTTGGTATTATACAATAGGTACAGAGATTATCACATCCTTCAGAAATCCTTACATAAGCAGTCTTAGATAGAGGAAGCCTTTTAACTTCTTCAATATAAGAGCTGTTTATATCATCTTTTTTAATGATTTTTTTTGTATTTGAACTTTCTAGTAAAATACTATTTAAATCTCTGATATTACCAGTACCCATTATAGCATCTACTTCAGGAATTTCTTTAATAAGTTCATTTGCATATCTTTGAGCAAGGCAACCAGCTAAAACCAATTTTTCTAGTTTCCCATCAGTTTTATATTTAGACATTTCAAATATTGCATCTATAGATTCTTCTTTTGCATCCTCAATAAAACCACAAGTATTTACTATAATAATATTTGCGATTTCTGGATTTGTTGTATAATCAAAATTTTCTTTATCTAATATACTTCTCATGATTTCCGAATCTACTTCATTTTTCGAGCAACCTAAGGTTTCTATATAAACAGTTTTTCTTGACAAAATATCTCTCCTAATCTTCATTTATATCATCTTCAGTAATGAGTACTTTTCTTGGCTTACTTCCTTCAAATCCACCTACAATACCTCTTACTTCCATCTCATCTATAAGCCTAGCAGCCCTAGCATAGCCTATTCTTAATCTTCTTTGCAGTAAAGATATAGATGCTACCCCTTCAGCTACAACCAGTTTAACAGCCTCTGGTAAGAATTCATCAGCTTCGTTTGTATTTACGTGTTTGCTATTTTGAACAACTTCAATAATTTCTTCATCATATTGCGATGAATTTTGTTCCTGTAGAAAAGCTACAACTTTTTCTACTTCTTGATTAGAAATAAATGCTCCTTGCAATCTTACTGGTTTAGAATAGCTAGATGGATAATATAGCATATCGCCTTGTCCTAATAGTTTTTCTGCACCTGCCATATCTAATATAGTTCTTGAATCAATTTGAGATGAAACAGCAAAGCTTATTCTAGAAGGAATATTTGCTTTAATAGTCCCAGTTATTACATCGACAGAAGGTCTTTGCGTAGCCACTATAAGATACATTCCAGCAGCCCTTGCCATTTGTGCAAGTCTGCATATATAATCTTCAATTTCTTGAGCAGCAACCATCATTAAGTCTGCAAGTTCGTCTATAATAATTACAATTTTAGGGATATTATCATCTTTTTTATCAATTTTATCATTATAAGACTGAATATCTCTTACATTGTTTTTGGCGAATAATTTATATCTTTTTTCCATCTCGCTTACAGCCCAGTTAAGAGCAAATGCGGATCGTTTAGCATCTGTTACTACTGGTATCAAAAGATGGGGAATTCCATTGTATACACTAAGCTCTACAACTTTTGGGTCTATTAATAGCAGTTTTACATCTTCAGGTGAACTCTTATATATTAGGCTCATTATAATTGTATTAATACAAACACTTTTTCCTGAACCAGTAGCTCCAGCAATTAGTAAATGAGGCATTTTATCTATGCTAGAAACGAGTACTTTCCCTGAAATATCTTTTCCTAATGCAAGTGGAATATCAGACTTGATATCATTATATTCTTTTGAAGTAATCAATTCCTTAAATAAAACCATATCTTTTATTTTATTTGGAACTTCTATCCCAACAGCAGCTTTACCTGGGATGGGAGCTTCTATTCTAATGTCTGGAGAAGCAAGGCTTAATGAAATATTGTCTTGTAAGGAAACAATTCTACTTAGTTTTATTCCTGGTGCAGGTGATAACTCGTAGCAAGTGATTGACGGCCCTACATTGATATGTGAAACACTTGCTTCTATACCAAAGTTTTTCATAGTTTCTTCAATAATTCTAGCATTATTGATTATTTCTTTTTTGTCACCTCTATCATTTTTAAGTTTTGGGGATGCTAAAATACTTAAAGGCGGAATACGATAAAATATTTTTTTAGCTTTTTCATGTTTTTCTTTAATCTCTAAATTTATAGTTTTAGTTTCTTTTACAATTTGTTTATCCTCAGGTTTAATGAGAACAGGTTTTTTTTGAGTAGCTTGATTGTCTTTGTCTAAGTTAAGCACATTATTACCAGTATAATCCGTTATTTTAATTTGACTATGTTCGCTAGTAATAGGTTCCATTTCATCGTTTTTGGAAATAGATTTTCTGTTTTTAGATTGCTTATTTGTATGATTTGGAGTAATATCTTTTGCTTTTAATAAAACCTCTTTTATTGTTAAATTAGTGATTACAAGCAGGCTTACCATAATTGAAAAAGCTAAAACTATATATGTACCTATAGATCCAAATAATCTATATAAAAAGAAACCAAAAAAGCTACCAAGTACACCCCCACCTCTATTAGCCCTTGAGAGTTCTAGACCACTTTTTATTCTTTCAATTAAACTCAAATCTACCATGTTAATACCATCTAAAATAATAATGAAACTCATAAATACGACTAATAATGAAATTATAACTCTAAGTTGTATCTTATCAAAGCGATCTAATAGTAAGGTTACTCCTGTCGCTAAGATAAATATTGGGAAAAAATAACCACCAAAACCCATTAACGAAAAAACTGTTCCATTAATAATATTCCCGATTATCCCCATTCGCATGCTAAATAGACTAAATAGAACAATTATACCAATAGCAATTGTCAGTATAGCAACAATATCAGTATCTAATTTTGATTTAGGTATATTCTTTTTAGTGGATTTAGTTGGTTTTTTCTTTTTCATTTTGTTCATTTTATCACCTAACTTTATTTTATTAAGTTGAGTTACTATTATAAATGTTCCTAATGCTCATAAGTAATATGAACGAATATTCTGTAGAGTATTTTTTAAAATTTTCGGGGAAGTCTCATAACAATAGTTGGTATATACCCAGCGACTCTTGCACGAATCCTAATACTATTGTTTTAAAAAGAATCAATTTAAAGATCCTCCTTACTTTAACTACATTCTGATTATAACATACTTATTAGTTATTTATAATGGAATAACAGAAAGCTAGCATAACCAGTTGGTTATGCCTCAATATAGTATTTATTCTTGACCAGTATGACCAAAACCACCAGTACCCCGTACAGTTTCATCCAAGTTTTCTACCTGATAAAAATCTATTTTTTCGCATTTTATCAATACTAACTGAGCAATTCTATCACCAGGGTTAATTATAAACTCTTCTTTTCCAAGATTAATTAATATGACTTTTATTTCTCCTCTATAATCGCTATCGATGGTTCCTATACCATTAGCTAATGAAATACCATTATTTATAGCTAGGCCACTTCTTCCTCTTACCTGAGCTTCATAGCCTACAGGGACTTCAATAAAGAGACCTGTTGGGACTAGATATCTATCCAAAGATTTTAATACTACTGGTGCATCAACATTTGCCATTAAGTCAACCCCAGATGAACCACTTGTCTTATATTCGGGTAATTTATAACTCCCATTATTTACTACTCTTACTTTCACTTAAACTCCCCCTAGCTCAAATACTTTTGCAAGATCTTTTTTCAATTTATTTTCATTCTTTATTTTACCAACGCAGGCAATATTTATTTTACTGTAATCAAAATATTTATCTATAACCCTTATTATATCACTTAAAGAAATAGATTTAACATTTTTTATAACTGACTCAGGTGTTTCTATTTCTTTATTATGAAGGACATTTTTACCCATTTCATACATTTTATTGAAAGAACTTTCAAGGCTAAGAATATAACTACCCTTTAGGTGCTCTTTTGCTTTTTCTAATTCATTTTCTGTAATATAATTCTCTTTTAATTTATCTATTTCTTCTTTTATTAATTTAGAAACATTTAATACTTGCTCTAGATTTAATCCAGCATAAACAGATATGAAACCAGAATCATTATAGGAAGTAATAGATGATTCTATATTATAACTAAGACCTTCTTCTTCCCTTATTCTTTGAAATAATCTAGAACTTATAGTGCCTCCTAATAAATTATTAACAACCATTATTGGGAAGATATCATCTGAATATTCGGATGGACCAGGGAACCCTATGCATATATTAAACTGTTCTACATCTTTATTTATAAATCTAATATTGTTTTTCATATTTAATACATAATCAGTATTATATTCAACTGGTTTTGAGCCTATATTAAAATTTCCAAAGGCCTGATTTAATAGTTCGAAACTTTCTACTTCATCAAATTTACCAACTAATGAAATTACAATATTAGCAGGGGTATATTTTTCATAGAAATAATCTATAATTTTTTTCTTGTTTAATCGATTCACTGATTCTATATTACCTAAAATAGGGTATGCTAATGGAATCTTATCATAAATCATTTTATCTAATAACTCATATACTAAGTCTTCTGGGAAGTCTTGGTACATTTTTATTTCTTCTATTATTACTCCCTTTTCTTTTTCTATATCATTCTCTTCAAATTTTGAATTATTTAGCATATCTCCTAAAATATTTATTGCAACAGGCAAATGTTCGCTTATTACCTTTGTATAAAAACAAGTGTGTTCTTTACTTGTGAAAGCATTAATTTGCCCGCCCACATCATCAATTGCCTCTGCAAGTTCTCTTGTATTTAGAGTTTTAGTACCTTTAAATAGCATGTGTTCTATAAAATGAGATATTCCATTATCATATTCATTTTCATAAAAAGAACCACTTTTTACTATAAAACCTAATGTTGAAGAATTTAAATGATCAAATTTATGCATAATTATTTTAATTCCATTATCCAATTCTTTTATTTTATACATTAATTCCTCCAAAATAATTATTCGATTTTAAAAAAATAACATGAACCAATTTGGTCCATGTAGTTTTATTATTTATCTTCTTTAGCTTCTACTGTGGGCTCGTCTTTAAGAAGAGCTTTTCTAGAAAGATTAATTCTGCCTTGATTATCAATTTCCATAACCTTGACCATAACTTCATCTCCTACTTTAAGCACATCTTCAACTTTATTAACTCGCTCTTTTGCTAATTGAGATATATGAACCAAACCTTCTTTTCCATTCAATACTTCTACAAAAGCTCCAAAAGCCATTATCTTAGTAACCTTACCTAAATAAATTTCTCCAGCTTCAATTTCTTTAACTATATTTAAAATCATTTCTATAGCTCTTTTACTTCCCTCACCATCACTAGAGACAATAGCAACTTTACCTGTATCATCAATATCTATTTTTACTCCTGTTTCATCGATTATTCTATTAATAACCTTGCCACCAGGACCTATAATATCTCTAATTTTATCAGGATGTATTTGTAGAGTTTGTATTCTTGGCGCGTACATAGACATTTCTTTTCTAGGCTCAGAAATAGTTTTACTCATCTTATCTAAGATGAAAAGTCTTGCTATTCTAGCTTTTTCTAATGCTTCTTTAAGAACAGCTTCATCTATACCTGCTACTTTAATATCCATTTGGATAGCTGTTATTCCATCTTTTGTTCCAGCAACTTTAAAGTCCATATCTCCAAAATGATCTTCTAGACCTTGGATATCAGTTAAAATAGCAACCTTACCTTCATGTTTTATTAATCCCATAGCAATTCCTGCAACAGGAGCTTTTATTGGTACGCCCGCATCCATTAAAGCAAGAGTACTACCACAAACACTCGCTTGTGATGAAGAACCATTGGAACTAAGGACTTCGGAAACTAGTCTTAAAGTATATGGAAAGTCTTCTTCTGAAGGAATAACAGGTGCTAATGCCCTTTCAGCAAGAACTCCATGACCAATTTCTCTTCTTCCAGGACCTCTCATAGGTTTTGTTTCTCCTACAGAATATGATGGGAAATTGTAATGATGCATATATCTTTTTGACTCGTCATCACCAATTCCATCAATTATTTGAACATCACCAGAAGCCCCTAGTGTTGCAATAGTAAGCACCTGAGTTTGACCTCTTTTAAATAGTCCAGAACCATGCGCTCTTGGTAATAATCCTACTTCAGAGCTAATTTCTCTTATTTGATCTAGTGCTCTGTTATCTGGTCTCTTACCTTCTGTGGTAATAAGCCTTCGTACTATATTTATAATTGTATTTTCTAGTACTATTTTTATATCTTTTTCTTTTTCAGGGAACATTAATAGTAATTCTTCTAGAGTCTCTTCTTTAACAGCTGAAACTTTATTATCTCTTTCTGCTTTATTTTCTGTATTAAGAGCTTCTGAAAGTTTTGCTTCTGAAAGTTCTATTGTTTTTAATTCAACCTCTGGATCTGGAGTAAATAGTTTAACTTCTACTTTTTCTTTTCCATATTCAGTTATCATTGTTTCAATAAAAGCACAAATGTTTTTTATCTCATCATGAGCCATAAGTATTGCTTTTAACATAGTCTCTTCTGATAAAAAGTTTGCACCGGCCTCTACCATCATAACAGCATTTTTAGTTCCTGAAACTACTAGATTCAAATCAGATACTTCTCTTTGTGCACTATTTGGATTGATTACTAACTCTCCATCTACTAAACCTACCATAACTGAAGCAGTTGGCCCATTAAATGGTATATCAGAAATAGAAAGTGCAATTGATGATCCTATCATTGCAGCTATTTCAGGACTATTGTCTTGATCAACGGATAATACTAAAGCTACAACTTGTACATCATTTCTAAAGCCTTCAGGGAATAGTGGCCTAATTGGTCTGTCTATCAATCTAGATGTCAAAATTGCTTTTTCACTTGGCCTACCTTCACGTTTTATAAAACCGCCAGGAATTTTACCAACCGAATACATTTTTTCTTCATAATCACAACTTAATGGGAAGAAATCTATACCTTCTCTTGGTTTTTTTGATTTAGTCGCAGTAACCATAGCAACTGTGTCTCCATATTGTACTAGACATGCTCCACTTGCTTGCTCTGCAACTTTGCCTAAAGTGACAACAAGATCTCGCCCTGCTAATTTATAACGAAATTGTTTCTCCATAAAATACCTCCTTATTCTTAATTTCTACAAATACTGTCTATAAATCAATAGAGCGGGAAGTCCCGCTCTAATTAACCTCTAATTCCTAGTTTTTCAATTAAAGAACGATATCTCTCAATATCTTTATTCTGTAAATATCTTAGTAAATTTCTTCTTGTACCAACCATTTTTAGAAGTCCTCTTCTTGAGTGATGATCTTTCTTATGAGATTGTAAATGCTCATTAACAGAATTAATTCTATAAGTTAATAAAGCTATTTGAACCTCTGGTGAGCCTGTGTCTCCTTCATGAAGTTTATATCCTTCCATGATACTGTCTTTTTCTTCTTTACTTAACAATTTAAAACACCTCCATATTTTTTATCTACACCGTAAGCTATGCCCTCGCTGAGGTACGATTAGCATGGCTAAGGTAATCTTTAACATTTAAAGTCTATCATATTTTAATAAGATTGTAAATCTGAATTTTTTTTAATATAGTCTATATCACGATTCATTTGCTCGATTAACATATCGATTGAATCAAATTTCATTTCTGGTCTTAAATATTCAAAAAAAGATATTTCTATATCTTTACCATAAATATCCTCATCCAATCCAATAATATGATTTTCAATTTTCAACTCATCATCTTTAAATGTTGGGTTTATACCTATATTTGTTGCACTTAGATAGCATTTTCCATCAAATTTTGTTTCTGTTTGGTAAATTCCTTTTTTTGGAATTATATATTTATTTTTTAATAGTAGATTTGCAGTTGGTACACCCATTTTTTTCCCTATGCCTTTCCCGTGGATTACTTCTCCAATAATAGAAAAAGGTCTAGCTAAAAGATGATTTACTTCTCTAATGTTTCCATCTGTTATATATTCCCTCACAAGAGTACTGCTTACAACTTTTCCCTTGTCTTTTAAAGGGTTTAGTATTTCAATTCCAATATCTAATTCTTTAGATATTTTTTGAAGGCGTTTTGCATCACCTTCTGCTCTATAACCAAATCTATAATCAGAACCAACAGTAACAAATTTACAATTAAGCTTTTGAATTAATATATCTTTTACAAATTCTTCAGGACCAAGTTGCATAATATCTCTGTCAAATTTCATTGTATATAAAACCTCAATACCTAGTTTTTCAAGAAAGTCATTTTTTTGTTTATTGTTATTTATTAACCTTGGTCCATTTCCATAAACAAATGATTTAGTATGATTTTCAAAAATAAGGATAGAAGGCATTAATTTTCTTTCTTTTGCATTCTTTATCATTGATTTAATAAGTTCTTGATGACCAATATGCACTCCATCAAAATTCCCCAAAGCTAAAGCTGTTTGAAATCTAATTTCACTATTAAAATCTATTCTAATTATCTCCATTTATTATCACCCTATTAAGACTTTGTCCATTTTTATCATTCTTTCTTCATTTTCTGTAATTAATTTTCCTATTCCAATAAATTGTTCATTACAGTAAACTCTTATTGATTCATTGTCAATTATATCATTATGTGTATCAACTTTTAATTTTAATCCGTTTGTTAAATGCTTATAATTAGTGTTACTTATCTGGATTGACTTTAGGTGTGTTAAAGCATAATCCATCGGTAAAAGAATAGTTTCTCTTTCTTCTTGAGTCATTTTGTTTAAAGTTTCCATCCCATATGAATTAGATAACTTAAAGTTACCTACACCTACTCTTATTAAGAAAGACATATGTCCATAGGTTTCTAACCTATTCCCAATATCATTACATAGAGTCCGGATATAAGTTCCTTTTGAGCACTTTGTATAAAAGACTATTCTTCTATTTTCTATATTATGAATAATATCTATTTCACTAATATTTATAGTATTAGACTTTCTTTCTATTGTAATTCCTTCTCTAGCCAATTCATAGAGCTTTTTTCCTCCAACTTTTTTTGCAGAATACATTGGGGGTATTTGCTCTTGTTGACCTTTAAAATCACTAAAAACTATTTTTAGAGTTTCTGCATTAGTTTTTTTATTTGAATATTTTATTATTTTACCTTCTTTATCTTGGGTATCTGTTTCAGAACCCAAGGTTAATTCACCGATGTATTCTTTTCTTACATTTAATAAATACTCTGAAACTCTAGTAGCTTTGCCTATGCAAATAGGTAGAACTCCCGTAGCCATTGGATCTAATGTGCCAGTGTGACCAACCTTTTTTGTATTATAAAGTTTTCTAAAATAATATACAGCATCATGTGATGTCATGCCCTTTGGTTTAAAAAAATTTATTATTCCATCCATTAGTTCACCTTATCTTATAAATATTTATTAATTTCTTGTAATAGCATTTTTTCAGTTTCTTCAATTGTTTCAGTAGAACTTGCCCCAGAAGCTCTAATATGGCCTCCACCACCAAATAATGAACAAATTTTATTTGCATCAACATATTCTTTAGTTCGTAAACTCAATTTTATATCATTATTATTTAGTTCTTTTAGTAAACAAGCTACTTCTACTCCATCGGTATCTCTAAGAAATTCTACAATACCTTCAGTTTCATCAGGGTGTGCATTAGTTTTTGAATACATATCCTTAGTAACTTTTGCAATTGCAATTTTACCATCTTCGTAAAACTTAAGATTTGAGACAGCTAATATAAATAGCTTTGTTCTTGATAAACTTCTTTTTTGATACAAATTCTTATTAATATTATAGCCATTAATACCAAAATCATATAGCTTTGATATAATGAGATGTGTATTTTTTGTTACGCTTTCATAACTAAAACGTCCAGTATCTGTGCTTATTGCAGTATATATACAAGTTGCTATTTCAGTATCTATTGGGAACTCAGCTTTTGATAATAAGTCAAAAACTATTTCGCCAGTAGAAGAAGATTCTGGCACTACAATATTTATATCCCCAAATTTTGTGTTACTAATATGATGATCAATATTTATTATTTTTTTTGATGATTCAAATAAAATTTTATTTAATCCTAATCTATCTGGATCACTACAATCTAAGACTATAAGTACTGCTATATCAGTATTTATATCATCTATTTTTTTCATCTTTTCAAGCCCTGGTAGAAACAAATAATCTTCAGGAATTATATCTGGTTTCACAAAAATGACATTTTTAGTAAGCTTTTCTAAGGAAAGCCCCATTGCAAGTAGTGAACCCAGACTGTCTCCGTCTGGGTTTTTATGAGATACTACTGCAATAGATAATCCTTGAGTAACAGATGAACGTATAAAATCAATCGCACTATTCATTTTCTATTTCCTTGTCCCCAGGAGAGGTTTCTTTCAATGTTGATTCATTATTTACTTTTTCAATAAGTTGTGTCATATAAAGAGCCTCTTCAATACTATTATCAAGATAGAATATTGGTTCGGGTACATGTCTTAATGATATTCTCTTGCCAATTTCATTTCTTATAAAGCCTTTAGCATTTTCTAAACCTTTAATAGTGTTTGTTTTTTCTTGATCACTACCTAGAACAGAAATATATATCTTAGCAGATTTTAAATCTTTGGTTACAACTACTCTGTTTACACTAGGCAACCCGCTAATTCTTGGATCTTTTATTTCTCTAAACAATAATTCAGATACAACTTTTTTTACTTCCTCTGAGATTCTATTTATTCTTTTATCATTCATAATTTACACCTCAACTTAGGCTTTAATTTCTTTTAGGATATAAGCTTCTAAGTTATCTCCTTCTTTAAGATCATTAAAGTTTTCAAGCCCTAAACCAGCTTCATAACCAGTTTGAACTTCTCTTGCATCATCTTTAAATCTTTTTAAGGATGATACGCTTCCATCAAAAATAACTATATCATTTCGAAGCAACCTAATTTTTGAATTTCTAGTTATTTTTCCACTTATTACATAAATACCGGCTATTGAGTTCCCTGTAGGAAGTCTGAATGTTTCTCTTATTTGTGCTCTTCCAAGAACTTCTTCAACTATCTTAGGTGCATGCATTCCTTTTACGGCAGCTTGTATATCTTCGATAGCCTCATATATTACTCTGTAAGTTCTTACATCGACTTCTTCTTTTTTTGCAACTTCAATAGCATTTATATTTGGTCTTACATTAAATCCAATTACTATTGCATTGGATGCAGATGCTAGCATTATATCTGATTCTGTTATTCCACCAACGCCACCATGTATTAGATTTACTTTAACTTCTTCAGTGTTTAATTTGTTTAAAGATTGACTAAGAGCTTCAATTGAACCTCTAACATCTCCTTTTACAATTATGTTTAAATCCTTTATTTCTCCTTGTTTTATTCTTTCAAATAAATCATCAAGAGAAACTTTTGAACTTTGTTTCATTTGTACTTCTCTTAATTTATCTTTCCTTACGCTAGAAAGATGTCTTGCAGCCTTTTCATTTTCAACAGCAAATATTAAATCTCCAGCATTTGGGACTTCCGACAAACCTAATATAACAACAGGTATTGAAGGAGTAGCTTTTTTTACTTTTTTGCCTTTTTCATCAAGCATTGCCCTTATTCTACCATTTGCAGTGCCTGAAACTACCATATCTCCAACATTAAGAGTACCTTTTTGAACTAATACTGTGGCAAGTGGACCCTTACCTTTGTCAAGTTGAGCTTCAATAATGGTTCCAACAGCTTTTCTATTTGGGTTAGCTTTCAATTCTTGCATTTCGGCAACTAGTAGAATCATTTCTAAGAGCTCTTCTATACCTATTTTGTTTTTAGCTGAAACAGGAGCAATTATTGTATCACCACCCCATTCTTCTGGAACTAGTCCATTATCAGATAACTCTTGCTTTATTCTATCTAAATTAGAATCAGCTTTATCTATTTTGTTAATTGCTACTATAATTGGTACGCCAGCGGCTTTAGAGTGAGCTATTGCTTCTATAGTTTGAGGCATTACTCCATCGTCTGCAGCCACAACTAATATAGAAATATCTGTAATTTTCGCACCTCTAGCACGCATTGATGTAAAAGCTTCATGACCAGGTGTATCCAAAAATACTATCTTTTTATTATTAATATTAACTGCATAAGCACCAATATGTTGTGTTATGCCACCTGCTTCAACACCAGTGACATTAGTATGTCTAATTGCATCGAGCAATGAAGTTTTTCCATGGTCAACATGTCCCATAACTGTTACTACTGGGGGTCTTGCTATAAGGTCTTTAATATCATCATCAAAGTCTAATAAGTCTTCTTCAGTTTCTTCTTCTTCTTCCACTAAAGTAATTATATCAAATCCAAAATCATCAGCTACTATCGTTGCTATTTCGCTATCGATAAACTGATTTTGATTAACCATAACTCCAAGTCCGATAAGTTTAGTTATTATTTGAGCCGGATTTACTTCGATTTTTTCTGCAAGTTCATTCACAATAATTTCAGATTTTATTTCTATACTCCTTCTAGCTACGTTAGGAATCTCTTTTTGTGTTATTTCTTCAGTTTTACTAATTGAGGTTTTATCTTTAATTACTTTCTTTGTTTTCTTTGGTTTTAATTCATCTTTATTAAATGTTTCTATATCATCTTCCTCCAAACTATTATCTTCTTCTAAAAGCAACTCTTTTATTAACTGAGCTTCTTCATCTTCTATTGAGCTCATATGGCTATTGATTTTCAAATCGAGTCCCTCTATCTTCTCCATAAGTTCCTTACTACTTATATTTAATTCTTTAGCTAATTCATACACTCTGATTTTTGTCATACGTACACCTCCTATGTGTTTAAGGTGATTCTCTAGTTATCTATGACTTCCTTCAATTTGGCATATACTTCTTCTGTTATTTCAGTTTCTAAAGCTCTATTAAACTTCTTAGTTTTATAAGCTTGTTCAAAACACTTAATATCAGGACAAATATAGGCACCTCTCCCATTAGCTTTCCCAGTTAAATCTACACTGACAATATTTTCTTTGTTTTTAACTACCCTAATAAGCTCTTTTTTGGGTTTCATTTCATTGCAACCGATACATTTTCTTAGAGGTATTTTTCTAGGACTCATAATAACACTCCTTATTCTTCGATACTATCAACATCTTCAAATACTTCTGCTTCTTCTTGAATTTTATTTTGTTCAGAAGTTTCTTTTAATAATTTATACTGACTTTCTGATTTAATATCTATTTTCCAGGTAGTAAGTTTTGCAGCTAATCTAGCATTTTGACCTTCTTTTCCGATTGCTAATGATAACTGATAATCTGGAACTACAACCATTGCTGATTTTTCTTTTTCATTTGCTATTACTTTAACTACCTTTGAAGGACTTAGACTATTAGCTATAAATTCTTCAGCGTTTTTACTCCAAATGACAATATCGATTTTTTCACCATTTAGCTCATCTACTATAGCTTTTACTCTAGAACCTTTAAATCCTACACAGGAACCTAATGGATCTACATCTGGATTTTTTGAAAAAACCGCAATTTTAGTCCTAGAACCAGCTTCGCGTGAAATAGAAAATATTTCTACGATTCCATCTGATATTTCAGGAACTTCTAATTCAAACAATCTTTTTACTAAACCGACATTTGCTCTTGAAAGAACTATTCTAGGACCTTTAGTTGTCTTTTTAACTTCTAGGATTAATAATTTCAATCTTGCACTTTGTTCATATGTTTCATTCACTATTTGTTCAGCTGGTGGTAGAATACCCTCTGTTTTTCCTAAATCGATATAAACATTGCTTTTTGCAATTCTTTGAATTTGTCCTGTAATAATCTCATTTTCTCGAGTTACAAATTCATCAAAAATGACATCTCTCTCTGCATCTTTAATTCTCTGAATAACAACTTGTTTTGCTGTTTGTGCAGCAATCCTGCCAAAATCTCGTGGTGTTATTTCAATTCTTACTACATCCCCAATTTCTAAGGTGGTATCAATTTTTTTTGCATCTTCTATGGATATTTGAAGTGATTTATCCTCTATTTCTTCCTCTTTCACTATATCCTTTGTTGCGTATACTTCAACTTCACCTGATAATCTATCCATATCTACAAATACATTTTGTGATGATCCAAAGTTCTTTTTATAACTGGATATTAATGCTGATTCTAATGCATCGAAGATAATATCCTTTGATATGCCCTTTTCTTTTTCAATCTCTTCAAGAGCGTTGATGAAGTCAACGTTCATCTAAGTATTCCTCCTTAAAATTTAATTGTTAATCTTATAATGGAAATATCTTTTCTATCAAAGATATTTTCATTATCGATTGTTTCAATTGAAATATTTTTTTTATTATAGCCAATTAATTTGCCTTCATATTTTTTTTGATCATTAACTGCTTTATACAAGCTTAATTCTATCTCTTTACCAATATTTCTCTCTAAGTCTTTGTCAGTCACTAATGGTCTGTCAAGACCAGGTGAAGAGACCTCTAGATAGTATGGATCTTTGATAATATCTGTTTCATCTAAAATAATACTTAAGTTTTCACTCATTATTTGACAATCATCTAAACTAACTCCACCTTGTTTATGAATAAAGATTCGCAAATAATAGTCACTTTTCTCTTTGATATATTCAACATCTACAAGTTCATATCCTAAATCTTCACAAATATTATCACAAATCGTTACTATTTTAGGCATAAATTCATATTTTTTCAATTATCTCCCCCCCATATTGGCCTTTGACAAAAACTAAGAGTGGGAAAACCCACTCTTGCCTGAAGTAACTAAATTGTCTTCTAGATTATACCATAATTGCCCATTTATATCAAATGTTAAAACAAACTAATTTGATTGCTTTGTGGCAGATTATCTAAACACCCATGATTTTTTAGAGCTTCTATTACTGGCTTTGTTGCTTTGCCTCTAACTATTAAATCTTCTATTGAAATAAAAGGTGTTACACCTCTTTCTTCATGTATTTTCTTAGCTACATTTTCTCCTACGCCTTCTAGAGCCTTAAGTGGAGGAATAATTCCTTCTTTGCTTAACATAAATTTATCAGAATCTGACTTGTATAAATCTACTTTTGTAAATTTAAATCCTCTAGCATACATTTCAAGCGCAACTTCCAGTACAATTAATTCATTTTTCTCTTTTGCTGTAGCCGATAATCCTTTTTGCTCAAGTTCTTTTATTTTATCTCTAATTTCAGTTTCACCTTTTATTATTAAATCAGCATTAAAGTCTGCCCATTTTGTTGTGAAATAGGTAGCATAGAAAGCTTCTGGATGATAGACTTTAAAATAAGCAATTCTAAAGCTCATAGTTACATAAGCAGCTGCATGAGCCTTTGGGAACATGTATTTTATTTTGTTACAAGACTCAATATACCATTCAGGAAGACTTAATTCTCTCATGCTTTTTTCATCTTCTAAAGAAAGACCTTTCCCTTTTCTTACCTTCTCCATAATGAAAAATGATTGCTTTTTATCCATTCCAGCTTTTATTAAAGATAGCATTATATCTTCCCTAGTTGATATTACCTCAGATAAAGGTGCAATCTTATTTTTAACCAAATCTTGAGCGTTGTTCACCCAAACATCTGTACCATGAGAAAGACCACTAATTCTAACAAGTTCTGAAAAGGTTCTCGGGTTTGTATCTACAAGCATCTGCCTCACAAATTTAGTGCCAAATTCAGGTATTCCTAAAGTGCCAACTGTAGAATTTATACTTTTCGAATCTATTCCCAATGGTTCTAAACTAGTAAATATTTTCATTGTTTTTTCATCATCTAAAGGAATATTAAGCGGATCAGTTCCGGTTAAATCTTCAAGCATTTTAATTATACTCGGTACATCGTGACCTAGTATATCTAATTTTAAAATTCTGCCACTAATTGAGTGATAATCAAAATGAGTAGTTATCACTCCGGAGGTTTTATCATTAGCTGGGTATTGAATTGGAGTAAAGTCTAATATATCTTTATAATCTGGAACTATCATTACACCTCCAGGGTGTTGTCCTGAAGATCTTTTAATTCCTGTACATCCTTTTAACAATCTATTTAGTTCAGCACCATTTATGATTTTATCTCTTTCTTCAAAATATTTTTTTACAAATCCATAAGCTGTTTTGTCAGCTATAGTACCAATTGTACCTGCCCTAAATACCTTTCCTTCACCAAATAATTCCTCTGTATACTTATGTGCTTTTGATTGATATTCTCCGGCAAAATTCAAATCTATATCAGGTTCTTTATCTCCTTCGAATCCTAAGAATACTTCAAAAGGAATGTCTTGACCATCTTTTACATAAAGTTCACCACATTCGGGACAAAATTTATCTGGTAAATCAAAACCAGAAGCAATAGAACCATCTACGAAAAACTCGGATTTATTACATTTTGAGCATATATAGTGTGGAGGCAAAGGATTAACTTCTGTTATTCCACTCATGGTAGCAGCAAAAGATGAACCTACAGATCCTCTAGAACCTACTAAATAACCATCTTCAATCGATTTCGATACCAATTTTTGAGCTATTATATACATAACAGCGTATCCGTTTTTTATTATTGAGTCTAATTCTCTATCAAGTCTAGTTTTAACTATCTCTGGCAATGGATTACCATATTTTTTTATTGCCATTTCTTCAGAAATAGTTCTTAATTCTTCATCAGCACCTTCAATTTTTGGAGGAAAAGTCCCATTAGGTATTGGAATACAGTCATCTATTTTGTTGTTAATTTTATTAGGATTTAAAATGACTACTTCCTCTGCTATATCCTCACCTAAGTAAGAAAATTCATCTAACATTTCTGATGTTGTTCTAAAATACAAAGGAGGTTGTGAATCAGCATCTGAAAATTTTTGACCTGACATTAGTATCCTACGATAAATCTCATCTTCTTTGTCTAAAAAATGTACATCACCAGTAGCAACCACAAGTTTATTGTGCTTCTTACCTAAATCATATATTTTTTTGTTAATTAATTCTAATTCTTCATTATTTTTAACAATTCCATCTCTTATTAAATGTTCATTATTTGCAATAGGTTGTATTTCCAAATAATCGTAAAAGCTAACTATTTCATTTATTTCAGAAGTTGGTCTATTTCTTATTATAGCCTTGTATAATTCTCCTGCTTCACAGGCACTTCCAATTATTAAATTTTTTCTAAGATTTTCAATAATTGATTTTGGCATTCTGGGTTTACGATGAAAATAATTCATATGTGAATCTGATATTAGCTTATAAAGATCTTTTAATCCAGCTTGATTTTTAACGAGAATTATTGTATGGTAAATGTCGCCTTTAGTTATATCAGCACTAGATTTTAAAGTATTTAATTCTGCTAAATCTTGAAACTTTTTATCTTGAACTATCTCTAAGATCTTTAAAAGAATAGTAGCCGTTGCAAGAGCATCATCAACTGCTCTATGGTGATTTAATAAATCGACTTTTAGATGTTTTGCAATTAGGTTCAATTTATGGCTTTTTAGCGTTGGGAATACTGCTCTAGAAAGTTCTAATGTATCTAAAACAGGATTATCAATTATAATGTCAAGAGCTTTAACATTTTCTCTAATAAAGCCCATATCAAAAGCTGCATTATGTGCAACTAATACACTAGTTCCTATAAATTCTTTAAATGATGGTAAAACTTCGCTAATACTTGGTTTTTCAGCAACCATTTCGTCTGTTATACCAGTCAATTTAACAATTAGCTCAGGAATCTGAACGCCTGGGTTTATCAATTGTGAATAACTTTCCGCTATCTCGCCATTAATAATTTTTATAGCACCAATTTCAGTAATTCTATTATTCTTAGGTGATAATCCAGTTGTTTCAATGTCAAAAACTACAAAATCATCCAATTTCCTGCCTTCAAGATTTCCAGTAACTATCTCTTTTTTATCATTTATCATATAAGCTTCAACGCCATAAATAATTTTGATTTTTTTACCCATATCCATAGCATCAGGAAAAGCTTGAACTACCCCATGGTCTGTTATGGCAATTGCCTCGTGTCCCCAATCGATAGCTCTCTGTATTAAATTTTTAGTATGTGATACTCCATCCATTGCACTCATCTGAGTATGCAAATGAAGCTCTATCCTTTTATTAATTGCATCATCTTGTCGTATGTTTTCTTGTATTAATTCTAAAGATTTTAACATTAATGATACTTCTTTATTATATGTATCATAAACTATATCTCCATGCACCAAAGCATGGTTACCCTCTTTTACATTTCGTAGAAAGTCATCACTTTGATCTTTATTTAAAAATGCTTTACAAGAAATTGAACTTGACCCATCAGAGACATAAAAGATAACTAGAGTCCTCCCATCTTTTATTGTCTTTGTTTCATATTGGAATATTTCACCTTTTATTGTCGCATCACCTTGTTGCATTTCTATATCAATTATTTTTATAATTTCATTTTTAATTTTTTTGCCATATTTAAAATCAGATTTTTTGTTCTTTTTAGTAATTTCACTTGATTTACTTAGTATGTCTTTTAGTATAATTCTCTCTTCCATTTCTTTATTGTAAAGAAAATCATCGGATACTTTATTTTCAGAGTAAGTTATTATTAGATTTTTTTCAGTACATTTTTTTACGAAAAAACATAACTCGTCTCTTAAACCATTTGATGTAATTGATTGATAAGCAACAACACTTGGAAGAATCAAATTATACTCATCCTTTTCATTTAGAATTATTTCATCTATAAATGAGAGGCTAGATTTAATATATTTATTTATTTTAAGCTTGATTATTTCTAATATCTCTTGATTAGAATAGGATTTAATTACATTGGTATAATTGAAAGCAAAGTTAAAATCCTTTAACTTATGCTTAAAGGATTCTTCTATATCTTTTCTATCATTATTTGAAATCCAAGCTTCTTCTACAATCGAAACTATAACTTGGAAATTCTCTTTTATTATTTCTACATTGGTTATTGTTATATCCTTTATTAAGTTTTGAATTATATCATTAGTAGGAAATAATTCTTTAATAGTCTTTTTACTGTGAGCCATATAATTCACTTCCTCTATAATCTATAGCTTTTCAATTTCTTTCAGGAGCTCTTCTAGTAAATTTTCCTCAGGTACTTTTTTTATTATTATACCTTTCTTAAATATCAAACCTTCGCCGTCTCCTCCAGCAATACCTATATCAGCTTCTCTTGCTTCACCAGGTCCGTTTACAGCACATCCCATGACTGCTACTTTTAAGGGCTTCTTTATATGTTCTAATCTTCTTTCAACTTCTTTAGCCAAGCTTATTAGATCTATATTTGTTCTACCACAGGTTGGACAAGATATAAATTCAAGACCTTCTTTTAATAATCCTAATGATTTTAATATCTCTTTACCAACCTTTACTTCCTCAACAGGGTCTGATGTTAAGGATACTCTAATAGTATCACCAATTCCCATTGCCAATAAAGATCCTATTCCAACTGATGATTTTATGGTGCCTCTAAAAGAAGTTCCAGCTTCTGTTACACCTAAATGTAGAGGATAATCAACTCTTTCACTTATTAATTTATAAGAACTTATAGTTAGCGGAACAGAACTAGCCTTTAAAGAAATTTTTATATCATAAAAATCCACTTCTTCTAGAATTTTCACCTGTTCCATGGCACTTTCTACCATAGAATACTCATTTACTCCATTAAATTTATTAAGAAATTCCTTATTTAAAGATCCTGAATTTACACCAAGTCTAATAGAAAGTTGATTTTTTTTACACGCATTTACAATTTCTTTAATTTTTTCTTTGTTTCCCATGTTTCCAGGATTGATTCTTAAGCCATCAATTCCACTATTAATAGCTTCTAATGCTATTTTATAGTCAAATTGTATATCAGCAATAATTGGCATTTTAGTTTGTTGCTTATATTTGTCTATTGCTAATGCATCTTCCTTAGTAGTAACTGACATACGAATAATATCACAGCCTGCATCTTCTAATCGCTTTAATTGATCAATTGTATTTTCTATATCACATGTTTTAGTATTAGTCATAGACTGCACACTTATTGGTGAATCACCACCAATATATATATTCCCAACTTTGATTTTCTTAGTTGATTTTCTTTCCATTTAATCACACCTTAAAACAAATTTATTTTTATTAAGTCTTTATAAGTTACTAATAGCATAAGAGAAATTAAAAATATAAAACCTAGAAAATGTATAAATCCTTCTTTTTTAGGATCTACAGGTTTTCCTCTTACAGCTTCTACCAATAAAAATACTATTCGGCTGCCATCCAAAGCAGGAATAGGTAATAAATTGAAAAACCCTAAATTAACGCTTATAAATCCTAGAATATATAGTAAATTGATAAATCCCAATTTAGCTTGATTTCCAATTTCACTTATTACTCCAACAGGACCTGCAAGATCGTTAGTACTTACTTGACCTTGAAAAAGCATTGCTATAAAATTAAACATTAATTTTATAAAGTATGCCGTATCCTCAAAGCCTGCTCCTATTGATTTTAAAATACTTTTTTCGCTTTCTGGAACTATACCTATTACTACTCTATCATTATCAAGCATTGGTTTAACTTGTAATGAAATTATTTTATCGTTTCTTTGTACATTTATATTCAATATTTTTGAAGTTTCAGATGAATTTATAGTATCAACTATCTGATTCCATTCTTTTATCTCTACTCCATCGATTGATACTATTTTATCTCCAGATAAAACTCCATATTCCATTGCTGGAGAATCGACAAGGACTTCATCAATTGTTGTAGTGGGATGACCAAGACTAAAGGCAACTATGCTTAAAACTACAATTGCTAAGACAAAGTTCATTATCGCGCCTGCTGAAACAACTGCTATCCTAGACCATACAGAAACTTTTGAAAAACCTCTAGGGTCATCAGAATCTTCATCTTCACCTTCCATTTTTACATATCCACCAATAGGAAGTGCTCGTAATGTATATACTGTTTCACCTTTCGTTTTTTGGAATAATTTAGGACCCATACCAATCGCAAATTCATTTACTTTAATACCAACTAATTTAGCAACTGTAAAATGTCCACCTTCGTGGATAACTACAACTAGTAGGAATACAAAAATTGCTGCTATTGCTGTTAACATTTATATAATCACCTCAAATTTTTACATTAAAAAATAAGCTACATAATAATAAACAACTGGTGAAGCAAATATTATACTATCAAACCTGTCTAACATACCACCGTGACCAGGCATAATCTTACCAAAATCTTTAATTCCTGTATATCTTTTAATTCTAGATGCTGTTAAATCACCTAATTGAGAAGCAATTGAACCTATTATTGATAATATTAGAACACTCCACCAAGGGCCAATCCCTTGTATATAACAATAGATTGAAGTCACTATAATACTACCTATTACTCCTCCTATAGCACCTTCTACAGACTTTTTAGGACTTATTGTAGGGCATAACTTATGTTTACCAATTTTAGAACCAATCAAATATGCAAATGTGTCAGTTCCAAATGCTATCGAGAATATAATCCAAATAAATTTTGTTCCATCTAAATATACTAAAAATGATAATAAAAAAGGTATGTATAATATTCCTAAAAGAGTCAATGAAACGTCTATTAAGTTTTTATTTTTAAGTAAAACAGTAAGAGACAAAAGTAAAACAATAAATAATGTAATAATAAAGTTCATAGTTAAATCCGCATAGGATACTCTCAGATATATAAGTAGAGTAGCTATATAAGCAACAATATAAATTGGTTTAAATCCAATCTTATTTATAGCTCTAAACAATTCAAATAATGAGATTAATGAAAGACATATTATTGCTATGTTTAAGGGAATTCCCCCTATGAAAATTACAATGATTAGCAATATGAGTCCTATGGCTCCGGATAATATTCTTTTGCCCAAATCCCCCACTTAAACACCTCCAAATCTACGATTTCTACTTTGAAAATCTATGATAGCTTTATACAAATCATTTTTCTTGAAATCTGGCCATAATACATTTGAAAAATAAAATTCTGAATATGCAGATTGATATATTAAAAAATTACTCAGTCTTAACTCTCCACTAGGTCTAATTATTAAATCCGGATCAGGTTGACCTTTAGTATCTAAATAATTTGATATAGTATTTTCATTTATATCATCTATGTTTATAATACCCATTTTTATATCAACTAAAATAGCTTTAGTTGCATTTACTAATTCTTGTCTACCGCCATAGTTTAAAGCTATATTAAGTGTCATACTTTTATTATCTATAGTTTTATTAATAGCTCGATTAACTTCTTTTTGAGCTAGATATGGCAGTTTTTTTAGATCCCCTAACACTTTTATCTTAACATCATTTCGATGAATTTTATCTAATTCATTTCTAATAAAAAGTATCAATAAATTCATCAAAGCATCAATTTCCATTTTAGGTCTTTTCCAATTTTCAGTTGAAAAAGCATATAAAGTAAGATGCTTAATTCCTATTTCTTTGGAACATTCTACTATTTCTACGACCCTTTTCATACCTTCTTGATGTCCGAGTTGTCTTGGTAAAGATCTTTTTGTAGCCCATCTTCCATTACCATCCATTATAATTGCAATATGATTTGGTATCTTAGTTGTATCAATTTTAGTTAAATTCTCATCTAATACAATACCCATATTAGCCTCCATTAATACAAAACCCCTTCTTCTACTAAAGAAGGGGTTTTATTTATATTTCCATTAGTTCTTCTTCTTTTTTTGCAGTAATTTCATCAATTTCTGTGGTACATTTATCTGTTATTTTTTGTATTTCTTCTTCTGCAAGTTTTCTATCATCTTCAGTTAATTCTTTGCTTTTCTCAAGTTTTTTGATTTTTTCTACAGCTTCTCTTCTAGTATTTCTAATAGCTACTTTCGCATTTTCACTATTCTTTTTAACCACTTTTATTAAGTCTCTTCTTCTTTCTTCAGTCAGTTGAGGTATTATTAATCTAATTAATTTACCATCATTAGAAGGATTTAATCCTAAGTCTGATTTAAGTATTTCTTTTTCTATTATAGGTATAAGTTTTGAATCCCATGGTTGAATAACTAAAAGCCTAGGTTCTGGTGAAGATACACTTCCAACTTGTTTTAATGGTGTTATCTGGCCATAATAATCTACATTAATTCTGTCTAGAATTGCTGTGTTAGCTCTTCCAGCTCTAATACTCTGTAATTCCTCTTTGTAAATCGATATAGTTTTTTCCATTTTCGAAGAAGCTTCTTTGTGTATAGCAAGTTCCATAATTATTCCTCCCTCACATGTGTCCCTATTTTTTTACCTAAAACAACATTAACTATATTATCTGGTTCATCTATACCAAATACTATTATAGGTATTTGGTTATCCATGCACAATGAAGTAGCAGTTGAATCCATTATACCTAATCCTAACTTTAGTATATCAATATATTTTAAAGTGTCAAACTTTTTTGCATTTTCATTTAGCTTAGGATCAGAGTCATATACTCCATCTACACCTTTTTTAGCTAAAAGAATAACATCTGCTTCGATTTCAGCAGCTCTTAATGCAGCTGTTGTATCAGTTGAAAAGTATGGATTCCCAGTTCCAGCTCCAAAGATTACAATTCTACCTTTTTCTAAGTGTCTCATTGCTCGTCTTCTGATATATGGTTCGGCAACTTGTCTCATCTCTATTGCAGACTGAACTCTAGTTATAACTTCCATATTTTCTAATGCATCTTGGAGAGCTAATGCATTCATCATTGTTCCTAGCATACCCATATAATCAGATGTAGTTCGGTCCATGTTTTCTGTCGATTTGCCTCTCCAAAAATTACCTCCACCTACTACTATAGCAACTTCTGTACCAAATGAACGCAATTGTTTTATTTGTGATGAAATATTTATAATTGTTTCAGAGTCTATACCTGTGCCTTTTGGTCCAGCTAATGCTTCTCCACTTAATTTCAAGACTACTCGCTTAAAAATTGGCTCCATATTTACGCTCCTTTGTAAAAAAATCTAAAAAATTCTTAAAGTAACTTTTTGAAACTCATAATGAAATATTTCATGTATAAATAAAAAAATTTATTAAAAGGAGAACAACCAGTGTTCTCCTATATTTATTACATGTTCATTTGCTTAGCAACCTCTTCAGCAAAGTTCTCTTCTTTTTTCTCAAGACCTTCTCCAACTTCATATCTCATAAATCTTCTAACAACTAGATTCTCTCCAATTTTAGAAATTTTCTGCGCTAAAAGCTCATTTACTTTAATACTTGGGTCTTTAATAAACGCTTGATCAAGTAAACAAACTTGCTCGAAGAATTTTTCCATTCTACCTTCTACTATTTTTATAGCTATATGTTCAGGTTTCCCTTCATTAATAACTTTTTTTGTTTGTACTTCTTTCTCATGCTCTATTTCTTCCTCAGTCAATTGATTTCTTGAAACAACTCTTGGATTAGTAGCTGCAACTTGCATTGCTAAATCTCTTACAAATTCTTTAAATTCAGCATTTTTGGCAACAAAATCAGTTTCTGAATTTACCTCTATCAATACTCCTATTTTGCCACCATGGATATATGATTCGACTAAACCTTCAGAAGCAATTCTACCGGATTTTTTTGCAGCTGAAGATAGACCTTTTTCTCTAAGATAGTCAACTGCTTTATCTATATCGCCGTTAGTATGTTCTAGTGCTTTTTTACAATCTAACATACCAGCAGATGTTTTTTCTCTAAGTTCTTTTACTAAAGAAGCTGTTATTGTCATTGTATACCTCCTAATTTTCAAAAACTAAGAGCTGCTATAAAAACAACTCTTAGTAATACTATTTCAATTAATTTTCTTCTGTTTGCTCTCCTTGTTTAGCTTCGATAATTGCATTAGCCATAGTTTCTGTTAATAACTTGACAGCTCTTATAGCATCATCATTTCCAGGAATGATATAATCAATTTCATCTGGATCACAATTTGTATCTACAATTCCTATTACAGGAATTCCTAAAATATGAGCTTCTTGTACTGCTATTTTTTCTTTTCTAGGGTCAACTACAAATAAAACATCAGGAATTTTTTTCATGGTTTTTATTCCGCCTAAGAATTTTTCAAGTCTTTCAGCCTCATGTCTAAGTTTAATAACTTCTTTTTTGGGAAGAACTTCAAATGTTCCATCTTCTTCCATTTTTTCCAATACATGTAGTCTGTCAATTCTTTTCTTGATTGTTTTATAATTTGTAAGCATACCACCTAACCATCTTTGGTTAACATAATGCATGCCACATCTCTTTGCTTCTGCTGCTATTGCTTCTTGAGCTTGTTTCTTTGTACCTACAAAAAGTACTCCTCCACCATCAGCAACGATTTCTTTCATGACATTGTAAGCCTCGTCAATTTTTTTAACAGTTTTTTGTAAGTCAATGATATAAATACCATTTCTCTCTGTAAAAATATACGGTGCCATTTTTGGATTCCATCTTCGTGTTTGATGTCCAAAATGTACTCCTGCTTCTAATAAGCTTTTCATTGATACTACTGACATACTTTCACCTCCAAGTTTTTTCCCTCCACGCAATTCATCTATCTTTGGACTCTTCTGAGCACTACCATTGATATCACCACGTGTGTGTAATCACCATAGTATTATAACATAATATCTTATCCAATACAAATATCTTTTATTGATATTTATTTTGAAGATTGACAATAAATAATGACATCAAAAGATGTCATTATTTTATTGTTTGCTTTTAAGTTCATCAATTAGCTTTTCATTTAATATTTTAATAAATGTTCCTTTCATGCCTAAAGATCTTGATTCAATAACTCCTGCACTTTCTAACTTCCTAAGCGCATTTACTATTACAGACCTCGTAATTCCTACTCTATCAGCGATCCTACTTGCAACGAGAACTCCTTGCATACCATCTAATTCATTAAAGATATGTGTCATAGCCTCTTGTTCTGAATATGAAAGAGTATCAGTAGCCATTTTAACTATAGCTTTTTTACGGTCATCTTCTTCTATTTCTTCTGTTGTGGATCTAAGTATCTCCATACCAACAACAGTAGCACTATACTCACAAAGAATTAAATCAGAAACATTGAATTCTTCTCCAAATCTAGCAATAACAAGTGTACCTAGTCTATTTCCACCTGAGTTTATTGGAATTACAGTAGTAATTTTATCTGGATAATTACATTCAGTGATATGATCAAATACACAATCTGTAACCTCTTTGATGTTCTCACTAGTCTCATTAATTCTCAAGAGTTCTTCATTGTACTTTTTAGGGAATTTTCTATCTTTTACAATTTCCGTATTAATAATATCACACTCGAAATTATCCGCTAAAGCATATCCTAGAACTCTACCTTTTTTACTAGCTATATATACATTTGCAACCAACATATCCGATAGAATCTTGCTTAGTTCGGAAAATGAAACTTGATTTGATGCATAACCTTGTAATGTTTTATTTAGCTTTCTTGTTTTCTTTAATAAATTCTCCATTTAATACCTCCTATTTAAATTGGCTTATAAACAATTCTGAATATTCACCCTATATATAAGATACTACACTAAAGAGTAGATGTACAGTATTTTTTATATTATAGTATTGCATAACATAATATAATATAGGTGTATAGGGATGAAATCGCCTGCCGTATTAGAAAGAGGCAGGCGATTACCATAGCTATAGATTAAGAAACATATTATTTTATAGCCAAAGTCTCAAAGATAATTTTTAATCCTTAATTGTTCTAGTATACCCGCATTTTTCATCTAAACACTTTATTACATTCTTAGCTTTAAACCTTTTTATAACCATCGGTCCATTGCACTGTGGACACTTTTCTTTTATAGGTTCATCCCAGGATACAAATTTACACTCCGGATAATTATTACATCCAAAAAATACTCTCCCTTTTTTCGATCTCTTTTTAACAATTTCTCCACCACAATCTGGACATTCTACTCCAATTGTCTCAATAATCGGTTTCGTATTTTTACAATCAGGATAACCAGGACATGCTAAAAACTTTCCAAATCTACCATTTTTAACAACCATATTTCTCCCACATTTTTCACATATTACATCGCTTACCTCGTCCTGTATTTCAATCTTATCTATTTCTTCTTCTGCAATTTTTAACTCTTTATAAAATTCTTTATAAAATTTTCTAACTACTTCTTTCCACTCTACGTTGCCTGATGCAACATCATCTAATTCATTTTCTAGCTTAGCAGTGAATTCTTCATTGATTACTTGTTTAAAATATTCTGTTAAGAGTTCATTTACTAAATCTCCGAGCTCTGTAGGAAAGAATGATTTACTCTCTAAAGATACATATCCTCTGGATAATATTGTAGCAATAGTCGGAGAATAAGTGCTTGGTCTTCCAATCCCTAATTCTTCCATTATTTTAATTAAAGATGCTTCAGTAAATCTTGCAGGAGGCTGAGTGAAATTTTGCTTTGGAATTAATTTATCTAATTCTAAAATATCATTTTTTTCTAATTTTGGTAAATTCATATCAGATACTTCTTCATCCGAAGAAGAATATACTTTTAGAAAACCTGGAAATATGAGTTGTGATCCATTTGCTCTAAATATATAACCAGAATTTAAAATTGAAACACTTAAAGTATCGTATTCAGCAGATTTCATTTGAGAACCAATAAACCTATCCCAAATTAATTTATATAATTTAAATTGTTCTTTTGTCAAATACTTTTTTATATCTTCTGGTGAATAATCAATATAGGTAGGTCTAACTCCTTCGTGAGCATCTTGTGTTTCTTTTTTTGATTTATTAGAGTAATTTTTTCCACCATTACTATATTTTTCACCGAAATTATTTGTTATATATTCTTTTGCAGCATTTATTGATTCACTTGAAACTCTGGTAGAATCTGTTCTCATATATGTTATTAATCCAGTTATTCCAGAAGTTTTAATATCTATACCTTCATATAATTGTTGAGCAATCATCATTGTTTTTTTAGTTGTATAATTCAATTTTTTTGATGCATCTTGTTGTAGTGTGCTTGTTGTATATGGAGCATAAGGATTTCTTTTCCTTTTGCTTTTTTTAACTTCATTGACTATAAATTCGTTGTTTTTAAGTGCCTTTATAATATCTTTTACTTCTTTTTCATTTTTTAAGTCTTGTTTTATGTCTTTACCATTTTGGTTCATACCATAAAAAGAAGCTTCGAAATTTTCTTTTTCTTTTTTTAAATTAGCTTTTATAGTCCAGTATTCCTGGGGAATAAATTCTTGAATTTCACTCTCCCTATCACAGATTAGCTTAACAGCAACTGATTGAACTCTTCCTGCACTTAATCCCTTTTTTATTTTTTTCCAAAGTAGAGGACTTATTTTATAACCAACAAGTCTATCTAAAACCCTTCTTGCCTGCTGAGCATCTATTAAATTTTTATCTAATACTCTTGGATTTTTTATAGCTTGTTTTATCTTATCTTTAGTAATCTCATTAAATTCAACTCTTATATTCTCTGTTTCATCTAATCCGAGTATATATGCTAAATGCCATGAGATTGCTTCGCCCTCTCTGTCAGGGTCAGTTGCTAAAAATATTTTTTCGGATTTTTTAGCTTCTTTTTTTAATTCTTTTATTAGTGGACCCTTGCCTCTAATATTTATATAATCGGGTTCAAAATCATTTTCTATTTCTACTCCTAATCTACTTTTAGGAAGGTCTCTTATATGCCCTACTGAAGCTACGACATTATAGTTTCTACCTAACATTTTTTTTATAGTCTTTGCTTTAGCAGGAGACTCTACAATAACTAAATTTTTAGCCAATCTTTACACCTCCGAAACAATTAGAATCAATTTAACATAAAGATTCTACTGCCCATTTCCCTAACTACGCCTTTTATTTCGAGTATCATTATGATACTTATAACTGTTTGTATGTTCATACCTGTGTTTAAAGATAAGATATCGCAATGCAGTGGACCGGTTTTTAATTCATTTACAATTTTTATTTCCGATTCACTTAGAGGAATATTTAAAACTTCTTCAAACTTTTTATTGTTTCTTTTAATCTTAAGTTCGTCAATCTCTCTTAAGATATCATCAATATCTAAAAGAGGTATTGCACCATCTCTGATTAATAAATTAGTTCCCTTACTATATAAACTATTAATATTCCCTGGAACTGCAAACACATCTTTTCCTTGATTAATCGCGTGGCTCGAAGTAATCAGGGAACCAGACTTCTCCTGCGCTTCAATAACAATTACTGCTAAACTAAGGCCAGAAATTATTCTATTACGCATAGGAAAATGATAATTCAATGGCTGAGTACCTAAAGGGAATTCACTAATTAAACAACCACTACTAGGTATGCTTTCATAGATACTTCTGTTTGATTTAGGATATATATTGTCAATCCCATTACCTAAGACTGCAATTGTTCTACCCCCTGCTTCTAATGTTGATAAATGAGCTACTCTATCTACACCGTGGGCCAATCCACTAATTACTGTAACTCCAATATCAGCCAGTTCTTTTGCGAATTTTTCACTAGCCCATTTCCCATACGCTGTAACCTTTCTGGAACCCACTATAGCAATTGATAAATTATCATCATCTATATATGAACCCTTTTGGTAAATTACTCTAGGTCTATCTTCAATAATATATAATGGATGTGGATAATCTACATCAGTATCAGTTATAATTTTTATACCTAGTTCTTGAGCTCTATTCTTTTGATTTTCTACTTCTATTTCAAAATTAGAATTCTTTAGCTTATTTAACATTTCTTTACTTAATAGTTTAATATCTACAAGATAGTCATTATCTAGTTTATGTATTTCTCTTATATCTCCAAGATAATTCTCCAATTTTGTAATTTTATCACTTAGAATACCTAAATTATTAAGCCATATTAATGTATCACGTGTACTATATTGCATAGTTCTACCCCCAATATTTTTTATCTAAGCTACGATAACCTATAGCCTCAAGTAGATGGTTTTCATTTATATTCTCTGATTCATCCAAATCCGCTATGGTTCGTGCTACTTTTAAAATTTTATTAAAGGTTCTACCGCTAAATCTATATTTATCAAAAGCATTTTTCATTATTTTTTCACTTGTTGAATCTAATTTGCAATGTTTTTTAATATCTTTATTAGACATTTGTGAATTAGTTAATATTTTTTCACCTCTAAATCTATTCTCTTGAATAGTTCTCGCTTTTATTACTTTGGTTTTTATTTCTTTAGATGATTTTGCGGTACTTATACTATTTAGCTCATCATATTTTACAGGTAATACTTCAATATGTAAATCTATTCTATCTAATAATGGATTACTTATCTTGCCTAAATACTTATCTATTTGTCCTTGAGTACAAGTACATTGATGTAAAGGATCTCCAAAAAATCCACAAGGACAAGGATTCATGCTTGCCACAAACATAAAATCAGAAGGAAAAATTAGAGATGCACTGGCACGAGAAATTTGTACAAATCCATCTTCTAATGGTTGTCTTAAAATCTCTAATACATTTTTCTGAAATTCTGGCAATTCATCAAAAAATAAAACCCCATGATGTGCTAAAGAAACTTCCCCCGGTCTCGGAATTCTTCCTCCACCAATAATTGAAACACCAGATGAGGAATGATGAGGGGCTCTGAAGGGCCTTTCTTTTATAAGCCGATTATTTTCTAACAATCCAGAAATACTATATAATTTTGTTACTTCTATAGACTCTTCAAAGTTTAATTGAGGTAATATTCCGGGTATTCTTCTAGCCGCCATAGTTTTACCAGAACCTGGTGGTCCAATTATTATAATATTATGGCTTCCTGCTGCAGATATTTCCATTGCTCTTTTTAAGCCTTCTTGGCCTTTTATATCAGCAAAGTCGAATTCAACTTCTTCATTAGAATCTATCAAATCTTCATCGATAGATTTATATGGTTTAATATCTATTTCGCCATTTAGATATTGAGTGAGTTCTAAAAGATTTTCAACTGGTATAATATCAATATCTTCAATAATTGAACACTCTTCTTTATTACCACTAGGAATAATACATCTTTTAATTCCAGTTTCTCTCATAGAAATAACCATAGGTAAAGCACCATTAATCTTATTTACATTCCCATCTAAAGATAATTCTCCAATAAATAATGTATCTGATGTTTTAGCATTACTAACATTTCCACAGGCAACTAATATACCAATTGCTATAGCTAAATCTATCTGTGAACCATCTTTTTTTAGATTAGCCGGAGCAAGATTTATAGTAATTCTACTTAAAGGAAATTCATAACCACTATTTTTTATAGCAGTTCGCACTCTTTCTTTAGATTCTTTAATAGCTGTATCAGGCAAACCTACAATTGTAAACATAGGTAACCCTCTAGATAAATCACACTCTACTTCTATTAACGATCCATCTAAACCTAGTAGGACGCAAGTAAATACTTTAGAATACATAGTATCTCTCCTTATATATGTGATAAATTATAAAGAAAAAGCGTTTTCAAAATGATTTATGGGTTCTTTTTCTAGTGGATATACTTCTATTACATCGAATCTTACTTGGACATCATGTAAGTTGAATTTTTGAAGATACATTAATGATGCATTAATAATTTTTTTTTGTTTACGAGCATCTACTGATTCATATGCATAACCATATTCATAGCTATTTCTTGTTTTAACTTCTATAAAAGTTAATATTGATTCATCATATGCTATAATATCAACTTCACCAATTTTATTTCTATAATTTTTTTCAACAATAGTATATCCTTTAGTGTATAAATATTCTATTGCTAGTTGTTCACCGAATTTACCTGTGGCTATATTTGTTTTCATTATTTACCTTCCAATATCTTTTTTATAAATGTTTTCCTATGATCTAATGTTGGTCCTAGGCATTTTAAAGATTGTATATGAGTCTTAGTCCCATATCCTTTGTTTTTGCATAAATCATATCCAGGGTGAATCTTATCCCAATCTTTACAGAGTCTATCTCTATAGACTTTTGCTACTACTGAAGCCGCACCTATTCCATGAACTAGATTATCTCCGTTAATTATACTTCTTTGTGGAATATTTGTATCTATAGTTTCAGCATCTATCAATACAATACTTGGCTCAATATTATATTTTAAATTACTTATTAGATTTTCTAATGCTTTTTTCATTGCTAGCCTGGTAGCTTGTTTTATATTTATTTTATCAATAATTTGTGAATTAACAGAACCAATTCCAATACCTAGAGAGTTCTTTAAAATATAATCATATAAAAACTCTCTCTTTTTTGGAGATAGTTTTTTAGAATCTTTTGAACCTTCAATAGAATAAAAGGGGGGTAGGATTATAGCAGCTGCTATAACTTCCCCATACAAACATCCTCGTCCCACTTCATCGATGCAGGCTATGTACCGATGACCATTTTCATATAATTCTAGTTCAATTTCAAACAATTTAGACACCTCTTTGAGGATACTCTAGTGTAAGCTTTCCGATAATCCCTCTTCTAAATTCTTCTAAAATTACTCTACTAATTTTTTCGTAATCAGGTTCTCCATGCTTTATTAAAGCACCTCTCTTTAAGGCAATTCCTTCCATTACTTCTAATGGAGATTTATTTAAAACATCTACTCTATATCTTTCTTTAATTAATTCTGGGTTGATTGATAATAATTTTTCGAGTAATTTTAAAGCCAAAGTCTCTTTATCTAAAATTTCATCTTTAATAGCGCCAGTAAAAGCTAGATTTATTCCTACTTGTTTGTCTTCAAATTTAGGCCACAGTATTCCTGGAGTATCAAGTAACAAAATATCACCTTTTGTTTTTATCCATTGATTAGTTTTAGTAATTCCAGGTCTATTTCCAGTTTTAGCGGTTTTCTTTTTCACAAGAGAGTTTATTATTGTAGATTTGCCAACATTTGGTATGCCTAAAATCATAGTACGTATTGGTTGATTAATTATACCTTTTTTCTTATTATTAATTCTTTTTTTATCCATTATTTCTTTCGTAGTTGAAATAAGAGTATCCAATCCTTTTCCGCTTTGAGAATTAACTAAAACAGAATCTACCCCTTTTTCAATAAAATATTCTTGCCATAATTTATTAGAAGATTTATCAGCTAAATCTTCTTTATTTAATATTATTATCCTAGGTTTGGAAGCTACTAGTTCATCTATAATCGGATTTTGACTACTATATGGTATTCTAGCATCTAATAGTTCAAATACTATATCTATCATAACCAAATTCTTTTGTATAGATTCCCTAGTTTTTTTCATATGACCAGGATACCAATTTATATTCATGCCTGTATCCATATTAAACACCCACTATATAAAAATGGGGACTGAAACAGTCCCATTTAGTAAAATCTCTTTTCTTTAACTTTAGCTGATTTACCTAATCTTGTTCTTAGGTAGAATAACTTAGCTCTTCTTACTTTACCTCTTCTAACTACTACTATTTTATCAATCCTTGGTGAATGAATAGGAAATGTTCTTTCAACTCCTACACCATAAGATAATCTTCTCACAGTAAAAGTTTTTCTTGCACTACTACCTTGTATCTTTAAGACAGTACCTTCAAATATTTGGATTCTTTCTCTAGTTCCTTCAACAATTCTATAATGTACTTGAATAGTATCTCCTACATTAAATGCAGTTAAATCAGTTCTTAATTGGTCATCCTCTAACATTTTAATTAAATTCATTGTTGTTTCCTCCCCTCTCTCTAAGACGTTCTTATTCATTTTGAATAGAGGACCGCCCTTAATCACATCTATGGTATTATAGCATATAGAATATCTCAATTCAACTTTCTTTTGAAATTCGTTCAATAAGATAATCTAAAAGTTCTAATTCGTTATTTAAATTTGTATATTTACTAATCAAATCAGGTCTTTTTTCCAAGGTAGTCTTTAAAGATTTAAGTTTCCGCCACTGTTCAATTTTAGCGTGATCTCCAGAAAGTAATATTTCAGGCACTTTCTTTTTTTCAAAGATGCGTGGTCTAGTATACTGTGGATATTCAAGCAAACCATTATAGTGTGATTCTACCTCAAAAGACTCATTAGATGATAATACTCCTGGAATAAGCCTAATAATGGATTCAATTAACACCATTACAGGTATCTCACCACCAGTTAATACATAATCACCTATTGATATTTCTTCATCAACATAATTCTCAATTATTCTATTGTCAATTCCTTCATAATGACCAGCCAACAATATTATATGTGATTCCTGAGATAACTCTTTAGCTTTGTTTTGAGTTAATAATTGTCCTTGTGGAGACATGTAAATTATTTTGCTTGATGCTGTTCTCTGAGCTTTTATAGCTGCAGCTAAAGGTTCTGGTTTTATAACCATACCCTTTCCACCACCAAATGGATAATCATCAACTTTATTATGTTTGTTATTAGAATAATCTCTAATATTTGTTGTATTAATATTTATAATTCCATTCGTTATTGCTCTCCCTACGATGCTGTAATTGTAAAGAAAATCAAAGACCTCTGGGAACAGAGTCAATATATCAATTTTCATTCTATCATCCCCTCTATAGGGTCGATAACAATTAAACTGTTTTCTATATCAACAGATTTAATAAATTCTCCTACTGCTGGTATAAGAAATTCCTTTTTATCTGGGCTTAAAACAACATAAACGTCATTTGCGCCTCCTTGGAGAACATCTATTAGCGAGCCAATAGCTGTTTCATCTTCAAGTATAACCTTACAACCGATTAAGTCTGATATAAAATATTGGTTTTCTTGTAACTTAACTTTATTTGCATCATCAACATAAACGAATTGTTCTTTATAAGCTAATACATCATTTATATTTTCAAGATTTTTAAACTTTAATAGTGCCAAACCCTTGTGAACTTTAACTTCTTTGATAAACACTTCTTCTTTAGAATCGCCAATATATACTTTTTCCAAGTCGAAAAATCTATCTAAAGAGTTAGTTAAAGGATAAACTTTAAGGTCTCCCTTTATTCCATGTGTATTTATTATTTTTCCTATAATAGTATAATCCATACTACACCTACAATCAAAACATTAGTTTTATTGAATTATTTCTACAACGACTCTCTTATTATCCTTTATTGCAGCTGCTTTAACGACTGTTCTTATAGCTTTAGCAATTCTACCTTGTTTTCCTATTATCTTTCCCATATCGTCTGAAGCTACTTTTAATTCTATAATAATTGACTGAGAACCTTCTATTTCATTTACACTGACTTCATCTGGATTATCTACAAGTGCTTTTGCAATAAATTCTACCAATTCACCCATTGATCTTAACCTCCATAATCTATTCTTCAGTCTTTTCTTCTGCTTGTTCAAATACTCCATTGTCTCTGAATAATCTCTCTACTGTTTCAGTTGGTTTTGCACCATTTTTCATCCATTTTAGAGCTTTTTCATTGTCAACTTTAACTATTTTTGGTTCTGTAAGCGGATTGTAATATCCTAACTCTTCTATAAATCTACCATCTCTAGGTGCTCTTGAATCAGCAACAACTATTCTATAGAAAGGAGTTTTCTTAGCACCCATTCTTTTTAATCTTATTTTAACTGCCATTTATTTCACCTCCTGTTAAATTAGTATTTATTAGAAAAAGGGAAAACCTGTTTTCCCTCTTTTCTTCGATTGTTTGTTCATATCAGTAAACTTTTTCATCATTTTTTTTGTTTCTTTAAACTGTTTTAACAATTTATTTACCTCTGAAACATTTGTACCGCTACCTGAAGCAATTCTCTTTCTTCTATTACTATCAATTAAATCCGGATTGTCTCTTTCTTTTTTAGTCATAGATTTAATAATAGCCTCTATCTTTGTTAGTTCATTATTATCAACATTTAAACCTTTTAATGCCTTTGAATTCATACCAGGAATCATTCCCAAGAGTTCATCTAGTGGGCCCATATTCTTCATTTGTTCTAATTGGTCTAAAAAATCATCAAAAGTAAACTGCGAAGTTCGCATTTTTTTTTCAAGTTCAATAGCTTTTTTCTCATCTATACTAGATTGTGCTTTCTCTATTAAACTAAGTACATCTCCCATCCCTAAGATTCTAGAAGACATCCTGTCAGGGTGAAATGTTTCAAGTTGATCCAGCTTTTCACCCATACCCACAAATTTAATTGGTTTCTGAGTTACAGCTCTAATAGATAAGGCGGCACCACCTCTGGCGTCTCCATCTAATTTAGTAAGTATGACTCCTGTTATATTGAGCTCTTTATCAAAAGATTCAGCTACATTTACAGCGTCTTGACCAGTCATTGCATCTAATACTAATAGTATTTCGTTTGGATTTGTAGCTTTTTTTATATCGATAATTTCTTGCATTAAGTTTTCATCAATATGGAGTCTTCCTGCAGTATCTATAATGATAAAATCATTAGCATGTTTTTTTCCATGTTCTACTGCTGCTTTTGCTATGTCAACAGGATTATGTTTATCTCCCATTGAAAACACTGGAACTCCTACCTTTTCTCCAACTACTTCCAGCTGCTTTATTGCTGCTGGTCTATAAATATCACAAGCAACTAAAAGAGGCCTTTTATTTTGCTTTTTTAGATTGTTAGCTAATTTCCCTGCAGTTGTTGTTTTTCCAGCTCCTTGTAATCCACACATCAAAATTACAGTTGGAGAATTTGAAGATATATTAAGTTTAGATTCTTTTTCACCCATCAATGATGTCAATTCATCATTAACAATTTTTATTATTTGCTGCCCAGGTGTTAAACTCTCAAGAACTTCAGAACCAAGCGATCTTTCTTTTATTTTTTTAATAAAATCTTTTACAACTTTAAAGTTTACATCAGCTTCTAGCAGAGCTAATCTTACTTCACGCAAAGCTGCATCAAGGTCTTTTTCACTAATCTTGCCTTTGCCTTTTAATTTACCTAAAGCATTCTGAAGTTTTTCTGATAAACTTTCAAATACCAATTGAGAAACCTCCTATATTATATAATCACTTTTGAAATAGTTTCTTCAATTTCTTGTGATTTTATAATTATATCTTTATTGTTAATATTAATTCCAATTTTATTTATCTCTAATGCTAAACGCCTAATGTTTTTAATTGCAATTTGGCTAGGTTGAAATTTATCTACTAAGCCCAATTGCTTTTCATAATTAAAAAGTTTTTCCTCTGCTCTTTTTAGAGTATCAAATACTGCTTGCCTAGTTATCTCCAAATATTCAGCTACTTCTGAAAGAGAATAGTCATTTAAATAGTATAACTCAATAATTTGATATTGTTTTGGTGTAAGTAATTTGCCATAAAAGTCAAAATATATATTTATTTTAAATAACTTTTCCATTTTATCACCTGCTTAAATTACTGTCAAGCTTTTCACCTGACAATAATATATTAGACTAAATATACTGTTTTGTCAATATATTAATTAAAAAATAGCATCTATAAAGCTATCTACATCAAAGGGTTGAATATCATCAATTCCTTCACCAACACCAATTACCTTTATTGGTAAGTTTAATTCTGTCTGAAGTGCTATAGCTACTCCTCCTTTTGCTGTCCCATCTAATTTAGTTAAAATTACTCCTGTTATATTAGCTACTTCTTTAAAAACTTTAGCTTGGTTTATAGCATTTTGGCCTGTAGTTGCATCTAAGACTAATAATACTTCTTTAGTTGCTTCGCTATATTCTCTGTCTACTATTCGAAATATCTTATTAAGTTCATTCATTAAATTAGCTTTATTATGAAGCCTACCTGCGGTATCACATATTAATATATCAGTTTTTCTTGCTTTTGCAGCTTGAATGCCATCAAAAATTACAGCAGCAGGATCTGCTCCCTCACTATGAGATATTATGTCGACACCTGCTCTATTACTCCACTCAGTAAGCTGTTCTATAGCAGCAGCCCTAAATGTATCTCCTGCAGCTATCAGGACTTTTTTACCATTATTTTTAAAAGCATAAGCCAACTTTCCTATAGTAGTAGTTTTACCAACACCATTTACACCTACTATTAATATAACTGAGGGGTGTGGTTCTAGTAAAAAGTCATTATTTTTTACTGATTCTTGCATAATAATTTTAATTTCATTTTTTAATAGGTTTTTAACTTCTGTTGATTCAGAAATTCTTTCTTCTTTTATGCGGAGTTTTAATCGTTCTATTATTTTCATAGTAGAACTTACACCTATATCTGCTGATATTAAAATATCTTCAAGATCATCAAAAAGCTCATCATCGACTTTTTTGTAAATCTTTAAAACATCTTCTATTTTATTGCTCATATCTTTTCTTGTTTTGGAAAGTCCAGATTTTAGTTTTTCTAAAAAACCTGTATTTTTATCTTCTGATTCAGTAATTGAAGGTTTTAAATTATTTTCTTTATTTTCTTTTTTAAACCAATTAATCATATAGTCCCCCTTGTCTTAACTAGCAACTTCATTGAAATCTTTTAATTTCAAGGACAATAGTTTGCTTATGCCATCTTCTTCCATAGTAACTCCATATAAAACATCAGCAATCTCCATTGTAGTTTTTCTGTGAGTTATTAAAACAAATTGAGTTTTATTATCAAGTTTTTGCAAATAATCAGTATATCTTGTAATGTTAGCTTCGTCTAAAGCTGCATCTATTTCATCTAATATACAAAACGGTGCTGGTTTTATCTTTAATATTGCAAATAAAAGTGCAACAGCTGTTAAAGACTTTTCTCCTCCCGAAAGAAGAGTAAGACTTTGAAGTTTTTTGCCTGGAGGTTGTGCCATTATTTCTATTCCAGCAGTTAAGATATCATCTCCATCATACATCTCTAATCTTGCTTTACCGCCATTGAACAATGCAGAAAAAGTCTCCCCAAATCTTATGTTTATTTGATCAAATGCTTGTTTAAAGCTAATTCTCATTTTCTTGTCAATATCTTTAATTACAATTTCAATATCGTCTTTAGCTATACTTAAATCTGTTAATTGCTTAGAAAGAAAATCATGTCTTTCATTGACTGCTTTATATTCTTCTATATAAGATATATTTACATTTCCTAAGGATCTTATTTTATCTTTTAAATCCATGACAGAAGTCTTTGCTTCTTTCATATCTTTTACTTCAAAAGTATATTGTAAGGCTGATTCATAATTTAAATCGTAGTCATTTTCAAGTTTTTCTGTTAGGGTTTCAATCTGCATATTAGATCTAGTTTTCTCAATTTCAAGCTTGTTTATATCTCGTTCTAACTGAGTTAATCTTCTATTATATACTTTTAGCTTTTCACCATACTCATAAAATTCATTCATTTTCTTATCTTTTATAACTATCAATTCATTTAAAGTATTAGATTGCATGCTTTCATTTAAAGAAAATTTTTCTAAACCACTCTTAATTTCATTCTTTTCTTGTATATTTAATTCTAACATTTTTTTTGCTTCTATAAGTTCACTACTTTTTAATTCAATTGTATTTCTTATATCATCTAAATCTTTTTTGTTTTGTAGGATTAATCTATTTTTTTCGTTAATTTCTGAATCCATTTGATTAATCATTATTTTTAATTCTGTTATTTCATCATCAAACTTTTCTTTTTTAGTTTTTAAATCCTCTAATATTTCCTCTGATTTTTTAATTTCAAGCTGATACTCTTGCAGTTGTAAATTCATTTTATCATTTTCAGTTTTTAATTTACTTTCTTTATCTATTAAATCCTCTGACTCTGTTTTCAATTGCTTTTGTTCTAATTCTATTCTTTGAATATCATTAGTAGCTCTTTTTAAATCTATATTGCTATTTCTAAGAGTACTTTCCAAATCCATTATCTTTGTCTTTACTTTTTCTTCTTCAAGTTTTAGGATATTTAGTTTATCATTAACAGTGTTTAAATTCGTAATATTATGTTCAAGTTCAATATTGTATTTTTTTATGCTATCGTTAATATTTTGAATTTTTAAAGATAAATCTTTAATTATATCTTTTCTATTTAAAATGCTGATGCTATTGTTTTTAAAACTACCACCAGTTAAGCTACCTCCTGGATTAATTACATCACCATCTAAAGTTACAATCCTTGTTTTAAAATCAGTTTTTTTAGAGTACAAAATTGCACTATCAATATCTTTAGCTACTACGGTTCTACCTAATAAATTTTTAAATATATTCTGATATCTTGGATTATATTCAATAAGTTCATCTGCAGTACCCAAGAGATTGTAGCTGGTTTTCATATTTTCAGAAATGCTTATATTATTACCTCTAACTGTGTTTAATGGCAAAAAAGTAGCACGGCCTTTCTTACTTACTTTTAAATGTTCAATAAATCTTTTTGCTGTCAAATCATCTTCAACAACTATATTCTGTATAGAAGAACCTAGTGCAATTTCAATTGCTTTGAGGTGCAATTTATTCACTTCAAAAAGTTCTGCAACTACACCAATAAATCCTTTATATTGATTCGAATCTTTACTTGCAACTTTGACAATATCTTTAACACTTTGGAAGTAGCCCTCATATTGAGATTCCATGGTTTTATAAAGTTTTATAGAATTAGTAGAATTAATCAATTCATTTTCTTTTTCTGTTAGTATTTTACGCAAAGATAGTATTTCTTTATTTATTTTATCTATATCTTTAGTAATTTTAATGATTTCCAAATTTTTATTTGTTAAAAGAGATGCATTAGCATTTAAATCCTTTTTAGTTACTATAATATTATTTTCTATTTCTATATTCTTCTTATAGACATCTTTTAATTCAAGATCAATTTGATTGTTTTTCTTGGTAATATTCCCTGAAAACAAAGTAATTGTGTTTAGTTCACTTCTTTTATCGGATATTTTGTTGTATAAAAGCATCATTTGGTTTTTTAGTTCATGTGTTTTTGTGCTTTGTAATTCTAAATCTCTAATCAATAAATCTCTATTATTTAACTTTTTATTTTGATTAGATAAAGATTCTTTTCTTTGCTCTATTAATAAATCTAATTTTTTGGCTGTATCATTATTATTATCATCATTTGATAATAATAAATTGTTTTTTCCTAAATCTTCTTTTAAACGATTAATTTCTTTATTTAAGTATATTGCTTTCTCTTCAACTATTTTTAAAGCTGTGTTGCTTTTTTCATAAGACTGCACATTCTCTAACTTTAAAGTTCTTTTTTCTTCAATTTCTTTTTCTAATATTGAAAGATTACTTTTTAGGTCAAGATAATGATCATCAGAAACAGCATTATCTTTTTCGATTATATCCCTCTCTTGATCTAAAACTAGTTGTTTTTCATTTATAGTTTCGAGTTTGTTGTTCATTTTATCTATGTCCAGAACTAAAAGATTTACATCTATCTCTCTAAGTTTATTAAACAAATGTTGAAATTCTATTGCTTTATCAGCTTCAATTTTCAAATTATCCTTTTGAGTTTTTATTTCTTGCAAAAGGTCTCCTATTCTTATAAGATTTGTTCTAGTTCGTTCTAGTTTTCTTAATGCTTCTTGTTTTTTTGTCTTGTACTTTACTATTCCGGCTGCTTCCTCAAAAATATTTCTTCTATCCTCTGGTTTATTTGATAAAATCTCATCTATCTTACCTTGTCCAATTATAGAATAGCCTTCTTTACCAATTCCAGTATCCATAAATAATTCTCGTATATCTTTTAATCTGCAACTATTTTTGTTTATATAATACTCGCTTTCTCCAGATCTAAACATTCTTCTTGTTACTACTACTTCTCTATATTCAAGGGGAATTTTCCCTTCTGCATTGTCAAATGTAATAGATACTTCAGAATAACCTAGAGCTTTTCTTTTCTCAGTTCCAGAAAAGATAACATCCTCCATTTTATTTCCTCTAAGACTTTTTACACTTTGCTCACCAAGCACCCACCTTATAGCATCAGCGATATTACTCTTTCCACTCCCATTTGGTCCTACAATTGCAGTTATCCTATTATTAAATGCAACCTCTGTTTTATCAGCAAATGATTTGAAACCTTGAATATCAACTTTTTTAAGATACAATTATAGCACCTCCAATATAAAATGATTTTAAAAATTTATAAATAATTAAAATGCATTGTTTTCAATATACTCTTTCATTTTATCGATTAAATTAATAGTTAATTCTTCTTCATCGAACTTTAATTTTATCGAATATTTGTCCATATCACTAGTATATATGCTTAATTTTTGTATTCCAAGTTCTTCAATTATTTCATTCTTGTTTTTACTTTTTTGTCCCGAAATAACTGAGGTATATAGGCTAGAAGAAGTTATTGCAACATTTTTAGCAGTTAAATCAATCTTTTTTTCTTTTATATAATTTATAAATAAGGTTTTAAAAATCCATTCCTCAATCAATTGTCTAAGAGCTGGATGAAATGGTCCTGCTACTACATCTTTGCCTAATTGTATGTTTTCAGTTGTCTGAAGCCCAATTCTTATAACAGGAATATTATGTGTGGTAAAAAGCATTAATATTTTAGCCGAGACTTCAATTGTGTCTTGAATCGTAATAGGCGTATAAAGATTATTATTCATTAAAAATTCTAATTTAGTGTTTTTGATAACTAAAGTAGGATAAATTCTAATAAAAGATGGTTCTATCTGGAGTATCTTTTTCGCAGTTAATAATGATTTTTCTTTTGTATCAAATGGCAAGCCAAGCATCATTTGAAGTCCTAGTTTAAATCCTGCTTCTTTTATTAATTTACTCGATTCGTATACAATAATATCGTTATGGCCTCTCTCACTCTGCTCTAAAACATCAATATCTAAAGATTGTACTCCTAATTCAATGGTGTCAACGGAAAAATCCTTTAACATCGTTAAGATATCAACATCTATAGCATCTGGTCTTGTAGATAATCTTATTTCATCTATTAAGCCATTTTGTTTATAATTAAAAGGTATTTTCAATAGTTTTTTTTGCTCTTCTATATCAATTGCAGTGAAACTACCTCCAAAAAAAGCTACTTCGATGAAAGAATCTTCTTTAAATGTCGATAAATGGTCCTGTATAATTCTTTCTACTTCTTTTTCAGTTACACCACTACTTACTCCAGTAATTTTTCTTTGGTTACAAAAAACGCAATCATGTGGACAACCATAATGAGGTACAAATATTGGTATTATATAATGTTTAGTCATAATCTTCACCCATTAGAATTAATGCTTCCTTAGCAGATAATTGAGCAGCTTCCTTTTTATTTCGTCCTATTCCCGAACCTATTACCTCATTATTAAATAAAACATCGACATAAAATATTTTATTGTGATCAGGTCCTTCTTCTTTTATAACCCTATATTCTATGAGTCCCTTAGTATGTTTTTGTAATCTTTCTTGTAGTTCGGTTTTATAATCAATAAAAAGATTTCCCTTTGCAACTGCTTTTACTATATCAATTTCAAAATTAGATAAAAGGAATTCTTTTACTCTATCATAATTACTATCAGTAAAAATAGCTCCAGTAATTGATTCACTGGCATCTGCAAGAATAGAATCTCTATTTCTACCTCCGGTAATTTCTTCGCCTTTCCCTAATAAAAGGTATTCTCCTAAATTTATCTTTTTAGCAACCATTGCTAAAGAAGACTCACACACAACTTTAGCTCTAATCTTTGTTAATTCACCTTCAGGATAAAATGGATATTTCATAAATAAGTTTTCGCTGACAACAAGACCTAGAATAGTATCTCCTAGAAACTCTAGCCTTTGATTGCTCTTACTTGGATGCAGTCCTTGTTCGTTTGCGTACGAACTGTGTGTTAATGCCGTAATTAATATATCCACGTCCTCAAACTGATATTTCAATTCTTTCTGAAGTTCTTCTAGTTTAGAAAGATTAGGGTAATCTATCATTTTTTCCCTCCATATAGCTTCAATTACATTCTATTTTTAATATAACTCTCAGCTTCTCCAACGGTAGTTATTTTATCTACATCATCATCTAATACTTCTAACTCAAATTCATCTTCAAGTGACATTATTAATTCTACAAGATCTAAAGAATCTGCATTTAAATCATCATTAAAAGAAGTTTCTCTACTTATTTCTTCCTCAGCAACATTAAATTGTACAGATATAATTTTTATAATTTTTTCTAATATCATTATATAGCTCTCCTCATAATTTATTTAAAATTAGCTTCGATAATTGATATAACATCTTTTTCAATGAAAGCTTTTAATTGCGCAATACCATTTTTAAATGCATAATAATCAGAACTTCCGTGTGCTTTAACTATTGGTTGCTTAGTTCCTAATAGGGGTGCTCCTCCATATTCTCTGTAATCAAGAACTTTACTTAGTTTCAGCATCTCAGCTTTTAGTAATAAAGCACCTAGTTTTGATCTTGTATTTTTAACGAATGATCTTTTAAGCAAAGTAAAAATAGATTTTGCCATTCCTTCGGTAAGCTTCAAAATTATATTTCCTACAAATCCATCACATACTATTACATCAACTATTCCATCAGGCAAATCTCTTGCCTCAACATTTCCGATAAAATTTACGTCTCTTTGCTTTATTAGTGAATACGCTTCTTTTGTAAGCTGATTTCCTTTTTCATCTTCCGTACCAACATTTACAAGACCTATTTTAGGATTTTTTATATTCATTACATTTTCAACATATATAGACCCCATAATTGCAAATTGCTCTAAATATTCCGGTTTTGAATCCATGTTGGCACCTGCGTCAACTAATAAAGAGGCTCCTTTAGTTGTAGGGTATATAACTGTTAATGCCGCACGATGTATTCCATTTATTCTCTTTACAATAAAAAGGCCTCCTGCAAGTAATGCACCTGTGTTTCCAGCAGAAATTACTCCATCACCCATGTTTTCAGTCATTGCTTTTAAAGCAACAACTAAGGAGCTATCCTTTTTCTTCCTAATAGCTATTGTAGGATTATCAGTGTTTTCTATCTTTTCTGAAGCATGTAGTATTTTTATTTTATCCTTAGGATAATCATATTTACCCAATTCTTTTTCTAAGAGCTCTGTTGGCCCTGTAATAAGAATTTCTATGTCATACTCTTTTATAGCTTCTATTGATCCTTTTACGGTTGACTCTGGAGCATTGTCTCCACCCATACCATCTACTATTATTCTCATATTATTTATCTCCTAAAATATAATTATATTTCATGAACTACATATTAAAAAAAGATAGTGAAGCTAATCACTATCTTTTTTAGAGTCTATTCGACTACAATTGCTTCTCTGCCATTGTAATAGCCACAGCTTCTACAAACTCTATGTGGTTGTTTTGCCTCATGACATTGTGGACATTCAACAACAGTTGCTTTATTTAGTCTGTATGAAGAAGCTCTTCTCTTATCTCTTCTGGTTTTAGACGTTTTCCTCTTTGGTACTGCCATTTAAAACACCTCCTTAATCATCTAAAGAAAGTTCCCTCAATTTTTGAAACTGCAAATTACCGGTCTCAATTTCACACTTGCAATCATCTTTGTTAAGATCTATTCCGCATACGGGGCACAATCCTTTGCAATTTTCGTTACACAAATTTTTCATTGGTAGAGAACTTAGTATCTGATTCCACACATACTCTAAAAGATTAACTTTAGTGTCCGAATAATATATTATATCTTCAGCATCATCAATATCTTCTGTGTTCTCTGTACCTTTTTTTTCTAGTTTCGCAGATGATTTAAAGTTTATATTCTTTTCAGTTTTTATTAGGCATCTATCACAAATAGATTTGTATAGATAACTACCCTTAATAGTCAATATAAGATCTTTATCAGCTTTATAAATTTCACCCACTAATGTTAAAGGATGAATTATAATAGAATCATCAAGTTCTCGTATATCTCCATTTTCAAAATCAAAAGAAAACGTGTATACTGTTTCATTATCAACTAGAAAATGTGATAAGTCAATAATCATTATTTTCACCTCTTAGACTAACAGTACTATTATATATATCTAGGTAATTTTTGTCAACCATTAACTATTTGAAACAAGTTCTAAAGTATCTCTTGCAATCATTAATTCCTCATTTGTTGGAATTACCATTATAGTTGCACTTGCTAAATTCTTACTTAAAATAGCCTCTTTGCCCCTTACGCCATCATTAAGGTTTTTATCCATTCTAATATTAATACACTCTAATCCATTACAAATCATTTCTCTAATTGTATCTGAATTTTCACCAATACCTGCAGTAAATACAAGTACATCTACTCTACACATTTGAGCAGTATATGCTGCTATATATTTTTTTACTCTGTTAGTAAAGACATCCAAAGCAAGTTTTGCTCTTTCATTGCCTTCATTAGCTGCAATTTCAAGATCTCTAAAATCACTACTAATTCCAGAAATTCCCAAAACACCTGATTTTTTATTTAACATATTGTTTACTTCTTCAAAGGACATCTTTTCTTTATCCATCAAAAAAGGAATAATCGCTGGATCTATATCACCAGATCTAGTACCCATTGCTAAACCTTCTAAAGGTGTAAAGCCCATACTTGTATCTACAGATAAGCCACCTTGGATAGCAGTTACACTTGATCCATTGCCTAAGTGACAAGTTACAATATTTAAATCTTTTATGTCTTTTTCAAGTATTTCAGCAGCTCTCAAAGCTACATATTTATGAGATGTTCCGTGGAAACCATATCTTCTGATTTTATATTTTTCGTAGTATTCATATGGAATTGCATAAATATAATTATCAGCTGGAATTGTTTGATGAAAAGCAGTATCAAACACGCCTACCATAGGTGTATTAGGCATTAGTTCTTTACAAGCTTCAATACCCATAATATTAGGAGGATTATGTAATGGTGCCAACTCTATGTTTTTCTTTAAAGCATCCATTACTGCTTCATTAATTATTACTGAACTTGAAAAATCTTCTCCACCATGAACAACTCTATGACCAACCGCACTTATTTCATCCATTGAGTCTATTGCACCATAATTTTCATCTATGATAGCTGCTAAAACTAGTGTCAATGCTCTTTTATGATCTTCCATAGGTTCTTTAATTACAACTTTTTCTTTTCCTGTTGTTTCATGCTTAACCTGTGCACCCTCAATTCCAATTCTTTCTACCAAACCCTTAGCAAGTACTTTTTCGCCGTCCATATCAATAAGCTGATATTTTAAGGATGAACTCCCACAATTTATTACTAATATTTTCATTTAATGACCTCCAATTCCTTTTTCTAAACTAATAGTATTATATTTATGTTAAAAAATCAACATAATAAAGCCAAATATAATGAAATAATTCCTTTTTAAAATCATAATTGTATGTAACTAAAAAAAATGATAATATCATATTAAATATATTGGAGGAAAAACTATGAAAATTGCAGGAATAATAACTGAATACAATCCATTCCATAATGGCCATATAAAGCATATTGCAAAAACTAAAGAGATAACAAATGCATCTCATATAATTTCAGTTATGAGCGGTTCTTTTGTCCAAAGAGGTGAACCAGCTATTATTGACAAATGGAGCCGAGCTAAAACAGCTATTGAAAATGGCGTAGACTTAGTTATAGAACTTCCTTTTGTTTATGCTGCTCAATCAGCTGAATTATTTTCTTATGGTGCAATTAGTATTTTAGATTCTTTAAACATTGTAGATTCTGTAGTTTTTGGAAGTGAATCTGGAAATATTTGTGAAATCGAAGAAATAGCTGATATTTTATTAAATGAAACACCATTTTTTAAAAAAAACTTAAAAGATTCATTAGAGATAGGTAAATCATTCGCTGTTTCAAGAAGCATAGCGATTGAAAAAGAATTGTTTAGAAATAATAACCAAGACTTTGATATAAAAAGTCTTGTAAGGGGATCAAACAATATTCTTGGGATAGAATACTTAAAAGCTCTTAAAAAGCTAGACTCAAAAATAAGTCCAATTACATATAAAAGAATAGGTGCCTCTTATAACTCGATAGAAATAAAAGACAACATTGCTTCTGCTACTGGGATAAGAAGTCTAATTAAAGATCAAAAATTCAATATATTGAAAGACTTGATACCTGAAAGCTCATATCATAATTTACTATTATTTAATAAACAATACGGCAAATTTAATTATTTAAATAATTATTCTAGAATTATATCTTATATACTGGCAATCTCTAAAAAATCAGAGTTAATAAAGATTTTTGATATGGAAAAAGGACTTGAAAATAGAATATTACAATATTCTAAAGAATATAGTGATATTGATAATCTTATTAGTGCAATAAGTTCAAAGCGGTATCCTAAAACTAGAATAAGTAGAATTTTAATTCATTTGTTAATAAGATTATCAAAAGAAGAAATAGTGGATATTTTTAACCACAGACCAAAATATATAAGAATACTTGCTAGTAATAAAAAAGGCTTTGAACTTATAAATTTAATAAAAAATAAATCAGAGATTGAAATCATTAATAAATTTTCAGATGTAAATAAAAATATAGATAGCATATCTAAAAAGATGCTATCTATTGAGCAAACTGCTACTGATTTATACTTCTTAGGTTTAGATTTGCCTAAACCACTAAAAGGTATGGATTTTTCAACTAGTCCATATATCCGTAAATAATAATAAAAATACTCACATAACGCGACTATCAAATAATTTAATAGAAATCAAATGACTTTTTATCGAATAGTTAATCTTTAACTCTAAGTTCCTTTCTATTATCGTTAAGTAATTGAATAATATCTTTAAATTTTTCTTGTGCTTCATATAATAGTTCATCAGCATACTCTAGTGCACCTACTCTTATTTCTTCAGAGCTTAACTGAGCTTTCGTGATAATCTCTTCAGATCTTTCATTTGCAACTTTTAATACTTCTTCATTATTTATTAATTCTTCTAATTTTTGTTCCGCATCTTCGATCATTGTGCTTGCTGTTTTCTGAGCTTCATCAATAATCCGTTGTCTTTCCTCTTTAATCCAAGCAGCTTGTTTGATTTCGTCAGGAAGTTTAATTCTTATTTCTTTTACAATATCTAATAGCTCATTTTTATTAACCATAACTCTACTTGTCAAAGGAACGCTTGTTCCAGCTTCTAAAATATCTTCAACCTCGTCTATCAAAGCTAGTAAATCCATCATTTAATTCCTCCTTTGAATTTTTCTTTAAGAGCATTTTCAACTACCCTAGGCACAAAACATGATATATCACCGTTATAAAAAGCAATTTCTTTTACAATTGTTGAACTTAAAAAAGACACTTGACTAGATGCTACCATGAAAAATGTTTCCAGCTCATTATAAGTTTTTCTGTTAACTAAAGCCAACTGCATTTCAAACTCAAAATCAGATACAGCTCTTAACCCTCGAATAATATTAGAGCATTTCTTTTTTTTTGCATACTCAGTTAATAAGCCAGAAAAAAAGTCTATTTGAATATTAGGTAAGTCTTTTGTTGTCTCTTTTAATAAATAGATTCTTTCTTCCATTGTAAATACGCTTTTTTTATTAATATTAGATAATACTGCAATAATAACTTCATCAAATTTATCGGAGCATCTTTTAATAATATCAAGATGTCCATTTGTTACAGGATCAAAACTTCCAGGATAAATTACTCTCATATAAGCACCTCTTTGTATTTAAAAAATGTCAATAAATTTTTACCGTATTTTCTTTGATCAATTTTAATAAATTTTAAATAATTATCATCTAGTGTGACTCTTCCATCATGTTCGACAATTAATATTCCATCTTTAGCTAATAAGCTTAGATCTTCAATTAAATTTATTGTACTATTGAATAACTCAAAATCAGCATAGGGTGGGTCTAGATATATATATTCAAAAGTTATTGAATCCTTTTTAAAAATTGCTAGAGCTTTTTTCGCTTCTATATTTAAAACGTTCGCTTTTTCCTTTAATTTAGTATGCTCCAGATTTTTATTTATATATGATATGCTTTCCCTACTATTATCAACAAAATAAGCTATTTTTGAGCCTCTACTTAAGAATTCTATTCCTATAGATCCAGTACCTGCAAATAAATCTAATACTACAGATTCATATTTAATTGGAGATATTATATTAAAAAGTGATTCTTTTAACCTATCCTCTGATGGTCTTATATTTATTCCCTTTGGGGCGAATAACTTATGTCCTTTTCTTGAGCCTGATATTACTCGCATTTTTTCACCTACTTTTGCTAATATTTTATCATATTTTGCATTTAATTTATACTTAATTAAAAACTAATTCACTATCAATAGTTGAAAACAAGTCTTTTATCCTCAATTTAATTTCTAAGTATTCTGCATCAGAGAAATTTTTTATAATAAAATCAGCATCTCTCTGTGCTATCTTTAATATATCTAAGTCCTGTGTTAAATTAGCAATTTTTAACTCTGGAAGGCCATGTTGTAGCGTTCCAAAGAATTCCCCTGGACCTCTTAGCTCTAAATCCTTTTCGGAAATAATGAATCCATCAGAAGTAGATTCTAAAACTCTCATTCTTTCTCTACTTATCTTTGATATACTATTGTTTATTAAAACACAATATGACTGAAATTGACCTCTCCCAACTCTTCCTCTTAGCTGGTGTATCTGAGCTAACCCAAATCTTTCTGCGTTTTGAATTACCATAATATTAGCATTTGGAACATTTACACCAACTTCAATAACCGTAGTAGAAATTAATACGCTAATTTTATTAGCTTTGAAATCTAGCATTATTTTATCTTTTTCTTTTTGTGATAACTTTCCATGCATTAAATCAATTCTATATTGACTAGAAATATGATCTTTTAATTTTATATATTGTTCTTCAACTGAAATAATATCGAGAGATTCATTTTCCCCTATCAAAGGGCAAACTATATAAGCTTGTCTACCCTCATTTAATTGTTTTTCAATAAAACTATATAATCTCTCCTCCATATCACTCCCCACAGTATATGTTTTTATGTCTTTTCTTCCAGGAGGTAATTCATCAATAATTGAAATATCTAAATCCCCATATAAAATAAGTGCTAGAGTTCTTGGTATAGGAGTAGCAGTCATAACAAGTATATCTGGAAAGACACCTTTGTCCACCAAATTTAGTCTTTGCTTAACTCCAAAACGATGTTGCTCATCCGTAATAGTTAATCCAAGTTTATAAAACTCTACATTGTTTTGAATTAAAGCATGCGTTCCCACCAAAATATCTATTTGGCCATTTTTTAAATCAGCCAATACTTCTTCTTTTTTCTTATTAGATAGTTTACCAGTTAAAATTTGAATTTTAATGGTTGTTTCTTTGAAAATTTCAACCAATGATTCATAATGCTGAGTAGCTAATATTTCAGTAGGTACCATCATTGTAGCTTGATACCCATTTAAAACGCAATTATACATTGCTGCTATAGCAATAATAGTTTTACCAGAGCCTACATCCCCTTGAACAAGTCTATTCATCTGCGTAGGCTTAGACATATCAGAAAAAATCTCGTCCAATACTTTAGCTTGCGCTTTAGTTAATTTATATTCCAATCCATCAATGAAAGGTGCTATGTTTTTATCAAGTCTAAACTTGATACCTTCTGATTTAATATTTTTTTCTTTTAGGCTAAAGAGACCTAATTGCATAATTAATAGTTCTTCATAGGCTAATTGCTTCCTTGCTTTAGTATATTCATTTATTGAAGTTGGATGATGCAGATTATAAATTGCTTCCTTCTTCTCTATAAAACTATATTTTTTTTGAATTGAATAAGGCACAATATCTTTTATGCTATCTAAGCCCTGTTCTAAAGCACTTTCTATTATATTAGTCATTATTTTATTGCTAAGACCACTAGTTAAACCATAAATAGGATAAAGTTTATTTTGATAATGTTTTGGTCCCCAAATTTCAATAATAGGACTTTGTATTTGTCTTTCAAATTTGTTTAATAAGATCTTACCAAATACCATATAATTTTGTCCTAATTTTATTTTTTGCTTTATATAATCTTGATTAAACCAAACTAAATAAGCTTTACCTGAGTCATCTTCAACTGCTACTTTTAATATATGAAGTCCTTTTCTCGTACTTAAAACCACTGGCTTTTCTGTTACTGTGACTTTAAAAAGTTGTTTTTCTCCTTGAATAGCATCGATTAGTTTATTCAATTTACTTCTATCTTCAAATGATTTTGGTATATTATAAATTAAATCTTCAATTGAAACAAGTTTCATTTTTCTTAATAATGCAGCTTTTTTTGGGCCTACACCTTTTAAATATCTAATATCACTATTTAAAATATCCAAAATCATACCTCCTTTGTATTGTTTTTTGACTATAAAAGTGTTTTAAATAAAACAACCCTACCTTAAGGTAGGGTTACTCAACTGCAAATAAATAGAAATAAAGCGGTTGTCCACCATATACTAATTCGATATCTATGTCACCATATTCAGCTGTTACTTTCTCAGCTAAGTTATTTGCATCCGTTTCTGAAACATCATTACCATAAATTATGGTAATAATAGATGTATCTTCATTTATTAATTTCTTTAATAAACTTAATGAAACCTGCGTGATGTTACTACCTGATGATAATATATCTTTGTCAGATAAGCCAATAATATCATCTTTTTTTATACTATTCCCATTAAATTCTGTATCCCTAACAGCAAATGTAACTTGTCCTGTTAAAACATTTTCTAAAGATTCATTCATTCTTTGAATATTTTCTTCAATTCCAAGCTCTTCGTCTAAAGCTATTAATGCTGCAAGTCCTTGTGGAATAGACTTAGTTGGAACAACGCTAATATTTCTGTTTGATAAATGCTTAGTTTGCTCAGCAGATAATATAATATTACTATTATTTGGTAAAACAATTACATTATTCCCAGTGGTGCTTTCTATTGCGGATAAAATGTCTTCTGTGCTAGGATTCATTGTTTGTCCACCTGAAACTATTACATCAACATTTAAATCTTTAAAAAGAGCATCTATGCCTTCTCCAACAGATATGGCAACTATAGAGTATTCTTTCTTTTCATTTGTATTATATGTCTTTTTAGACATCTCTAAAAGTTCGTCTTTTAGTAGTATTTCTTCATGCTGATATCTCATATTGTCTATTTTAATATCGCTTAAACCACCTAAACTCAATGCTTTTTCTAAAACTTGGCCGGGATTGTTTGTGTGTATATGCACTTTTATAAGCCCTTCTCCGCCAACTACTAAAAGTGAATCTCCAAAGACAGAAATATCATCTCTAAAATTTTCTACATCCTTGTAGCCCGTATTTATCATAAATTCTGTACAATACCCAAACTCTATATTGTCAGTATCGATTGATGGTCGTGTTTTTTTTATAATTATAGGCTCTACGATATTCTGAGTAGTTGTTACAAGAGATCTATTTTCATCATTTAAAGCAGAGTGCATCCCTATAAAAAGATATATTAAACCTTTACCACCAGCATCTACAACTCCTGCTTGTTTCAATACTGGGAGCATATCCGGCGTTTTATCTAATATTTTATTACCGTGTTTAATTATCTCCTCTAAGAATGTAGACAAATCATTATAATTACTACTATTAGATATAGCAAATTCACCACATTCTCTTGCAACTGTTAATATTGTTCCCTCTGTAGGTTTCATTACCGCTTTATAGGCTGTATCAGCAGCAGATTTAAGTGCTAGTGCAAAGATTTTTGAGTCTATAGTATCTTTTTCTCCAATTCCAGTTGCAAATCCTCTAAATAATTGAGATAAAATTACCCCTGAATTTCCTCTTGCACCCATTAAAGATCCCTGACTTGCAGCTTGAGCAACCAAAGAAGCATCATTTTTTTCTACACTTAATGCTTGTTTTAAAGCTGACTTCATAGTGAGCAACATATTAGTTCCAGTATCTCCATCTGGTACTGGGAATACATTTAAACTATTAACCTCTTCTTTATTTTCTTCTAATTTTTCAGCTGCACTTTTAAATATTACCTGCAGTTTAAACCCATCTATTTTATTAATTGTCATATTTGTCCTCCTAATTACTTATCAATTCGGATTCCTTGGACAAATACATTTACCTTATCCACTTTAAATCCGGTTAAATTTTCAATATTAAACTTTACACTATTTATTATATTTTTGCAAACTGTTGATATTTTTACCCCATACTCTAAAATAACATACATATCAATAGTAATTGAATTATCTTTTATGTATATTTTTATTCCCTTTGTCAATAAATCAGATTTAAGCAACTTGAAAAGCCCATCTTTTGCATCTTTAGTTGCCATACCAACGATGCCATAGCTCTCCATTGCTGATATACCCGCTAAAGAAGCTAAGACACTATCTTCAATACTTATAATCCCAAGATCATTTTTTGTTTTTACAGGCATAAATATACCTCCCAACTATATAGTGTTATCCTTATTATTCTACATTATTAATAGAAAATATTCAACTTAAAACATATACTTAGATTATTATGTTGCTTTTTTATTAGTCTTTATGTTAAAATGTAATATGTTGCTAAGGAAATATTAATAATAATATTAAGTGTTTTAATAATGCAAGGAGGTGTCTTTATGTCTAAGATATGTGAAATTTGTGGAAAAACTAAATCTTTCGGAAATAAGGTGACTTTCTCAAATAAAAAGAGTTCCAGAACTTGGTCTCCAAATATTAGAAGAGTTAAAGCTGAGGTAAACGGTACAGTTAAAAGAATTAATGTCTGTACGCGATGTTTAAGATCTGGTTATGTTAAAAGAGCGGTTTAAAAAATCTATAAAAGGTTAAAGGCTTATTATGATAATTATCATAATAAGCCTTTTTTCTAATCCCTTGATTGAAAAACTAGAGCTTCTCCACTATGCTTGACTATCTCACCTTTATCTTTAACTAGGTAATTACTAACTCCTAAGCTAGATCCATAACTTATATTTTTTTTAGTTATAGGGAAAAAAAATCCTTCTAAACTTACAACTACACCTTCGAGCGAAATAGGTAATATTGAAATATAACGACTTTTTGCCTTATAAATATTTACTTTCTTACCGAGATACTCAATTATATTGTTATCGTCAATTATTTTAGAAATAATACCTTTAAAATATAAATTTCTTAAAATCGAAATATTTGCCATCGTGTGATCCAATCTTGTACCCGTAACTCCTACTAAAATGATGCTTTTACATCCTAAGTCTAATAATAAATCAACTGCCAATTCTGTATCTGTTTTATCTTTTGCAATTGGATGTTTTATTATTTCAATCTTAGTTTTTTCGACTTCTAATAATACCTCTTGCTTAATAGAATCAAAATCTCCGATAAGATAATCTACTCTGCAATCTGCTTTCAATAGAGATTCTATTCCTCTATCCGCGGCGACTACTATATCAGAATAATTACATTGCTTTTTTAATTCTTTGCTATTTAATGCGCTACCTCCAGCTACAATAAGGCCATTCATAAAAACCACCTTTATTACATTATTTTCTTCATTGACTCAAATATTATAAGCAATATCACTTATAATATAATTAATTATGAAATTAAATATTATTTAAACAAATCTTTAAATTCTTTAGTAGATTTGTAAGGATCTCCATTAGAAAATATACCTGATCCAACAACCAAGACATCCGCTCCAGCATTTACAATATCCTCTGCATTGTCTAGTTTAATCCCTCCATCAACTTCTAAAAGAATATGCTTTCCACTATTTTTTATTATTTCTCTAACTTGTTTTATTTTATTTGTAATAGCAGGTATATAGGATTGTCCTCCAAAACCTGGATTGACAGACATTATCAGAATAAGATCAAGATCATCTAATATGTAATCTAAACAGTCTAGAGGTGTTGCAGGATTAAGAGAAACTCCTGCTTTTATACCTTTTTCTCTAATACTTTGCAATACTCTTTGAAGGTGATTTGTTGCTTCTACATGGACAGTAATTATATCAGCTCCCGCTTTTGCGAAATCATCTATAAATCTTTCTGGTCTATCTATCATTAAATGCGTATCAAAAATAAGATTCGTATGACTTCTTATTTTTTTAATAATTGGAGCGCCAAAAGTAATATTTGGTACATAGTTGCCATCCATCACATCAAGGTGAATAAAATCAGCGCCACCTCTTTCAACTGATTTTATTTCTTCGCCTAATTTAGAGAAATCTGATGATAGTATAGAGGGTGCAATTTTTATCATATTAATATCTCCTTTTTTTGTTTTTCATTTCATCTAAAATCAAAAGATAATTATCATATCTTTCTTTATTTATAATACCTTCTTTAACTGCATTCTTTACAGCACAATTAGGTTCGTTCACATGAATACAACTATTGAATTTGCATTCCCCATTGTATTTCGCTATATCTCTAAAATAGTATCTTAAATCTTTATAATCTTCAATAAAGTCAAGATCAAAGGAACTAAACCCTGGAGTATCTAGTATGAAGCTGTTTATATCCAATTTTAGAAGCTCTACATGTCTGGTTGTATGTTTTCCTCTTTGGTTTTTTTTACTTATATCTCCTGTCTCAAGTTTAAATGATGGGTTTAATGTATTTAATAATGTCGATTTTCCTACTCCTGAAGGACCTGCAAATACATTTATATTATCTTTTAATTCATTTCTAAGCTCTTCTATGCCTAGACCGGTTAATTTACTTGTCAAAATAGCATTATAGCCAGCTTTAGTATATAATTCTTTAAGCTGCTCTGATCTTATTAGGTTTAAGTCAGCCTTATTTATACATAGCACTATGTCTAAGCTTTTTTCTTCAGCCATTACTAGTATTTTATCTACTAACCATGTATTAAACTCAGGCATTTTAACACTAGCAACTACTACAACTTGAGTTATATTAGCAACCGGAGGCCTTACAAGTTCTGCTTTTCTTCCCATTATTTCTTCAATGTATCCTGTATTATCTTCAGAACTAATTCTAATCTTTACAACATCTCCTACTAAAGGAGTAATTTTTTGTTCTCTAAATAAACCTTTTGCTCTACATTCAATTATCTCAGTCTCTAGATCAACGTAATAGAAACCACCAATGCCTTTAATAATTCTACCCTCTAGCATAATCAATTCTCTTTTATCCTTGTAAATTGATAAATGCCATCAAAATACACTTCAAATTCTGCGCCTGGAATACCACTTAAATTAACTTCAAAAGAGCCAGCACTTTGACTATGTTTTTCTGAATATACAAGTACTGAATTTGAGTTTTGCTTTCTAAATATGGTTACATCTGTTTCTGTTTTGTCAGAAAAAGGCGTTAATATAAGAGTGTATGGACCTTCATCTTCAGTTTCTGTAGGAGGCTGTGTTGGTTCTTCTGGCTCAGTAGGTTCAACTGGAATTGTTGTATCCGGTCCTAAACTTACATAAAGGTCAACTGCTGTTTTTGTTTCTAAGGTTGTACCAGCATCGTAAGATTGCCAAGTTACAATATTTGCTTCAACTTTTTCATTAGGCTCATACTTTATTTCTCCAACAGCTAAATCCAATTCCCCAATTTCATTTAAAGCTTTACTTATAGGCTGCCCAACTAGTTGGATCATTATAACATCTGTAATCTCTGGCCCTTTACTAACAGTTACATCTATTCTTATGTTTGGTTCAACATTAGATGTAGCCTTTTCACTTTGTTCTATTACAACGTCTAATGGAACTGTCTCAGAAAATTCATATATTATATTAATTCTTAAACCAGCTTCATCCAATAGAGTTTGTGCTTCTGAAATTGTTCTGTTAAGCAACATTGGAACAGTTGTGGTTTTAGAGCCTAAACTAATAACTACTCCAACAGGATAGCCTTTTTTAATTCTAACTCCTTCATCTACATTTTGTTGCATTATTAAACCGCTCTCGTATTCTGAGCTTGACTTACTATCTATTATATTAATTTGAAATTCTTTTTCTGCAGCTATTGCATTTGCTTCTTCTTCATTAAGCCCTAATAGTATAGGCATTACTATTTCACTTTCAGAAACTACCGCGTTTTTAAGCTTTATATAACCACTAAATATCAATGTCGCTATAATAAATGCAGCTAGAATAGCTGAAACAAATAATTTCCAGTTTGGTTTTTTCTTTTTATTAATTATCTTTCTTTTAGATGTACTTGGTGGCATATTTAAGCTTTCTTCCTTTATATTTTGATTTCCATTTCCATTTACTGATACAACAGGTATAACTCGAGTTAATTGTTCGGTATCCTCAGAGACAATTTCCTGTGATAGTTTTCTTGTTGAACTATAATTCTTTAAGTCTAGCAATAAAGCTTTTGCTGAAGGATATCTATCACCTTGTCTTTTTTGAACGCATTTCATAATAATATTATTCAATTCAACAGGAATTCCACTTAAGGCTTCCATTGGTGGAATCATCTCTTCTTGAACATGCTTTAAAGCAATTCCAATTGGAGTATCTCCATTAAATGGAAGCTTGCCTGTTATCATCTCGTACATTACAATTCCAAGTGAATAAATATCAGATTTCTCATCAGTATATCCACCTCTTGCTTGTTCAGGTGAAAAATAATGTACTGAACCCAATACATCTGATGTAGTAGTTATTGTAGAAGAGGTGACAGCTCTTGCAATTCCAAAATCAGTTACTTTAACTCTTTTATCCTCTGTAACCATAATGTTGTGAGGCTTGATATCTCTGTGAATTATATGGTTTTCATGTGCATGATTTAAAGCTTCGCCGATTTGTGTAGCATAATAAAGTGTTTCTTCTTCGGATAATTTCCCCTTACTTATAATTATATCTTTTAGTGTTTTCCCTTTGATATACTCCATAACAATATAGTGAACCATTTTACCATCTTGTTCATCTGAACCTACATCATATATATTCAATATGTTTGGATGTGAAAGACTCGCAGCAGCTTGAGATTCTCTCCTGAACTTTCTTATGAAGTCTTCATCTTCAGTAAATTCATCTTTTAAAATTTTAACTGCTACAAAGCGGTCTAAAAGATGACATTTTGCTCGATATACATCCGCCATCCCACCACTACCTATTTTTTCTACAATTTCATACCTATTTCCTAATAATCTACTTATCATTTTTTCACCCCAATTAAAATCTAATACCTATGACGGTTATATTGTCCTTGCCACCTTTATTAATAGCAGATTCAATTGCTAATTCACAAGCGTTCTCAATATCTTCTGTTTTTTCAAATATATCTTGTATTTCGGGCTCATCAATCATGTTAGTTAAGCCGTCACTGCATATTATAAAAATATCCTCTTTCTTTATTTCTATGCTGTATATATCAATATCTATCTCAGGACTAGTTCCCACAGCTCTCAATATAACATTTCTTTGAGGATGAGTAAGAGCCTCGGAACGAGTAATTTCTCCAGTTTTAATTAATTCATTTACTAATGAATGATCCTCTGTTATCTTAATAAGATGCTTATTTCTTAAATAATAAGCCCTAGAATCTCCAACATGCGCAACAATAAAATAGTTATTATTGTATACATAACCTAAGGTAACTGTTGTCCCCATACCATTACATTCCGAATGACTTAATGAATAATTATATACTTCTGAATTAGCCAATTCAATGGCTTTTTTAATAGTACTATATACTTCATCCTGATTAGAGATTTTCGAAGCATTTAAAGTAATATCTTTTCTTACAATATCTACTGTTAGTTTACTAGCAATTTCTCCTGCTTTATGCCCACCCATACCATCAGCAACAATAAACAAAGGAAGACAATTTTTCCTAGCAATATACATACAATCTTGATTAATCTCTCGGACTAATCCTTTGTTGCTTCCACCACCTATAATCACAGTATCACCTCATTAAATTAAGTCGTTTAGAACTCCTCTTCTTAGTTGTCCGCATGAAGCACTAATATCCGAACCTTTTTCAGCTCTGATAGTAGTCTGTATACCTAGTCTGATAAGTTTTTCTTGGAATAAAACTACACTCTTTTTACTAGGTCTTTGCTTATCAAATTCTTTAATAGGATTTAGTGCAATAAGATTTACATGTGCAAGTAAACCATTAAGTAATTTTGCAATTTCTCTAGCCTCTTCTTCTCCATCATTTACGTTTTCAATTACGGTATATTCAAATGTAATTCTTCTATTAGTTTTTTCATAATAATATTTCAAGGATTTCATTAAGTCTTTTAACTTGTACTTCTTAGCAATTGGCATAATTTCAGCTCGCTTATCGTCAAAAGGGGAATGCAAAGATATTGATAATGTAATTGGCATCATCTCATCTGCTAATTCATAAATCTTTGGCACAATTCCACATGTTGAAAGTGCAATATTTCTTAAACTGATATTTCTACCTTTTTCGTGATTTATAATCCTTATAAAACTAATTACATTTTCATAATTATCAAGTGGTTCACCACTACCCATCAACACTATATTAGAAATTCTTATGTTCTGATCTTCTTCAGCCATATAAATTTGATTTACCATTTCAGAAACTTTGAGGTTCCTAATTAAGCCTTCTTTAGTTGAAGCACAAAAACTACATCCCATTTTACAACCAACTTGAGTGGAAATACACATAGAATAACCATGTGTATATTTCATAACAACTCCCTCAATAATATTGTTGTCCTCCATTAAAAATAGATATTTTACAGTATCATCTAGTTTTGAATTGTATTTATGGAGAATTTTAATTGAATCTATTTTATGATTTAATGATAAAGTATCCCTTAAATCTTTTGAAAACAAATTTAAGTCTTGGATGCTTTTCCCATTTTGTTGATGCATAAATTTAAATAATTGTTCTGCTCTATACTTTTTTTCGCCTAAACTGACAAATAAGTTAGATAATAATTCATAAGTTATGCTATTTAATTCCATATATTCAACCCACTTTGTTCTATATTATATAGTATTTTATTTGTATAAGCTATCTTTCTTAATCATCTTAGCAATAAAGAATCCATCTGTTCCATGAATATTTGGAAAAAGCTCTATATAACCTAATCCTTGAGTTGGTGATATTATCATATCACTTTCTAAGACTATAGGTACTAATTCAAACTCTTGGTTTTGTTTTATGAAATTTTCTATTTGCTTTATATTTTCATCCTTATTTATAGTACAAGTACTATAAATAAGATATCCATTTGGTTTTACATATTCAGATGCTATTTTTAAAATTTTGCTTTGCAAATCAATAAGTGATTCGATATCATCTTTAGTTTTATTAAATTTAATCTCTGGTTTTCTTCTAAGTAGCCCAAATCCGGAACAAGGAGCATCAACTAAGCAATAATCAAACTTAGAAATAGATTTTTTGTCTAGGTCTAATGCATCTTGATGTTGTGTTTCTATAATATCTATTCCTAATCTATCAATGTTATCTTTAATAAGATCCAACTTACTATAACTTAAGTCTCTAGCTATTATTTGTCCATTGTTATTCATCCATTGTGCTATATGAGTAGATTTACCTCCAGGTGCACTACATATATCTAAGACACTACTCTTTTCCTTAGGTTGCATAACTTCTGTAACTAGCATGCTGCTTTCATCTTGGATAGTAAACAAGCCATTTTTAAATTCATCCGTTTCAGTAACTCTGTTGGGATTATTTAGTATCAAACAATCTTTTGCGAATTTACATTGTATTACATCTAATCCCTTTTCTTTTAAACTCTTTTCTAAAGATTTTTTATCGGTTTTTAGTGTGTTAACACGAATATTAAGTTTTGGGGAGGAGTTATTAGCCTTTAGTAGAGCTAGTGTGAAAAATTTCCCATATTGTTCAATCCATTTTTCTATTAAGTAAATGGGATGAGAATATCTAATTGAAAGTTTTTCATTTGAATCACTTAATTCGATGGCTAAAAACTCCTCTTTTCTCCTATTTGCATTTCTGAGTATTCCATTTACAAATCCTATACTACCTTTATGACCATATTTTTTTGCAAGTTTAACGGATTCGTTTACAGCTGCACTTTCAGGTATTCTGTCTGAAAAAAACAACTGATACAAGCCTATTCTTAGTATTTCAAGAATCAACGGATGAATTTTATTGAATCTTATTTTTGATAAATCTTTGATAATATAATCTAAAAACATTTGATTTTCGAGAACACCATAAACCAATTCGCGAAACAAGTTTCTATCTTCAAGTTTTAAAATATTGTCATCGTAGTTTTTTATAACAATTTGTGAATATAAGGAGTCATTATTAATATCATATAAAGCTTTAATGGAAGCCTCTCTTGCATTTATCATTTTTACCCTCCATAACATAAAATGTTATCTTCTTCTATTAGACATTACTAACAATCTTAATAGCTCCGCTACTGCTACTAGTGTAGCGGCTACATATGTCAAAGCAGCGGCATTTAAAACCTTCCTAGCAGGCTTTAGACTGTCATTTGGTACTAAGCCTTGTTCTAATTGAAGCATAGCTCTATTGCTAGCATTAAACTCTACTGGTAGTGTCACCACTTGAAATAAAACAACTGCTAGGAATAATGCAATACCTATATCTATAAAAAAAGGACTGATTAAAAAACCTAGAATTACGAATATCCAGACCATCCTAGAACTAATATTAGCTATTGGGGCAATATTATTTCTTAATATTAGTGGGAAATAACCTTCAGAATGCTGTATAGCATGCCCAACCTCATGTGCAGCAACACTTACTGACGCTACGCTAGATCCAGAATAAACATTTTTAGATAATCTAAGAACTCGTGTTCTTGGATCATAATGATCAGTTAAATTCCCAGCTACTAACTCAATTCTAACATCTTCTAATCCGTTTTTATCCAAAATGACCCTTGCTATTTGAGCGCCATTTAAACCAGATTGACTTGGTACTTTTAGATATTTAGAAAATGTATTTTTAATTTTCATTTGAGCATATCCAGCAAATATCAATGCAGGAAGCACAAAAATGAACCATGAACTACCATAATAACCCATATACATTTAGATCACTCATTTCTTTAAAATAGCGTTTTAAACGCTTTAGATATGAACACTAGTTTCCTTCTTCATATACTACTCATCTGAGTCTTTTTCTTATTAAGGGATGAAATTAAAATTATCAACAATACCATTTTTATAAGATATGAAGTTAAATATTTATATATTATAAAATATAGTTTTCATCTATTTTATTTCCCATCAAATAATTTTTAATAACCATTGCCTTTTTACCGGGAAATTGTAATTTTTTAATTATTACATACCCATCTTTAACTGCGACCCAAATACCATCATTTGATACCTCATTTATAAGTCCGAATTCTTTAGTATGTTCCTTTAATTCAATCTGTATTTCATGAATTTTAACCTGCTGATCTTTATAAATTGTATATGCCATTGGCCATGGCTTTAGCCCTTTAACAAGTCTCTGAATCTCAAAGCCAGATTTACACCAATCTATTTTTCCTAGTTCTTTATCTAACATGGGAGCATGACTAGATTCTTCGTTATTTTGTGGGGAATAAACGGCAATTTCAGAAATAATTAATTCAATTGCATTTATAATAAGTTCTGAACCTATTTTAGAAAGTTTATCATGTATAGTTATAGAGTCATCATCTATAGTAATCGGAATAGTTTTTTTAATTAACATATCCCCTGAGTCCAAACCTTTTGACATTTTCATTATTGTAACACCTGTTTCTTTCTCCCCATTTATTATAACCCAATTTAACGGAGCTGCCCCTCTATAATGTGGCAAAAGCGAAGCATGTATATTTAAACAATCATATTTGGGAATATTCAATATGCTCTCTTTTAAGATTTGTCCATAAGCAACTACTACAATGAAATCTGGATTGTATTCATTTATTCTAGCTATGGATTCTTCGCTATTAATATTTTCAGGTTGAAAAATCCCTATATTAAGATCTAGAGCTTTTTGCTTTACTGGATTAAATTGTGTCTTTTTACCTCTTCCTTTTCTTTTGTCTGGTTGGGTTATAACTAAAGGAATATCATAGCCTTTATTATATAAATTTTCTAAAGTAGGTACAGCAAATTCTGGAGTACCCATAAATACTATCTTCATTCGTCATCATCCTCTGGATCATAGTCAAATACAGTATTAGCTAAATCTGTATACAATATACCATTTAAATGGTCTATTTCATGGCAAAAAACTCTTGCCGCATATCCTTCAACGTCCATTGTGATTTCTTCTCCATTTTGTTTTGTATATTTCACTTTAATTCTTTCAGGTCTATCAACTTTTCCTCGTAAATTAGGCACTGATAAGCAACCTTCTATATCTTCTACTTTACCTTCTGCATTTTCTATTACAGGGTTAATAGCAATTATTGGGATCTCACCAATATCTATTACTATTAATCTCTTTAGTATTCCAACCTGTGGCGATGCCAATCCAATACCATTCTCATATCTCATAGTTTCAATCATATCTTGAATCAGTATTTCTAGTTTATCATCTATTTTAGTTATTTCTTTAGATCTCTTTCTTAAAATTGGATCACCATCTATTCTAACTCTTCTTAGTGCCATTTATATACCTCCTATAATACGCTTTCTGGGTTAACTGTTATACTTATTTTAATACCTTTATTTTTAATTTTTGCTCCGTCTAAAATCAATACCCTTTTTAAAATCCTCTTTATTTCAACAGAACTAGATTCATCATATTTAATAAGCATTTGCCATCTGTATTGATTATTTATTCTTTCTAATGGTGCGGGCAAAGGATTATTTATCTCTATTACGTTTGATTGCAATTTTTCTATTTCATTTCTAATAATTCTATTTGCTTTTTGAATATTATTAATTATCAATGTTTGATTTTTACCATAAAATAGAATAGATATTATATTTACAAAAGGTGGATATTTAAACTCTTTACGCAGCTTTATCTCTATATCATAAAAATCTCTATAACTATTTTCCCTTGCACTTGTAATGCTATAGTGCTCTGGATTATATGTTTGTAATACTACTCTGCCTGGTTTGTCTCCTCTACCAGCTCTTCCTGATACTTGAGTTATTAATTGAAATGATTTTTCAGGAGAACGAAAATCTGGTAAGTTTAAGGTTGTATCCGCAGCAATAATACCAACTAAAGTTACATTAGGGAAATCTAAACCTTTCGTAATCATCTGAGTCCCAATCAAAATATCTATCTTTTTTCCCTTCATCCTATTTAATATAATATCATAATCATTTCTTTTTTTTACTGTATCGCTATCCATTCTTTCAATGTTCGCATAAGGATATGTTTTTTTTACTTCTTCTTCTATTTTTTCTGTTCCTATTCCAAATGTTCTAATATAATTACTACCACAATTAGGACATACAGTGGGTATTTTTTTTGTTGCTCCACAATAATGGCAGCGTAGCCTATTACTAGATTTATGAAGAGTCATACTTATATCACAATTCTCGCATTTTACAACATACCCACATGCTCTACAAGTAACAAAGCCTGCATAACCTCTTCTATTTAAAAATAATATAATCTGTTCATTGTTTGATAGAGCAATATCCATTTTTTGCTTTAAACATTCACTAAATATTGATTTATTACCATTTTGAAGTTCTATTCTCATATCGATAACTTCTATTGTTGGTAACTGCATTTTAGTTGCTCTTTCTTTTAATTCCAAATAACTATATTTTTTTCTATAGCTGTTATAATAGGTTTCAATAGATGGTGTTGCAGTACCAAGAATTAATTTAGCATTTTCAAGTTCTATTCTTTTTTTAGCCACTTCTATTGTATCATATTTAGGGTTATTGTTAGATTTATAAGTGTTTTCATGTTCTTCATCTATGATGATTAATCCTAAATTATTGAATGGCGCAAAAACTGCAGATCTAGCACCTATAACAATACTATATTCCCCAGATTTGATTCTTCGCCATTGGCTAAATCTTTGCTTCTTAGTAAGCTTACTATGAAGTATCGCAACTTTATTGCCAAATCTTCCAACAAATCTATCAATTGTTTGAGGTGTTAATGATATTTCAGGTACTAGAATAATTGAGTCCTTTTTTTGATTTAAATAATTTTCAACCAACTGAAGATATATCTCTGTTTTACCACTTCCTGTTACTCCATGTAATAAATAACTATTACAGTCAGAATTTGTAATTTTATTATATACACGCTCTTGTTCCTTGTTCAATTTGATTTTTTCATATTTAGGGATAGCTACCTCTATAGCTTCATCATTAATGATTCTTTTATCAACTTGAAGTAGTCCTTTGGAAATTAGTTCTTTTAATACAGTTGAGCTAGTGTTAAATTCTCTTAATATTTCTTTTTCAGTTTTTATATATTTATCCCATATTGACTGCCAAATTACTATTTGTTTTTTTGCTGATTTACCAATAATTTTTAAACCATCTTCAATACTTATATCTTTTGTTTTCCATATTATATTCTCATGTTTTACAATAATTCTTTTTTTTATATCAATACTTATATATATAATACCTTTGTTTTCAAGTTTAATAAGCGTTTTGTTAAGACTTTTCCAATTATATGCATTTCTTATTTCTATATAGGATATTTGGTTTTCAACTTTAAGTATATTTATTACTCTATTTTCATCATCATCTAGAATTTCTTCTTTAATATTTTTTTCAGATAGGATTATAATATTATTAATCTCTCTGAAATCTCCTGGAGGTAAAATCACACTAAGAGCTTCAAAAAATGTGCATAAATATTCTTCTCTTATCCATCTAGCTAACTCGATCATTTTCATTGTGATTATGGGTTTTGTATCTAGTGATTGAATTACACACTTTATATTTCCATTTAAATCTGTTGTATCTGAAGTACTTATTACTACACCCATAGTCGGTTTATTGTTGTTACCAAAAGGAACAACAACTCTTATCCCCGTTTGTATATCATCTTCATGTAAAGTCTGAATACGATAAGTAAATGGTCTATCTAACTTAGATGCTTTGTGATCAATAATTATTTCTGCGTATTTCAAGTAATTACCCTCCTAGCATCATAGAACAAAAGCTAGAATCATCTAGCCTTTGTCGATCAAATTTAGAGCTTTATCTGCAATTACCTTTGATAATAAAGCTTTTTTCATAATTGGTAAATCATCTATCTCTCCATTTTTATGAATTATAGTTACAATGTTTGTGTCTTCTTTAAATCCTGCTCCTGCTTTTGTGAGATCATTTGCAACAATAAAGTCAAAATTCTTTTCAATAAGCTTTTTCTTAGCATACTCTATTAAATTATTTGTTTCAGCTGCAAACCCTATCATAATTTTATCTCTCTTAATCTCACCAAAATATTTAGCTATATCTGGATTTTTTACTAGATCTATTGTTAGTTTTTCATCTTTATCTGGAGATTTTTTTATTTTTTTATTTTGATAATTTTCAACTCTATAATCTGATGGGGCAGCAGATTTTATTAGTATATCGCAAAATTCAAAATTCATTTTTACAGCATCTAGCATTTCTAAAGTTGTATTTACTCTTATAGTCTGGATGTTTAATGGAACATCCAATGAACTTGGGCCTGTCACTAGAATTACTTCAGCCCCTCTGTTTCTGAATTCTTTTGCTAACGAATAACCCATTTTCCCACTAGAGTGATTAGTTATATACCTTACTGGGTCTATAGGTTCGATAGTAGGTCCAGCAGTAATGATTACTTTTTTACCTATAAAGTCTTTTTGCGTAAAAAACTCTTCCAAGGCATCAATTATTTCAATAGGTTCACTCATTTTGCCAGGACCTATATCACCACAAGCTAATCTACCTTCACCTGGCTTTAAGAATATATGACCACGAGATTTTAATTTTTCAATATTTTCAACAGTTGCTTCATTTAAATACATAGTGGAATTCATAGCAGGAGCAAATATAATCCTAGCCTTTGAGGCTAAGATTGTTGTGGTCAATAAATTATCTGCTATACCATTAGCTATTTTACTTATAGTATTTGCACTAGCTGGTGCAATAAGAATAACATCTGCTCTTTGAGCAAGTGAAATATGTTCAACATTCATTTCATCTTCTAATCCAAACATTTCAACATGCACTCTATTTTGAGACATAGTTTGAAATGTCAATGGGGTTACAAATTTTGTTGCTGCCTCTGTCATTATTATATCAACATTTACATCTGCCTTCTTCAATTTACTAACAAGATCTGCTGATTTATAAGCAGCAATACCTCCAGTTATACCTAATAAAACAGTTTTCCCTTTTAACATTTAGAACACCTACTTGTTAGTTACTATTGTTGGAGGTTTAACATATTCTATCAATCCATGAGTTATCTCATCCAGAGCAATAGTAACTGGTTTATTAAATTTCGATTCTAATTTAGGTTCTGAACCTTCAATTATTTGTCTAGCCCTCTTTGCAGCAATCATTACAAGGGTATATCTGTTTTCTTCTTCAAGTGCAAATTCATTAATTTTATCAGTCATATCAATTACCTCCTTTTTTTGTAACTTGTTTTTTTGTAACTTGTTCTTTTATATTTTTATGTCTTTTTACTCTAAGTCTTTCAGAGTGGATAATCGCTTCAATATCTAAAACGGCTAATTCTACTTTATCATTAACTACGAAAAAATCATATTCACCTACAAAATCTAATTCTTTAAAAGCATTTGAGAATCTAGTATCAATATCTGCTTTAGATTCTGTTCCTCTTTTGGTAATTCTGTCTTTCAATTCATCCATAGTTGGTGGAAGCAAGAATATAAATACAGCTTCTTTATGATTCTTCTTAATTTGAAGAGCTCCTTGTACATCTATCTCTAGGAGTACTATTTCTCCTTTTTCAATTTGTTCCATAACAAATTTTTTAGGAGTTCCATAATAATTTGTATGAACAAATGCATGTTCTAAAAATTCATTATTGTCTATCATGTCATTGAATTTTTCTTTTGTATAGAAAAAATAATTCTCTCCGTCTATTTCTCCAGGCCGGGGCTGTCTAGTTGTTGCAGATACAGAAAATACTATATCGTCATTTCTTTCCATCAAAGCTTTGCTTACAGTTCCTTTTCCGCTTCCAGATGGACCTGAAAGAACCATTAAAAATCCTTTTGCCATTACTTCCCACCAACTTTCAGTATTATTCATGCACTTCTTCTTTTGTATGCAACCTATGTGCAATAGTCTCTGGTTGCAAAGATGACAATACGACATGCCCACTGTCCATTATGATAACTGCTCTAGTTTTTCTTCCGTAAGTTGCATCGATTAACCTTGATTGTTCCTTAGAATCTTGAATAACTCTTTTGATTGGAGCTGAGTCTGGACTTATTACGCTAATAACTCTATTTGAGGCAACGACATTTCCTAATCCGATATTTATAAAATAGACTATCATTTTATCGCCCCCTACTCTATATTTTGAATTTGTTCCCTTATTTTTTCTACCTCTGATTTTAAGTCAACAACTGAATTTACTAAAATTGAGTCACTGGATTTACTACCAATAGTATTTATTTCTCTATTAAACTCTTGGATTAAAAAATCTAACTTTCTCCCTACAGGTGATTCTTGATTTAAAATTTCCCTAAACTGATTTATATGGCTGCCTAATCTAATTATTTCTTCATCTATGCTACTCTTATCAGAAATTATTGCAACTTCAAGTGCTAACCTATCATAATCTATAAAATTGCTGTCATCCATAAGATACTTTATTCTTTCATTTAACTTAATCCTATACTCTTCAACTACTAAAGGAGATCTAGATTTAATTTTTTCCATTATAAGTTCAATTTCGTTTAACTTTAATAAAATATCAGTTTTTAGCTGTTCTCCTTCATATTCTCGCATCTGAGTAATACCAGCCAATGCTTCTGAAACAGCTAATTGAAGTGTACCCCAGGTTAAATCTTCATCTAAATCTTTCTTTTCTGTTTTTATAACATCAGATATTTGAAGAATATTACTTAATCTAACTTTATCATCAATACCAAGCTCTAATATCAAACTATCTAATGCTGATTTAAAACTATTTGCAAGTGGTATATCTACTTTTACATCTATTGAAGATTGATTAATGAAATCGAGGTTTATAAAAATATCTATCTTGCCTCTATTAAGTTGATCTTTTATAAGTTTTTTTATTCTTTCTTCTAAATAAATCAAATACCGAGGCAACTTTATATTTATATCTAAATATCTATGATTTACTGATTTTAACTCAACCTTTAATCTAAACAACGCATTTTCTGCTTCTCCTTTTCCATAACCGGTCATACTTTTTACCATTAATATCACTCCCAGTTTTAATATATAATTATACATCTATTTCATACTATTTATACACTTTGTTACGAATTGTTAATATTTTTTCTTGAATAAGTATTATTATTCGCAGATTCTGATTTATGATATACTTAAGATTGATAATAATCACAAGGAGGTAACATATGTCTTATGATGGTATAACTACAAGGGCTATTGTCCATGAACTATCCCAACTCTTAATAGGAGGCCGTATAGATAAAATTCATCAACAAGAAAAAGATGAACTCTTAATTCAAGTTTATAGTAATGGGAAAAATTATAAACTACTACTTTCTGCTAGTAGTAACAATCCTAGATTGTATATTACTAATGAGTCTAAAAAAAATCCATTATCTCCACCTATGTTTTGTATGCTACTACGAAAGCATATTACTAGTTCTATTATTTTGAATATAGAGCAATATAAGATGGATCGTGTTGTTGTATTTACGCTATCTGGATTTGATGAACTAGGAAACAAAAAAAACAGAGAACTAATAATTGAAATAATGGGTAAGCACAGTAATATTATTTTAGTAGATAAAGAATCCCATATTATACTTGATTCTATAAAAAGAGTACCACTCAGTATTTCTAGAGTTAGACAAATACTACCTGGGCTACAATATTTATTTATAGATATAGATGAAAAATCAAATCCTATTGATTTAAATTTAAAAGAGTTTAAATCTCATTTAGAAAAGGCAGAAAAGAATCAAAAATTGCTGAAATTTTTGTATGGATCTTATATGGGGTTAAGTCCATTGATTAGTAGAGAAATCTGCTTCTTAGCTGATTTAGAATCAAATAGGACAATTATTAGCTTAAATTCAGATTCTATTTTAAAACTATACGATGCTTTTAGTATTATAATGACTAAAGTTAATAATAATGAATTTGAACCTATGTATATCTCAAGGGAGGATACAGAAGAAATAATTGCCTTCTACGCTATGCCTTTAAAACAATACGGAAATATTGAATTTACAGAAGTAGATAGTATTTCTGCACTATTAGATTATGTTTATTCTAAAAAAGATACTTTTGATAGAGTTATCCAAAAATCTGCTAATTTCAGAAAAATGCTAGTCAATAGATTGGAAAGGTCTCAAAAAAAATTAGCTAATCAAAAAGAAGATTTGTTAAATAGTAGAGATAGAGAAAAATATAAAATATATGCTGATTTATTACAATCTAGTCTTCATAAAATACCAAAAGGTTCAAGCGAAATTTTGTTGGAAAATTATTACGATGAAAATTTAAAAGAATTGCTAGTACCATTAGATAGCAAGGTTTCTGCAGCAGAAAATGCTCAAAATTATTATAAAAAGTACGCAAAATTAAAAACTGCAAATAGGTTATTGCTAAAGCAAATACCAGATACACAAGCAGAAATTGATTATATTGAACATGTGATTATGAGTATAGTAAACTCTGCAAGTGTTGAAGACCTTGAAGAAATAAAAGAAGAGTTAATTATTGGTGGATATATAACCATAAAAACCAAGTCAAGAAAAAAAATAAAAGAAAAACCTTTGAAACCACTCCATTTTATATCTTCAGATAACTTCCATATATATGTGGGGAAAAATAGCAAACAAAATGAGTTTTTAACTATGAAAATAGCAAAAAAAGAGGATATATGGTTCCATACAAAAGGAATTCCTGGTAGTCATGTTATATTAAAGACAGAAGGAAAAGAGATTCCAGAATCAACTATGTTAGAATCTGCTATTTTAGCAGCTTTTTATAGTAGTGGTAGAAATTCTTCTTCTGTTGAAGTAGATTATACTGATAAAAAATATGTTAGAAAACCTAAAAATGCTAAAACAGGAATGGTAATATATACAAATCAAAAAACTCTATTGGTCAACCCTCAATTATTAAAATCTCAAGAAATTACAAAGGTAGAAGATTAATTAATCTTCTACCTTGTTTTTATTACTACTTGATCTTTAGAATCTGTTTCCATGAATTTCACATTAACTAACTCTGTTTTAGAAGTTGGAACATTTTTGCCAATATAGTCTGGCCTAATAGGTAGTTCTCTATGACCTCTATCTACTAATACTGCTAGCTGCACCTTTTTAGGTCTTCCTTTATCTATTAATGCATCTAAGGCTGCTCTTACAGTTCTTCCAGTATATATTACATCATCTATTAATATTATAATTTTATTGTTAATATCACCAACAAATGGCTCATTTACAATTGGCTGATCTGTGATTTCTTGTAAGTCATCTCTATAAAGACTTATGTCTAAATTATAAACAGGGATTTTTTCATTTTCTATTTCAAATATTTTATCAGCAATTCTGTTCGCAAAAGGTACTCCTCTAGTTTTTATTCCAACAAATACTACATCTTTAACACCTTTGTTCCGTTCGATAATTTCATTAGAAATTCTAGTAATTGCTCGGGCAATTGCTTTTTGATCCATAATAGTAGCTTTAATATCCATCAGAGGCCTCCTTTTCAAGCCTTTCCAAAATGCTTGTGAAGTGAATAGGTAACTCGCATTCAAATATCATTTCAATATGAGTAATTGGATGAGTGAATGCTATTTTTTTAGAATGTAGTAGTTGTTTTTCTATTTTGAATTCATTAGCAATCTTAGAATAAACAGGGTCTCCTACAATTGGATGATTAATATTAGAAAAATGTACTCTTATTTGATGTGTTCTTCCAGTTTCCAGTTTAACTGAAATTAATGTATATTTATTGTAGCGTTTCAATACTTTATAATGAGTAATTGCTTCTTTACTATTCTTATAAGTAACCGCCATTTTTTTTCGATCTCTTGTATCTCTTCCTATCGGTGCGTTAATGGTACCAGCATCGTTTTTTAAATTAAAATGAACCAAAGCAATATATTCTCTTTGAACTGAATGAGTTTTAAGTTGCTCTGAAAGGCCTCTATGGGCAACATCATTTTTAGCTACAACTAATAAGCCTGAGGTATCTTTGTCAAGCCTATGCACGATTCCGGGTCTTATAATGCCATTTATTGACGAGAGCTTGTCGAGATGATATAAAAGTGCATTAACTAAGGTTTTATCATAGTTTCCTGGTGCTGGATGTACAACCATTCCCTGGGGCTTATTGACAACGGCTAAATATTCATCCTCGTATACTATCTCAATAGGCAAATTTTGTGGAATTATTTCTAATTTTTTAGGTTCTGGTAGCTCTACTAATATCTGGTCTCCTTCTTTAACTAAATAGCTAGCTTTTTTAAGTTCTTTATTTACAAAAATTCTTTCTTCTTTAATTAACTTTTTAATAAAGCTTCGTGATATTTCATCAAGTTCAGAAGCTAAATAAAAATCTAGTCTTTCATTATCTTCTTCATTTACATAAATATTTATTTCTTCCATCCTATCTCCCCTGCTTTACTTCGTGTTTATCGAATAAGATCAAAAGGACTAATAGTATAGTGCCTACTACAATAAATATATCTGCTATATTGAAAACAGGAAAATCATAAAGCCTACCTAAGTCTACCTTGATGAAATCTACTACATAGCTTAACCTAATCCTATCAATAAGATTTCCAGTCGCTCCTCCTAACAGAGAGCCTAATGCAATCTTTGTTAATTTATGCAAGATATAATTGTTTTTTATTATAAAAATGATAATAGCCATAAGAACAATCAGTGTTATTACAATAAAAAACCAACGTTTATTTTGCATGATACCAAATGCTGCACCATAGTTTTTAACAAAATGTAATTCTATTAAGTTATTAATCAAAACTATGGGTCTTTTATCCATTAAAAACTCAACAGCTAAGTACTTAGTTAGCTGATCAGCAACTACTATTAAAATACTAACTATAAAACTCAATTGCTTTCCTCCCACTTATAAAAAATAGCGAATTTGACGTTCTTATTATGAAATACTCAGTTTCCTTAGATTATAACTACGTTTTTCACGAGCACTTTCTCTAATACGATTGGCATTCCATCATCTAGAACCCCATTTTCAGATGATATAGAGTAGAACTTTTTATCTTCCAAAACAAATAAAAGGAGCTTTTGCTCCTATTTTATGTAATTCTTAAATATGTTATTCTTCATGCAATAGATTATTATCAGTTAATCGTTCTTTTCCCATATTTAAATAGAAATCGTCTAAACTCGTTATTTGAGATTGTAAAAAAGAACTAAATCTAGTTTTAAATATAAAGAGCTCTTTTTCCAGAAATTCATATTCATCTTTTATGTGTTTAACATCATCTTTTGATTTATCTATTATTTCTTTGCCTTTATTTTCTGCATTATCTATAATAAGATCAGCTTTATTCCTTGCATTAAGTGTTAATTCATCAGCTGATTTTTGAGCTACTAAAAGAGTGCTTTTTAAAGTATCTTCTAACGTTTTAAACTGATTTAGTTGTTCTGATAAAAAATTAATTTTCTCTTTATGGTTTATATTTTCTTTATACATTTCTTCATAATCTTCAATCATCTCTTGTAAAAAAAAATTGACTTCATTTTTATTAAACCCCATAAATGATTTCTTGAAATTTTTATTTTGAATATCTAAAGGCGTTATCATAATATCACTCCATTATTTAGGTTTTCTTATTGTTGATATATTCTTTCCTTTCCTACTCTGTCCTTCATATGAAAATATTTTTGATCTCCCAAAACCTCTTAAAGAGATTATATCACCTACATTTAGTATTTTAGTAGCTTTTGTTATATGTTCCCAATTGATTTTTACATCATTTGATTTGATTTTTTTCAAACTTTCGCTTCTAGATATTTTATAAATGGAACTCAAAAAAGAATCTAATCTTAAAGATGAAGTAAATATCTTAAATTCTTCATAGTCTTCTACTGGTGAGTCTATCACTTGACCTTCTAATTCCTTTATGTTAGTTGAGTGGTTACCAATTTGAGTTAAGTTAATTATAATATAGTTTATAATTTCCTTTTTTACTATGAAAACTGTTTTATCTTTATATAACAATATATCCCCAATTTTCTCCCGTATTACGCCTAAACTTAAAATAGAACCTAGGTAATCCCTATGAGTTAAGCTCTCAAATCTATCTGAATTTAGATAACCAATCTTTGATTCTATATCAGTATAGTTCATATATTCAGGGAATATATATAGTATTTTTCTTTCAGCTTTTTCTAAACCACCATATTCAGTATATGATATTTCAGAAATCTGATTTAAAATAGATCTACCTAATCTTATTTCATAAGGGTCTAAAAAATCTGTTGATTCAACAGTGTGACTCTTTAAAACGATTCTTATTTTATCTATGATTTGTTTCATTTTCAACTTAGTTTTCACATCTTCAATATAATCTAAATTGAAATTTATTTCTAGCATATTATCAACCCAAAATTCTTATAATAACAGAGTAAAATAATCGTAAAAATATTATAGCAACCCAAGGTGAAAAATCAATAAATCCTTTATTTAAGCCTAATTTATCTAGTAAAGCTTTTGCAGGAGATAATATTGGGTCGGTTAGCTCAAAGAGAACTTTACCGAATATGTTATTCATTGGTACTCTAAATATATTTATAAAAATTCTTATTATAATTAGAATTTCAATTAAATCTACTAATATTCCAATGGATCTTAATAATGTATACATGAATGTCTCCTTACCATGGGAATATTCCCCTATTTTTCAATTCGTCTTTTAAACCATCTATTTCAATATTTAAAGGTGCAAGTATAAAAATATCTCTTGTAACTTTTTGTATTTTACCTTCTACTGCATATATTCCTCCATTTACAAAATCAAATATCTGTCTTTTTACAGTTGTATCTAACTGTTCGAAATTTACAACTACCGCTTTTTTTAATTTAAGATCATCTATGATAGCGGGGGCTTCCTCATAACTTAGTGGCTCATGAACAGCTATTTTCATATTGCTGTTAGTATGCAAATTTACTACTTTGCCACCAATCTTTTTGCTACTTATAGGCGGTTCAATGGTATCAAATGCGTCCTCTTCTTCCATTGTATATTCCTCCTCGTAGTCATCAATTCCAATAAAATACTTAAACTTGTTAAATAAATCACCCATAACTAACCTCCCATTAATAATTTCTTTTACCGAAAATTGCTGTACCTAATCTTACCATATTTGAGCCTTCTTCTATTGCAATCTTATAATCATTTGACATACCCATAGATAGAATATTCATATCTAGTTCTTTGTAATTCCTTGATTTTAGTTTTTCATTTAATTCATATAGTCCACTAAAAGATTCTCTTATGATTTTCTCTTCTTGAGTAAATGGTGCAATCGTCATCAATCCTTTGATATTAATATTAGAATATTGGAGTAGTTTTTCAACAAAAGAAATTACCTCTTCTTCTTTTATCCCAAATTTTGATTCTTCTTCTGATATATTAACTTGAATTAAACAATCAATAATTTTGTTAATACTTTTTGCTCTTTTATCTATTTCTTTTGCCAGAGACTCTCTATCTAAAGAATGTATCAAATAAATATTGTCGATGATATATCTAACTTTATTCGATTGTAAATGACCAATCATATGATAATTAGGTCTATCTTTAAATATTGTCATCTTTTCTATTAATTCTTGAACTTTATTCTCTCCAATATCTATCATTCCCTCATTCAAAGCCAGTTCGATAACTGGTGCAGATAAAGTTTTCGTAACAGCTATTATTTTAACATCATTGCTCCTACTAGAGTTAGCTATTGCCTGATTTACATTTTCTTTAATGATTTTAATATTATCTGCTATACTAATTTTAATTACCTCCATTAGTTTAAAATTTGACCATCTTCTACAAGATTAGGACTCTTAATTATTTCCGAAAACTCATTAATAGTTTTATAAGATTTATCTTTAATTTCTATTCTATTATCAGTGTCTCCAATATCAATATATGCAAACTTTTCATCTTTGGCGTTTAATATGATTGGTCTAAATACTACCACATCATAGAAAGATCTAACAAAAACTCCTTGCTGATTATTAATTGTTATAACAGACTCTAATGGAATTTTATAAGAATCTTTTTTAACTATTACTATGTTCAAATCTAACAATCTATGATTGTAAACTATCTCTAAAAATTGATTACTTTTTAATAATACAATCTCCTCGGTGCCTCTAGAATATCTCTTAACCACTGGAAGCACAAAGTTAATATTATGTTCATCTAACTCATCTATCTCAACCTCAATTTCTAATTTATCTTTATCTTTTAGCAATAAAGAATTATACTTGGATAGTTTAAGAGCAATATAATAATCATAGCCATCAATTATTTTAAAGGCAACTTTACTAGCTTGATTACTCGATAATTTAATACTTATATCAGAATCAAAAATATGATCTGCTGAGCTATCAAGATCATTAGATGTAAGCATTTCTTCATAAGAATCTATTTTGTAAGATACAATCCCTGAATGTTTTGAAAACAATCTTTCATTATAATTAGAGATTTCTTGTAAAAGTTTACTTCTTTTTTCTACTAACTTTTCACTGCTAAGAATGTCTGAGTTGTTAGTTTCTTGTGTTTGTATGTGATTTTTAAAAGCAAAAGATAAGTTTTCCTTTGTTTTTTTAAGGCTAGTGTATGTCTCACTCTGGATATCTGTCTGAATTTGTTTTATCAGAGTATTTGTCATTTGTACCGTGCTACTCGCATTATTGGTGGTACTTGATGTATTTATACTTAATTGGTTGATTAAACTCTCTATGGAATCCAGCTCGCCTTTATAAAATGTCATATCTTTTGGAGATAATATTTCTGCAATTTCCATACCAACAGGCACTCTTAAACCTTCGTCAATAATACCATATATTTCACCATCTGTTTCACTAAAATACAATTTTTCATCTTTTATTGTAACCCCTTGAATTGGTAATGTCTCTTTATATTCAAAATATATAGGAAGAATTGTTGACACTTCTCTTTTTAATATTTTTGGAATATAATTTATTACCAATAGAATAAACAAGACTAATATTACTGATAAGATAACCTTAGTTAAGCCAAGATTATTAGATTTTTTCATTCTAACTCACACCTAACTAAAAAATTTTCCGTATTTGCTCATTATCTTGAATTGGTTTATACTTTCTATTTTAAGTTTTATTACTTCATTTGCATATGTTATCATTTTTATTGATTGTTCCTTTTTAACTGCGCCCAATAATATCCCTTTGAATTTTTTTTTAGATTTGGTTAAAATAGAAACCTCATCACCAGCTTTTAGCTTTGTACCATCAAGAAAAAATTCTTGCATATCCGTATCTTCAATCTCTTCCTGACTTATAAATCTATTATCAATGTAAATAATATTTTTTTTCAAATAAAATTTTTCTTTAAAGACTACAAGTGTATATCCTAGAATACCAGCAAATAATACTACACTTGTAAATAATATAATAAATTCAAACATTCGCTAGCCCCCTTATATATAATAAATTTAGTATATCATAATATATTAGGTTTTTAAACTACTTTGCAAAATCAAATTATTCAGTTATAATCATGTCTGTAATAGAGTGTGACGTAAAAGTGAGCTTGTGATTCATATCACCAGCTCACTTTTTCTTGTGTTACAATTAATTCCATCTCATGTTTTTTAGATCTTCCCATAAGTCTTCTAACAGATTCCTCTACATTACTTTCTTGATAAAGTACATTATATATTTCATTTGTTATTGGCATATTAGTTTTAATTAATCTAGCAAGTTTATATGTTGATTCTGTTGTTTTAATTCCTTCTACAACCATACCTATTTCTTTTACTGCAGCATCAAAACTGTATCCCTTACCTATTAAAATCCCAGCTCTTCTATTTCTACTATGCATGCTAGTACAAGTAACAATTAAATCTCCTATTCCTGACAGTCCCCAAAATGTGTCCGGATCTGCCCCTAATTCAATTCCTAGTTTAGACATTTCATATATTCCTCTTGTCATTAAAGCAGCTTTAGTGTTATCGCCATATCCTAATCCATCGGAAATTCCAGCACCTAATGCAATTATATTTTTTAATGCTCCTCCGAGTTCTACCCCTATTACATCTGGATTTGTATAAACTCTAAAATTTGGGCTTGTGAATAAATCTTGTATAGCTTCTGCAATATACTTATCTTTAGAAGCTGATACAACAGTTGTTGGTATTCCTAATGCAACCTCTTCAGCATGTGAAGGCCCTGATAAAACACAAAATGGATTATCTGGATAGAATTCATTAACTACTTCAGAAATTCTCTTTAGAGACTCTGTTTCAATTCCTTTCGAGACATTTACTATGATTTGATTTTTTTTAATTCTATCTCCGACTGAACTTAAAGTACTTCTTACACTTTGTGTAGGTACTGCAAGTACAACAATTTCTTTATTTAATATAGCTTCATTTATATCTGATGTCACACTTATTTTATTATTTAAAAAAATCTCTGGCAAATATTTCATATTTATTCTGTTTTTTGTTATTTCACTTACTTGTTTTTCATTCCTTAGCCAAATAGTTGTCCTAACACCTTTACTGGCTAATAGAACTGCTAATGCAGTACCCCAACTTCCCCCTCCAATTATACCTACTCTTGTTTCCAAAGTCTTCACCTACCAATTTTATTCTCTGTTCCGTTTATTAATCTCTTTATATTATCTTTATGCCTATAGCAACCTAATAAAAACAATAAAAAATATGTTAGTTGAGTGTATATATCAATTTTTACAATCGCTGAAAACGATAATATAAAATTCACAGCTAAAAAAACAATTGAACCTAATGATACATATCTAGTTATTGCAGCCACAACTACTCCAATTAAAACACTTATAAGAGTCAATGGAAATTGTAAAACTGCTAATGCTGCTATCGTGGTTGCTATACCTTTCCCGCCTTTAAATTTAAAAAATATCGGCCAATTGTGTCCAATAACTACAAATAGACTAGCTAATAACCCCCCATAGTATCCATATAAGTATAGTCCAATCAAAGATGCAACTATACCTTTTAAAAAATCTAAGCCAAAGGTCAATAAGCCAAATTTTTTCCCCATAACTCTCATCGCATTAGTTGTACCAGGGTTACCACTTCCGTGTTTTCTTATATCTATTTTTTTAAAAACTCTCCCTACTACATATGCAGATGAAAAACTACCAATCAAATATGCAAATGCAGGAATTAAAAATAGACGCATCTTTATTCTCCCTTTTCTCTAAATTCCATTCTTATTGGAGTACCCATAAAACCAAAATGATTTCTGATTTGATTCTCTAAATACCTTGCGTATGAAAAATGGACTAATTGCTTCGTATTTACAAAAATTACAAATTTTGGAGGTCTTGCTGAAACTTGTGTTCCATAATATATCTTTGCTCTTTTGCCTTTATCAGAAGGTGGTTGATTCATTAATATTGCTTTATTTAAAATATCATTCAAAACGCCTGTACTTATTCGCAAACTATAGTTATTATTTACTGTTTTAAGCATTTCTAGTAGCTTGTCTACTCTTTTTCCTGTTGTTGCAGAAATAAACACAATTGGTGCATATGGCATAAATCCAAGAGTTTCCCTTACCTCTTTTTCAAAACTTAAATATGTCTTATTATCCTTTTCAACTAAATCCCATTTGTTTATTGCAATAATAATAGCTTTTCCATTATCATGAGCGTATCCTGCTATTTTTGTATCTTGTTCAGTAAGACCCATTGTAGCATCTATTACCATTACACATATATCAGATCTATCTACTGCAGTTAAGGTTCTTACCACAGAATATCTTTCAACTTTTTCAGAAATATATCTTTTTCTTCTTAATCCTGCTGTATCAACAAAGATATACTTTTCTTCACCTATTTGAAATTGACTGTCGATAGAGTCTCTAGTTGTGCCTGGTATATCAGTTACGATTACTCTTTCTTCTCCTAAAATATAATTAATTAAGGATGATTTCCCTGCATTTGGCCTTCCTATAAAAGTTACTCTTACAACATCGTCATCTTCTTCTGTATCCTTATATTCTGGAAAATGCGATATTACTTCATCTAACAAGTCACCTAAACCTAAAGATTGTTCAGATGAAATAACCATAGGTGTACCTAAACCAAGTTCATATAAATTATATATATCATCAGGAGTATTTCTAGTATCAATTTTGTTTGCAACCACAATAACTTCTTTACCTGACCTTCTGAGAATATTCCCAATTTCTAAATCAGTTGAAGTTAACCCTTCTATACCATCTACTACGAATAGTATTACATCAGCTGTATCTATCGCTATATCTGCTTGTTTTTTTATATTATGCATTATTAAATCGTCTTTTTCTGGCTCTAAGCCACCAGTGTCAATTAGTGTAAAATATTTACCTAGCCATTCTCCTATGGCATATATTCTATCTCTAGTTACCCCAGGTTTATCTTCAGTTATTGCAACTCTTCTACCTGCAATTTTATTAAAAAGCGTTGATTTCCCTACATTTGGTCTTCCAACTATACAAACAATTGGTCTATTCATTACTCCACCCCATATTCTATTATATCTATTAGTTTACTTCCATCTACTGGTGTTGCATAAATTTTTTTATTTAGCATTACAGTAGCATCTTTTAAAGATATATTATCTAAAAATACATCTTCACCCTTTTTTAACATAGAATCTGGAATTAAAACATAATCGTAATTTTCTAAACTAGATAATTGTTCAACCAAATCTGAAGCTGTTATCAGACCAGATACTGTTATAGTTTCACCAAAAAACTTATTTTTAATTGGTATTACTTTAATTTCAAGATTTTTAAACCTCATCATTATCAGTTTTGAAATATCGTAGATGAAATCGAAAGCTAATACCCCTGTTGCAAAAATAATTCTATTTGTAAATGATACTAAATCTTTTTGTTCTTCAAGCCTTTCTTGCACTTCATTTTTGAAAGACCTTAATAGACCAACACCATTTTCATATTGTGGATAACCTTCATATTCTTCCTCAAGTGGTAAAGGTTCATTAGATACACAAAAAAATTCGTCACTTGCAAACACAAATCTTGAACCTAAATGTTTTAGGTATTTCTCTTGCATAGCTTTTATTTGTTTAATTAAATCTTTAGATAATTCTTTATCAAATATATCTAATTTCTCTAAGTTTGATCGATATTTTGTAATTCCAACAGGTACTACAGCAACTGAAGCAATTGACGGGTATAAATTTGATAGGTCAGCAATTGTATTTTCTAGTTCTGTTTTATCATTAACATTTGGAACTAAAACTATTTGACAGTTGATTTCAAGCTTAGCATTATGAAATTTCTTTAAGATTTCGTAAACTTTACCAGCATTTTTGTTTTTCAACATTTTGATTCTTAATTCAGGATTCGTTGTATGAACAGATACATTTATGGGGCTTAATCTATAGTTTATAATTCTATCTATATCATCATCATTCATATTTGTTAATGTTATAAAGTTCCCCTGTAAAAAAGAAAGCCTTGAATCATCATCTT